>Ga0209096_1003807_pt1 | contig 12789 bp, 11 predicted proteins | sample AD_UKC034_MetaG_FD_184407 | JGI IMG/M metagenome (GOLD analysis project Ga0209096, IMG submission 184407) | Active sludge microbial communities of municipal wastewater-treating anaerobic digesters from USA - AD_UKC034_MetaG (SPAdes) (version 2) | ecosystem: Engineered > Bioreactor > Anaerobic >... | reverse complement strand
CGTCCACTACAGGACGCATCTGCCACTTCCACTGCAAGATGCGCTGCCGCAGGGAAGATATTGACAAACCTGTGGCACAGGGCGAGCTTCACAGGTATATTGCCGATGAGGTTTACAAAAAAGGGCTGGAAAAAAAGGTCTATGGGAAGATACTAAAGAAAAAAATGCGGTCCACCGGGAAAAAAGCGGCGATCATAGGAGCCGGGCCTGCGGGGCTGACGGCGGCTTATTATCTGGCCCGCCTCGGGCACTCCGTCACAATATTTGACGCAAAGAAAAAGCCGGGCGGCATACTCAGGTACGGGATCCCTGCTTACAGGCTCCCGAAGGACATAATGGACAAAGAACTGGATATATTGAAAAAACTCGGTGTCAAGTTTAAATATGGAGTGAAGATCGGGAAGGATGAGATGAATGCAGTGTTAAGCTCTTTCGATGCCGTCCTGTCGGCCACCGGAGCCTACAAAGAAGCTCCTTTTGAGATAAAAGGGGCAAGCCTTAAGGGTGTTTTGTCCGGAGTGGAATTTCTCGATAAAGTGGCCTCCGGTGAAAAAGTGAAGCTCGGCAAAGAGACGGTCATAATCGGCGCGGGCAATGTCGCGATAGACGCGTGCCGCAGCGCCCACAGGCTAGGTTCAAATGTCACGGTCCTCTACAGGAGAGGCAAGGACGAAATGCCCGCCAACGAGCACGAGATCGCCGATGCTTACGCAGAGGGGATAAAGTTCATATTTTACGCCGCTCCCGAGGAGCTGGCAGGGGATGAAAATGGCCGTGTAAAAAAGATAGTTGCAAGGAAAATGGCGCAGGGCGAATTTGATATTTCCGGCAGAAAAAAACCGGTGCCCACGGATGAGATGATCGAAGTCCCGTGCGACACGGTCATGTTCGCAATAGGGGAAAGGGTGGATGCTGTGTATCTTGCAGGTACAGGCGTGGAAACGAACAAGAACGGTACCGCAAAAGCCGACCCGTTCACCATGGCGACTAAGGACCCAAAGATATTTGCAGCAGGGGACCTTGTGACCGGCCCGGGCACTGCGGTGGAGGCAATGGGACAGGGAAAGACCGCGGCACGCAGTATAGACAAATATCTTATGGGCGAAGACAGGTCCGGCCTGCTGCACGATAAATTCGAATACCTTAACATCCCGGAAGACGATCCTGACGCAGGTAAGCCCAATCTTGATGTCAAGATTTCTGTTCCGGCCAGAAAGAACAACTTCAAAGAGGTGTCAAAAGGTTTTGATCCTACAAGAGCGAAAAAAGAAGCGCTGCGCTGCCTGCGCTGCGACATTAAATAGGAGAAATCAAAGATGCAGGAAAAAATAGCCAAGATCAAGATAGATAACACGGATTACAAAGTGCCGGAAGGAATAACCGTGCTGGATGCCTGTCGCAGCCTGAATATCGAGATCCCGGCTCTCTGCTACATGAAAGACGTGAGCAATGTCGCATCATGCTCCCTTTGCCTGGTGGAAGTGGCAGGCGCCCGCACTCTTCTTCGAAGCTGCGTGACAAAAGTGAAAGACGGCATGAAGATATCCACAAATAATCAGCGCGTCAGGAACGCGCGCCTCACCAACATGGAGCTCCTTCTTGCAAGCCATCCGGCCGAGTGCCTGACCTGCGACAGGAACCAGGACTGCGACCTGCGCAGGATGGCGTATGACATGGGCGTGCGGGATATAAGGTTTGATAAGGTCTTAGAGCATAAGTTCGACAAGGATTCGACTTCCCCGGCGGTAGTCAGGGATCCGGACAAGTGCGTGCTGTGCAGGCGCTGCGTGGAGGTCTGCGCAAACGTCCAGAACGTGAACGCAATAGAAGTAGTGAACCGCGGCAAACAGAGCAGAGTTTCCACGTTCTTTGAAGAAGGCCTGGGCAAGGTGGACTGCGTCAACTGCGGCCAGTGCATCATGGTCTGTCCCACAGGCGCCATAGTGGAGAAGGATTCTACCAAAGACGTCTGGGCAGCGCTGCATGACCCGGACAAGATAGTGATGGTAGAGGTTGCTCCGGCTGTCAGAGCGGCTCTCGGCGAGGAGTTCGGGATGCCTGCGGGGACGCTTGTAACCGGCAAGATCCCGACTGCTTTGCGCAGGCTCGGGTTTTCAAAAGTATTTGATACGCAGTTTTCCGCAGATCTCACGATCATGGAAGAGGGGAGCGAGCTCATACACAGGCTGAAAACCGGAGGGAAACTTCCGCTGATCACGTCCTGTTCTCCCGGCTGGATAAAGTTCGCGGAGCACTTCTTTCCCGAGGTTTTCGGCAATATATCCACGTGCAAATCGCCGCAGCAGATGTTTGGCGCGGTGGCAAAGACCTATTATGCGGAAAAGATGAAGATGGATCCGAGGAATATCGTGGTCGTATCGGTCATGCCGTGCACCGCAAAAAAATTCGAGGCAAAGCGCCCGGAGTTTGACAGTGCCTTTAAGTACTGGAAGGAAAAGATGTCTCTTAGCGACAATGATATATTCCCGGATGTCGACCATGTATTGACCACCAGGGAGCTTGGCAGGATGATAAAAGAGTCCGGCATAGGCTTTAGCAAGCTGGCGGACTCGCAGTTTGATAACCCCCTGGGCGTGTCAACAGGCGCGGCGGTAATATTCGGCGCCACAGGCGGTGTGATGGAAGCGGCTTTGAGGACGGCTTACGAGATAATATCCGGCGAGACCCTTCCTTCGGTGGATTTTGAAGCGGTCCGCGGATTTGAAGGCATCAAGACAGCGGAAGTCGATATAAAAGGCACAAAGCTCAAAGCCGCGGTCGCTCATACTCTGTCGAATGCCAAGATCCTTCTTGAAGAAGTGGCAAAGGGCACGTCTCCTTACGCATTCATTGAGATAATGACCTGTCCAGGCGGATGCCTGGGCGGGGGCGGGCAGCCGATACCGACTAACGACGAGATCCGGCAGAAAAGAGCGGAAGCGATCTATAAAGAGGACAAGAACAAGAAGCTGAGGAAGTCTCATGAGAACCCTGCCGTAAAAGCGATCTATTCGGAATTCCTGAAAGAGCCGCTAGGGCACTTGTCGCATGAACTGCTGCATACGGAATATACCGCCAGGAAAATACTTGTGAAATAGTCCGGCCCGTCCGATCTTTTTTGGCAGTTAAAGCGGAGGTTGAAGATGAAAGACGCCCCTAAATCATTGCGCCTGCAAATCGGGCTGTTCGGAAGGACCAATGTAGGGAAATCAAGTTTTCTCAACATGGTCTCCGGACAGGACTTTGCCATCACATCCCCGGTCCCGGGGACTACGACCGATGTTGTCGAAAAGACCATGGAGCTCCTTCCCGTGGGGCCGGTGGTGTTCCTGGATACCGCGGGAATAGACGATGTGTCCGAGCTTTCTCCCGAGAGGCTGAGAAAAACCAAAAAGATACTGGACAGGGCCGACATCGCGGTGCTCATCACCGAGCCGGACGTATGGACGGAATATGAAGAGAAGATGATAAGCGAATTGTCCGAGAAAAAAGTCCCGGTGATAATTGCGGTTAACAAGACGGATATCAAGCAGCCCTCGGAAGCCTTTGCCGGGAAGGTGAAAGAAAAGTCAGCCGCGGCCATTCTTTGCTCCAGCACCGATAAAAAGAACAGGGATAAATATGTTACAGAGTTGAAAGGCCTGTTGATTAAACTTGCGCCCGATCATTATTTGACCCCCGGGGCGATAATAGGCGACATTGTCCCTAAGGGAGCTTTGGTCTTCCTGATAATCCCCATAGATTTTGAAGCCCCCAAAGGCAGGATAATACTCCCGCAGGTGCAGGTGATAAGGGACATGCTGGACCACAGCGGAGCTACTCTTGTTGCCAAGGAAAGCGAATACAAAAAAATGCTTGGCAGATTAAAGACGCCACCGGACATAGTTGTCTGTGATTCCCAGGTCGCGGATAAAATGGTCGCCGATACTCCCGACGGCGTCAAGTGCACCACTTTTTCCATACTTTTTTCGCGCTACAAAGGAGATCTTGAAGAATCCGTGAAGGGAGTGTATGCTCTGGACCGCGTAAAGAGAAATGATAAGATACTCATTGCCGAAGCATGCAGCCATCACCCGATAGAAGGCGATATCGGCAGGATGAAGATCCCCAAATGGATGGAAAAATACCTGGGGTTCCTCCCTAAGATAGATGTGTCCTGCGGCAGGGATTATCCCGGCAACCTTTCCGAGTACAAGCTGGTCATACATTGCGGCGGCTGCATGGTCACCAGGCGCGAGATGCTTGTCAGGATAGAAAAATGCAAAGCCGCAGGAGTGCCGATCACGAACTACGGCGTTGCGATCTCGCATATGTTCGGGGTGCTGGACAGGGTGCTGGAGCCTTTTAAAGAAATTAAGACCCGAACATGAATGTTCGGCTCCCAGGAAAACGGAGCCGACGATTCATCGTCGGGCTAAGACTAAGATAAGAGGACGATTTATGAAATACATAGACGAAAACAAGATAAACGGTATTTTGGAGAAAACAAAGAACGTAAGCCGCAGCGAAGTCGAAGAAGTGCTTAACAGATCTTTGTCTTTGCAGCGGCTTTCTCTGGAAGATACGGCCAAACTGCTTGCAGTGGAAGACAAGGGCCTGCTCGAAAAATTATTTAAGACCGCTAAAGAGGTCAAGCAAAGGATCTACGGCAACAGGATCGTGCTTTTTGCCCCGCTTTATATAAGCAACTACTGTACCAACAACTGCCTCTATTGCGCCTTCAGAGCGGATAACAAGATTATAAAGAGGACGCATTTGTCTGCGGACGAAGTCAGGCAGCAGACGGAAATATTATTGAAAAGCGGGCACAAGAGGATACTGGTTGTTGCCGGAGAAGCCCCGCCAAAGGGCAGGTCAAGCGTTGATCACTACATAGAAGCGATAAACGCGGTATATTCTGCCAGGGTCGGGAAAGACAAGATCAAGAGAGTGAATATAAACTGCGCGCCTTTAAACGTGGAGGAGTTCAAAAAACTGAAAAAGTCCGGAATAGGTACTTTCCAGATATTCCAGGAAACGTATCACGGAGAAACTTACAAGAAAATGCATCCCAGCGGGCCCAAAAGCGATCCTGACAACAGGCTTGATGCGGTGGACAGGGCATTTGCGGCGGGGATAGACGATGTGGGGATAGGGGTGCTCTACGGATTGTACGATTATAAATTTGAGACGCTGGCGATGCTGTCCCATGTTGAGCATCTTGAAAAGGCGCACAATGTCGGACCTCATACGATCTCTATCCCAAGGATAGAACCGGCCCCGGGGGTAGAGTTCACGAATAACATACCGCATGAAGTGAGCGACCAGGAATTCAAAAAGGTCGTTGCGGTTATAAGATTATCCGTCCCTTATACGGGGATGATACTGTCCACCAGGGAAGCTCCGGCCCTGAGGGACGAATTGCTGAACCTTGGGATCTCTCAGATAAGTGCCGCGTCCAAGACTTCTCCCGGCGGTTACGATGAGTCCGAAGATACTGGAGCGCAGTTCGAATTGGGGGACAACAGAAGTTTGGACGAAATGATGGACACTTTGGTCGCCAAAGGGTTCATTCCGAGTTTCTGCGCGGCGTGCTATAGGTCGTCCAGAACGGGCGAAACATTCATGAGCATGGCAAAACCCGGCACCATAAAAGGTAAATGTACAATGAACGCCCTGATAACGCTAAGAGAATACCTGGATGATCACGCCTCGGATGAAGTAAAGCGTAAGGGGTATGAAATGATCAAAAAAGAGAAGGAAAAACTTTCGTCGGAAGAAAAGAAAGCACTCGGCAAATTTTACGAAGATATTGACAAGGGGCTGCGCGACGAATATGTATGAAGATGTTCGGGATATAGAATTACTCCTTATGACGGATGAGGCGCTCCTGCTTTCTATGGCAACGGAAGCGAGGCGCAGATATCTGGGGGACGGCATCTATTTGCGGGGGATCGTGGAATTTTCCAATATCTGCGACAGGCGCTGCGCTTATTGCGGAATATCGGCCGACAACTCCGCTTTGGAACGTTATCATCTGACGGCTGAAGAAATAATGAAGGCCGTTGATCATATAGCTTCATGCGGTATAAAGACGGTGGTCCTGCAGTCCGGAGAAACAGACACGCTTGACGAGGACTGGCTTGCAAAAGTGGTAAAAGACATTAAGAAAAAGAATGATATCGCTGTCACAGTGTCGGTGGGAGAAAAGAGCTTTGCCGTTTATAAGAAGTGGAAAGACGCCGGAGCTGACCGATATCTGCTTAAGATAGAGACTACAAATCCCGGGATCTACGCGGGCCTGCATCCGGGTATGAGCCTTGAGAACAGGAAAAGATGCCTGTCAGACCTAAAATCCCTGGGTTATGAGACGGGAAGCGGCACTTTGATCGGGCTTCCCGGACAGACTATCCGGGATATCGCCGAGGATATCAAGTACTTCCATGACAGCGGTCTTGAAATGATAGGGACAGGGCCATTTATCCCTCATGCCGACACCCCGCTCCAGAAAGAAAAACACGGGAGCCTGCCGATGGTCCTGAGGACTATCGCTGCCACCAGGATCGTGATGAAAACCGTGAACATGCCGGCAACGACCGCCATAGGCAGCCTTGACAAGGATTACCGGGATGAAGCGCTCAAGTGGGGCGCGAACGTGCTCATGCCCAATTTTACCCCCCAGCCGTTTAAGCAGCTCTACGAGATCTATCCCGATAAAAAGTGCGTGACAGAGGCCGCCGGCGCATGCGCGGGCTGCATGGAAGGCATGGCTGCCGGTGCGGGACGTTTTATCGATTGGAGCCGTGGTAATAGGATGACGAATGAAGTGCGGGAAAAAGGCAAAAAAAAATGAAAAAAAATAAATTTCGGGCAAGAAAACAGGCCTGCAAAATGATAATATTAGGTTAGAAAGTATAACCCATGAAAACTCCTCTTGAAAAACTCGCAGATAAAAGGTCCTCAGCCGAAAACCGCCTAAAAGAAAAAGGATATTTCGCGAAAAAACGCGTTTATGTGGGTATGGCAACCTGTGAGATCGCCGCAGGCTCCAAAGAGGTTATGGACGAATTTGAATCCGCCAGGAAGGGCGGTCTTGATTTCTATTTAAGCCGCAAAGGCTGTGCCGGCCGCTGCCACGTGGAGCCGACCGTTGAAGTGGTGGACCCGGAAAAAGGGCCGGTCCTGTACACAAAAGTAGACGCCAAGAAAGCGAAAGAAATAATTCAGAAGCATTTAATAGGCGGAGACCCTCTCGCAGAAGGGGAGAAATAGATTGACTAAGCAGTCGATGCACGACAGGTCCCTTGATGTCTTCGGGAAAGCCGGTTTTTTTAAGAGCCAGCTGAGGATAGCCCTGCGCAACTGCGGAATTATCGATCCCGAAGATCTTGACGATTATTTGAATGTGAGGGGATTTGAAGCCCTGGCCAAAGTGCTCTCCGGCATAAAAAGCGAAGCCGTGATCGCCGAAATAAAAAAGTCAGGGCTCCGGGGGCGCGGAGGCGCCGGTTTCGGGACAGGGCTCAAATGGGAGCTTGTGGCCAGGGAAAGATCCGACCAAAAATACGTTATCTGCAATGCCGATGAAGGCGATCCCGGCGCTTTTATGGACAGGAGCATTATCGAAGGGGATCCCTTCACTGTTCTTGAAGGTATGGCGATCGCGGGTTATGCTGTCGGCTCGGACAAGGGGATCGTCTACATCAGAGCAGAATATCCGTTGGCGATCAAACGCCTGGAAAAAGCGATCGAAGCGGCCAAAAAAGCTAACCTTCTCGGTAAAGATATTCTGGGCTCGGGTTTTTCGTTCGATATCGAGATAAGGCTCGGCGCCGGCGCTTTTGTCTGCGGGGAAGAGACCGCACTCATGCAGTCCATCGAAGGCCACCGGGGGATGCCGCGCCCGAGGCCGCCGTATCCGTCGGCCAGCGGGCTTTTCTGCAAGCCGACTTTGATAAACAATGTTGAAACATGGGCCAATGTTCCGGTGGTTATTATCGAGGGGGCAGACTGGTTCTCTTCCGTAGGTACGGAAAAGAGCAAAGGGACAAAGGTTTTTGCTCTTGCCGGCAAGATAAACAATACAGGCCTTGTAGAAGTCCCGATGGGTACCACGCTCAGACATGTCATTTTTGACATAGGCGGCGGAATACCGGGCGGAAAAAAGCTCAAAGCGGTCCAGACAGGCGGTCCTTCCGGTGGATGTATCCCGGCCCATCTCATAGATACTCCGATCGATTACGAATCCCTCGGGAAGATAGGATCGATCATGGGTTCAGGCGGAATGATCGTTATCGACGAGGACTCCTGCATGGTTTCCATTGCCAAGTTCTTTCTCGAGTTCACTCAGAGCGAGTCCTGCGGCAAGTGTACGCCCTGCAGGGAAGGCACGAAAAGGATGCTGGAGATACTGACGAGGATAACCGAAGGGCAGGGCAAAGCCGGGGATATCGAAAAACTGGAGCGGCTGGGAAATACCATAAAAAAGGCATCCCTCTGCGGTCTCGGACAGTCGGCTCCCAATCCGGTGCTCAGCACGATCAAATATTTCCGCAATGAGTATGAAGACCACATCAACAACAAGAAATGCACTGCCGGAGCCTGTGAGAAGATGCTCAGCTACACGATCAACGACAAATGTATCGGCTGCGGCGCCTGCAAAAAAGCCTGTCCGGTGAACGCTATTTCCGGTGCTGTAAAACAGAAGCATCTGATAGACCAGAAACTCTGCACCAAATGCGGCGAGTGCTACAAGACGTGCAAGTTCAGCGCCATAGATAAGGGATAAAAGAAAATGCCGGAAAAAATAAAGATAACGATCAACGACAAGGACTATGAAGTAAGGGCCAACCAGACCATAATGCAGGCCGCGGACAGCGTCGGTTTTAAAATTCCGAGGTTGTGCTACCATCCCAAGCTTTCCATAGAAGGCGCCTGCAGGGTTTGCATCGTTGAAGTTGAAGGGATGAGGAATTTTGTGGCTTCCTGCGCGTATCCTATATATGACGGCATGAAGATAAGGACCAATACGGACGAGCTGCGGCGCGCCAGACGCGATATCGTCGAATTGATACTTGATAATCATCCCCTGGACTGCCATACATGCGAGCGCGACGGCAACTGCGAGCTGCAGAGGCTGGCATACGCGATGGGAATAAAGACCAGGCATTTTGAGGGCGAGAAAAAGCATTACGACATTGACGTTTCATCCACTTCCGTGGTCAGGAACCCGAACAAGTGCATACTCTGCGGCCGGTGCGTCAGGATCTGTTCCGAGGTACAGGCCGTACACAATCTGGGATTTTCCCACAGGGGCTTTAAGACTGTCGTCATGCCGGCTTACAACGAAGCTTTCTCGGATACCGTGTGCTCTACATGCGGGCAGTGCATAAACGTCTGCCCCACGGCGGCGTTCGTTGAGAAAAACTATACCCAGGACGTTTTTGAGGCGCTTTCCCGCAATGATGTCATAAAGATCGCCCAGGTCGCGCCTTCGGTCAGGGCGGCGATAGGCGAGGATTTCGGCCTTCCTGCCGGGCGTAACATGGAAAAAGAGACGGCTGCCGCTTTGCGAAAGCTCGGGTTCGATTATGTTTTCGATACTCAGTTCTCCGCGGATCTCACGATCGTCGAAGAAGCCAACGAGCTTTTGTACAGGATCAAGACAGGCGGCAAGCTCCCCATGATAACCTCATGCTCCGCGGCATGGATGAAATACATGGAGCAGTTCTTCCCGGACCTGATAGATAATATTTCCACCTGCAAGTCCCCCATGTCGATGATGGGGGCCATGATCAAGACCTATTTTGCAGAAAAGATCAAGGCCGACCCCAAGAACATAGTGTCGGTGGCGGTGATGTGCTGTACCGCGAAAAAATACGAGGCGGCCCGTCCCGAGCTTATGGTGAACGGCATGCGCGGGGTAGACCATATGATCACCACCAGGGAAGCTGCGTGGATGATCAAGTCCGCCGGGATAGATCTTGTCAACATCAAAGGCGAGGAATTTGACGAGCCGCTCGGCATGTCTTCCGGTGCCGGAGCCATATTCGGGGCCACGGGCGGTGTAATGGAGGCCGCCATAAGGACGGCTTATGAGATACTTACAGGCAAGGAAATGCCGGATCTGGATGTTAAGGCCGTCAGAGGTCTTAAGGGCATAAAAGAAGGCGCGGTCATGATGGGAGACAAAGAGATACGCGTTGCAGTGGCTCATGGATTGGGGAATGCCGCGGAACTCTTGCAGGAAGTCAGGAAAAATCCGGATAAATATCACTTTATCGAGGTGATGGGTTGTCCCGGCGGGTGCGTAGGCGGAGGCGGGCAGCCTTATGTCGGACTCAACTGCATCCCGCTCGACGAGGGGCTGCTTAAGAAAAGGGCGGAAGCGCTTTACAATCTGGACAAGAACAAAAAATACCGCAAAAGCCATGAAAACCCCGATATCAAGAAGATCTATAAAGAATTCCTCGGCGAGCCGCTGGGCAAGAAGTCGCACGAGCTTCTACACACCCATTACAAGCAGCACTTCCCGCAGGGAATAATTCCCGGCGGCGGAAAGTGCTAGGAGCTAACTGATGAGCAAAGACAACACGCCAAAGATAAAGGAACTAAAGGAATTCATCTCGTCCGTCAAGAAGAAGGAGTACGGGGATTCTTATCTCATCGCGGTCCTTCACAAAGCCCAGGACCTTTTCGGTTATGTCTCGCGCGAAGTGATGGATGAGATCTCGCTTGCCATGAACATCCCGACGGCGCATATCTGGGGCGTTGCAACGTTCTATCACTATTTCAGCCTTTCTCCCAAAGGCAAACATTCTGTTTCCGTCTGTATGGGTACAGCTTGCTACGTAAAAGGCGCGGACAAGGTCCTTCAGGCCATAAAAGACCATCTTAAGATAGAAGTGGGCCAGACCACAAAGGACGGGTTGTTCACATTGCAGGAAGCCAGGTGCCTGGGGGCGTGCGGGCTGGCGCCGGTGGTCATGATAGATGATAAGATTTACGGCAATGTCACCGAGAAGAATGCGGTTTCTATACTGAAAGAACACATCCAGCCGCTCTAGAAATTAACAATTGACAATTTCCTAATTAACAACTATGAGTGCTTGCGCACAATAAATCATCCATTCTGAGCGAGAGCGAAGAATACCTCGTTGTAAATTGTTAATTGGTTCATTGTTAATTGCTTTGCACCTCATTGCCTGTTAAGTTATAATAACCCCAGGAGGTTCATTTATGAAGAAAACAGTGCTTCTTATCCTAGTCGACAAGCGCAAAAAGGCCGCGGTGAACGTTCAGAAGATACTTACCGGCTGGGGCTGCCTAATAAAGACCCGCTTGGGTATTCACGACGGGGTACTGGACAGCTGTTCGGATGCCGGCCTTATCATCTGCGAGCTTGTCGGAGCTTCCGCCAAGAAAAAAGAGCTGGCCAGAAAATTGAAGCTTGTTTCCGGCGTCCACACAAAACTTATAGAGCTTGCTCTGTAGGCCGGCCAAAATTGTTCACGAATTACCAGAGAAAGATCTACTACCACGATACCGATTGCGGAGGAATCGTCTATTACGGTAATTACCTGAAGTTCCTGGAGGAAGCGCGCACCGACGTTTTTGAACAGCTTGGCATGAGCGTGAAAGAACTGGCTGAAAAAGAAGGCACGCTTTTTGTGGTGGCAAGGCAGGAGATAGATTATAAAAGCCCTGCAAGCTACGGCCAGGTGCTGGATATCCGCACCTGGGTGGAAGAGATAGGCCGCGTCAAGATATGGTTCGGCTACGAGATAAAAGGGCCCGGAGGGGACCTGATAGTGAAGGCGAGGACTCTCATGGTCTGTGTTGACGGTTCGATAAAACAAAAGCGGATACCTGAAGATATCATAAAGAAACTTTCAAAGGTTCTCGAAAAGAAAAATGCTTAATCATAAAGAGATAGAACAGCTGGTCAACGAAAAAAAACTTCTTGAGGGATATATTGATCTTGAGAAACAGCTCACTCCCAACGGATTTGACCTGACTGCCGCAAAGATCTTTGCCTTCAAAGGGCAGGGGGCGGTGGATTTTTCCAACAAAGAAAGAGCAATGCCTCAGTGTGAGGAGCTTATGCCTGTTAAGGCTTCTGCGTCCGATAAATACGGCTGGTGGGATCTGCCTCAAGGCGCTTACAAGGTTATGACCAACGAAACGGTCAATATGCCGCCGGACATGACAGCGCTTGCTTTTACGCGGACCACGCTGCTGAGGATGGGGGCTTTTACGCAGAACGGGGTTTGGGACGCGGGATTCTCCGGGAAAAGTGAATTCATACTTATTGTCGAAAATCCGGCCGGCATAAGGATAAAGCAAAACGCCAGGGTCGTGCAGCTTGTATTTGAAATAATAACAGGTGCTGAAAAGCTATACAGCGGCATATTCCAGAACAAAGGCATATGAGCTTAATAACTCCCGTCGGCAATACGGCACTTCTTCATGTCTGTTGCGGCGTGTGCATGGGCTGGCCGGTCCATAAACTGCGGGACGAGGGGTATTGCGTTATCGGATATTATTTCAATCCCAACATCCATCCAAAAGAAGAATACTTAAAAAGACTGAATGCTGCAAAGCAAATGGCTGAGTCGCTGGAGATGGAGCTTGTCGAGGGCGAATATGATCATGAAAGCTGGCTTAAGGCCGTAGCCGGGCTCGAGAGCGAGAAAGAGGGCGGCAAAAGATGCGGGAGGTGTTTCGAGTTCAGGCTTGAGGCCTCGCACAGAAAATCGCTGGAGATCGGTTCTTATAAATTCACTTCAACTTTGTCGGTCAGCCCGCATA
>Ga0209096_1003805_pt1 | contig 12791 bp, 10 predicted proteins | sample AD_UKC034_MetaG_FD_184407 | JGI IMG/M metagenome (GOLD analysis project Ga0209096, IMG submission 184407) | Active sludge microbial communities of municipal wastewater-treating anaerobic digesters from USA - AD_UKC034_MetaG (SPAdes) (version 2) | ecosystem: Engineered > Bioreactor > Anaerobic >... | reverse complement strand
TCTTCTTTCCCAGCACGATCGATGTTTCGATCTGGCGGTCGGGGATGGACCAGTATTTTTTGAGCAGCCCGTCCTTGTCGGGCATGACCTCGTATCCGTGCTTCTTGTAGAAGTCGATCGCCCACGTGGCCGCCTTCCACGTGCCGATGAGGAGCCACTCGGTATCGACCTGCTTTTCGATGAAGGCGAGGAGCTTCGAGCCGATGCCCTTTCCCTGGCTCTCCATACCCACGTACGCGTGGCGTATGAGGGTCACGTCCTTGATGGGCTCTTTCCCCATGACCCCGAGGAGCTTCAGATCCTTCCTGTAGCCGTAAAAGCGCATCCTCCGCATCTCTGCCGTCAGCTCCTCCATCGGCATGTAAGGCTCGTGGTAGCGGTCCCCCGGGATCACGCCCCTGTACCGTGTTGCGCCGTCATTGACCACCTTGAACATTTCCTGTGGATCTCGTGCCTCGAATATCCCCTCCTTCCAGAAGCCGAAGAGGTCGTATGCGTTCTGGAAACCGATGCGGGACATTGCCTTCTCATCGCCCAAAAGATAACGGATCACATCGTAATTCTTACGGATGCCGGGAACAGCGGGGAAATCGGTGCCGAAGAGGTATTTGCTGCTGAACGTTGCCATGGACGGAAAATACTTAAGCAGGTTCTGCGGCGGCAATCCCGACACGTCGATATAGACGTTCTCAAAACCTTTCGCGAGGAATTCCGCTGTCTGGTACCAGAAGCCGCGGCCGCCGTGGCAGAGGATGACCTTCATATCCGGGAAATCGCTGATCACGTCGTCGAAGGTATAGGGGTCGGAATAGCGCATCTTTGAACCCTTGATGAGGCTTGTGCCTGCGTGAAAAAAGACAGGCAGCCCCGCCTTCTCGCAATGCTCGTATATCGGATAGAGCTTCGGGTCGTTGGCGTAAAAGAGGCCGTGGATGGGATGAATCTTGAGCGCCCTGGCGCCCTTCCTCAACTGGTCCTCAAATTCTCCCGCAAGGTCGTCGTGGTAGTTCGGGTTGAGGTTCGCGATGGGGATGAACTCGGGATGTATGGCGCTGATCTCGAGGGTCCTTTCGAAGGGCATGATCCCTGTCATTCCGGGAGAGTATTCAGGAAACAGGATGCCGCCGAAGACCTCTTCCCGCTTTATCACATCCCCGTATTTCTGAGGTATCTGGTTCCCTGCTTCGTCGAAGATCTCGAGTGCGTAAGGTCCGGTTTCCATCCAAAGCCGTTTTGCCTGATCGGTCCATTCATGCATGTGGCCCGCGTGAATATGGACGTCGATGATATTCATACATGTCGTTATATAGTATGGAAAAGGTTATGGCAAGGGAAAAGGCGGTTCAGGCTATTCATATTTTTCTTGAAACAGCACTTGCCCTATGTGTTAATTGTAGGCTATGGCAGCGACCATTGACGTAGACCTCGGCCGCAGGTTTTACATGCTTGGCGTGATCCACAGGGATGAAAGAAACCGGGCATTGCTTCGCCAATGGATCGCCGGCATAGGGCCCGATGTTGTCACGCTTGAGTTTACGAATTACGGGCTGATGTTCAGAAAAGAAAATCGCGAAATATATAAAAAGCGTATTGACGAAATTGCAAAAAAACTGAAAAATGTTAAGAGATCATATAATGAAGCTGCGAAGGGGGACCTGGAGTCTTTCATAAACATGCCTGACGAGTATGAGATCGTTTCCGAATATTGCGCAGAGCGGCAGATACCCTTCTATTTGATTGATATGGACCTGTTCTCTTACTTGAAATTACGGGATACGGAAGAATTATTTGATGCCGGCAACATCGAGAGGCTCCTGACAGAAAAGGATGCCGGCAACGGTTATGGCGAGGCGGCGATGGCGCGCCTCTTCTTCAAGTCCGGCCTGAAAGGCGTTCCTTATGACGACGAGATGTACGTCCGCGACAGGTATATGGCCGACAGGCTTTCCCTTCTGATGAAGCATTCTCCTGAAAAGAGATTCCTTCATATTACAGGCTGGAGGCACCTTGAAGATCCACACGGCCTTTATGCACCCTTGAATCCGCTGAAGGTATTTCCTTATGGTTAAGCTATTTGTTTTTGATCTCGGCAATGTGATCCTCCCCTTTGACCACAGGCAGATCGCGTACAAGCTCCACGAGGTTTCCATGGTAGCAGGGAGGTTTTCCCCTGATGAAATTTTCAGATATATGTTCGATATGGAGAACGGCCTTATCAATGTTTATGAAGAAGGCCTGATGTCTTCAACTGATTTTTTTATGAAGTTGAAGGAGAAGTATAAGCTTGATATAGATTTTGAGGAATTCAAGGACATATGGAACCCCATCTTCCAGGAAGACCATGAGGTGAGCGATATCATCACCTACCTGAAAGGCAAAGGGCATCCCCTTTTCCTTCTCAGCAACACGAACGAGCTTCATTTTGCCTATATCACGGAGATTTTCCCGATCGTGCATTTAATGGACGAGTGGATACTCTCCTTCGAGGTCGGCGCAAAAAAGCCGAAGCAGAGGATATACGATGAGATCTTCAAAAGAACGGACGTGCAGAGAAGGGAAATCCTGTTCATCGACGACATACAGAGACATGTAGAAGTTGCAGAAGGTCTTGGCTTGCAGGGGGTAGTGTTCAGAAGCGCCGGCGACATATGGAATGCAATAAAGGAAAATTTTATATAACAATGATCAGGTATCCTCAGATAGACCCGGTGATTATTAAGATAGGCCCTCTTTCCCTGCGGTGGTATGGCCTCATGTATGTTCTTGGCTTTGCCTCTTCCTATCTGCTGACGATTTACCAGTTGAAAAAGAGGGCCCTGAAGATCGAAAGGGCCAGGATAGACGACCTGTATTTCTATCTCATCGTCGGGCTTATCGTCGGCGCGCGGCTCGGGTATATCCTTTTTTATAACCTTTTGTTCTATCTCGAAAACCCTTTAGAAGTATTTGTGCTCTGGCACGGCGGAATGTCTTTTCACGGGGGGCTCATAGGGGCCTTTATTGCAGGATATGTGTATATAAAAAGGAAGAAGCTCGGTTTTTTCCTGATCATTGACCTTATCATCCCAACCTGCCCCGTCGGAATCGGGTTCGGCAGGCTCGGGAACTTCATAAACGGCGAGCTCTTTGGAAGGCCGGCTGACGTGCCGTGGGCGATGGTGTTTCCCCAGGGCGGCAGCCTCCCGCGGCACCCGTCGCAGTTGTACGAGGCCTTTTTTGAAGGGCTCCTTCTATTTGCAATACTTTGGATCTATAAGGATTTTAAGAAGCGCGAGGGGGATGTCTTCGCGCTCTTTTTGATCCTCTATGGATGCTTCAGGATCTTCTGCGAATTTTTCAGGGAGCCCGATCTCCAGATAGGCCAGATCCTTGGCCTTTTCAGCATGGGGCAGCTTTTAAGCGGACTAATGATAGCGGCAGGGCTGTTCCTGAAATACTACTGGCTGCCGAGAAAATCAGCTCATGGCTGATAGCTGATAGCAAGAACTAAATAAAGTAGGGAGTAGGCAGCTATCAGCAAGAGCATAAAGAGAGCAAGAAGAAGGCAGTATGCAGTATGCACAAAAAAAGCTTTTCACTGCCTACTGCTTACTTCGCATTTGCTATTTTTACTGTGCCTACTGCCTACTTGGTTCTTGCTTCTGCTATGAGCCATGAGCCGCCTTACAATATCTCCACCAGCCCGCTGTCGATATCGTAGTAAGCGCCGACGACCTTAACCTTTCCCCCCTTTACCAGCTTTGCAATGATAGGCGTTGATGTCTTTACCTGTTTCGTAACGAGGTCAATGTTTATCCTGATGGCGTTGTCTATAATGTCGCCTTTTTTGACTTTTGCCTTTTTGACTGCGGGAATAATCGCCTTTGCGATGCTCCCGATATGTCCGTGGGCCTCTCCGCCCTGTACGGTGGCGGTGACGGCGCCGCATTTTGAGTGGCCGAGGATGACAACGAGCCTGGTCCCAAGATGGTCTACTGCGTATTCGATGCTGCCGAGGGCTACGTCATCAACGATGTTGCCGGCATCGCGGATAACAAAGATGTCGCCGATCCCCTGGTCAAAGAGGATCTCCGGAGGTATGCGGGAATCCGAGCAGCCCACTATCACCGCAAAAGGCTTCTGCCCTTTCGATACCTCGGCCCGGCGCCTTACCCCCTGGTTTGGGTGTTTCTGCTTTAATGACGCATATCTTTTATTGCCGTCGGTTAGCTTCTTTAACGCCTGATCTGCCTCGGTATGATGGCTCATGATGCCCTCCAGAATTTTTACAGTATAATTTTTTACAGTATAATAAAAGATTTGATAGAAATCATCAAGGTAAATAACCAAACGCCAATAGCCGAACATCCAATAAAAAAAGGAGATCCAGCATTCCCTCTCCCCCCGAATAACTATGCCGTTTCTATCCTCTGATACCTCGCAGCTTGCTGCGGAGTGGTTCATTAATATAGTCCTGCAGCCGGCTTTGTGAATATCAGGTACAAAACCGACAGAAAAACATATGTTAGCCATTACGAAGGCGTGCCCGCAAAGCCGTGGCATGTTTCCTGCGCCCGCAACAAGGGGATATTGTCTTGTGTCGCGTGTATGTAGACGGCACAGGAGGGGGTGCCCCATAATTGTGAAAATATTAACAAAATTTTGTTGACAACTTTTGTATACATGTTTAAAATAATTCGTCTAAGCGAACTAAGGATAACAAGCAGGTCAATCCAAATATTAAATCAGGAGGTTTTGTATGGCAGCAATGAAGGAAGAGAACAACAAGTATTACCCCTCAAAGGAATTCGTCGACCAGGCATACGTAAAGAGCCGTGAAGAGTATGAGAAGATGTGGAAGCAGTCTGTAGAGGACCCGGAAGCGTTCTGGGGCAACGCGGCAAAAGAATTGTTCTGGTTTAAGCCGTGGCTGAAGGTCAACAGGGAAGATTTTGCCAAAGGCGAGATCGAGTGGTTCATCGGCGGCAAGACAAACATCTCTTATAACTGCCTTGACTATCAGATCGAAAAGGGCAAGGGCGACAAGGTTGCCATCCTCTTCCAGGGCGAGCCCGAAGACGACGTGGTAAAGCTCACTTACAACGAGATGTTGAAGCTTGTATCGAGATTCGCGAACGTGCTGAAGAAAAAGGGCGTCCGCAGGGGCGACAGGGTTGCCATCTACCTTCCTATGATCTGGCAGCTCCCCGTTGCAATGCTTGCATGCGCAAGGATCGGCGCCATCCATACGATCGTTTTCGGCGGTTTCTCAGCTGAGGCGCTCCGCGACAGGATACTTGATGCAGGCGCAAAGGTCCTTATTACAGCGAACGGCTACTGGCGTTCCGGCAAGAACGTGAGCTCCAAGGCGAACGCAGACACGGCGTGCGACCTCTGTGCAGCGCAGGGCCACACAGTTGATAAAGTCATCGTTGTAAAGAGGCTTGAAAAGTTCGACGTCCCCATGAAGGCAGGCAGGGATACGTGGTTTGAGGAAGAGCTTGCGGCAGCAGACATTACCGATACATGCCCGGCCGAGATGATGGATGCAGAAGATCCTCTCTTCATCCTTTACACCTCAGGCTCCACCGGCAAACCGAAGGGCGTTCTCCACACCGTCGGCGGCTATATGGTCTATACATACCACAGCTTTAAATATATCTTTGATTACAAGGATAAGGACGTCTTCTTCTGTACAGCGGATATCGGTTGGGTAACAGGTCACTCCTATATCGTCTATGGGCCGATGTCGAACGGCGCAACATCGATCGTCTTCGAGTCAGTCCCCACATTCCCGAACCCAGACAGGTTCTGGCAGATCGTTGAGAAGTTCAAGGTCAACATCTTCTACACAGCTCCTACCGCGATCAGGGCGCTCATGAAAGAGGGCGAGAAGTGGCCGCAGGGCAGGAACCTCTCATCCCTGAGGCTCCTTGGCTCCGTCGGCGAGCCCATCAACCCGGAGGCATGGCTGTGGTACCACAAGTACGTTGGTGGAGAGAACTGCCCCATCGTCGATACCTGGTGGCAGACCGAAACAGGCGGCATACTCATTACGCCTCTCCCAGGCGCATGGCCGACCATACCCGGATTTGCAACCCTGCCGTACTTTGGTGTTCATGCCCGCACATTACAGTCAAGGTCCGATGCATCTAAACCGGCAGTAGACGCACCCGTCAACGAACAGGGCGAGCTCTGCATTGCAAGATCGTGGCCCGGCATGATGAGGGGCGTTTTTGGCGAACCCGAAAGGTTCTTCAACACATACTTTGTCCAGCAGCCCGGCTTTTACTTCTCCGGCGACGGGGCAATAAGGAACGAAGACGGCTATTTCAGGCTCATGGGCCGCATTGACGACGTTGTCAACGTATCAGGCCACAGGATGGGTACCGCAGAGGTTGAGGCAGCACTTAACTCCTATACCTCATCAGTTGCAGAGTCTGCCGTTGTCGGTTTCCCGCACGAAGTGAAGGGCGAAGACCTTTACGCATATATCATTCTGAAAACAGGTGTTACCGGTGATGATGCACTGAAGAAAACACTGGTGGCACACGTAAGGAAAGAGATCGGCCCTATCGCGTCTCCCGGCAAGATCCAGTTCGTATCAGGTCTGCCGAAGACACGTTCCGGCAAGATCATGAGAAGGATCCTGAGAAAGGTCGCATCCGGCGAGATCGACCAGATTGGCGATACCACAACACTTGCCGATCCGGCAATAGTCGATGAGATCGTAAAGGGCAGGCAGTAAGATCTCTGATACAACGAACATAAAAGCCCCCGGAGAAACCTCCGGGGGCTTTTCGTATATAGTATATGGTATATAGAAGACGAAGATACAAAACAGGAACCATATACGGGTAGCCGGGTTTACGAACTACGATATACGATATACGAATGACGAAATACGGTTTTTATGTATACGCTTAATTCAACGAAAGGCTACCATGTGGGCCAATTGAACACGCTCGGATGGGAGCTGACGGTCTGCAACGCCCTCCATCCGGCGGGGACGCCTCTGCGGAAAATACTCACCCGTGACGATTCTTTTGGTCATCTTCTCTATGATTATCTGGTTAGATTTGTGCCTATGGAAAAGATCGCGAGGGTGATTGAGGTCGGTGGGGGGTACGGCTATCTGATGAAGGATTTCCTTGAAAGGAACAGTACGCTGGAGCCGTGCATGCTCGATATCTCTCCATTTCTTCTCGATAAACAGAAGAAGGCCCTCGGGGAGCACAATGTTTCCTACAGGGAGGAGGATTTTCTGGAGACAGACCCGGCCTTTCTTGAGGGGTTTGACCTGGTGGTGTTAAATGAAAATTTGGGGGACTTCCCGACCCTTGTTGGCCTTAACGAAGGCCTGCTCCGATCTTCTTCCGGCATTGCTGATCCGATCCTTAGGTCGGCGCTTCATTTTTTTACCAGGTACGATCTTGAAAAGCCTGAAGGCGTTTTTAACCTGAACATAGGCGCCCTGCAGGCCATAGAAAGGCTTTGTGCCGCAGGCATTCCGTATATTTATTTGGGTGAGCACAGCTGCGAAGCTGCTGTCCACGAACCGTTGAGGCCCTTGATCTGCATCGAGTCCACAGGGAACCCCGGGAGGATAGCGCTGAAGGGGCACGATGAATACACCATAAAATTCTCCTACCTTGAGTCTATCGCCAGGGCCTTTCGCTACCGCTCTGTCCGCGGGCCTTTTGCAGACTTCATCGCATTTGATATGACCGAAAGTATCAAGAGCATACTTGCCACCAGGGGAAGGGAGGGCGATGAGGCGGAGATGGTCTGCCAGTTTATCGAAGACCTCTTTCAGTATGAATACATGATCATGATCAAAGACTGATACCGAACTGCCTTCATCCAATATATAAAAAGTGTGAGCGAAACCCCTGTCTGCAGGGAGTTTCGCTCACACCGGGATGTGCCTGTTCTCTATGAACGCTTCGGCGGTTTCAGGAGCAGGAGGGCGATGATAATGCCGAGAATGGCCATGCCTGCCGTGGGGATGAAGGCCTTCAGGTAGCTCCCGAAGACATCCTTTGCCATACCTGAAATGATGCCGCCTATGATGGCGCCAAGGCCGTATGCGCTGAACATAACGCCGTATTTCTGGGCATAGCCTTCAAGGCCAAAGAATGTCGCGGTGCCTGCAGGACCGATGGCAAGCCAGCCGCCAAGGCAGAGCCAGAAGCCGCAGAAGGCTATCGCATAGAGTATTGTTGACCCCTGTCCCGCGCTGAGCATCATGAAGGATGCAACAGCGATAATGACGAAGGAGAGTATTGCCGCCCCCCTTGGTGTGATCTTGTCGGAGAGCGCGCCGAAGATGGGACGGCCGATGCCGTTGAAGATCGCGAATATAGACACAAGAAATGCGGCAGTGCCGATATCAAGGCCGATCACCTCTCTTCCCACCGTTGCGGATATGCCGATGGCCATAAGGCCTGCCGTTGAGCCTAATATGTAGCAGAGCCATAAGCCATAGAAGCTGGATGTGCTGAGCATCTGTCCTGCCGTGAAGGACGATGCAGTAGCGCCACCTGCCGGTTGCGGCGGGTTCCAGCCGGCAGGCTTCCATCCTGCTTCGGGGAACCTCATGAACATGGAGAGGATCACCGTGACGATAAGGAACCCGATCCCCATCATGCCAAAGGTGTTTAGAGGCCCGGAAGATGCAATAAGGTTTTTCGCAAGCGGCGCCGTTACAAAGGCTGAAGCGCCGAAGCCGAGGAGCGAAAGCCCCACGGCGAGGCCTTTTTTGTCGGGAAACCATTTTGTGGCAACGGAGACAGGCCCGCCATAGACGATGCCGACACCTGCTCCTCCGATGACCCCGTACGTTATGACGACCATGGTCATACTGCCGGCAAACTTTGTCAGTATCCAGCCAAGGCCCACAACGATACCGCCGACGATCATAACCTTTCGAGGCCCCAACTTGTCGATAAAACGGCCGGAAAAGAAGGTAAAGAGTGCGAAAATCGCAAGGAAGACCATGAAGGGCAGATTGCCCTGGGTTGCAGTTGCGTTAAACATCGTTTCCAGCGGCTTCTTGAAGACGCTGTATGCGTACACGGCGCCCAGGCACATGTTGATGATCATGCCGAGCACGACAAAGATCCACCGTCCGGCATTTGCGGACATGCCAAAAACTTTTGTATCGTCGGACATATGAATTTACCTCCCGAAAATGTATTCAAATTACAGACTTGACTGAAGATATTATACTCAGTCAGTTAATGTCAAGTCTTTTCCGTGACCAAATTCACAAGACATATACATCAAATAACCAATAACCAATAACCAAACACCAATTAATACTCAATAACCAATGACCGAATTACCAAAGGGGAAAAATGCAAATCTTTGTTTGGTCATTGAATATTGGGTATTGGTGCTACGTGCTTATCACTGGTATCCAGTATCCGGCAGACAGCACAAGGGCCGTGAATCGTCAGGCGTCAGGCGATTAAGCCCCTTACGACTTACGGGTGTTCTGCCGTGAGCCATGAGCTGCCCCTGGTCCTATTTTTGTGGGTATAATCTATAACTGTTTAATTTAATAGCATATTTTATTCTATGATAATTTTTTATTCACTTCGTAAAATTTTTTGACCTTTTTACCGCACGTTCCATGCCATACAGGGCCCCGTCTTTTTATTAAAAATCTTTAAAAATTTCTTGACATTACATGACTAAATCGTTTAATATACCAAAGTTTTTCGCAGTGTACCAATATCCCTTAATAAAATGAGGGATTATTTTTTTGGAGGTTTTGATGCCTACTATTAACCAATTAGTGAGGCGAGGGAGAGAAGCCGTCAAAAAGAAGAGTTCTTCTCCGGCCCTTACCGATTGCCCACAGAAAAGAGGAGTCTGCGTAAGAGTATATACGACCACTCCAAAAAAACCGAACTCTGCATTGCGCAAGGTGGCTCGTGTCAGGCTTACAAACGGCATCGAAGTGACCACATATATACCGGGGATCGGACATAACCTTCAGGAGCACTCCGTTGTGTTGATCAGGGGCGGAAGAGTAAAAGACCTGCCCGGTGTCAGGTACCATATTATCAGAGGTTCTCTGGACGCAAGCGGCGTAGTGAACAGAAAGAAGAGCAGATCAAAATACGGCGCCAAGAGACCGAAGCAATAAAGGAGCGTTTTCATGCCGAGAAAAGGACATGTTTCAAAGAGAGAAAAACTGCCTGACCCGAAATATAATGACCTGCTCGTGCAGAGGCTTGTAAGCTGCGTCATGCTGGATGGGAAAAAGAGCACCGCGACGGGCATTGTATATGGCGCGTTCGATCTCATAGCAAGCAAGATCAAAGACGAGCCGTTAAAGGTCTTTCATAAGGCGGTTGAAAATATCAGGCCGGAGATAGAGGTTAAGGCGAGACGCGTGGGCGGGGCAACGTACCAGGTGCCTGTTGAGGTAAGACTGAACAGAAAACTTTCGTTGGGCATCAGATGGCTCATCAGATATGCAAGGGAAAGATCAGAAAGAACGATGGTCGAAAAGCTCGCAGGAGAGATCATCGACGCCTATAACAACAAGGGAGCTGCCGTAAAGAAGAGGGAGGATACCCACAAGATGGCGGAGGCCAACAAGGCTTTTGCCCATTACAGATGGTAGCACGTTCGTTATGAATCAAAATGTAAGAAACGTCGGGATCATGGCTCATATTGATGCAGGGAAGACGACTGCTACTGAGCGGATGCTGTTCTATACAGGAGTGAACAACAGGATCGGGGAAGTTGATGACGGCGCTGCGACGATGGATTGGATGGAAGAGGAAAAGGAGCGCGGCATCACCATCACCGCTGCAGCCACCACCTGTTTCTGGAACGACCACAGAATAAACATTATCGACACGCCGGGCCATATCGACTTTACGATAGAAGTGGGCAGGTCGTTGAGGGTCCTCGACGGGGCGGTGGCGCTTTTCTCCGCGGTGGAGGGCGTTGAGCCGCAATCCGAGACCGTCTGGAGACAGGCCGACCGCTACGGCGTGCCGAGGATAGGCTTCGTGAACAAGATGGACAGGCCCGGGGCTGATTTCCAAAGATGCATTGCCATGATACAGGAGATATTAAAAACCAACCCGCTTGTCCTGCAACTGCCGATCAAGGAAGGGGATGAATTTCTCGGTGTTGTGGACATCATTGCCGGGAAGGCCGTCCTTTATGACAAGGACAGGTTTGGATACGAATATTCCCTCTGCGGCATACCCGCACATATGGCCGCCGAGGTTCATGCAGCGCGGGAAAGAATGATGGAGACGCTTTCCGAGGTCGATGACGATTTCATGCTGCGGTTCCTGGAGGGCGATGAGATCGGAGAAGGCGAGATCAAGAGGGTAATACGCAAGGGGACGCTCAGCGGGAACATCCTGCCGGTGCTGTGCGGCAGCGCTTTTAAGAACAAAGGCATCCAGCCGCTTCTTGACGCGATCGTGGACTATCTCCCGTCTCCTCAGGATATATCGCCGCACAACTGCTGGACAGAGGACGGGGAAGAGAAGACCCTCGTCGGAACAAAAGATGAGAAGTTCAGCGGGCTCGTTTTTAAGATCATGAACGATCCCTTTGTCGGCCATCTTACCTATATCAGGGTCTATTCGGGCGAATTGAGAACGGGCGGTACCGTTCTGAACACATCAAAATTAAAGACAGAGCGGATCGGCCGCATAATGAGGCTTCACGCGAACAAAAGGGAAGAGATAAAAAAGGTGGAGGCCGGGGATATCTGTGCGATCGTCGGCTTGAAAGGCGTCTCAACGGGCGATACGCTTGCTGATCCCGACATGCACATATCCTTCGAGGCAATAGAGGTTCCGGCGCCCGTCGTTTCCTGCGCCATTGCCCCGAAAAAGAAGGATGACCTCAAGAAGATGTGGCTTGTCTTCAACAAATACACCGTTGAGGACCCGTCGCTTACCGTGAGGCTTGACAGCGAGACGGGAGAGGTTATTCTCTCCGGCATGGGTGAACTTCACCTTGAGATCATTATGGACAGGGCGAAAAGAGAGCATAACCTTGAAATGCTTTCCTCGCCCCCGCAGGTAGCCTACCGGGAGGCCATCACAAGGCATACGACAGGAACGGGCAAGTATATAAAACAATCCGGGGGACGGGGCCAATACGGCCATGTCGTGCTGCAGGTATCTCCCCACGAGGGGGCCGGATTTATCTTTGAGAACAAGATTGTGGGCGGCGCCATACCGCGGGAATACATTTCCAGCATAGAGGCGGGGATCAAGGAGACGCTGGAAAAGGGTATTGCATATGGATACCCGTTGATCGACATCAAGGTTGAGCTTTTGGATGGCTCTTTTCATGAAGTGGATTCGTCGGAGCTTGCGTTCAAGCTCGCCGGGTCCATCGGCGTAAAGGATGCCATAGCAAAGGCAAACCCTGTTCTCCTCGAACCCGTCATGAAGGTCGACATCAATGTCCCCGGAGAGTTTCTCGGATCCGTCATAAGCGATATCTCGTCGAGGAGGGGCAGGATCGCTGAAATAGGCGACAGGAACGATTTCAAATCAATTCTTGCTTACCTGCCGCTGGACGAGATGTTTGGATATACGACGAGGCTTCGTTCGGTAACCCAGGGAAGGGGCTATTACAGCATGGAATTTTTTCATTATGCCCCCGTGCCGCAGCATATCTATGAAAACATTTTAAAGAATAGAGATAAAAATCAAACGGAGGTTCTCTATGGCTAAGAAGAAGTTTGAGAGGACAAAGCCCCACGTGAACATCGGAACGATCGGGCATATCGATCACGGGAAGACGACGCTTACCTC
>Ga0209096_1003803_pt1 | contig 12794 bp, 14 predicted proteins | sample AD_UKC034_MetaG_FD_184407 | JGI IMG/M metagenome (GOLD analysis project Ga0209096, IMG submission 184407) | Active sludge microbial communities of municipal wastewater-treating anaerobic digesters from USA - AD_UKC034_MetaG (SPAdes) (version 2) | ecosystem: Engineered > Bioreactor > Anaerobic >... | reverse complement strand
CCTTGTTGGCCAGATCCCTGTAGGGCGCCGAGGCATGGGGTGACGGTGCCGTGGACACCGGGGCAATGACCTCGCACTTTCCGCAACTCGACAGGGGAAGTCGGCTGACGAAAACCTTCCTTTCGTGGGACGGGTATTTTTGGGGTGTCCCTTCTTCCGCTTGAAGGTTTGAAATAAAAAGGAAACCGCTTCCCATCACCAGGAGAAAGAAAACAGGAAAGGCGATAATAACAGCACGACTTTTTTTCATCATGTTCCTTCCCTCCTTTCCGCCGGCATTTCCATACCGGCGGTGCCCCGAATTCCGGCAAAGTATATGAAAATCACACGGTGATGTCAATTGTGCAACGGGGGGACAGATTTAAATCTGTCCCCATGTCTTGTTGGATTTAAATCTGTCCCCATTTCTTTCACAAGATGTGATATGGAGAGGGGAAAATCATGAAACGGCCTTCTGTCCGCCATGAATTCGCTTCTTCGAAACGTTTACGTCAACATGCCTTTCCGGTACCTTTACGACCGGTACCTCTCCCGTGTTCTGGAGCAAAAGATGAACCTGGAAATCGGGTTCGACTGTTTCGCCCTCGACCGTTTCGACCGCAGGGAGTGCCGAAGGATCGCCGAGCAGCTGGAAGAGGCCGGCATTTCCATTACCTTTCATGGACCCTTTTACGATCTCCGGCCCGGGGCGGTGGATCCGAAAATCCGGGACATCACGGCGAGGCGGTTCCGTCAGGTCTTCGACCTCGTTCCACTCTTCAGGCCCAGGACCATCGTCTTTCACGCGTCCTTCGACAGGAACTATTACACCTCCCACGAGGACCGGTGGGTCCGGAACAGCCGGAACACCTGGATGCCCCTCATCGAGGAGGCGGAAAAGACGGGAACGGTTTTATGCCTGGAAAACGTCTACGAGAGGGACCCGGACATCCTGAGACAACTTTTTGAGGAACTGCCTGCCACACCCCATTTTGGGTTCTGTTTCGACACGGGACACTGCAACGCCTTTGCAAAGACGGATCCGCAGCTGTGGCTCGAAACCCTCGGTCCCTACCTGGCCGAGGTGCATCTCCACGACAACCACGGGGAAACGGACGAGCACCTCCCCGTCGGAGAAGGGACCTTTCCCTTCGCCGTCCTCGGTTCCTATCTCCGGGAGCACCGCCTCCGGCCCGTCTACACCCTGGAACCTCACACGGAGGAGTACCTCGTGAGAACCCTCGCAAGACTGGGATCCATCGGGCTTCCCCTGGATGAACCGATCCCGGGCGGGCAGAAAGACGCGCCGTGATCCGCTATCTCGCGAAAAGACTCCTGTTCATGATCCCTCTCCTCTTCGGGATCACCCTCCTTTCCTTCGCCGTCATTCACATCGCGCCGGGATCCCCGACGGATCTTCAGACCGATCTCAACCCCCGGGCCTCGGCGGAAATGAAGGAGCGGCTCCGGGCCCTCTACGATCTGGACAAACCCCTTCATGTTCAGTATTTCCTGTGGCTCAAGCGGCTTCTCGCCCTGGACCTGGGAACCTCATTCTCGCCGGACCGCCGGCCCGTCACGGACAAGATCCTCGAGCGTCTTCCCATCACCATCACGATCAACGTCCTGTCCATGATCCTCATTTTCGCTGTCGCCATACCTATCGGGGTCCTGTCCGCCGTCCGCCAGAATTCCCTCTTCGACAAAATTACAGGGGTTTTCGTTTTCATCGGTTTCGCCGCGCCGACCTTCTGGCTGGCCCTTCTCCTCATGATCCTCTTCGGGATACATCTGGCGTGGCTTCCCATTTCGGGGATCCGATCCGTCAATTACGAATATCTCCCGTTTTGGAGCGCCCAGGTCGATCTCGCCCGGCACCTGGTCCTCCCCGTTTTCCTGTCCGCTTTCGGGGGGCTCGCCGGGCTGTCCCGGTACATGCGGTCCAACATGCTCGAGGTGATCCGGCAGGACTACATCACGACGGCCCGGGCCAAGGGCTTGAGCGAACGGGCGGTCATCTACCGCCATGCCCTCCGGAACGCCCTTCTGCCCGTGATCACCATTTTAGGCCTCTCCGTTCCGGGGCTCATCGGGGGAAGCGTCATCTTCGAGACGATTTTCGCCATCCCGGGCATGGGACAGCTTTTCTACATGTCCGCCATGGCCCGGGACTACCCGGTCATCATGGGGATTCTGTTCATCGGCGCGGTCCTCACCCTTATCGGAAACCTGCTGGCAGATATTTCCTACGCCCTGGCGGACCCCCGGATCCGGGTGTCGTAACCGCCGGGCGCCGAGTCGACATGAAACCATGAAAAAAGGACACGAGGGACTCTTAAACGAATTCTGGTACCGGTTCTCCAGGAACCGGCTCGCCGTGGCGGGAAGCCTCCTGGTCCTCCTTCTTTTCGTCGTGTCTTTTCTCGCCCCCCTTCTCTCCCCTTACGATCCCGGCGCCATCAACCTGAAAGAGGTCCTCTCCCCGCCCTCGAAAGACCATCTTCTCGGAACGGACCAGCTCGGCCGGGACGTCTTGAGCCGGATGATCTGGGGCTCCCGCATCTCCCTGAAAGTGGGCTTCGTGGCAACGGGCATCGCCATCCTCATCGGGACGCTCCTGGGGGCCCTCTCGGGCTATTACCGGGGGATCATCGATTCGCTCATCATGCGCCTCGTGGACATCATGCTGTGTTTCCCGACTTTTTTTCTCATTCTCGCAGTCATCGCCTTTCTCGAGCCCTCCATCTGGAACATCATGATCATCATCGGGCTCACCGGATGGATGGGCATCACCCGCCTGGTGCGGGCCGACTTCATCACGCTCCGGGAAAGGGAGTTCGTCCAGGCCGCCCGGGTCATCGGGGCCGGCGACAGCCGCATCATCTTCATTCACATGCTTCCCAACGCCATGGCATCGATCCTGGTGGCAGCCACCCTGGGAATCGCCGGGGCCATCCTGACCGAATCGGCCCTGAGCTTCCTGGGCATCGGGGTACAGCCGCCGACGCCCAGCTGGGGGAACATGCTCACCGCCGGAAAGGACAACATCGACATAGCCTGGTGGCTTTCTCTCTTTCCAGGCCTCGCCATCCTCCTGACCGTCCTGGGATTCAACCTCCTGGGGGAAGGGATCCGGGATTCCCTGGACCCGAGGCTCAAAAGCGGGCGTTAACAGGGGCGGAAGGCCCCGGCGGCAACTTTTCCGGGCGGGTCGGTTGGCACAGGACAGGGCCCCCGGGTCGTCGCCACCGGATTGACTTTTTCGTGAAAAATGATATGGGAACGACGACGAATTTCATCAAAAAAGCGTCACATCCGTCGATTTGATCGGCAAAGGAGGTAATTCAGGTGATCGGTTCGAAAGTCGTGTCCGGCGCGATCATGGACAAAAGGGTTGTTTCAAAAAAAATTCTGGAAGGTTCCATGGCAGTGGAAGACCTCGAAAAACATTTGAATGAGCTCCCCGACCTCTCCGGGTCAGCGGAAGAAGTCATCATCGAAGAGGAGGACTGAGAATCCCCGTGGTCCTGGTGGACACCCACTGCCACATCGAAATGAAGGCCTACAACCGGGACCGCCCCGCGGTCATGAAACGGGCCCGGGAGTCGGGCGTCCGAAAACTGGTCACCGTCGGCATCGATCTCGAGGACAGCCGCAGGGCCGTGGCACTGACCGCCGAATACGAAGATCTCTATGCCGCCGTGGGCGTCCACCCCCACGACGCCAAGTCCATCGACGGCAAAACCTATGACGCCCTCAAGCTCCTCGCCGGAAACGAGAAAGTGGTGGCCTACGGTGAAATCGGGCTCGATTTTTTCCGGAACCTGTCCCCGAAGGCTGTTCAGCTCCGACGATTCCGGGAGCAGCTCGACCTGGCCGACGGGCTTACCCTTCCCGTGGTGATTCATGACCGGGAGGCCCACGGGGAGACCCTGGGGATTCTCAAGAACTGGAAAGGCGGGCGCACCGACGGCAACCGGGGGATCATACATTGCTTCTCCGGGGATTACGCCATGGCCGCCGCCTGCGTCGATCTCGGGTTTTTCATCTCCATTCCGGGAACGATCACCTTCAAGGAAACGGCGGAAATCCGCAAGGTGATCCGGGAAATCCCCCTGGACCGTCTTCTTGTCGAGACCGATGCGCCCTTCCTGACCCCCAAGCCTCATCGGGGGGCACGCAACGAACCCGCCTACGTCGCTTACACGGCCATCAAAATGGCGGAGATACGGGGCGTCAGCCCCGATGAGATGGCCGGGGCGACAAGCCGGAACGCCGAGAAGGTTTTCCGCATTCCCGTTTTTTCTTGATCCGTTCTCATTTTTAAAGTAAAGGTATATTTTAGTTCGCATCGGTCTCCAGGGGTGCTGAGAAGCTGAGAGATACCCTTTGAACCTGATCTGGGTAATGCCAGCGAAGGGAGAGACTACCGTCATCCCATTGAAAGATCAGTTTCTTCTTCCCGCTGTGATCCTTTTCCGGACGCGGCGTTTTCCACCCCAATCCCGGATACCGGTAGAAAGACGGTCCTTATGAAGGAGGCCATCGTCCTTTCCGACGGTGTCATCGAAAACCCGGATTTCCTGAAATCCTTTCTCGAGAGCCATGAGGGAGCCTTTCTGGTGTGCGCCGACGGGGCGATCCGGCACCTCGAGCCCCTGAACCGAATACCGTCGGTCGTCATCGGCGACATGGACTCGGCGGACCCGGACCGGATCTCTTTTTTCCGGGACCGGGGCGCCACCATCATCACCTGCCCGAGAGAGAAGGACAAAACGGACACCCACCTGGCCATCGAGCTGGCCGTTCAGCGGGGCTGCCGCAGAATCTTCCTTTTCGGCGCCCTCGGCGGGAGGATCGATCACGCCCTGGCCAACATCTCGCTCCTGCACCTGGCGCAAGATCGGGATGCCGAGATCCGCATCATCGAACGGGACTGTGAACTGTTTCTCGTTTCGAAAACGGGGACTCTCCGGGGAATGCCGGGAGACACCGTGTCCCTCCTTCCCCTGGCCGGCCCGGTCCGGGGAATCACCCTCGCCGGATTTCAATACGCCCTTCGCGACGGCACCATGGAGCCGGGAAACCCTTACGGTGTCAGCAACCGTCTGGCGGGAGAAGAGGGAAGGATCACCGTCCGGGAGGGTAAACTTCTCGTGATCCGCTATTTTCGCGGAGTCTCCTGACAGGAAAGGAATCATCCCATGAAGACGTCAAGAGTGCTCACCATCGCCGGGTCCGATTCGGGCGGCGGCGCCGGGATCCAGGCGGATCTCAAGACCATCACCGTCCTCGGGGGGTTCGGGATGTCCGTCCTCACCGCCCTGACGGCCCAGAACACGCTGGGCGTCCACGGGATCCACGAGGTCCCGCTTCCCTTCATCGAGGCCCAGTTCGACGCCGTCGCCTCCGACATCGGCATGGACGCCGCCAAGACGGGCATGTTGTCGAGCGCCGGCATCATCCGGGCAGTGGCCGGGAAAATCCGTCAGTACGGCATCGAAAAGCTCGTCGTCGATCCCGTCATGGTGGCCAAGGGGGGTGCCAGGCTTCTCAGGGAAGAGGCGAAGGACGCCCTGGTCCGGGACCTTCTCCCCCTGGCCTTCGTCCTGACACCGAACATCCCGGAGGCGGAGGCCCTGTGCGGAAAAAAAATATCGTCGCCCCAGGACATGAAGGACGCCGCCGAAATTCTCCACGGCATGGGGGCGCGGCACGTCGTCATCAAGGGGGGACACCTGGAAGGGGAGGCCGTGGACCTTCTCTTCGACGGCCGGGAACACCGCTTCCTGACCGCCGAAAGGATCGAGACGAAAGACACCCACGGCACCGGGTGCACCTTTTCCGCCGCCATCGCCACGGGCCTCGCCCAGGGCATGACCGTCCCGGATGCCGTCGAAAGGGCCAAGGACTTCATCACGACGGCCATCCGCCACGGGCTACGGATCGGCGGCGGCCACGGGCCGACGGACCATTTCGCGCCACTCCGGCGGGAGCTGGAGACGTACCGCACCCTGGACGCCCTGAAAAAAGCCGTTTCCATCCTGGGAGCGAACCACTGCGGCAACATCATTCCCGAGGTCCAGAGCAACCTGGGGTTTGCCTTGCCCGATGCCAGGGAAGTCACCGATGTTGCCGCTTTCCCCGGTCGGATTCTCCGGGTCGGCGACGAGGCCCGGAATTTCTGCGACCCCGATTTCGGCGCTTCCAGCCACGTGGCGAAAATCATCCTCACGGCCATGAGGTTCGACGAAAACGCCCGCTCGGCCATGAACATCCGCTTTTCCGAGGATGTTCTGAAGGCAGCCCGGGAGCTCGGTTACGATATGGACTCCTTTGACCGGGCCGGCGAACCGGACGACGTGAAATTCCGGGAGGGCTCCACTCTCGAGTGGGGAACCCGGTCCGTCCTGTCCCGGCGGAAGACCGTCCCCGACGTCATTTACGACAGGGGCGAGGTGGGAAAGGAACCCATGGTGAGAATCCTCGGGCACAGGCCCGAAGATGTGGTGGCAATGGCGATCCGGATTTCCCGAAAGCTCCGGTTTCCCGACGGCAAAGGGGAAGCGGGCTGAAACACCCGCAGGGGCGTAACCGGTACTCATGGAGGAAAACATGGAACTCAGCGAACGGACCATCACGAGAGCCATCGTCGAAAGGTTCTTTCAAAAATTTCTCGAATACACGGCCGTGGACGTTGCCGTCGTCGGGGCGGGCCCGTCGGGGCTCGTGGCCGCCACGTATCTTGCCCGGGCGGGACGGAAGGTGGCCGTCTTCGAGCGGAAGCTCAGCATCGGCGGCGGGATGTGGGGCGGCGGCATGATGTTCAACGAGATCGTCGTCCAGGAAGAGGCACGGGCCCTTCTCGAGGAATTCGGCGTTCGCACCGTGGAATACGAACGGGGGTATTACACCGCCGATGCCATCGAATCGGTGACGGCGATCTGCGCGAGGGCCATGAAGGAAGGCGCGAAGATCTTCAACTGCATGACCGTGGAAGACGTCGTCATTCGCGAGGGCCGGGTGACGGGGCTCGTCATCACCTGGTCCCCCGTGGAGATGACGGGGCTTCACGTGGATCCCCTGACGATCGCGGCAAAACATGTTATCGACTCCACGGGCCACGACACGGAGGTCCTCCGGGTCATCGAGAGAAAGGCGGACATCCGTTTCGACACGCCCACGGGAAAGATCCTGGGGGAGCGCTCCATGTGGGCCGAAATCGCGGAAAAAAAGACCCTGGAAAACACCCGGGAGATCTGCCCCGGTGTGTACGTGGCGGGGATGTCCGCCAATGCCGCCTTCGGAGGCCCCCGGATGGGTCCCATCTTCGGCGGCATGCTCCTGTCGGGGCGCAAGGCGGCGGCGATGATACTCAAAGAAAAGGAACAGGACTGACATGACACAGCTGGAAATCGCCCGTACGGGCCGGATATCGGAAGAAGCGGCGCTTTGCGCGCGGGACGAAGGAATCGATCCCGAGTTCATCCGCCTCGGTGTGGTGGAGGGAACGATCGTCATCGTCCGGAACGTTCTCCGCGGGGACCTTCGGCCCCTGGCCATCGGTAAGGGACTCCGGACGAAGATCAACGCCAACATCGGGACCTCCCGGGACCGGGTCGACGTCCCCCTGGAACTGGAAAAGATCCGGATCGCCGAGGCGGCGGGGGCCAACACGGTCATGGACCTTTCCACGGGAGGCGACGTGGCCTCCATCCGCAAGGCGGTCGTCCGGGCCTCCTCCGTTCCCGTGGGCACCGTTCCCATCTACCAGGCGGCGACGGCCATGCTTCGGGACCGGAAGGCCATCGTGGAAATGACCCCCGGTGACATGTTCGACGTCATCGAGGAAAACGGAAAGGACGGCGTGGATTTCATCACCGTCCACTGCGGCGTCACGAGGGAAAGCGTGGGCCGCGTCGAGAAGGAAGGCCGTATCCTGGGGATCGTGAGCCGCGGCGGGTCCATCCTGGCCCGCTGGATGACATATAACGGGCTGGAAAACCCCCTGTACGAGCATTTCGACAGGCTTCTCGACATCGCCCGGCGCTACGACATGGTCCTCAGCCTCGGCGACGGGCTTCGCCCCGGGTGCCTGGCCGACGCCACCGACCGGGGGCAGGTGGCGGAACTCATCCTCCTGGGGGAACTGACCCAGAAGGCCCGTGAAGAGGGGGTTCAGGTCATGATCGAAGGACCGGGCCATGTCCCCCTGCGAGACATCGAGGCCAACGTCAGGCTCCAGAAAAACCTCTGCCACGGGGCGCCCTTCTACGTTCTCGGCCCCCTGCCCACGGACATAGCCCCGGGATACGACCACATCACCTCCGCCATCGGAGGCGCCATCGCCGGGGCCGCCGGGGCCGATTTCCTCTGTTACGTCACGCCGTCGGAGCATCTTCGTCTTCCAACCCTGGAAGATGTCCGGGAAGGGGTCCTGGCGTCGAAACTGGCGGCCCACATCTCCGACATCGCCAAGGGGGTGGCGGGCGCCTGGCAGAAGGACCTGAAAATGGCCCAGGCCCGGAAGGTCTTCGACTGGGAGGGCCAGGTCTCGGCTTCTCTCGACCCGGAAAAATCCCGGCGTTTTCTCGAGAAAAGCGAGAGCGCCGGGGAAGAGGGCTGCACCATGTGCGGCGAGTTCTGCGCCATCAAGCTAGGCAAGAAGGACGGAAAGGATCACCGGCCATGACCGTCACCGCCGAGGGCCTCTGGTCCTCCATCGCAAAAATCCGCCGGACGTCGCCGCTCGTCCACAACATCACGAACTACGTGGTCATGAACACTACGGCGAACGCCCTCCTCGCCCTGGGGGCCTCGCCCGTCATGGCCCACGCCGAGGAGGAGGTCCGGGACATGGCGGTCCTGGCGGGCGCCCTTGTCATCAACCTGGGAACCCTCAGCCGCAACTGGGTCCGGGCCGCCTTCATGGCCGCCGAGTCCGCCCTGGAAAAGGGCGTTCCCGTGGTCGTCGATCCCGTGGGCGCCGGGGCCACCGCCTACAGAACGGACACCTTCCGGGACCTGATCCGAACCTTTCCGCCGTCGATCATCCGGGGGAACGGGTCGGAGATCCTGGCCCTGTCCCGGGAGGCCGGCCGGACCCGGGGGGTGGACAGCACCGAAACATCCCACCGTGCCCTCGACGCCGCCACCTGGCTCAACAGGACTTTCGGAAGCGTCGTCTGTGTCAGCGGGGAAACGGACTACATCATTCAGGGTCCCCGGGTGATCGTGGTCCGCAACGGCCACCCCCTGATGCCCCGGGTGACGGGCCTGGGCTGCACCGCCTCGGCTTTCTGCGGGGCTTTCGCCGCCGTGGAGCCCGACAGGGCCCGGGCGGCGGGAGAAGCCATGGCCTTCCTCGGGATCGCCGGGGAGATGGCGGCGGAAAACGCCCCGGGACCGGGGAGCCTCCAGGTCGGGATTCTTGACGCCTTTTTCCTGATGAGCGAAAAAGACATCAAAACACGGCTCCGGGTGGAGGAAAGATCATGAGGGGCCTCTATCTCGTCACGGACCGGGACCTCTGCGGGGGAAGGCCCCTGGAAGAGGTCGTCCTCGCCTCCGTCCGGGGGGGCGCCGCCTGCGTCCAGATCCGGGAAAAAACCCTCTCCACCCGGGCCTTTATCGAGGAGGCCCTCCGGATCAAGGAACTTCTCGCCCCTTTCCGGGTTCCCCTCGTCATCAACGACCGGGTGGACGTGGCCCTGGCCGTGAAGGCCGACGGCGTCCACGTGGGGCAGGACGACATGCCCTATGAAACGGCAAGGCGCCTCCTGGGCCCGGCGGCACTCATCGGCCTTTCCGTGGAAACCTGGGAAGACGTGGAACGGGCGCAGGCGCTCGACGTAAATTACCTGGGAGTGAGCCCCGTCTTCGAAACCCCGACCAAGACGGACACCAGGGGCAGCTGGGGGCTCGAGGGCCTGGCGAAAATCCGGGCGTTCTCCCGCCATCCTCTCGTGGCCATCGGCGGTCTCAACCTGTCCAACGCCGAAGCCGCCGTCCGGGCGGGAGCGGATGCCGTCGCCGTGGTTTCCGCCGTCTGCGCCGCTCCCGATCCCGCCACCGTCTCCCGGGACCTGGCCGGCATCGTCGAAAAAACCCTCCGGGAGCGGGAGCTGGGAGAGCGGACCCATGAACCCTGAACAGCTCGTCATCTTCGACTACTCGGGAACGCTGAGTCTCGCCTCCGTCCTTTTCGGAAGACCGGACAACCTGATGGTTCAGTTGAAGGAAAGCGGCCTGTACGACCTGGGTATAAAAACCCTTGATTTTTTCTGGCGGGAGATCGTCGACCCGACGTGGGAAGAAGGAAGCACCACCGGCGTCGGGTACGCCGGGATGATCGAAAAGAGACTCAAGGAACGCTTGCCGGACAACAACCGTGATGACCGCAAAACGCGGGCTGCCGCCGCCCGGTTCGTCCAAAGCTACCTGGATCACTCCGCCCCGGACAACCGGTGGGAACCCCTTCTCCGACGCCTGGCGGCCCGGGGGGATACCGCCGTCGTCGTCGCCACCGACCACTACGCCGAGGCGACGGGGGCCATCCTCCGATTTCTGGGGGAACTGGGCCTGCCGTCCGCGGGGGCTCCCGAAGCGCTTCGTGACCCCGGTCCGCGGGACCGTCTCGTCGTCGCCAATTCCGCCGACCTGGGATACCCCAAGGGGGACCGCCGTTTCTGGGAAACGCTCAAAAAGGGGCTTCACCTGGAGGGGGTCAGGCGGGTTCTGTGGATCGACGACTTCGGTTTCAACGAGGATGCGGGGGACGTCTACGGCGCGCGGGAAAAGATCGAGGCCCGAAAAGAACAGACGGCGGCCGTTCTGAAGGAGGTGTTTCCAGGAGAGATCCGAACCCTCCCCTTCCTGATCCCCCGGGACGAAAAAGGCCCCGGCCGCCCCGAAGACAGGGAAACCCTTTACGGCGCCCTGATCGGCCGAACGGTCCAGGCGGTCGAAGCCTGGGCGTCGGAACGGTAAGACGGCGGGCGGGTTGCTTCTTGACAGTCCCGAGGACCTGCGCCATAGTGAAACCTGGGGGGCGGCGATCGGCCCGCAAAAGGAGGACCCCATGATCTATGTCATTGCCACCATCGAGGTGGTCGAAGGAAAAAGAAAGCCGTACCTCGAGGAAATCGGTAAAATTCTTCCTGACGTGCGGGCGGAAAAGGGGTGCATCGAATATGTCCCCGTCATCGATCTTCCCGCCCAGTTCTCCGCCCAGGAACCCGTCCAGGGCGACCGGGTGACGATCATCGAAAAATGGGAAACCCTCGAGGACCTGAAGAGCCACATGGAAGCGCCCCACATGAAGGAATACCGGGAAAGGGCCAGGAAATACATCGTTTCATCGCGGGTACAGATCTTCACGTCCCCGTAACCGGGCCGACACCCCGACCCTGCCGTTTAAAATGCCGCCGAAAGAGGCCCGCCGACGGACGGCCCGTCCCGGCGTTGAACGGCCGGGGCCCTGGTGCCCCTGGAAGAGCCCGCTCAGGACATAAAACGAGTAACCAAGAGGCTGACAGGATGGTAAAAGAAAAAAAGGCCCGTGAGTTCCGGTCCGAAGAAGACCGCCGTGAAGACCTGGCGAAGCGGCTTACCCGGATGGCCCGCCTGGGGTACCGCAAGGCCCCCGGGGTTCGGGAGATGTTCAGGGAGCTCGGTTTGAAACCCCGAGACATCCAGGATCGGAAAGATCTTTCTCTGCTGCCCGTCCTGTCCCGGGAAAGGCTCGTCGCCCTGGAGAAGGAACGGCCGCCCTTCGGCGGCCTGGCCCGGGAGGACCGCCCCTTCCAGCGGGTTTTCACGTCCCCCGGCCCGGTCTACGAGCCTCACCTCGACGCAGGGACTCTTTGGGCCTCGGGATACGGGGCGGCGGGGATCGGGAAGGGAGACGTGGTCCTCAACGCCTTTTCCTACCACATGGTGGCGGCGGGGCTCACCTTTCACGAAGGGCTCCGGGCCTGCGGGGCCACCGTGGTCCCCTCGGGGACATCGAGCACGGAACTGCAGGTCCAGCTCATCCGGGATCTCGGCGTCACCGCCTACACGGGAACGCCCAGTTTTCTCATGGCCATCATTTCCAAAGCGGAGGAAGCGGGTCACGACTTCCGGAAGGTTTTCTCCATCCGCAGGGCCGTCTTCGTGGCCGAACCGCTCCGGCCCGCCGTCCGGGAAACCCTGGAAACGAAATACGGCATCGACACCTACCAGATGTACGGCGCCACGGAAGTGGGGGATATCGCCTACGAGTGCCCGGTTAAAAAGGGCTGGCATCTCTGCGAAGACGTGATCGTGGAGATCGTCGACCCCGCCTCGGGGAAAACCGTGGCGCCGGGACAACTCGGCGAGGTGGTCGTCACGAGGCTGAACGACCTCTTTTTCCTCTTCCGATTCGGGACGGGGGACCTCTCCGCCCTCGTGGACGAACCCTGTCCCTGCGGACGGACCGCCTTGCGCCTCCGCGGCATCGCGGGACGGGTGGGCGAGGCCGTCAAGGTCCGGGGGCTTTTCATCGCCCCGAGCCAGATCGGCCTCCTGAAGGAACGGTTCCCGGGCCTCGATCTCCAGGTGGAGATCACCCGGAAAAACGACCGGGATCATGTTCTCGTGACCCTGGAAGCGGACGCCCCCGAAGCGGGCCTCGACGATCGATTCCAGGCCCTTTTCACCGGGATCTGCACCGTCCGGGCCGACGAAATCAGGATCGTCAAGCGGGGAACCCTCAAGGACCGGGAAAAGCCCCTCGTGGACCGCCGTTCCTGGGAGAAATAGGCCGGCGGCTTCGATCCCCCTGTTTTTTT
>Ga0209096_1003802_pt1 | contig 12798 bp, 12 predicted proteins | sample AD_UKC034_MetaG_FD_184407 | JGI IMG/M metagenome (GOLD analysis project Ga0209096, IMG submission 184407) | Active sludge microbial communities of municipal wastewater-treating anaerobic digesters from USA - AD_UKC034_MetaG (SPAdes) (version 2) | ecosystem: Engineered > Bioreactor > Anaerobic >... | reverse complement strand
ACGGGAGCGCATCCTGGAGCAGAAGGTGCACGAGCGCACCGAGGAGGTCGTGCGGCAGAAGGAAGAGGTGGAGCGCCAGAGCCGCCGGGTGGTGGAGCTGTACAAGAACGTCACCGATAGCATCCGCTATGCCAAGCGGCTGCAGGATTCGATCCTACCACCGGGCAAACGGATCAGGGAGCTGCTCCCCGAGTCCTTCGTATACTATCGACCAAAGGACATCGTCAGCGGTGACTTCTACTGGGTGGACCAAGTGGATGGGCGGGTCGCTTTTGCAGCGGTGGATTGCACAGGACATGGCGTTCCCGGAGCCTTCATGAGCCTGATCGGACACAACGGCCTCAATCAAGCCATCCGGGAGCGAGGGGCGGGCCGTCCTTCGGAAGTCCTGAAGGTCCTCAACAAGATCGCCTTCGAAGCACTTCACAAGGACCGGGAACAGTTCCTTGTACGCGATGGTATGGACATGGCGCTATGCAACTATGATCCGGAGCGGAGGGTGCTGGAATACGCAGGTGCCAACTCGCCCCTTTATGTCGTGCGTGGTGGGGAGGTGTTGCGTTTCCAACCGGACAAGCGACCCATCGGGAGCTTTGACCTCGAGGGTCAGGAGTTCACGGACCACCGGATCCTGCTGGAACAGGGCGACATGGTCTACATCTTCTCGGACGGCTATGCCGATCAGTTCGGTGGGCCGAAGGGGAAGAAGTTCCTCTACAAACGGTTCCGTGATCTGTTGCTGGAGATCAGCCGGTTCCCGGCCGAGAGCCAGAGCGGCATGCTCGAAGAGGCGTTCCGTGGCTGGCGTGGCATCCACGAACAGGTGGACGACATCCTTGTGATCGGGATGCGAGCCTGAGCCGGGCTATCCGCCCTGCATGGTCCAGCCCCCGCCCACCCCGGTGGTTACCGGATTCATGCACATCACCGGGATCTGTGCCTCATTGGCAATGATCTCCTGCTCATACGGCACGCCCAATAGACCGAAGATGTTCCCCTCGGTGAGGTTCATGATCGCTATCAGATCGGCATCGATCTCGACCGCGTGACGCACCACCGCTTTCACGAAGTCGCCACTGTCCTCCTTGGAGATGGTGGCGACATGCTCGATCCCACGCTCGCCGAGGTATTGGTCCGCGAAACGAAGGCTGTTCAGCAACTGCTTGTGCAGGAACTCATCGTCCTCCTTCGGCGTCAACAGATGAACCTTGCTCCCGAAGGTCTTGGCCATCTCGGCCACCAAGGTGAGTTTCTGACGAGTCTCCTTGTGCAGGTCCAAGGGCACCACGATGTTCCGATAACCGACGTCCTTGATCATGCGCTCTTGCACTACGACGAATGGAACGCTGCTGCTGGTTATCACGCGTAAAGCCCGGCTTCCGGTAATGAACTGCATACCGCGCATGCCGTGCGTGCCCATGATGATCATACCGGCCCCGACCTCGGCGGCGGCGTCACCGATGTCCTCGTAAATGGAACCTACACGGACCATCGGCGTGACGGTCACGGCCTCGTTCCATTTCTTGGCACGCGCCACCTCCAACTCGAGTTTCCGGCGGGCCTCCTCCACATGAGCCTGCTTTTCGACGACATGGACGATATGTACCGGAGCGCCTGTCTTTCCGGCTACGGTCATGGCGTGATTCAAGGCACAATCGGCCACCTTGGTGAAGTCTGTGGGTACGAGGATCTTGCTCGTGGTGCGGCTCATCGGTCGGTTCCTTGCTTCGTGGTTGGTGCCTCGGTTCCAAAGGCGGCTAAAGATAGGAAAGCGCAGGTGCTGGCAAGTGTGGGTGGGCCGTCCAACAAACGACAGCGAACAACTGTAAACGTCTATAAATGATGATCGAACGGATGGCGTGGATCGGGGAGTGAAGGTTTGCAGCGGTCAACGAACTAACAACAACCAACGACCATGAACACGACGATGAAGAACAAGGTGCAGCTGATCGGGAACCTCGGTAACGACCCCGAATTGAAGAACGTGGGCAATGGGCACACCATGCTGAGGCTGCGGTTGGCAACGAACGAGCGCTACAAGACCGCGGAAGGGGAGTGGAAGGACAATACGCAATGGCATCCCATCGTGGTGTGGGGAAAGCAGGCCGAGAAACTCGCCAGTCTGGTGCACAAGGGAAGTGGCCTGGTGGTCGAGGGTCGCTTGGTGCAGCGGTCCTACGAGTCCAAAGAGGGCGAGCGCCGCTATAGCACGGAAGTGGTGCTGAGCGACTACCAGTTGCTCGGCTCCAAGCCGGAGGAGGTCAGGGCTTGATCCGAACAACAATTCAACAAGGGCGACCAGTGGATAGGTCGCCCTTGTTCATTCATGGTGATCGGTGAACGAGGATCCTTGTGACCGATCGACCAAAGCCCTGGTCCACCTCGAGCAGGTATTGTCCAGGGGCTACCCCGTCCATGGTAAGCGAGCTCATCGACCCCATGATCCGCCGCTCCGTGAGCAGAGCCCTACCTGAGAGGTCCACGAGCCTGATCAATACGGGTCCAGGGTACGGAACCCGGAAGTGTAGAGTGCCGCTAACCGGGTTGGGCCATACCGTCAGGTCCAAGGCTGGATCATCCTCGATGCCCACCAGGGACGTCGTTCCGAACGTGTGACAGACCAGTGAGAAGCACGTATCCTCCCCGGTTTCATCGATGGCCCCCACCAGGAAACAGGTCTGATAACTCCCTTCCACCTGATACTCATGCTGGGTCGCGAACGCAGTGTCAACCTGACCGTCACCGAAGGACCAGATACCCAGCATGGCGGTATGGCCGCTCGTGATGATGCTGGGTTCAAAGACCACTTCGTTCATCATGGGCACCGGCGAGAAGTCGACGAATAGACCTGGACCGCAAGTGGTGCCGTTCCCGTCCACCTCGACCCAGCGTCCATAAGTGGCCACGCAGTCCCCGGCCTGGTCGGTCAAGGTGACGAAGTGTGGCCCGGGCAGGGCCCAGGTGTGGATCGGGAACGCGTCTGCGCCGATGACACCATCCCCGAAATCCCAACTCCAGTTCCCGCTTACGCTCGTACCTACGGCGAACTGGAAGGATAGCGCATTGGTCCCCGACTGTTCGTATTCGAAATAGGGTTCCTGGGAAGGTGGACAGGGCGCTCCGGGGACAACGACCTCACGGCAGTAGCTCGAGGAGCAGGCCGGGCCTTCGAGCGCGGTCAACGTCAGGCATACGGTGTAGCTGCCAGGCTGCGTGAATTCATGGTCAGGCGAGCTGGAGGCCATGGACCCATCCCCGAATGTCCACAGTGCGTCCGCCTCAATACCTATTGAGCGCGAACTATCAGCCAGGATCACGGACATGCCATCCACCGTGTAATGGAATGCGGGCCTCAGGATAACGTCGCAGATCGGCTGTGCCGAGGACCGTGCTGCCGTGATCACAAGGGCCACCAACAAGGTGTGTTCAAGGGCTCGAAGCGAACAGTGCATGTTGCAATCGGAATTGGAAGAGATGACCCTGCATCCACGGCGCTCTGGACCCGCTCAGGACAGGGACAGGTAGTGACCACATCGGCTCGGCCAGTACGGTCAGGTGGACCGTGACATGGAATCCCAGGCTCAGGCCAGCGTGCATGTTCATTCGCGGGCCGAACCGGTCGTTCACGCGCGCATCCGTCAGGTCAACGACCGTCGGGCCCGCATCATCCGGGCTTCGATGAAGTGTGCTGCCCTGGCGCTGGCTGGGGATCATGACCGTGAACCCAGTGAATGCCCCATACCGCCATCGCCGCTGGTCGGAGTGCCAGCCGATCGTTAGCGGTATCCTGATCGCACCGTACAGGTTATTGGAACGCGTGGTGCTTGATGCGCTGGGGCGCTCGAGTTCCATCGTATCGATGTTCCATGTGTACACCAGGTCCTCGGTGTTGTTGTACAGCGTCGTCGTCCATGTCGTGTCCACATCGGTGAAGCGTTCCACCTCATGCTCTTCCCAGGCGAAGGTGCTTCGATCCATCGCCAGGCCTAGACCTGAACGGATGCTCCACCCGGAACGCCACTCTCGCCCAATGTCAAGACCCCATAGTGTGGATCCGCGCCAATTTTCCGCATCGGTCAGGCCCTGTTGGTCATCCGCCCTCCAGGTCCCGTTCATCCGCCCGACTCCGATGGTGATTCCTGCCACCCAGCTCCCCGCCGGGAGAACGTAAGGCCCCGGGTGCGGGACCGGGTGAAGCAGGGGCTCACTCGAACGGTCCATGGTGGAACGACGCACATCCATGCGCGTCAGACGGATGTTGTAGAGGTCCGAAGCAGTGCGGACACCTTCGGGGCCCGGCATCGATCGTTCATGATGACGTGTGATCAGCGCCCCTTCAGCGCCATGGCCAGCTGACCCTTGGGCCGTTGCTGGGTCGGCCATGTGTTCCGCCTCAGACCCCTCCACCGATCGGTCGTGGGTGGCGGAGCTTCCGGTGCCAGCCAGCCCAGTACGTGCCGACGATATCCGGGCGCGCACTTCCCCTGAAGATGACCTCCTGGTACCGGTAGTTTTCCCCGCATCCTCAGCACCATGGTCGCCTGTGGCTTTTCGTACCTGGCCGGATGCGGTCCGATCCAGTGATGGGGTGGATCCGTCCACCTTTCGTCGGCTAAGGGACTCTTCCGTATCCGGTAGGTCTTTCAGGGCGACCCCATCCACGATGGAAGGAGTTGTTCCACTCGAGGGAACGGTCGCGGAAGGACCGTTCCCATCGGTCATTTCTTCTGGACCACCCTCCAACCGGGCGGTCCGTCCATTTCCCGACCGAACGATGGATCCAGCATCCAGGACGTAGAGGGTGCCGGTGATCAATAGCGCAACGCCGGCCGCTATCAGGAACCATCGGTTCCACATTGTGGTGCGGCCTGCTCGGTCCCAGTCCAATCTACCGGCCAAGGATTCCCGCACCTCGCTCGGCGGGGTGGCCTCGGCCTCGTAGAGGGCTCTGAAGCGTTCGTCAATGGGATGCTTTTCCCGCATGGTCCAGGATCTCTTTTCGGTTGATTCGCGCTTGCAGGTAGCCGCGCGCTTTGGATAACTGGCTTCGTGATGTGCTCTCACCACAGCCGAGCATGGCCGCGATCTCCGCATGGTCGAACCCCTCTATTGCGTACAGGTTGAACACATGGCGATAGCCGTCCGGTAGTTCGGCGATCAGCTTCATCAATTCCTGCTCGCCAAGATGATCGATGGCCATTGGCTCCACGGGGGCCTCGGGCAGATGCTCCATACCGAAGCGTTCCTGCTGGAACGCCTTCTTCCGATAGTGATTGATGGCGGTGTGTACCATGATCCGTCGTATCCATCCTTCCAGTGAGCCTTCCATCCGGAACGCAGCCAGCTTTTCGAAGACCCGGATGAACCCCTCCTGCATCAGGTCCTGGGCCTCCAGCTGATGACGCGCATAACGCAGGCAAACGGCATACATACGCCGGGCATACCGCGTGTACAGGGACTCCTGACAACGACGGTCACCGGCCAGGCACCCCTGGACGAGCTCGCGTTCGGTGGATCCGCTCAAAGTGGAAAGGCCTTTCCGTTCCATAGACAAGGTTCCGGTCGGATCCGCTGCCTCGGGAACAAGCCCATTGCAAGGTACTGAACCGGTTCAGGGGCAGGTGGTTCGATGAGCCAACGAGGGGCTGGATAACCGACAGCAATCGTTGTACAAATGCTTATATCCACATACAACTGGTTATCAGCCGAATTCGGGTGGAGGCCGGCTGAACGTTTGCATCGTCGTTCGGCAACAGCACCGACGGCAGGAACGAAAGTCAACCCAAAATCCAAGTACCATGAACACGCTGAAGAACAAAGTGCACCTGATCGGCAACCTCGGTTTCGACCCCGAAGTGCGGGAGATCGCGAAAGGGCGGAAGGTGGCCCGCCTCTCCGTAGCGACCAACGATAGCTACCGGAACGCATCCGGTGAGCGGGTGACCGATACCCAATGGCACACCGTGGTGGCCTGGGGGAACACCGCGGAGGCCGTGGAACGCCTGTTGCGCAAGGGATCACCCATCGCCCTGGAGGGCCGCCTGGTGCATCGGAGCTACGAGACCAAGGAGGGTGTGAAACGCTACATCACCGAAGTGGTACTGAACGACTTCCAACTCCTGGGCACCAAGCCCGACGCGGCGGCTTAAGCTGCTTTCCCGACCTGGTTAATGAAGCGGTCCCGAACTTCGGGGCCGCTTCTCTTTTCCAGCACATTCACAATGACCGATCGGACGGCAGGACGACGCAGCCGGAGGCGCTGGCTCATCGCACTTGGAGCGGTCATCATGGTCGTTCTCCTGTTGACGACGTTGCTCATTCCATTCCTACTGAAGCGCTACATCGAGTCCCACAGTGAGGAGTGGATCAATAGGAAGGTTACCATCGATCGGATCTTCCTGAACCCATTCACATTCCGGTACGCCATCACCGGGGTCACCTGTTACGAGCCGGAAAGCGAGGAGGTATTCGTCTCGTGGAAGAGCATAAGCGTGCGAAGTGATCTTTGGAAGGGCTTCCAAGAGAACAACTGGCGGTTCACCGGCCTGCGGATCGAGGCTCCGTACTTCCACATCATACAGAACGGCGACCGTTTCAACTTCAGCGACCTGCTCGAGCTAGGAAGCGCTGATACGGCCGCGCCCGATGGATCCGCACCCGTGCATTTCAGCATGGAAGACATCGTGCTGAACGATGGTCGCCTCGACTATCAGAGCGATGTGCTCGCCGCCCCTGTCGGGATCATGAACCTCAAGGCCACAAGTACCATCATCTCTTCGGAGAATGCACGGATGGACTTCGGCCTGGGCTTCGACCTGAACGATGGTGGGCGACTGGACGGTGGCTTCATGCTGGATACAGAGAGATCACTCTATGCTGTCGATGCCGAACTGAAGGCCTTTGCCATGCCGCAGTTACTGCCTTACCTCCAGGACTTCTTTACCTGTGCTGCGCTGGAAGGCGCCATGGACCTGAAGCTGGATCTTGTCGACAGCTATTTGGATAGCACGAGTTTGAAGCTCAGTGCCAGCCTTGATCTGCGTGACATCCTGCTGTCCGACCCGAACGGCGACAAGCTCTTCGGGCTCACCAGCGCGACAGCCCGCCTGGACACCCTGGTGGCGAGCGACGAGCGGGTGGATATGGGCGAAGTGGTCCTGGATGGCGCGGACCTGAAGTTCGTGATGCTCGCTGACGGGACGGACAATTGGACACGGTTGTTGGAACTGGACACTACGGCGGTCGCTGGAGATAGCATCAACACACAACTTCAGGCCAGCGAGAGCAATGTATTCGTACTACTGGCGGACTACATCAGCTATCTAGGCGAACAGATCGTGGCGAGCGACTACACGGCGAAGAAGTTGGCGCTGATCAATAGCGCCGTTCAGTTCGAGGACAACACCCCTGCGCAGCCGTTCCGCTATGCGATAACGGCGATCAATGTGAGCGCCAACCGGATCACCAGTGATGACGAGGCCGGGAAGGTCACGGCCAGCGCGGTGTTGCAGGAGAACGGCCGGTTGAAGGCCGATGCGGTCTTCGATCCCAGGAACATCCGCAACGTGAAGGTGGACCTGACGGTGGACGATCTGGCGTTGAACCATCTGGACGCGTACGGGCGATGGTATGCTGCGCATCCGCTTGAAGATGGGCGCTTGCATTACATGACGAAGACGGTGGTGCAGGATGGCAGGATCGATTCGCAGAACCACCTGCGCGTGGACAAGATGAAGGTGGGGAAGAAGGTGGACGAGCATGATCCGGGGATCTTCGTTCTCCCCTTGCGGCTGGCGGTGGGCTTGCTGAAGGATGTGAACGGCGTGGTGGAACTTGATGTGCCCGTGAAGGGCGACCTGAAGGATCCCGAGTTCAAGGTGTGGCCCATCGTCTGGCAAGTGCTCAAGAACCTGCTGGTCAAGGCCGCTTCCGCACCTGGTCGCTTGCTGGTGCGCGCCTTTGAAGGGGCCGACGAGAGTGACCTGGAAAGTGTGCGCTTCGCGTACCTGCAACATGGACCCGCGGATCCGCAGGAGAAGACGCTGAAACAACTCGCGTCCGCACTGAAGTCCAAGCCTGGGCTCCTGGTGGATCTGGTACCCATCGTCGATGTCCCGGCCGAAGCTCGGGAGGTGGCGGTGTTCCACGCGAAGCAGGCCTTCCTCTTCCCTGGGAAGCCGACCCTTGATGGTGCGGATAGTACGCGTGTGTTGGAATTGAGCGCGCGCGACCCTGCCTTCACCGCGTACGTGGAACAGCGAACGGCATCCATGGATGGCAAGTCACTGCATGATCGTTGTCTGGGCTTGCTCGGTTCCAACGAGGCGGACCGGATCGTGGGCGAGATCGAGTATGCACGGCGCGAGAGCACCATGCAGTTCCTGCTGGCCCAGGGTGTTCCGGCAGGTCGGGTACGCTACCGCGAAGGCACGGCTGAGGAGCTGGCCGGGCAGCGCGGAGTACCCGGGTATCGGTTCGTGTATGACGTGGGGGATGAGTGACCCGACCAAGAGGCCGGCTTTCGGTCCCGTTTGGCGAATACCGCTGATCCTTCTACTTTTGCCGTCCCTTAACCGGGTACCTTCCCTGGTAGCTCAGCTGGTTAGAGCACATGACTGTTAATCATGGGGTCGCTGGTTCAAGTCCAGCCCGGGGAGCATCAAGAGAGAGCCGCCAGCGCGGCTCTCTTTGTTCCAGGCCATAACCGAACGCATCAGGACCATGCAGCTCATCACCGTAGGAACCGTCGCTTTTGACCGCATTGAAACCCCTTTCGGCGTGGCCGAGAAGACCGTGGGCGGTGCCGCCACCTACATCAGCCTGGCCGCTTCGGTCTTCCTGGACAAAATGGGACTGGTGAGCGTGGTCGGTGATGATTTCCCGGAGCCCGTGATGCAGCAGCTCCGCGACCGCGGGGTCGACCTTGGCGGCCTGGAGGTGCTGAAGGGCAAGGAGAGCTTCTTCTGGGCCGGACGCTACCACTACGACATGAACAGTCGGGATACGTTGGAAACGCGCCTGAACGTGCTGCTGGAGCTGGATCCCAAGCTTCCGGAGGCGTATCGGAAAGCACCGTACGTGATGCTCGGCAACCTTGACCCCACGGTGCAGGGCAAGGTGCTTGATCAGATGGAGCAGCGTCCTGCCCTGGTGGCCATGGACACCATGAACTTCTGGATGGACAGTGCGCTGGAGAAGTTGAAGGAGGTGATCGCGCGGGTGGACATCCTTACGATCAACGATGCGGAAGCACGCCAACTGAGCGGTGAACACAGCCTGGTCAAGGCTGCCGGCAAGATCCTGGCGATGGGCCCCAAGTACCTGGTGGTGAAGAAGGGTGAGCACGGTGCGCTGCTCTTCGGCCAGGGCCGTGTCTTCTTCGCCCCCGCGCTGCCGCTGGAGGATGTGATCGACCCCACCGGTGCCGGCGATACGTTCGCGGGTGGCTTCATCGGTTACCTGGCGCGCACCCAGGACCACAGTTTCGACAACCTCAAGCGCGCCATCATCGTGGGTAGCGCCATGGCCAGCTTCACCTGCGAGAAGTTCGGTATTGAACGACTCGCCGAGGTGAGCCGCGAGGACATCGATCAGCGCATCCAGCAGTTCGTTGAACTGGTGGACTTCGATATCGAGCTGGTGGAGAGCTGATCGCTCACGCCATCCGCTTCGCCACCTCGTCCCAGTTCACGACCTGCCACCAGTTGGCGACGTATTCGTTGCGCTTGTTCTGGTACTTGAGGTAGTAGGCGTGTTCCCACACGTCGAGGCCGAGCAGGGGGGTCCCCCTCAGCTCGCTCACGTCCATCAATGGGCTATCCTGGTTCGGGGTGGACCCGATGGCCAGTTCACCATTGCGCTCCACGAGCCAGGCCCAACCGCTACCGAAGCGTTTCATGGCGGCATCGGTGAAGGCGTCCTTGAACTTGTCGAAGGATCCGAAGCCGGCGTTCAATGCGTCAAGCACCTTCCCCTCGGGCGACCCCTTGCCACCCGGGCCCATCACCTGCCAGAAGAAGTTGTGGTTCCACGTGCCACCGGCGTTGTTGCGCACCTTGGCACTGAAGCTGCCCACGCGTGCGAGCAGGTCCATCTCATCTTTCGCCGCGACACCCTCCGCCACGATCGCCTCGTTCACGTTCTTCACGTAAGCCGCGTGGTGTTTGGTGTAGTGGATCTCCATGGTGCGCGCATCGACGGAGGGCTCCAGCGCGGGATAGTCGTAGGGCAGCGCGATCTGGGCCAGTTGCAGCGCAGGGGAGGTCGGGGTGGTCTCCGTTGTGACCGCTTCCGATGTCGGAGCCTCCGGGGCATTGCAGGAAGCCACACTTGCCAACACCGGTCCGCCGACCAGTGCACCGACCGAGACTTTCAAGGAGCGGGAAAGGAATTGTTTGCGGTCCATGGCACCAAGGTAAGGCGCGTGAGGGGGCAGCGGCGAAGATGGGATCCACGAAGAGACGCGGCGCCGCGGTGGATGGGTTCGCGACCACCTGCGCTGGAACGCCCGGCCCATGCGGTCGGCGTCAGCCGAAGCTCACCAGGAGCTGCCCCTTTTCCACGGCCTTGCCCTTCGCAGCGTGCACCGCGCTCACGGTGGCATCACCCGGGGCCTTGATCAGGTTCTCCATCTTCATCGCTTCCAGGACGAGGATGGGGTCGTTCTTCTTGACGGCATCCCCGGGCTTCACGAGGATGTTGAGCACCATGCCGGGCATCGGGGCCTTGATCTCCTTCACCTTGGCCGCGCCCCTGTCCAGCCCGAGCGTCTGCATCAACCGTGAACGATCATCCTGCAGCTGCACGGTGTACGTGTGCGCACCGATGCGGAGCCTTACCGTTCCGTTCTCCTTGTCCTCCTTCAGGACCAGCACACGGTGACTGCGGCCGTTCCGGACCAGGCTGAAGGTGGAGGGTCCGGTACGCACCAGATCGGCAGCACCCTCACCAGCGGGCACCCAGGGAGCCGAGGGGGAGGTCCGTTCCAGTACGATGGCGTCCTTGTGGGTGTTGATCGTCGCGAAGAGCTTGGCCATGGTGGTGCGATGGGCGAGCGAAGATAGGCGTGTCAGAGCAGGGTCCCGGGCTTCTCCTCATAGCCTTCATCCACGGCGAGCACGCTCTGGTTCCGTGCCGCCACCGCCAACTGATCGCAGAGTTCGTTGAGGGGATGGCCGTTGTGCCCCCGGATCCATTCGAACCGCACGTTGTGCCTGCGATACACCTGAAGGAAGCGCTTCCACAGGTCCGGGTTCTTCACCTTGGCCCAGCGCTTCTTCTCCCAGCCAAAGAGCCAGCCTTGTTCCACCGCATCCACCACGTACTTGCTGTCGCTCACCACCAGCACATCGTGGCCGTCCCCCTTCAAGGCCTCCAGCGCGGCGATCACCGCCAGCAGCTCCATGCGGTTGTTGGTCGTGAGCCGGTAACCGCCCCACAGTTCCTTGCGGTGCTTGCCGCTCTCCAGCACGGCTCCATAGCCACCCGGACCGGGATTGCCGCTGGCGGCACCGTCGGTGTGGATGGTGATCTTCATTCGTTCGGGAACAACTGGGTGATGTTCGCCGCGAAGAGCTTGACGGCAATGGCGAGGAGGATGACGCCGAAGGCCTTCTTGATCACGATAAGGCCGACGCGCCCCAGCAGGCGCTCGATCCGCGAGGTGAGCAGGAGCACGAGCGTCACCGGGATCATGTTGAGGATGATCGCGATGAGGATGTTGACGCTGTCGAACTCGGCACGCAAGGAAAGGATGGTGGTGATGGAGCCCGCACCTGCGATCACCGGAAAGGCCAGTGGCACGATGCTGTACACCTTGTTATCGTCCTTGCCATCGGTAAGGCCGGGCGCGGAAAGATCCTCCTTGAAGAGCCGCACACCGAGGATCATCTCCAGGGCGATGAAGAACAACACGAGCGCGCCGGCCACGGCGAAGGAGCGCACGTCGATGCCCAGCAGATGGAGGATCCCTTCACCCAGATAAAGGAAGGTGATCATGATCCCCAGGCTCACCAGCACGGCACGCGCAGGGTAGATCTTGCCCGCCTTTTCCCGTACTTGAAGGACCAGCGGGATGCTACCCACCACATCGATCACGGCGAAGAGGATGAGGAAGGCCTTGATGATCTGTCCGAGGTCGAACATGCCACAAAAGTGCACAGCCCTTATCCGACCACCGCGGAGGAACGCCTTACGATCTCCTCCACCACCTGTGGGAAGTGGGCGTGCTCCAGGTCATGGATCCGCTCGGCCAGTGTGGTGGCCGTATCCCCAGGAAGCACCGGGCAGCGGAACTGTGCGATGTGCTCCCCTTCGTCGTAGCGTTCATCCACATAATGGATGGTGATGCCGCTTTCCTTCTCCCCGGCGGCCAGGACGGCCTGGTGAACATGTTGGCCGAACATGCCCCGGCCCCCGAACTTGGGCAGGAGCGCAGGGTGCAGGTTGATGATGCGTTCCGGGAAGGCCTTCACCAGCTCGGCGGGGATCAGCCGAAGGAAGCCGGCGAGCACGAGGAGGTCCACCTGCTGACCCTGCAATTCACGCAGGACCGCCCCGGTGCGCAGCAATGCGCCATTGAACAGGTAGAGCGGAACGCCCATGTCCCACGCGCGTTGCACCACATGCGCCTGTGGGCGGTCGCTACCGATGAGCACCACCTCGGCATGGGGGTGCCCGGTGAAGTGCTCCACCAAGCGCTGGGCGTTGCTCCCGTTCCCCGATGCCAGGATGCCGATCCGTACCATTTTGAACCGGGAGCGAAGATCGGGCAGACCGGCCAGCCGTTGGTCGGGAGAT
>Ga0209096_1003800_pt1 | contig 12804 bp, 20 predicted proteins | sample AD_UKC034_MetaG_FD_184407 | JGI IMG/M metagenome (GOLD analysis project Ga0209096, IMG submission 184407) | Active sludge microbial communities of municipal wastewater-treating anaerobic digesters from USA - AD_UKC034_MetaG (SPAdes) (version 2) | ecosystem: Engineered > Bioreactor > Anaerobic >... | reverse complement strand
TCCGTGTCATGAAACCTGAAGATGTCTGCCGATTCTACTACGAGCTTGTCTATTTCGGCTATGCGACTGCCGAAATGGATCTGCAGTTGTTCGAACGGTTCCCATCTGTCGATAACGGTCGAGGGGAGAGACGATGAGCTGTTACGACGAAATGTGGCGGCTGCCGAGGCTGACAGTGGCCCGGGCCGCTCTGACAATTGCGCTCGCCATTTTATTGAGCGAAATCGCCGAGACTGCCACGCATACCATTATGTTTTTAAATGGTGGATGAAAAATTAAGCCTAAAGGAGGATAGCGTATGAAAAAAATGTGCCTAGTTGTTGGGGTGGTCGTCGCCGTTCTGACGGGGATGGCCGGAGCTGCCAACTACATGTACGAAAAGACCAGCATGGAGGGCGTCGGCTTCATGACCACCGAGAAGATCATCCAGACCCAAGCCGGCCTCAACGGCAACAAGCTGGTAGAGAAGGTTGGGGGTGGCGGGACCGTCCTCTCCTCGACGACCGAACTTGAGGCCGAGAGGGACCCCTTCGGCCCTGAGTGTCATGAGCTGGAGTGTTGCGTAGACTACATCAACTTCACGAAGGAAGCCGAGTTTGAGTACATGCCTGTCAGCTACCAGACCGGCACCTACGACCAGAAGTGGATCGAGAAGCTCTGCGTCCAGAACTACTACATCGGAGCCGTTGTGGTCGAGATGTACACCCACGCCGAGCACCTCCAGAAGAACACCGAGGTCAAGACCCGGAGGGACTGCACAGAGTTCGGGGGCTGTAACGAGACCTGCGTTGGCTGCGGCGACTGCACCGGCGCCCTGGAGGCCAACATCAACTCAAACGTCATCGGCGTAGCTCACATAGGCTGGCTCTCCAGGGACGTAGCCACCAACTGCAAGGGCAGGCATTATGAGTGGGGCCGATCCGTTGAGGACCTGACGGGCGTCTTCTCCATCGAGAAGTTCATCCAGCTTTGGGGCAACGGGACCTGCGGAGAGGTCATGATCGATTGGCTACCCTGCATCTAAGTGGATAGAACCCGTGGGGAGCCTCTTCGGGAATTATGATGGTTTGAGCGGGCCGAGACTTCTCTCCCGGCCCGTTCCCACCTCGTAGGAGCTGATTATGATGGGATGTGAATGTGACAAGGACGGCGAAGTCAAGGACGGCGAAGTCAAGGACGGCGATGAGCGCGGGACCGATTCGTGCCCCGACGAGCTGACCGAGGAGCAGATCAAGCAGAACCCGTACCTGCACTGCATACCTTGGTCGGGGCGGGAGGAAGACCTCCCCCGCGGGGCGAACCTCCCTCGGGGAGTCACGGCCCGGTATCTGGCCAAGGACTGGGATGTCGAGGACGTCCTGGACCTGGAGGTCGACGAGGCCAAGGTCGCCAAGGTCGAGTCCCGGTACGGCGACCGGGCGATCGAGATCGGGTTGGCCGGGACCAACAAGAGTGTCAGCCGCCGAGAATGGGCGGATAAGTACAAGACCGACGGCCTGCTGCTCTACCTAATCAGAGAAAAGCTGAGGGAACTATACGGAGGAGGCGTCCAGGTGAACGGCCGGACGATCAACCGCCCCCCTTCGAGGTTCTAGGAGGGGCCCAGCCGGCCCCTACGATTTTTATTCCGGCGTTTTGTGATCGGAGCCTTGGGACTTAGTGCTGCCCGGCCTCGGCTCAATCCTGGGGCAAATAGAAAATTAATATGGATTGCCGGATACAATCCCCGCCCGGCCGATAATCTCAAATCGATCGAAGCCCTTTATCTCTCCATGAACGAGGAAGGCTTCGGCCAGATTTTCCCACTGAAAGAGATATATTCGGTGTATCGGGTGGTGTTTGGGGCGGGACGGCCGCCCGCCGTAATCGTGTTCAACTCAAAATCGGTGGCGGTCCGGAGCGATACCGAGAGCGGCTACTACATGTGCCGCCAGAAGTACGGTGTCTGGTCGTGCTCCTGCCCCGCGTTCGTAGCGTCTGGGGCGGCCGGGACCTGCAAGCATCTTGTCGCGGCTCGGATCGCGGTGGCTCGCGAGACTGAGCTTGATATGTCTGCTGAGCCTAGGTCCATAACCGATATGCTGTGACACGATACGCTCTTTTTTTGCTCAGTAAAAAAAAGGGATACGAAATAATATCGCCGCTCCAGGAAGTATTAAAAATCCAATAATCGATAGCTAGAGGGGACGCCGGAGCAGCCCGTAGACGGGGTTTTGTTCGCTGCCCTGGATAAATAAATGGGCGGATTAATTCCAAACGCTTATAAAAAAGCCTACGATTTTATTCCTTTCAATGGATGGGTCGTCACACGCACTCCTTAATAATTTCTTAGCATCGGCCGGTCCCGGTTAGTCACAAGGCCATTTATGAGAAAAATGTCTGGGGGGCCCTCAGGGTTTGAGGGTCCAATCCCGGAGAGCTATCTGGACGAACCTCTTCAGGTCGCCCATCTGCATGGCCCGGATCCCCGTCTCGGCCTCCTTGATATCTAGGCATTTGGCCATAAATGCGTCGTAGATCTCCGGGGAGATCGAGGCATAGATCGTTTTGTCCTTCTTATCAGTGGATGGCTCGGATGGTTCCAAGGACGTCGCCTCCCTGCTCTGTCCGGGCGATCATCTCGATGGTCCGGTCGGACCAGCCAGCGATCGTCTTTGCACCGTGCTCGCCCTCCATGACCGTCGTCTGGCCGTAGCCCATGAGGTCGACGTTGTAGAGGCGGGCATCGGGCGCCACCGCCGACCGATACTTGAGCCACGAGGTAGCCAGATCGCTATTCCTCATCGCGCGATCGTACAGGACCATATCGGTCATGAAGATTACCCGGTCGACTCGGATCCCTCTCTTAATGAGGTCGTCGATGACCAGATGACCGTAAGTTGCCCCGCCCAAGGCCCGGAGATCGTATGCGTTCCGGAGGATCGTTCGGTCAGGGAAGTCCTGCCACCGGAGGTTGGTATCGAACGTGCAGACCATAGCCTGTTCGCAGATCCGGCGGGCCATGAGCCCCATCAAGGCGGCTATGTGGACCGGCCGCACCTTGGACTTCTCCGAGATCGTTCCGCCGGTCATCGAGCCCGAGGTGTCGATTGCCACGATCGTCCTGCCCGGCAACGTTGGCATCGAGGAGATCGAGGCTTCGGCGGCGGCCTCCAACCCCTCATAGAGAGGGACGAGGTCTACGAGCGAGGCGAAGTGCTGATGCCTCAGCTCGGCGTAGGCCGTCAAGAACCTGAACGGCAGGATCTTGGATCTGCGGACGGCCTCGGTGTCCGTGAGGATCCGGTTCAGAGCCTCTATTACGGCCTGGTCACACTCGTCCGAGGAGACGACGTTCCGGAGGTTCCGGAGGACGGCGAACAGGTTCTGAGCCTTGCCGTCTTTGAGCCAGATGGTCCGGACCACTTCGGCCCAGCTCATCTGCCCGGTCGATCGGGCAACCTCCCAGGTGTCGGGTGGCGTCAGAGTCCCGTCGATCAGATGCTGCCAGGTCTCGGCTTGGGGAACGGGCTGGCCTCTCCCCTCCCCGAGGAGGGTGGGGTCGAGCGGCCGGGGCTTCGGGTGGGTCAGGAACATGACGTCCCGAAGTTTGACCGCCCCGTCCCGATTGTACTTGGCGAGCTGGTAGGCATCAAACTTGGGGAATGCCAGGGCGATCCCCCTCTTGAGCACCTCCGGGAGCTTGGGGTTGCCTTGGCCCCTATTATGGAGAGCGAGCTGATAGGCGATCAGCTCGGTCATGTCGTCGGGCCTCTTGATCGCCCGTGCGACGAGCTTCCGGGCGCCGGGGACTTTACCCACCGCGGCCGAGTTCGCAAACTCAGCCAGAAGGACGGTCGTCACCGACCGGAGGTAAAGCTCCTCTCGGGCGTAGATCGCGAGCTGCAGGAGGAAGGCGGGTTCTGCCTCGGCCACCTGCCGGATCAGTTCGATCAATCTGGCATCTCTCTTCTGGGCGCTCTCGTAAAATGCGCCCTCGCCGACGAGGCTTGTAGCTACCCGGGTGTAGAGTTCCATCGGAGGGCTCAGTTCGAAGCTGAGTCCCCCTTCCGGGTTGGTCGTAGCCTTCGGGTGGTTGGCGGCCGTCGATGCGGCCGTAGCTGGGCTGTTAAATTTTCCCATTAAAACACCTCACAGGAGGTCAAGCGGGGTCGGTCCTTTGTATAGCCGAAGTATCCGGCCCCTACGCAACCTGTCGGGCCCCGAAGGGCCCAATGCTCCAGCCCGGATTCGAACCGGGGTTCTCCGGCTCCCAAGAGCGAAGTAACCGCAGCCTACGCAACCCCCGAGGGGGAGATCGGGCGACCACGGACTTAACGGCGGGATGAACCACTACCCTACTGGAGCAACTGATAGCCCCGGCGGGATTTGAACCCGCGACCTGTCGATTACAAGTCGAAGGAACCCTTTCCTGCGCAACCCCGGAGGGGAGATCGGACGGACAGGGACACTACCGCTCTACCAGTCTGAGCTACGGGGCTATTGATTAGGTGGCCGAGAGATCGGGCGACCGCGGAGGAGTTCCCCGGAGGGATTCGTTGTGCAGACGAAGTATCCGCAGCCTACGCAACCCGGCCGAACCCCCCTATGTCCTCCTGGGTATATAACTCTTTCGCAATGGATAGCTATGGGATCCCGCGTGCCAAAAGGCTTTAATATCCGCAGGGATAAACCCATCGGCGTCTGCGAGGGATTGGCTTGGACGACCATTTTGCTGACCTGATCCTCGACATCGAGGACGAAGAACGCTCTCACACCTGGGAGCTCCGTATGAAAGAGATTCCCTCCGATGAGCTTGAAGAAGAGCTGCGCCGGAGAGAGAGGAGAGGAGAGTGGATTAATCCCTGGAAACAACACCGGAGATCGTGATTTTATGGAAGAAAAAAAATGCGAAGGCGTTGAAATAACGGAGGGCGGGTTCCGGGAGATCTCCCCGGAGACTACCCTGACGTCCATCGAATGGGGGGGAGGGGCCGGCCAGCGGCTCTCCCGGACAGACCAGTTGCTGGTACTGCGTTGGGGGAATGGGGCGATCGAGCTGATGGAATCCGCCGATATCGAGCCCGAGGCCCTGATCAGGTTCACCCGCGGGGTTGAGGGGGCCATCCGGACGGCGGCCCGGCTGATAGACTTCGCCTTGGCGACATGGGCGTTGCTCGCCGCTCATCCGGATGCTGTATTTTCTCTGGACGAGAACGGGGGGCTGAGTGTCCAATTTGCCGAGGCTCAGGAGGAAGGCGACGATGACTGAAGAAGCACAAGTTGATCCGGCTGCCCCGGCCCCGGGAGAGGGGGACGTTGTGGTGGAGGCCGTCCGAGGCGATCCCGAGCTGGTGGAGATCCAGAAGATAACCGACCGGGAGGAAAGATCGATCGCCATCGTGGCGTTCGTAATGCAGACGATGCCGGCCTACCGGGATGTCGGTGTCGAGGAGCGGAGGGCCCTGGCTCAGTCTTGGCTTGGGTTCAGGTTCCCGATCGAGCAAATAACGGACTGGTCGACGGTGGGAGCCTCGATTCCTGCGAGAGCGGCCGAGCTGAGGGATATGGGGCTCTCACCGGCCGAGGTGGGCCAATCGAACGTCCCCGGCGGTGCCACCATAGCGGCACAGTACAACAATCGACGGATCACGATCGATGCGGCGGTCAGCCTGGCCCGCAAAATTAAGCCGAGGGGGTAACCGTGCCCCGGAACAAGCCTCCCGCGGCCCGGCCCCCGGAGTCGGTCCTGGCGACGTTTAGGGGCCAGACCCTCCGGATGAGGCTGAGATCGGCGGTCCTGACCGGCCGGGTCGCAGCCGTGACCGACTTCGAAATTGCAATCCTGACGGCTGATTACGGTTTTATCGTCCCGAAGGGGGCGATCATATCGGCCGAAAAGGTTCCGGGCCCGGCCGGCGAGGATTGGATATTTTCGCCCGGGACGAAAGATCTGCTGACCTTTTTCCTCGGGGAGCCATGTAACCTGTTATACGGGACCCGGCACGCTGCGACGGGGGTCCTGCAGTCGATCAGTCTGTATGAGATCGTCTTGGCAAGATCGACCTCGTCGGGGGCACCTATGACGCCCCTGATAATATGGAAGGCGGGGTTGGATTGGGCCCGATTTTCGAAGGCGGATCTGGAACGAGTTTTGGGGGGGTCGGGCCGTGCCTGAGGATCTCAGCATCGAGGACACCTCCCAGGCGCTACGAGACCTCCGGGAGAGCAACAATGACATCCTAGAGCTGATCCGGATTCAGGGCGCCAAAATTGATTGGGTTATCGCCTCCTACGAGCAGATCAGTGATATCGTCAAGAATCAGGGGCTGGTAATTCGGATCCTGCAGGAGACGGTTGGCGACCTCCTCGAAGACGAGACGCCTCGGAGATATACCCCCGAACGCTTTAAGGTGATCGCCGATTCGATCTGGCGACTACTAGATGACTCGCGATCCGGCGAAATCTCTTTCGCGGAGCTCCGTGAAATTTTCGGCCTTCATCCTCGCGACCTGTCCACTGCGATTCGAGAAGTGGTGAGGATGGACCCCCGGGTGAAGGTCGTTGTGAACGAGACTGATCGCCGGACGAAACGTATATGCCTAGTGCGAGACGAGGAGGGTTGAGACGAGATTTTTATTTCACGGCTCGAATTAGTTCGGCGAAACGAACTATTATTCTCAGGGCACCGGCCCTGAGAAAAACCCTGCCGGAAAAACAGGGTGTATTTAGTATTGTATTAGTATATAGTATATTTATAGATAGATAGATAATAGATAGATAGATAATAGATAGAAAAGAAATTAAAGAAGTAAACGTTAAACCGGATTGTAGGTCTGATAGATCGATAAAATAGTTCGTTTCGCCGAACTAATTTCGATCCCGTTATAATAATCTGCGAGGAGGAAAATCGTTGGACGAAGTATTACGCTGGAAGGACCTGTCACGAGACCGTATCGAGACGTTCTTCAACACAAGGTATAGAGTCGAGCTCCTCGAGCTCGAGGACGAGGAGGATCGGATCCGGACACTGACAATTCTATTCTCCGATCTGGCCCGGTTCGAGCCGGTGCTCGCCGAGGGGTTGCTCGACGAACCGGAGACGGCTCTGCCCGCTCTGGAGGCAGTAGTTCGGTCTCTGATCGCCCCGCCCGACGATCAGACGAAGATCAGCATCAAGATCTGCGTCAAAGGGCTCCCCGAGGCCCAAATGGTGACCGTCAACGATCTCAGATCCGAGCATATCGGCCGGCTCATCACTATCCGGGGTATGGTCCGGATCGCCACCGAGGTCAGGCCCCGGATCCGCCGATCTATCTTCGAATGCCAGAGGTGCGGCCACATTTTTGCGATCCTCCAGGACGGCTCCAAGTTCATCGAGCCGTACAACTGCCCAAACCAGGCCTGCGACCGCCGGGGCCCCTTCAAAGCAAAGCTAAACATATCTGACTACATCGACGCTCAGAACATCCGGGTCCAGAGCCTGTACGACACATTGGGCGGGGGGGAAGTCCCCCAGACGATCGACGTTCAGGCCGACGGGACCTTGACCGGCCTGGTCAACCCCGGCGACGTCGCCGAGTTTACCGGCATCCTCCGATCGTACCAGAGGACGACCCAGACGGGAAAATCCACCTACTTCGACCTGTATCTCGATTGCCGTGGGATCGAGATCAAGAACAAAGACGAATTGGACCCCGACTCCGAGGATCCGGAGGCCGACGCCGAGATCCGGGCCATGGCGGCGTCCCCCAACGCTCTGGACTTGGCGGCTCGGGTGATCGTTCCCCATATAAAGGGGCACGACAACCCGAAACGGGCCGTAGCTCTCCAGCTATTCTCCCCTCCGCAAATCCAGCGAGACGACGGGACCCGGGTCCGGGGAGATATCCACATCCTCCTGTGTGGGGATCCCGGGGTGGCCAAAAGCCAGATCTTGAAGCGGGCCGCCACGCTACGGGCCCGATCGATATATACGTCCGGCAAATCGACTAGCGGGGTGGGGTTGACCGCCGCCGCCGTCAAGGACGACGCCGGCCGGTGGGCGATCGAGGGGGGCGCGATGGTGCTCGCTGACGGCGGTCTCGCCTGCATAGATGAGCTGGATAAGATCGACAAGGATGCCCTGGGCTCGATTCACGAGGCGCTGGAACACCAGACGATCAGTTTCATGAAGGCCGGGATAAACGCTATACTCCGGTGCCGGTGCCCCGTTCTAGCTGCCTGCAATCCTCGAGGGGAGAGGTTTGATCTGAGCGAGGATTTGCCCGGCCAGATCGGAGTCCCCCCGGCCCTCCTGAGCCGATTCGATCTGGTGTACCTCTTGGTGGATAACCCGGACCCGGTCGTCTCCCGGGAGACGGCCGAGCATATCCTGGCGTCTTACGAGCCCCCGGCAACCGCTCGGCCAAACGACGACCTGCTCCGGAGATGGGTTCACCTGGCCCGGAAGGAATGCGAGACGATCGTCCTCGACCCGGAGGCGAGCAAGCGGCTGGTCACCTTTTTCGCGGATCTGCGAGAAGCTTCTTTCCGGGATCGGGCTCGCAATATAGCGATCACTATCCGCCAGTTCGAAAGTCTGGTGAGGCTCACGAAAGCCTCGGCTCGGCTCCGGCTCTCGACTACGGCCACCCTCCAGGACGCCGAGACCGCGATCTCGTTGGTGATCTCCTCGATGGATCAGGTGGCGTTTGATCCGACGACGGGCCAGTACGACTCGACGTTCATCGGGGACGGCTCCAGCCCGAGGGCGGCCACCCACCGGAAAGTCATCCGGGCGATCGAAGATTTCTACACCCGAAACCAGGAGTGGCCGTCGCTTCATCACATCCAGATCGACCTCCGGGACACGGCCCGGATGGATGCCGATCAGGTCGAGAGCCTGGTGGAAAAGATGAAGCGGATGGGGATGCTGTACGAGCCCGCTCCCGGCCAGATACGGCCGGTCGCCGGGATCTGACGTTTGACGGGAATATATTTAACCTAAGCCGAGTAAACAAACCTCAGCAAGGATGTGATGACAGATGAAATTTGTAGTGACAGGTGCAACCCTGAAGAAGGCTCTCCAGTGGATGAGCCGGGCGAAGGCCGAAGACATCGAGATCCGGGCCGGGCCCGTCGACGAGATCGTGCTGAGTGCGCTCGACCCGGCGACGGTCGTCTATGCGACCGCGACGATAAATGAGCTGCTCGATGCGGATATCACGGCCCCGGAGTCGATCTACGTCAGCCTCGAACAGCTGTACGGGATTGTGAAGAGGGTATCCGGACCGGCCGCGGTCGGGATCGAGACCGTCGAGGACGGCCGGAAACTGATTATCTCGACTGCCAACGCTCGGTACGGCATCCAGACTATCAGCCCGGAGGCGATCAGGGCGATATCCGAGCCCGCGCGATCCGGGCGGCGCCCCCTCCTCCTGACGGGCGGCGAGTTCTTCGAGATGGTCACCGGGGCGGCAACTGTCTCGGACGTGCTGACGCTCGCCCACCCGGAGGTGGACGAGGCCGGGACCCCCAAGCTCGTCGGCCGGGGCGGTGGCGGCCTGGCCGAGTTCGAGTACAACGTGACCGCCTACCGCCCCGAGAAGGCCGACGACGTGGGGAAGGGCTCCTACCCGCTCGACTACCTCTCCCGGCTGGCGTCGGTCCTGAAGACCACCGACCAGGTGCGGCTCGTCCTGGGCGTAGACCGGCCAATTCACATCTCGGCCGAGCTGGAGCTGGGGCTGGACGTAACGGCCCTGGTAGCCCCACGGCTCAGGCTAGAGTAGGAGAGGGAGGCTTTCCATGTTGAGCCGGATCGGGGCATCTATCCTGAGGGTGTTACGGGCGGCCCCCCCCGCCTCCTCCTCGCTGATTCGAGGCGAGATCGAGGAGCGGCTCGAGTTTTGGGCCCCGTCCTCCACGATATACAGGACGCTCCGTGATCTGGAACGGGATGGATACATAGAATCAGATATCCGACCCAAGGGGGAGGGGCCGGGTCGGCCCTCGCAGACCTATAAAATCACGGCCGCAGGGAGACGAGCCCTGGCGAAGGAGGATGGCGAGGATGAAACCAGCGAGCTGTAAGAAAAAGGGCCGGGCTCTCCAGAACCTTGTGAGGGACAGCCTCACGGCCGAGCTAGGAATCCCACCCGAGGACATCCTGAGCGTTCCGGGCGGGGTACCCGGCTGCGACATCCTGCTGTCGGCTTCGGCCCGCCGGCTCTTCCCTTACGGGATTGAGTGCAAGAACCAGGCAAGCCTCCGGCTCGGTGAAGCACTAGATCAGACCGTCCGCAACGCCGAGATCGCCGGGCTCACCCCCCTCCTAGTGTTCAAGCGGCGGGGCGAGAGTCCCTGGGCGGTACTCCCCTGGGAGGAGTTTGTGCAGTTAATCAAGAGGGTGACCGAACTTGAGAACAAATCTTGAATTTGAGTATCGGGCTGGCAACCTGACTTCTTATGACATCACGCTTCTCCGGGGGGTCCGGGGCGTGTATGGGAGCGATACCCCCGTCCGTGTCCGGGGGTGCTCGTTCAACCGTGAGACTCGGATGGAGATCACCCACCCCACCAAGCCTACGAAAAAGATGGAAGTACTCGTCCCGTGGCTCCTGCTCGAAGACGAGGGGGGCGCGAACCTATGGGTCCAGCTCGGCGACTCCGACCTCGATCTCGACTTGGACGACGCCGCCGCGAAGAACCCCACGCTCTTGGGGAGGATCGTAAGGGACGACGGCGACGCGAAGGATGTTGATATTCGATGATGTTCGATCACGACCCCACCAAAATCCGAGTGACAGATGGATGTCTCCGGGCGGCCGTAGCAATCCGTGCCGGGGTGTGGCTTGGGACCCTCGACGGTTATCTCGCAGGGAACCGGCCCGAATGCGAGGTACTGCTGTCGACTTCGATGGTGCGCCAGCTCCGGTCCTGCCCGTTTATTGTCTACCGGGAGGATGGGATGTACCATTGGCCGATGCTATCGGTGTGGGCCGCCCTGGTACCCGGCATCCCCCCGAACGTCGGGATCAAGCACCAGCTCGACGTCGTAGCGATCCGGCCCATCAAGCAGGGCGAACCCCTCAGCTACGATCCGGCGACGGTCATCCCGGAGGGGTCCCTGGGGCCGGACCTGGACGGATCGCCTCGCTACTATGCCGCCATGACCGACGTCGAGAGGACGGCGGCCCGGCCCTACATCTCCTGGTCGATCCGGCGAGAGTACGGCGGCGAGACCCCCCCCTCCATAACGGTCCTATGCCAGGACCCGGCAGAGGAGCGGGCGGCCCGGGCCCTGATCGACCCCGCTGTTCCGACGTCGGCCCCCTCCCCGGAGTACATGACGATCTATCCGGGGACTCCGGACCGATACTCGACGAGCAGTTCGGCCCGCCTGAAGGCAACCACGGCGGAGCTCCGGGACCGGCCGGCGGTATGCGTGGGGTCGGCGACGGCTCAGCTGTTGGGCCTCCGGAATAGGGCCTATTTCTCATGGAATCGGGCGTCGCCCGGCTCCCACGACCTCCGGGCCCGGCTCCCGGACACGACCGATCCCGCCTGGGCGACTGAACCGTTCGGACGATCGCTCCGAGACTTCTTCACGGCACCGCCCTCCCCCGCCGGCACTCAGGGAGGCACCCGATTCAGCCGCATAACCTCCCGCACGTTCCCGAGACCGGAGGGGATGGATTGATCGCCCCTCCAACTCTCCTCGAGGTCCAGATGGTGAGGCGGCACAGAGGCGGCGAGATCATCATCCTAACGGTCTCCCCGCCCGGCCCCGAGCCCCGCATCTGGGCGGGCCAGGACCGATGCACTCACGCCCCGGTCGATATCGAATATATATCTCCGGAAGTCCTCGGGCTGGCAGTCCACCGCCTCAACCGGGCCGAGACGATCGAGACGCTGGGAGAGCTCCAGGGGAAGGGCTGGATCCTCTCGGAGCGGGTCCAGAGGGAATATCCCGAGGTGGGGCAACTGTAATATACCCAGCCAGCCAAAATTAAGCCGAGGGGGCGAAACCGGGCGGCCCTCAATTCTAAGAAATCTTCCTCGCAGAAGTTTCGCCGGCCGCCCGGGCCCCCTGAAACACACAACGCTCTTCTCCTGACAGAAACCATTATATGCTAACAGCCCCTACTAGGAGTTGGCGAAAGCCGATCTGCGAGGTGAGCGTATGATTTATGGACCCAGATATGACTGGAATAACCCCCTGAGACCGTTGCCAAAAGATTTCGAGACAGATGTGGCCTCGTACCTATTGATGCAGCGCGTCCTTAATGTCTCCGTAAAAACGCGGCATGGCCTCGTCAGGCCGAAGAACGCTTACGGATCAATCCAAGAAGCCATCGACGAAATGCCGTTGCGCAAACAACAGCTCGACGAGCTGAACGATGTGATCAACGACCTAGAAGAAAAAATCGAGAGCCTGGGATGCCGGATCCGGGACACAATCCCCGTGATATCCTGCTGGATCAAAATATCTGATCCGCTGGGCGAGGGAGACATGTATGCGGCACGGACGGGGGCCGACGGCGAGACCCTCCATCTAATCCCGGAAGATCACCTAAAAATCTACACCTGCCCGGACGGATTTTCGATCACCCCTGAGGAGTATTTCGAGGGACAGAAATGAAAGAAGGAGACAGAGTGAGGTTCATCGGCCCCTTCGGGGCTGAGACTGGCGTAATCGTCGGCCCGGTTTTGCCCGACGAGAAGATGATCGACGTAGAGACCGACGACGGGACGCTGTTCGTGATCGAGAAGGGCAGCGCCACCCAGATAAACCGAGGCGGTTCCGATGGTCGGGAGTGAACACGAGGGGGAGGAGCAGTT
>Ga0209096_1003777_pt1 | contig 12863 bp, 10 predicted proteins | sample AD_UKC034_MetaG_FD_184407 | JGI IMG/M metagenome (GOLD analysis project Ga0209096, IMG submission 184407) | Active sludge microbial communities of municipal wastewater-treating anaerobic digesters from USA - AD_UKC034_MetaG (SPAdes) (version 2) | ecosystem: Engineered > Bioreactor > Anaerobic >... | reverse complement strand
TGGAAGGAATTACTGCCGAAGGCAGTAATAATACCTGCCTCGGCACTGCATAAGTTTAATATTGACGCCATACTGGCGCAGCTGTTGAAATTCCTTCCGGAGTCCCCTGCCTACTTTCCCAAAGATACTCTGACCGATAGAACCTTACGGTTTTTCGCCTCGGAGATTATCCGCGAAAAAATTTTAACCACATACCAGAAAGAGATACCCTATTCAGTGGAAGTGGCCATTGAGGAGTATATCGAGGGTCCTAAACTGGACAGGATAAGGGCCATAATTTTCGTTGAAAGGGACTCGCAGAAAGGCATTATCATTGGCCATCAGGGCAAAATGTTAAAAAGGGTGGGAACCGATGCCAGAGTTGACATTGAGTCATTTGTTGGAAAAAAGGTCTTTCTGGAGCTTTTCGTCAAGGTTGACCCCAATTGGCGTGATAATGAATTGAAATTAAGAAGATTTGGCTATAATCAGTAATTAATATAACCTAAATGAGCAATATAGTAGCCATTGTAGGCCGCCCCAATGTGGGAAAATCAACCCTGTTCAACAGGCTTATCGGGCAACGCAAGGCCATTGTCGATGAAACTGCGGGTGTTACCCGCGACCGTATCTATGGCCAGTCCGACTGGAACGGTATTGAGTTTTCGGTAATCGACACCGGGGGCTATGTGTTGAATTCCGACGATATATTTGAGGAAGAGATACGCAAGCAGGTAATCATAGCCATAGAGGAAGCGGATGTGATTCTTTTTGTTGTCGATGTTACTTCAGGAATAACCGATATGGACAGCGAGGTGGCACATATCCTGCGGAAAAGCAACAAACGAGTGCTGCTGGTGGTGAATAAGGTGGACAATGCCACGCGATACCACGATTCGTTTGAATTTTTCAACCTTGGGCTTGGAGAGCCCTGGTGTATTTCTTCCATCAACGGGAGTGGCACGGGCGATCTTTTGGACGAATTGGTTAAGCCTTTCGAAAAAGTAACGCAGGAAGAGGACTCACCGGATGTCCCAAGAATATCCATTGTGGGAAGACCCAACGTGGGTAAATCATCGCTAATAAACGCTTTTATCGGCGAAGAGCGAAACATTGTTACCCCTATTGCAGGAACAACGCGTGATGCGGTGCATACACGTTACAACAAATTTGGGCACGACTTTTTTCTAATCGATACGGCAGGGCTAAGAAAAAAATCGAAAGTGAGTGAAGATCTGGAGTTTTATTCTGTCTTGCGTTCAATACGTGCCATTGAGAATTCCGATGTTTGTGTTCTGATTATCGATGCCACTCAGGGTTTCGAGGCTCAGGACATGAGCATCTTTCAACTGATTATCCGCAACAGGAAAGGTGTGGTTCTGGTGGTCAACAAGTGGGATTTGGTGGAGAAAGGCAATAAAACCGTGGCCGAATATACCGGCGCAATACAGCAACGGATTGCCCCTTTTAAGGATGTGCCCATTGTGTTTGCCTCGGCACTTACAAAACAAAGGATTTTCAAAGTCATTGAAGAGGCTGCTCAGGTTTTTGAGAACAGGAAGCAGCGAATACCTACTTCCAAACTCAACGAGGTGGTTCTGGAAGCCGTTGAGGCTTATCCTCCCCCTGCACACAAAGGGAAATATGTGAGAATTAAGTATGCCACGCAGCTGCCCACCCATAGCCCTTCCTTTGCGCTGTTCTGCAATCTCCCGCAATACGTTAAGGAACCATACAAAAGGTATATTGAGAATAAACTGCGCGAGAATTTTAACTTTTCCGGGGTACCTATCCAGCTATTTTTTAGGCAGAAGTAAAAGAAACCATTTTTATTTTATGTTCATTTTTATTACTTTTACCTATTCTTAATTATTCATTAAAAAGTTTTTAAAACATGAAAAAGTATCACCTAATCCCGTTGCTACTCCTTGTTGGCATCTTCTTATTTGGCTGCGGCTCGAAGGAAAAAAAGGTTGAAACCTCAACGTTTCAGCCCATGGAGGTTCAAATACCCGATGCGCTGAAGGATAACCCCGAGGCCGTTGAGTACATAGAAAATATGTCAAAAGCTGTCGATGCATACGCCATGGCATTGGACAAACTGGCTGCCGAAATCCAAAAAATGGGTATTAAGGAGGGGGCCGAACTTTCAACCTTTCAAAAAATCAAGTTGATTCAGGTTGCTGCCACCCATTTTCAAGAGATTGGCACAACAGCCCAACCTCTTTTCACCCAATTGGAGGAAGCCGAAAATATGAAAAAAGATTTTTCTGATGATCAACTTTTGGCTTTTTCAAGCGTTATGGATCGTTTTCAGGCCAGAATGCAGGAGTTGGAGAAGAAGTATGAGAAGTTGAGCAACATTGCCGAACAGGACGCGGGGCAATAGGTCAAGACCATTAAACAAAAAAGCAAGGCACTCAAAGGCCTTGCTTTTTTGTTTACAATATCTGTTAACTAATCAAACCTGTTCATCTTAAGCATATTCACCTCTTTTTGGTTGAGAAAACGCCATTTACCACGGGGTAAATTCTTTTTGGTCAGTCCGGCATAGTACACCCTGTCGAGCTTCTGGACTTTATAATCAATCTTTTCGAAGATTCTTCTAACTATTCTGTTCTGCCCACTGTGAATTTCTATGCCAATCAGGGATGCATCCCGAGGGTCGATATACTCTATGGCATCGGGTTTTATCATATCCCCGTCAATCTCCACACCATCGGCAATCAGTTTCATATCCTCGGGTTTTAGCGGCTTATCGAGTCCAACTTCGTAAACCTTTTTCTTCATAAAGCTTGGATGGGTAAGCCGTTTGGTAAGCTCGCCATCGTTGGTTAAGAGCAGCAAACCGGTGCTGTTCCTGTCCAATCTGCCAACAGGGTAAACCCTTTGCGGGCATGCTCCCTCTATGAGTTCCATAACCGTGCGTTTGGCGTTGGGATCATCCACGGTGGTGATGTAATCTTTGGGCTTATTTAGCAGTATGTACACCTTACCCTCGGGATCCAACTCCTTGCCTTTAAAACGGACTTCATCGGTTAGTCTAACCTTTGTGCCCAGTTCGGTGAAGGTAACATTATTCACGGTGATATATCCCTTTTCAATATATTCGTCCGCTTCGCGGCGACTGCACAAACCGGAGTTGGCAATGTACTTGTTGAGCCGGATGAGCCCATCCTTATCGGTTTGCAAATCCGCCTCTATTCTTGGGGGCTTTTCAGCACTTCTCCCGCTCTGCTTATATTGCCGGGGGCCTTTCTCATATCTCGGAGTTGAGAAATCATCCCCATACTTCTCCCTACGGCCAAAGCCCTTGCGATCATCCGATTTACTACCGGGTCGGGCAGTACCCCTCCCATGCGGTTTATCATACGATTCCCTGCTTCTTCCATACCGTTCATCGGAATCTGCATAAGCAGTTTTCCTCCCTCTCTTTTCACCATAGGGTGTTTGGTAATTCTCTTTGTGGCCTGCCCTTGAACGCGATGGGCTACGATCGTCATCAAACTTTTTGTCGCCCAACCTCTTTCCCTTGCGAAAGCCTTCGCTTTCACCTGCTGATCGTTTTATTCCGCTTTTGCCAAACCCTGTTTCTTTTTTATACCGGGGTTTGCTTGCACTCGAATCGGAGTCTGCCCTCTTTGACATACGTGCCGAAGGCCGCTCCCGCGGTGTTTCTTCGGAAAAAGGCTGCTCCTCGCTTCTTGAACCGGGTTCCCAACCGGATAGCTTTATGGTTCGGGGACGGTAAACCCTTGCGGGCTCTTCACTTTTTTCGGATCTACTCCTCCTCACGGGTTTCTTTCCGAAATCTTTCTTTTCTTTCAATTTCTGAACTTTTTTTAATGCCAGCCTTCCATTGCGATAGGGTGGCCAATTGATTAATAATAAGTATTTAAAAAATGGGGTTGCAAAGATAGCTTAAATAAATGTGAGAACTATACCATTTGTTCTTTAAAATGCTACATCGAAAAAAATAAACATCGGGGGAGATCCTTGGTTATCAATAATAATACACTTCTTCTCAGGATTGCTGTTCTTTTGGTTTGGCAGTTTCAGCATCCCGTTCCGGGGCTTCGTCCTCAGCAATCTGTTTTTTTACTTCACCGGCTACCTTTCTTATGTCTCTTATTCCTTTCCCTAAAAACCGAGCCATCTCGGGAATATTCTTCGACCCGAACAGTAAAAAGAATATTGCGACGATGAAAATAATTTCAGAAAAACCAATGAATGCAGGCATTATTTTAATTTCAGTCGGGTTAAAAACACATAATCCTGCAACCGGATTGCAGGATTATGTGCTAAATGGGGCAATGCATTGCCTTGTTTATTTTGCTGCTTTAAGCAATCTTTTTTTCTGGAGGTCGTATGCAATCGGCGATGCGATGAACAACGAAGAATAGGTACCAAAAATAATACCGATTATCAGCCCGAATATGAACCCCCGGATGCTATCGCCCCCGAATAAGAAAATGGGGATAAGCACCACCAGAGTACTGAAAGATGTTGAGAATGTTCGGCTTAACGTGTCATTCAGCGCACTATTGATGATCTCAACCCTGTCGCGCTTGGGATAAAGCTTAATGTACTCGCGTGCACGGTCGAAAATAACCACGGTGTCGTTTATGGAATACCCAATGATGGTAAGGATTGCGGCTATAAATGCCTGGTCAACCTCCAGTCCAAAGGGTAATCTATTGTAGAAAACAGAAAACATCCCAACGATTACCAGGGCATCATGGAATAGAGCAATAACCGCACCTGTCCCGTAGCTCCAGTTTTTAAACCTTACAAGGATGTAAAGGAAAATGGCTAACAGTGCGAAGAAAACGGCTATGAAGGCCTCGCGGCGAAGGTCGATGGCAATGGTTGGCCCAACCTTTACACTGCTTTGTTTATAAACATCTTTGAAAGTTTCGAGGGAAGTATCCGTGGGCAAGAATGATGCAGATCCTACATAGATTAGCGAATCAACCTCATTATCAATACTCTCATCGTCCTCGTTGATCTTGTACTTGGTGGTAATCTTCACCTGATTCTGCGATCCAAAGGTTTTCACCTCCGGACTTTCGCCTAACATAACCCTTAAATCCGAAGCCAGATCAGCCGTAGAAACATTCTGATCGAACCTTACCACATACGAACGGCCCCCTGTGAAATCGATACCGGGATTTAGCCCCCTGATACCCAAAGAAAGCAGGGTAATGATGATAATGGCTGACGAAAAAATGTATGCAAATTTTCTACTGCCAATGAAGTTGATCTTTGTATTTTGAAAAGCCTGCTCGCTGAATTTGGTCCAGAAGGTGAGAGTGTACTTTCGGTCAACCATGAATTGAATAATCAGGCGCGAGATGAATATTGCGCTAAAGAGCGATGTGAGAATACCAATCACAAGGGTTGTGGCAAACCCGCGGATGGGGCCTGAGCCGAACATGTAGAGTACAATCCCTGTGAGCAGCGTGGTAACGTTTCCATCGATGATGGCCGAATAGGCATTTTTGAAACCATCAGAAATAGCCATGTTCAAACCTTTTCCGGCCCTGTGCTCCTCACGAATACGCTCGAAGATAAGCACGTTGGCGTCAATAGCCATACCCATGGTTAGCACAATACCGGCTATACCCGGAAGGGTAAGGGTGGCCTGGAAGGAGGCCAGTACCCCGAAGATGAAAAACAGGTTGGCCATCAGGGCTACGTCGGCAATCACACCGCCCCTACGGCTGTAGTAGAATATCATGTAAAGCATTACAATGATCAAGCTGAAAGCGAACGATCTCATCCCGGAATCAATGGATTCCTGGCCTAATGAGGGCCCCACAATCTCCTCCTGAATAATGCGTGCAGGTGCGGGAAGTTTTCCTGATTTGAGCACGTTGGCAAGGTCTTTCGCCTCGTTAATGGTAAAATCCCCGGTGATGGATGAACGTCCTCCTTTGATTTCCTGATTAACCCTTGGATATGAATAAACCAGCTCATCGAGAACAATGGCTATGGATTTACCCACGTTGTCGGCTGTTAATCTGGCCCAAATTTTTGCACCTTCGGCATTCATGGCCATGGTTACTTCGGCAGATCCGGAAGTGCCAAACTCATCACGTGCGTCGGTAACCACCGAGCCATCCAGCGAGGGCTTGCCATCGCGATTGGTCACTTTAATGGCAATCAGCTCATAGTAGCTCTTGGTTTTATCCCATTTCACCGGTTTGACAGTCCATAAGAATTTGGCATCCCTTGGGAAAAGCTGACGAATCTGAGGCGTGTTGAGGTATTCATTGATTTTAGCCGTGTCGCGATAATGTGCCAATCCAATGGATGGGCCCGGAAGAATTTGACCCTGCTGATTGGTGGATGGGCTTAGAATGGCAAATAGGGGATAATCTTTGGCCCACTCTTCACGGGTTAAATCTGTAGTGTCGCTTTCCGTCTTAAGCATGCTCAGCAGCTCATCCTCTTTTGAAGCGGTATCTGCTTTTTCGGCGGGAGTTTCTTCAATGACAGGTTTTTCCTGTGGAGTTTCTGTTTTTTCCTTTTCGGCGGGTACTTCAAGTTTGGCCAAGGCATCATTGATCTCCTTAAGTTTTCTGTTGGCCTGTTCAAGCGATGGGAAAATCTCGCTGTTTTCATAAGTCTCCCAAAACTCAAGGCTGGCCGTTCCTTGCAGGAGTTTGCGAACCCTCTCCGGGTCTTTAACTCCGGGAAGTTCAACCAAAATCCTTCCCGACCCTTCGAGCCTTTGTATGTTGGGTTGCGAAACGCCAAAGCGGTCGATCCTGTTCCGTAAGATATTGTAAGAGTTTGCAATGGCATCTTCAGCCTCCTTGCGGATAACCTTCAGCACATCCTCGTTGGAAGAATTGAAATTGATCCTGTCGCGCAGCTCAACGGTATTGAAAATAGCCGCCAGCCTGGCATTGGGAGCAATGGTTTGGAATGCGTTACCGAATCGGGTAACAAAATCCTCGCTGGGAGCCATTTTTTTAGCCATATCTATGGCAGCAAGGAATGAACTGTCGGTGCTGTAGTTCGACATGGAACGAAGGATTTCCACCACCGACACTTCGAGGGTTACGTTCATCCCGCCTTTTAGGTCAAGACCCAGATTGATTTCCCTCTCTTTACAATCCCGATAGGTGTATTTTCTTACCCACAGGAAGTTGTAAACCGTTTCGTTCGAAATAGAATCGAGATAGTGATACTCCTTTTTGGCATCGCCCTGAGCTATACGTACAGCTTGGCGTTCTACCTTTTTGGTAACCCAGGTGAAGGAGAGCTGGTAGATACATACCAGCGCTAGTGCAATGGCAATAAGCCTAATGGCGCCTCTATTTTGCATTGTTTCTTTGTGTTAAACTAATGATTATTCTTAATTTTAAAAAAAACGTGGGCAAAGATATTATTTTTTTTACTAAATGCCATAAAAGGAAAAGAATACAATTGTATTATGAAAAATCTATTTTTTTAATTTCCCCAATGAGCATTGCGTAATGTCAAAGATTGGGTTCAACGTATGAAAAGTGGAAAATTTACTCATGAATCCTGTTCAGCTGAATCGTTCCGGTTGAAAAATCTACAGTAGCGTTGTTATCCACCATAAAATCACATCCCAGAAGACCATGAATTTCAATCCCTGTCATTTCGAGGTAAAGTTCGGAAAGTGACCGGAGGTCGGTGCTAAACACTATAATGTTGTTGAAGACCACGTCTCCCAGTTGCATATTGGGCAATTCAACCTGTTTGACATCAATCCTTTTGGCATTGACACCTGCAGCAAAAACCTCGTGATCCTCATCGGGTTCAATGGGGGTACCAATGGCCACGGATTGGTCGATAACGGTGCTCGAAGCCCCTGTATCGAGGATGAGCACCACCGGTTGCCCGTTGATTTTACCTTGAATCAGAGAATGGTAGTTGTTACTTTCAATCCTGTGAAGTTCAAAGGGGATGGTTTCAGTCATGTGAAAAACGGTTTCAAGAGCGGATAAAGGTAGCAAAACAATGTTAGAAAGATCCCATCAGATTTGTGAAATCCATACCGGGGAATTTGTGAAGAATTCATTCATTTGTTTGATAATTAGGACAATGTAAAAAATCCCTTCACAATCTAAATGTTACTCTGCTACCATGTAATTAAAAAAATCGACGTGAATGCCATCGGTCAGGTTCGGCTTATTGAACACTTGGGCCATCAGGCCCATTTTATACAGGTCGAAAAGGAAAATGGAGGGTTTTGTGCTGCACAGTAGCCTGCGAATGATGGGGTTAAACACGCGGAATACCCATCTAAGGGGATAGGCCAGGCCTATACTGCGGAAAAATGAGTAATACCTCAGCAGTTTGATGTTGCGTCGTAAATTTTTTTTCTGATGCGGTACTATTCGTAGCAGACGGACAAGGTTTATTATTCCCTTTTCGGTTTTGGCCAAGTATTCAAAACATGGCTCAATGCCAAGGTGAATACAGGGGTTGTTGATGTGGTAAACGGGAATGTTGTTGATTTTTAGGTCGAGGCCAAACAGGGTGTCCTCGTGTCCATACCCCGAAATCTCCTCGTTAAAGCGGATTTGATGGAACACCTCGCGTTTAATCATGAAATTGCTGCTTAAGAAGGAGGCGTGGGGCGACATTTGTCGCCGGGAAGCGTTTTTGCTTTCGCGGCGTACTCCGTATTTCCATCGGAGCAATAGTTTATCATTGAGGGGTTTGGGTCCATAGCCTATCCCTCCGCAAATGACATCAGCTTCGTTGATGGCCCTGTTGTAGTTGTGTAAAAATTGTGGCGAATCGGGAATTACATCGCAATCCATGAAGAGGAGCCAGTTGCCTTTGGCAAAATCGGCCAGGCGGTTACGAATTTTACTTCGTCCCAAATTCTGGTCAAACTCCAGGTAGCTCACGTTGGTTAGAGTAGAAACTGCTGCATTGCGTTTCTTGTAGTAGGATATGGAGAAATCGTCGAAAACAAGGATTTCGATATCGATATTGCTTTCCTTCGCCTGGCGAAGGAGTTCGTCGGTTAAATCAGTAATGTCGTAGTTATAAACCGGTAAGCAAATCGATATCATGGCTATTCTGGTTCTGTTAATGCCCGGGTTGATTCATCCTCAGTTGATTCTAACAAGGAGTCGGATAACGACTTTTTGGCTTTGGCCCCTAACATCTTTATTTTTTGCGCCTGCGATACCAGGTTCCCGCTACCTGTGGATAGTTGTTTGAAGGCCGCCTCGTAGCTCTCCTTGCTGAGGTCCAGATGATGCCCGATGGTTTTTAAACTATCCACAAAACCAACGAACTTGTCATACAGCCTACCTCCCCTCTCGGCAATCTCAATGGCGTGCTTGTTCTGGTGCTCACGCTGCCATAGGTCGTAAATCAGTTTCAGGGCTGCAATTAAGTTTGTCGGACTGATAATCAGCACTCTACGGTTATACGCATAGTTCCACAGCTCATTATCGGATTGCATGGCCAGCATAAATGCCGGTTCGATGGGCACAAACATCATCACGAAGTCCAGCGATCCCACCGTATCCTGATAGTTTTTACTGCTGAGAGTATCGACATGCATCTTTACCGATCGCATGTGCTCGGCTAAGGCTCTGGCCTGGTCATCGGGCGAATCGGACGAGCAGTATCTCTCGTATGCCACAAGCGATACCTTGGAATCGACCACCACCCTTCTCTTGTCGGGGTAGGCAATGATAACGTCGGGTTGCAGCCTTTGCCCCTCATCGCTTTTAAGCGATTCCTGCACGAAGTATTCGCGCCCTTTCACCAGTCCCGATTTTTCAAGAATGCTTTCCAGTATCATCTCCCCCCAGTTTCCCATTTGCTTTACCTGCCCTTTCAGGGCATTGGTCAGGTTGTTGGCCTCCTCGCTAATCCTTTGGTTGAGCAGCACCAGTTTCTCCACCTCCTTACCAAGCGAAAAGCGCTCCTTGCTCTCCCTGTCGTACACCTCTTCCACCTTTTTCTGGAACAGCGAAAGGTTCTCGCCTAACGGTTTAAGCAGCCCTTCAATATTTTTCTGGTTAATCTCCGTAAACCGCTTACTCTTGTCCTCGAGTATGGCGTCGGCCAGGATTTTAAACTCAGCGGCAAACTTTTTCCCTATCTCCTCCATCTCCGCTTTTTGCTTTTCGAGCATCTCCTTCTGGTACTTATTTTCCTTTTCTAATTCTATTCCACGCTCTCTGGCGGCTGATAAATCCGACTGCAGCACTTTACGTTCGTCCTTAAGGGTCTCCAACTCCTTTGCCAGCGAGGCCAGCTGTTCGTTCAGGGTTTGTACCCGAATTTGAAGCCCCGAGTGGCTTCTGCTCAACTCCTGAAAGGCCTCAACCCTTTTATTATGCTCCTCTTGCAGTTTAACTTGCTCCTGCCTGCTATTTTCGGAGTTTTTGCGCATCTCATCCATAAGCGTATCGGCTGAGGATAGGCGCATTACGTGTTCCTCCTTCAGCTTTTCCAACTTGCCAATCTCCTCGTCGCGCCGGGCGACATCATCGGTTAATCTTGCGATCCTGTCGTTTGCAACACGCAGATTGCCTTCAATCTCCACCAATTCGTGACTTGATTGATGCTGCGACGAGCCGCTTTTGAAGGCATACCTGAAAATCGGTAGGGCAACCAGAAAGCCAAGGATTAAGCCAAGTATAACGTAAAGAGCAAGTTCGGTCATTTCATCCGTTTTTAAACCTTAAAGGTACGATAAACACTGTAAATATTGTTAGCCAAATTAAATTTTTCCATTACAAAGCCACAATTAATGGGAGATTCTGTTAACTATCCTATGGCCTGTTTAATTTTAAAAAAAATATGAAAAAATAGCTCGATGTTATTTGTATCTAATTTAGAAAGAAGTCGAAAAAGCCTTGAAAAATCTAAACAAATCAATAGTTATTATTTAGAATCATGCTCGAAAAAGGGCTTCAGATTGACATTCTGAGTACATTTTGTTTAAATCTAAGCTATTTTTGCATAAACATTTAATTGGTCTAAATAAGAACAAGCATAAACACAAAGCCATGTCAACAGCAGAATTTAATACCGCTCTCATTGAGCTGGAGCCAAATCTCGAGAGATTTGCCTATAGCCTGACGGCTAATCCTGAGGATGCCCACGACCTGGTGCAGGAGACCTTTTTAAAGGCCCTTACCTACAGGGATAAATTTGCGGACAATACCAATATTAAAGCCTGGACCTTCACCATAATGAAGAACACCTTTATTAATAATTACCGCAAGGCAGTTAAGCAGCGTACCACATTCGATTCAAGCGACAACCAGTTTCTTATCAATGGTCGTGCCCATGGCGAGAGCCCTGAGTCGTCTTACTCCCACAGCGAGATTAATCAAAAGATTGAAAATCTGGACGATGATTTTAGAATTCCGTTTCAGATGCATACTTCAGGTTATAAGTATAAAGAAATTGCTGAGAAGTTGAACCTCAAGATAGGAACGGTGAAAAGCCGAATTTTCTTCTCCCGTCAAAAGTTGATGAACGCTTTGCCAAACTATCAGTAGTAACAACCGGTTGTATAGATAGCAATAAAATTAATTAGCAAGGGCATCGTAAGACATGCCCTTGTTTTATATTGGGTGTTACCATGAAAAAAATGGATGGGCTGTGTTTCAATTTCGCTCAATAACAAAACCCCAAATCCCTAAAGCTTTTCTCAAAAAAAAATTAATCCCTTACACAACGGACAGAATACCCGTTTTCCTTACCGTGGTTGGACCTGTACACATTGCCCGAGTAGTAGTACATGTACCGGAGCCAGGCGTTGGTATGGTACTCAGTAGCACACCACCAGTAACCGCCGCCGCCAATGCTGTTAAATTTACCTTCGTAGCCACGACCGCCCCCCGGAAGAGCTGTAAAGCCGGTTTCATTGGTGGCACCGGTATTTGGGCTGTTCCAATGCACGGTGCCGGCTTCTTTCAGTTTACAACCGGCAAAGATTTTTCCACCCAAATAGTCAGTTAGTGCTGTCCACTCAGCATCGCTTGGCACGTGCCAACCGGTGGGGCAGAGTTTACCCGTGTTCACGGCGTACCAGTTGTATAGCGCACCGTAGGTGTTGCCAATATCAGGGTCGTTATCGTACCAGCAGTAGGCATCCGAGATTTGATCATACCAGCCATAATTACTGGTTACGTTGGGTATGTCTGTACCATCGCTGTACTTGGTGGCTTTTAGGTTCTCGGCCATCCAAACCTGGTTGCCAATTTTAACTGTTTTGTACACAATACCATCACGGGGATCAGTAAAGGTACCTTCTTCATAAATATCGTTATTATCGTTAGCAATCTCTTTCTTGCAACTATGTGAAAGAAAACAAAGTGACAATAAAGAAATAATTAAAATTTTACGTGCCATAATAAATATTATAAGTTAGAATATCTACGATAAAAACGCCAATGAACGCTCCGCGGCTTGGCTTTCGGGCGGTAGAGTACCCAGCACACACCCTGCGATCCAACTACCAATCAAATATACGCATTTCTGTTAAACGGGCAAGTCGCCATAGCCTGAAGCCAAGGTGCTGTTAGCAACCGTTAGTGTGTCCTGCGATGAATCAGGGCACTTTCAAATATACAAAACTTTCTGCAAGTCAGGGAGCACGTTCTTTGAAATTGATTCATCATAACTTTAGATGAGATGAGAGACTGAACTCAACTCTTGTAAACAACTTGCGGAGGTCGAGCGAACTGACTGGCTGGGGTTGCTACAAAGATAGTTCAGGTTGGCCTCTCGGATACGCTTTGCTGGAAGCGTTTCCAACCGTAACGAAGTGGAGCTCACGACCGCAGGGAGTAATCCGCCCAGCGGTGCTTCCCTTTCAAGGGGTAGGTGCTGAACGGCTTGGGTTAAAAGGCAGAAAG
>Ga0209096_1003776_pt1 | contig 12865 bp, 10 predicted proteins | sample AD_UKC034_MetaG_FD_184407 | JGI IMG/M metagenome (GOLD analysis project Ga0209096, IMG submission 184407) | Active sludge microbial communities of municipal wastewater-treating anaerobic digesters from USA - AD_UKC034_MetaG (SPAdes) (version 2) | ecosystem: Engineered > Bioreactor > Anaerobic >... | reverse complement strand
TCTGCTGTTCCAGACACACAGGTTCTCCAGGTACGGGAAGCTCTTGCGAAGCTTCTTGAACAAACCGGAGAGTTCCTTCGATACGGCAGGTTCGAACTCCCGTTTGCTTCCGGCTTCATAGAGGCCTCTTCTGACGTTTCTGATGAGTCCTTCTTTCTTCAGCCGGTGCAGGGTTGCATAATAAGTACCTGGCTTCCTATTAGGTAAAAGTGTACTCAGTTCATTGATCAGTTGATAGTGCATAAGAAACTGATTGTTTTTGAACCACTCATTTACTTGGTTTCGACTAATCTTCTCCATTGAAATCACCTACAAATAATGGCAATAAATCTAGATAATTGCCGTTATTTGTAATTATAGCATATGCTCCTTGCTGAAATACGATCCTTCAACCTGGGGGACTTAGTTGTTCTAGATGGGTATCAAGTATAATTACCTATTGATGGAGCCTCTAGGGATTTTGCAGTCGTCGACGTGAAGAGTGAAAGAGAATGATAGAAGCCTACTGATGTTGCCCTCGTTTAACGCGGCTGTCTTATGAAGTTGTCAACAAGACTGTCGATGGATGTTTCGAGTATTTGTTTCACACCATTGATTGAAAGAATACACAAAAGCATCTCCTCTGCAATCTAACAACCAACGCAAAACCTTGCACTAAAATCACATCTCTTTTACTCAGAAAACCCATCCTGAACAGATCACCTTTCAGAGTAAGTGCATCGCCAAGCAATTTAACAAATACGCATATCCGACTGAAGAATCAGGAGTCTGGTCCGTTCATTCTGTGACCCAGTGCGCGGGAAAGCTTGTTCATCATTTCATACGATATGTTCTGCCTGCCGGATTCGATTCTTGAGATCACTCCTTGAGATGTTCCTATCGCTTCGGCCAGATCCTTCTGCGAGAGTCCCTTCTCAAGCCTTGCAGATTTTATCTCCCTAACAAAAACCCTAAGTGGTCTCTTCGAATAGTAGACTTTGGCGAATTTCTCATCCTTGAGCCATTCCTTTTTGAGAGAGTCAAAAGAGCGCATCACTTTTCACCTTCTAGAAGCGTGTTTATCGGATCTTCCGAGTCATCAAGGATGTCGCCTTCGAATGCCAGCAGGTCGTCTTTCAGCTGACGCATCTCTTCGTCCTCCGAAGAAGATAAGATTTCAATAATCGCGTCGAATGCCTTCTTTCTTTCGGTTGCATCGATCTCCTTGAGCATCTTCCATACTCTGTCGAACATGATCACTGTAATCACCCCCGTTGACTTTTATCTCAACACAAAAGGGTATTCTAATAGTCCCGCTTTTATGAAGAAAAAGCTAGACTCTAAAACTGCCGTCATCTCTCTTTTGGCTTCAATTTGAACACAATAACTTTGCGGAGATTGCCTTTGGTGTCACGACCCTCTTCTTCAAAATCATCGACATACTCCATCTCTCCTAGATACTTGACGAAGCCTTTGCTGACCTTCTGAAAGAGATGGAGAGATTTCTTATTCTCTCTATGGGTTTTGATTGCCTTGTTTCCTCTTGCAAACTGCATATCGCCTTCCTGGCCTTCGCCATAATAGAGGAAGTATCCATTCTCCCATCGATCGTTGTAACCGTATTCCTCTCCCGAAAAGCCTGTAAATATGAAAACCATGTCGTGTTTGGCAGGATAAGATATCCCACTCTGTCTATTCCCTCCATATTCTTCATGAATCAGCGACCGCTTGTAGATCTCGCCCTTCTTGAACTCCAAAGCTTCACCTCCAATTTCACAAGATCGTGAAATACTTCCTGGTCTTCTTATGATCTTTTCTTTTCCAAGGCATTTATTACAATCATTATTTTGTGATAGAGCTTATATGTGACTGCTTTTATCATCCGGCTATCGATCGACACAACCGTATCTGAAACCCTTTATGCATTTCTTGACAACCGGAAATCGATGTTAGATAGAAACCGAATGCTTTCAACTTCTACCGTGCCCCTTCCCGCAGTAGGACTGCCTCCTTGAATAATCTGAAAGCCTTAATATTGATGTTTCTTAGTCTGTTTAGCCTTGAAAACGAACGTATTTCTATTGGCTCGTCTGTTATTTCAATATCACCCGCCCCCTCAGCCTCTTTCTGTAGCGAGACAGCTAGAAAAGCTATCTTTGATGCTGCTAGAATCATGTCTGCTTCAACGAACCTGCCTGTGAAAATATAGTTAGACAGTTTTGTACAGCCTCTCAAAAGCAGCTGATAGAGCTCTCTATCGCTCAAACCTCTGAAGCCAATTAGGAGGGCCGCTTCAAAGATATCCTCTAGAACCTCCTTAGCAGTGATTTCCGTTCCTCTGTATCGGGATTCAATTGCAGCGACTCTTCTGAGAGTTTCACTTACGTTTCCTAACTTAACCATCTTATCGAAAAGTCGGCCGATATCGAATATCTGTTTTAGTATTTTGAGATCATTACCTGAACTACTGTCGGTGCTCCAGTCGATACCGGTTGTCCTCGGAGCAAAAGCAGTGAGTTTGTCACCCAGAAGACAGTCGACATCGGGCGTCAATACTTCTTGTGATGCAGAATTGTTAGTGTGTATCAAGATGAAATGATCGATCTTGCGTTCAACAAGAACTGGATAGGCCGCTTCCTCATGGAGAGCATCGAGAAGTACGTAATCCTCTCTCCCCTTGACATTCGATGAGTAATAGAACTTGTAGTGAGATTTGGGAATCTCTAGCTTACTGTTTCTAACATCGACTTCAAATCTTGTGAACGGTTCGTTGTTTGCTATATCAGCCAGTGATCTCTGAAGCTCTTTTTGATTCACTCCTGTGACTATATCGATATCGATTGAGAAACGATTGAACTCATCCAGAACCAGGATTAGTGAAGTACCTCCTTTGAACACAAAATGCAGTTGCCTTTCAGAAAGCCTTTCAAGGAGAGTCAGAGCATAAATTGCCTTTTCGATTATGCCTGGATCTCTTTTGGGGAATCTCTCGTTTCTCAGTTTCATTATCCATTCGCGTTCAAGAGAAGCGTTGTCGATCAAAATACCCACACCTCGCCAATATTATCGGTCACAAATTTCCTTATTCTTCTCCACCTTCCTCTTCGTGAAGCATATCTCCTAAGCACGCTTTGATCAATAGCAAACCTTTCAAAGGCCTCTTCGAAAAGCTCTACCGTCATATTTCCCTGAATATAGTCATAGACATGTTTATCGCAGAACACGTCTACAAGAATCTTTTCAAGGGATGAAATAGGAACATCATCCACCGACGTAATCGGAGATTGCGTGACTAGGTTCTTGACTATTAGGAGTTCTGGCAAGCCCGATCCATAGAGGCGCATATCTCTTTCGGAAGGTTTGAGCAGCACACTGTCATAACCTACAGAAAGAAAGTCAAAAACAGACTCTTCAGCGCCCTTTTCAGTCTCGATAACAAATCTCCTGCCTGCTGCCTGCTGCGAAATGAAGGAGTTTATCCAGTATGTATCTGTCAAACAGAGTCCTAGGTAAGGAAACTCTTCGGCCAGAGAAATCCATAAATCCTTAAGCTCGGCAGATATTGATGGAAGGTAGGTCGGTTTCACCTCGGTGCTGAAAACACCCTTGGCAACTCTAGAAATCATCCCCATCTTCTCCAGGGATTGGGCAGTACCACTAACGCTTGTCAATTCACTCGGTTCTCTAATATCCGAAAGCCTTAGAAAACTCCCTTTCATCCCATCAATCTTCAAGTCTGACACGGCAAGGTTTTCTATTCTGTAGATCCCCCTGCCTGCCGAGCTAAGCAAACCGATTTTCTTGAGTGAATTTATGCGCCAGTCAAGGCGTTGCTCAGAATCCTCCGGGAACAGTCTTGCCAAATAAGTGATAAGCTTCCGTCTGGTAATAAGTCCCGATTCATCGGCAAGATCAGAAATATCTCTCTCAAAATTCCTCACAAACACCTCCAGCTAACTCTATTAAGTACGTCAATTATATCAGAGTTTTGACAAATTTATTAGATATGATCTGAATTTACGAATAAACGGACCGACCTCTAAAAGAACGAGATTCCGATATGGGACTATAGACTGCTCAGAATGTACGTGAATTGTATAGAATGTTGCTCAGAAGGGAAATAGCCTTTCTTTTTCATATAAGTGGTCACAGCTCTTCTTAGAATTGTGTTTGGGCTTTCAGCAACTTCCATTTCAGCCCTTCATAAACCCCAAAGCGTTACCCCTAGGTTGTTTCTGCCTTCGATTTGTTGATGATCTCCTTAGTTCCATAATCGGTTATCACTATCAAATGGACATGATTTCTTATGCGTGTCTACGCTCTTGATCTTAAATCCCCGCTTGAGCGGGGGGGACCGCTTGCGGTGGGGTGTGTGCTCTTTGAACAACGTTTAGAATAGATTGGCCTGTTCGAAATTGAACGATATGTTCACTACTTCACGTTATTTGGTCTGTGATCCATATGTATGCTCCTACCAGAGACCAAGAACTAACATCGAGCGACCACGCACATCGGACTATTTCAGAGCATTGGCTTTTCTCGTCTACAAAGACCTACACCCTCCGTCACTACGTGGCCCTCCTCCCTCAAGGGAGGATTTGAGATCAGGATCATCAAGAGCCAGGCACAGCATGTATTGTCATGGGGGAAGAGAGATCATACGATCTCTCATTAACTCCCTAACTTATGGGTAATGATGAGCTCTAATAGAGAACACCGTCTTTTCTCCAAAGATATCCGCGATAAGATCAACGGATGAATAATCGCCCCGCGGCGGAAAATCACAGGACACTCCATGGCTTTCGAGAAGGTCCTTGAACTCAAGAACTAGAAGATTCCTGAGGCTCTTCACATTTCGCTCGGGCTTCAAGTACCTCCTGATCCTAAAGGATACGAGATTTACAGCGATTATCTGCGCAAAGAGCATGACTAGAACCACCTGATAAGGGATCACAAATGCAAGCGCAATGATTGCAGCCGATACCACCCACCAGTACTTCCTGAAGAAGAACAGAATCATAGGGTTTTTCCTGTCACTTCATGTCCGTTTCGATCGAAATCCACTTCCACACCTCGTCCAGAAAACACATCGAATATCAATTAGACTATTGTTCAAAGAACCGCGAAATACCTCTTTATCTTCTGAGCCATGAGATAACGCCGCTCCTCGAGGAATTCTTCATAGTCGTCTATTGTCATATTCACTGTGTTTTCAGGGATGCAGTTGATCTTCCAGTTCTCAAGCATTTCTGACTTCAGCGTGATACCTCCATACTTGAGACCCCCACCATTGCATTGATTTAGAGCTTCTGTAAGGTATTGTGAAGGCGGCTTAGAACTGATAGCAATGTTGATCTCGCTCTGTGTCATCGCATAGTTAGCAATCTGATTGTATTTTCCTCTGGTAAGTCCGAATTTCTTCAGGTATTCCTTCGGGAAAATGTGATGAACATCTCCCTTTAGGCTCACAAGATCCGCGACGCAGATATCACGTGAAAGGAAACCCTTGTCTTTAAGCTTCACTTGAGCCGCAAGATAGACATTGAAAGAAGGGCTGCTGGAAACCGAAGTATTCATTTGCTGCGGCAAGCCTACCTCCCAGAAAGCATCCGAGAGCTCTGCTGAAAAGACGTTTTCTATGAAGGTCTTCCCACTCTCATGTATTCTCCTGATATCATAGTCAAAAGTAGATTCGGGAGAACTGGAGTAACGACTCGTGAGAATTGAAAGGACAAACCACTTTCTGACTAATGATTCAATTTCCGCTTGATCGCAATTCATCTCGCGAAGAGTTAAATACATGATGTATGCGAAGTTGATCGAATTCTGGGACCTGATCATAGAACTATCTATGAAACCTGCAGAACGGAGAATCATGATGAACTTCTTGAAGTTGTTTTCATTCATGAAATCCATAACGCCGGTTTTCAATAGATCAAATGAGCGTTCGGAAATCTCCTCTTCGAACTCTCTCGTTTCGAAATTCCTGCCGGAAAGAAGCGCAACCAAATCCTGTAATCTGCCCCTTTTGAATTTCGAAGTGAAAGCTACTCTAAGCATGTCTGTATAAGAAGGATCATACAAGTCATCATTTTCATTCTTTAGCCAAGACATCCTGCCGAAGTAATCAGTCTTGGTGAACTCTTCATCCACCTCCTGAAGTTGATGATAGAACTCCGGAGCGATGGCCAAATGGCAGAAATAATCTATTGCTTTCCTGAGATTGTTGCCGCCATATGTTTCATTCACAGAGATCTTCGACATCGCAAAGTCCGCTTGACTAAGCACTGAGCCAGCCGAATTGATTCTTATGAAGATTTCTGTAACCGTTTCGATATCCAAATCAGAATTAAGTTCAATCAAGCCAATCGGGTTATTTACGATGCCTTTTAGTGACTCTAGACTCTCAAAAATCTCGTCTTCGTTCTCAACAGAATTCAATTCGCAGTAATTATTAACCGCCTGAATCAATCTGAAATCAGGTCTGAAGATTGCAGAGATGTCTGGAATCCAGTTCTTATCCTTCCTTATAGCGGGATTAGTAACCTCGAACCTTTTTTCTAGCGGGTGGAAGGCAATGGCTATCCGAATCCTGCGATAATCCTTCGTAACTACTTTCTGACCCAACAGAGCTGCCATGAGGGCGGTAACTCTTTGTTGCCCGTCGATAAGAATTCTCTTGCCAACCGATTTTGTGCCGTCCTTGAGTTTGACATTCGGATTCTGCCACGCAATAAGGTATCCTATGGGATAACCCTGATAAAGAGAATCCAGAAGATCCCTAACCTTAATCGCGTCCCAAACGAAGGGCCGCTGAATCTCTGGTATGGCAACTGCTTGTGACTGAACCCACGTCAGCAAAGTCTGAATTGGGTGTTGATTAACCGAGTATTGCTGTATAACCACTACGAAACCTCCTTTGATCCTTTGTAGTACAAAAAACCGTTTATCTAACGGATCTAGTTTTCGAAAGGACACTGTTTTTCAAAACCGCTTTGGCATTGCCTAGCTTTCGAAAACTCTTTGCTAAAGAAACCTCCTTCTGTGGAAAGCAATCAAGAGAATGATACCTGTCATCTGGACCTGTGACAGCTCACACTTAGTCCACAATAATTTGTCAGCTCACTTCCCAAAGTCCTTCCAAACCTTTTTTTGGATTTCACTTTTCACCATTCTTTAGAAAAACTAAGACTAACAAGAACGCTTGGACACTCCAGTGTGTTCTTCTTGCCAAGAGGCCTAGTTAAAAGCCCAAATAGTTTGATGCCACAGGCTACATTTTCTATACTCAACTAATTGATGAAACCACCAAGCTTGAGTGCTGCACCTAACAAAGTGTCTTGTTCCTCAACAAATTCTTCGAACTCCTTGCTGTCTCTTATTCTAACCTCGAACCCGTTTGATCTAGAAATGTCTAAGAACTCTTCTGAATGGGCCATGCGTAGAATCTCCGCCTCGAGAATCGCCTTTATTTCCTCAGGTGTGTTATTCGGAACGGCCAGCCCTCGCCATGTGCCAGTTTCCCAGTCAATACCTTCTTCCTTAAGTGTTGGTATGTTGGGGAAACCCGTAAGCCTTTGGTCAGACATCACTGCAAGAAGTTTTAGATTACCGCTCTTTATCTGACAAGAAGCCTCTGTTACTGAGCTGGTTAACACATCAACCTCGCCTTCTAGAAGCCTGGTAATCGAAGACGAATCCATCGTGGAAGACCAAATCACAGAGTCAATATCCAGTCCAGCAGCACTGAGCATTCCAATTCTTGCAAGATCCCAAATAGAACCTGAACTAGATCCAGAAAAGACAACTTCACCTGGCCTTCCTTCAATGTAGTCAAGAAGATCTTGAACGCTATCCCAAGGGGCATCTGCTGATACTATGACTCCTGCATTGTCTTCATTAAGCTGCACAATGTAATCGAAATCCTGATAGTTGATTGATGCTATATCCATCCAGTGAATTGTGCAAATATCCGATGTAACCATTGTCATGGTGTAGCCGTTAGGCTCCGCATTAGCACCAGAAACGTGCCCGTTAACCCCTCCGCCTCCTGTCTCATTCTCAACAAAGACCGTTTCGTCAAGTCTTACATTGAGTTCGTTTGCAACAAACCTCGACAAACGGTCCGTTCCGCCTCCAGCACGATATGGACAGATTATGGTAACAGGTTCGCTAGGAAAAACAGAACCTTGTTCATCATAGAAGAAGAAACAAAGCAGTTCCTCTGAAAACAACTCATTAGAGTCTTGCGCTCTAACTTCAAATCTGTGCAATCCATCTCCGTAACCGGTCCATGTGTATTCTGAGTTCGTTCCATGATAAACCCAGTTACCCCCGTCTTTCCTATACTCATACTTAAGCAATCCATCCTTAGCATTGTCTCCACTCCACACAAACGAAGCACTGTCAAAAGGGATCACACCGCGCGCACCTTCAATCAACGTTAGAGTGGGGACATAGCTCGTATTCCTGGGGCATCCAGTTAGCAAAAGAACCACAGCAAGAATCAGCAGCGGTGCTCTTTTCAGGAGTTTCCTACTCATAATGCACCTCCAGATAAGCGGAACTGCCTCGTAGTTATCGAGTGATATCAAAAAAAACAATTATTACACGGCAAAAAAACAGTCTCAAGATCAATATAACACTTGTTACATTGCTGGCAAAGACCGGGCAAAATGGGAAGAGTCAAAGTGGTTCGTTTTCTTAAAAGGACTGTGATTACGCATGTCAAGCAAGGTTCTGGGCAGATTGGGAGAGATGCCTTCATGAAAACGTAAGAGGCATCTAGTACACAGAAAAAGAAAACTTCCAGTAGGGAGCTTCCTATAAGCATTCTAGAAAAAGAAGTGAGAAACCCGAGTCAGTGGCAAACAAACCACATCCTCTCAAAGGTGCTTGCTCAAAGGACGTTTATTCTTATTGATTCAGCTAATTTAGGGTCTGCCACTTCAAGTGCTAGGTTGATTATGTCCTGGATGTTCGTTCGACTGTAATTTGTGCCCATCCACCAGCCTGGAACTATTTCGACAGAATGAGAAGCGGCCAAATCCGTACGTCCAGGATAGAGGTCAAGCTTATCTTTTGCCAAGTACCTTCTCTTTTTTCCGTGTTTGCGAGAAGCAAACCGTTCTAAGAAAGTGGCATCTTCCTGCGATAGAAGCTGAAAAAGCTTGATCATTGCCTGACAGGCAGAAGTGGCAGAAATTCTCCGGTCTTGAAAGTCGAAATCGAAGACGCCTGATCTCTCTGTTAGTTTGGAAGCGCCGTAATTGGGTGATGACGTTACCGATTTTCTGGTAGTTGCCGAGTTTGAACTTTCAGGCAGAATCAGCATTCTCTGGCTGATGATTTCTCTTTCGATGAACTCTCCGCATACCTCTAGTTCCGGCTTGTATCCGCAAATGTCTTCTACCTTCTCTGCAAACAGTTCTAGTAGAAGAGAGTCAGGTTCGGTCAAGAGCATCTTCCATGCTTTCGAAAGGTTTTCAGCAATAATCCTTTCTCTCGAAACATTTCTGTAGTCTTCTCTCGCAGCCTCAAGAGCCTCGCCGGTGCAGACTTTCTTGTAACTAATGTATCTTTGAAGCCTTTCCGCTGCTTCCGAGATTTCACGTTCAAGAAGATCTAGTTTATAGATCCTGCGTTCGTCATAACGGCCCTGTTCACCAGGAAGATAGAAACTCCATTCCTGGCCATCTGTCAAAATTGCCATAGGTACTCCGAGCATAAACGCGTATTCAAATAGCTGCTTATCTGCCCCATCTGAGTGCCCAACCTTCTTTACTTCAATGAACACGACAGGACGGCTCTCGGGATAACAAAGTGCGAAATCTACACGGCGTCCTTCGATGGAGTATTCCGGAATTACGATTGAAGTATTGAATACGGGCCATCCTAGCTCGTGCAAAGTGGGAAGAACCACTCCCTGCGATACAGCTGCTTCAGAATGAAATCTACCACCCTTTAGATTTTGCCTTACTCTCTCAATGTGATCAGTAATTGCCATTCACAGACACCTTCTTTATTCAAGTTGAATTCAAACCCAGCAGGCTATCAGATCGACCTTCTCCCTAAAGATATCAGCTTCTCTTCTCTCTTCTTGAGAGCTTCTCTTGATGGATAAAGGTGCGCGTCTCTTGGCAAGTAGACATTCTTTCCTTCAAGATCTTCATAGCTTGTGTTCTCAAGTATCCTGCTTAGTTTCACTCTGTAATCTTGATCCACAGTCAAAAGATTTGCTTCATACAGTGTGTTGATGTCAGATCTTAGTAGTAGACCGTTTTGAGGATTTTCTGCCTCCTGACAATCCGGATTTATGTGCGCCGCCTTTAACACAAGAGGGTAGTCAGTCCCGGTAATCACGCACCTTCCATAAATTTCGAGGAGAGAGTCTCTGAAAGCTCCACTCGCAATCTTTCTTCTGTGAGAGATGAGGTTCGGCCAAAGATACTCCTTAACAGCCAACGACGCTCCAATATCAGCTTCGTGGGCGATTCCAGTTAGATACTTGAACTTCTGGATTCCATTTGCAAAAGTAGTTCCCAATTCTTCTGCTTTCAAAAACCCTCTGTCGCTGAAATAAATCGCATCCTTGAGTATTATGCAGCCTATTAGGCTGTCGGGATCGATCCCTTTGTTAATCGATCTGAGCCTTTCCAAAAAACTATCTAGCGAGGCAGCACCATTGCCTATGAAAAACTTTCTCCACGCATCAGCCACGGTGAAACGAACAGAATAGACATAGGTAGCATAACCACCAACTCTTCGAAATGGACTCTTAAGGAAGAAATAGAAAAGATCTCCTGGATTGATCTTGTTAACTGCCCACGCAGTCGGTGTCCAGAAATTTATCAAAGGCGGCTGCCACTCTCTTAGATATTTAAACCATTCAACATCTGTCAAAGCTAGAACATCCATGAATTATTCACCCCTTGCTTTGCTATTGACTTAGACATCAAAAGAAATAAGCTCTCAGAATGTGCCTAATAAAGAAAATACCCCACTATTTCTACGCGATAGAAAAGCGTTGTTTTTTGAATCTTCAAGAGTCTCCATCGTAAGGCCCGAGCTACTAAAGCACACGGTCTGCAATTCTGTTCTTATACGAAAAACTGAGTCCATAACTTCAATTAACCCTTTGAGATCTAATGGAGTGTATATTTCAAGAGATCATCTTTACCTGAAATTATGCTCATTGATTCCTCCATAGTGTGTATTGTTGTTCTGCCCTTTTGTTGACTGAACTCCTACGATCAGTCGAGGTTCCTCTTTCTCGCTCTTCGTATGACGGATCGGACTCAAAGGCATTTACCGCAACGTCTTCTAATTCAAGTGAACCGAGCTCCTCAACCATAGGAAGAATGAAAGGCGAGATTGCTCTCGAAACCTTCTTCACCAATTCCTCAATCGTCGTTACTTGCTCTTCGTCTTCTTTGTGATCTGTGATGAGCGCAAGAGCAATAATCACATGTCCATACATGTACCTTGCTTCAAGTATTCTTGGGTCAGCCTTGGTTTTACCTTTTTGCTCAGTTTTAAGGTGCCAATTATCAACATTGACAAAGAAGTCATAATGATCCTCAGACGCCTTGGATATGTATAGCGCATCATACCTGTCGAACTCGTATCTATCCCATTCATTCTCGTGAACCTTGACAACGTTAGGTAGATTTAGCCCATGAAGCCCATGAGTTTCGTCTCCCGGGTCCTTTGAAGCCGGTTTCTTTCGCTCTCCTTGTTCTCCAGCTGTCTTTTTCTCTGCTTCAGTTATCACAACGAAGAATTTCGATTCAAAGATTTCGGTATCACGGATATCGGATACTCTAGAGTTGTATTCTATTAGGTCTCCTACTTCTGCTTCCTGTGGAACTCTTACATTTAGGTTTGCGGTACCGTTCCACAAATTCACAAAGTAATCCTCTATCTCGACATCTGGAGAAGTCAACTCAAAGTGGCCGCAGTCATTCGCGCGATAGAAATAATCATTTTCTACATCTGTTGTGAATTTCACTCTGAAATATGAATTGTTGATTGGGCATCGCTTTGGTTGATCTTCAGTCATCTTTCCAATGAGAGTGAAGAAAGAAGGGAACCGCTTTCCATGAAACTCCGGTTCGCTTGCTATCGATGTCGCTTTGAAAGGGTTCTGCAATTGCTTGCCCTCGATAAACAGCCGAGATAACGTAGGCGATTTCTTCAAAATGCCTTGAAGAATCTCCTTAAGTGGTTTGGAGTCCTGCAATCTGCCTTCGATCTTCTCTCTTCGCCTTTTTTCATTTAGTTGCCTCAGGCCTTCATGTCTTCTAAGAAGATCTTCAAGCTGTCTCTCAATTGCATTTTCAAATTCTCCACCTCTCAGTCTATCTCTACTGTTCATAAACAGATCTTCGCGCAGTCTTCCCTGCAAATCAGAACAGTCAACAACAACAAGGATAGAGTTCGAAACGTATCCGAGAGACACGCGGTTTCTCGTAAAAAAGGCCTTCGAAATTGCTCCTTGAGTTTGACCGTTAACCGTGAATAATACTCCCTGGTCCTTCTTATAGTTCTCCTCCGCCCCATCTTTGAAGGCGAAAATTGACACGTTTAGATTCTGTCCCATCACCGAGATCTTAGTTGAAGTGGGAAAGCCAGCTTCTAGGTTTTCTCTCTTATCTTCCTCAAGTCTCACCAACAGTCCAGACAAAACCGAATGAAAGGTGTGACCCTGATAACCCAATCTTCTTTCATACACCTTTATCGGTAGAGCAAGCTCTGGAAGCAGCAAGGAAAGCTCGTTGAACAAATCAAATACTGCATTGCTCCTTAAGGAAGGGCCAATTTGATAATCGTACAGTTTTATGACGGAACCCGACTCAAGAGGCCTGATATAGGCATCAGGATAATC
>Ga0209096_1003774_pt1 | contig 12867 bp, 14 predicted proteins | sample AD_UKC034_MetaG_FD_184407 | JGI IMG/M metagenome (GOLD analysis project Ga0209096, IMG submission 184407) | Active sludge microbial communities of municipal wastewater-treating anaerobic digesters from USA - AD_UKC034_MetaG (SPAdes) (version 2) | ecosystem: Engineered > Bioreactor > Anaerobic >... | reverse complement strand
GCCCAATCCTTGCGCCAGGCGTTGAGATTTTCCCGGTTGTTCCATTCCCGTACTTTCTTGCCGAAGCCGTCATTTTGCATCTCCCGCATCGTCAACATGATATGGGCGTGAGGATTGTTTTCCGGGGAGTGAATGTTTACATCGGCAATCATTCCCTGGCTGGTGAATTCCCTGGCAACGAATTCTTCCACCAGGTTTATCTGTTGTTCCAGGTTCAGTTCTTTGGGCAGGGCAACGTTGATTTCCCGGGCCAGTTGGGCGTCCTTGCGGACTTCCACTCTTTCTACTTCGTTCCATAAATAGTTTCGATCCCGGAACTTCTCCGGTACACCTTTCGGCAAACAGACTTCCGAATAAGCCAGGTCTTTCTTTCTTGAGTAATCAAACGTCAATCCCTGCTTTTTATCGGCGATTGACGAGCGGGTACGGTAAGCCGCCGCCGCTACTGCGCTTCGGCCTGTTCCCCGCGTGATTATCTGAGCTGAAAGATGATAACTGGCCATTGTTTATCGCACACATTGCTGGCAATGTATAAGTGCGCCCTCACATAAAAGACTTATTCGGTTATGTCTCGCTTCGCTCGCCACTAAAACCTACTCCTGCTGTTGATTGGGTGATTGTTTGGAGGGCAAACCGAAAAGCTCCCGGTCTGCCGGTCGGGAAAGGAATTTGTCCAGAAGGCTCTTTAATTCTTCTGGCTTTTCTTTGTACTTTTCAAGCAGATAAGCTCCGGCCAGAATCTTTCTGCGGGTGTCTCTCTGGCGTTCCTGGCTGTCGAGTTTCATTTTTTGTCTTTTGATTCTTTCTTCCAGCTGATTTCGTTGGTCGATCAGCTTTTGAAGTTTGTCTTTGTCGGAACCTGCCATAAATGACCTCCCTAAAAGCTTTAAAAGGTATATACCAAATTATATAAAATATAAAAAGAAAAATACAAACAGGGCGACTTCTTTATGTCGCTTTGGCCTCACAAGAGGAAGGCAGCCGGAACTTAGGACGTGTCCGGGAGATTATTTGTCTGAGCAATGATAATTTTAAGGATGTTCTCCTGAGAATGCGGAAAAGCAGTAATCCGATTGTTGCCAGCACTGCCGCCCGAACCATTTCTAAAGAAGAAAAGCTGCGGAGTAATGTGCTTTCTTCTCTTCAGGCGCACACCCATTTTCTGGACAGCCCCCGCATCCGAAGAAGCCTGAAAAAATCGGATTTTAAGTTTGAAGACTTGAAGACGAAAAAAATGACGGTTTATCTCGTCCTGCCGGCTGACCGGATCGACGCTTTCGGGCGCTGGCTCCGGCTGCTCATTCAACAGGCGATTACCGTCAACGCCCGTAATATTGAAACAAAGCCGGAAAAGCCCATTTTGTTTATTCTCGATGAGATGGCGGCGCTCAACCGTCTGACTATGGTTGAACAGGCTTACGGCCTCATGGCCGGTTTTGGGATGCAGTTGTGGGGCATCGTCCAGGATCTCTCCCAACTGGAAAAAATTTATGGTAAAGGATGGGAAACCTTTATCGGCAATTCCGGGGTGCTGCAATATTTTGGCAGCCGGGATCATAAGACGGCGGAATATTTTTCTAAGCTTTGCGGCGTAACAACCATTTTAAAATCTTCCATAACGAGCGCCATTGCCAGGGCTATCGGCTCTTCCTGGTCGTCGGGCCAGGGAGGAAACGGCGGCAGTAACACGACAACGTATTCCGACAGCACGACGCTCGATATTGCTCAAAGAAGCCTGGCATATCCCGATGAATTGATGGTGCTGCGGGAAAATAAGCAGCTTATCCTGATAGAGAATTTTAACCCGATACCAGGGAAAAAGGTAACTTGGTACGATGATGCAGACCTGAAAACACTTGGGAAAAACTTACAATAACGTATGATATGACCATGTATAATGATGAGCTACAGCGCTTTAAAAAAGAAATAAACCTCTCGGAGTTTTCCGCTTCTCTGGGGTATGCCCTGGACAAGCGGGCAAGCTCCCGTAATTCCGCCGTGATGCGCCATGCAAACGGCGACAAGATCATTGTCGCCCGGAGCGAGGGAAGCGGAGACTGGATTTATTTTTCCGTCCGGGACAACCGCGACAACGGCACGATTATCGACTTTCTGCAAAATCGGAGTGCTCTTAACCTCGGCCAGGTGCGTAAGAAGCTGCGGGAATGGCTCGGCACGTCCAGGCAGTCTATTCAGCCGAGCCTTTTTGTCCGTGATTTGCTGCCCGTATCCCGCGACCGGGGCATTGTCCTGAAGGCTTGGAAGCTGGCAAAAACCTGCCCCTCCCTGCCCTATCTGACGGGCCGGGGTATCGGGCCGGATGTCCTTGCCCTTGACCGTTTTGCCGGTTGCGTCCGTGTGGATCAACGCAACAACGCCTTATTTCCGCATTACGATAACGAAGGTCTTTGCGGTTATGAGATAAAAAACAAGGGATTTACCGGATTTGCGCCGGGAGGCATTAAAGGGCTTTGGTCAAGCCGGATCAGGGAAGAGGATAACCGGCTTGTCCTGGTGGAAAGCGCCATTGACGGAATTTCTTATCATATTCTACACGGTAATGGCCGGACGCAGTATGTTTCGACCGGGGGAGAACTCAACCCCCGGCAACCGGGGTTAATCCTGGAAGCTGTCGAGAAAATGCCAAAAGACGCCTTAATCTTTATAGCCTTTGATCACGATGAAGGCGGCGAAAAAATAGCGGAAGAAGTCCGGGCGGTAATACCTCTGGAACGTAAAACCAGGCGGGTTTTGCCCGATGTTGGTACAGGAAAAGATTGGAATGAAATGCTTATGTATCGCCTGGAAGTCTGCTGAAAAACTACAATAGTAAACTAGGAGTCTGTCGGACTTAAGCTATTTTTAGGCAAAATCTTCAATTTTAGTGGTCATCAAACCATTCGTTTTCAAAACAAATGCCGCAGAAGCTAATTTTGAAGGCCGCTTTTTTCTAAAATCGATAAGTCCGACAGACTCCTAGGAAGCATGAGCTTCCTAGTTTACTGAATTAACCTAAAAAGAAAGGACTAGCCAAGCTTTTTTAAAAAGAAATCCGTCACGCGTCTGCGAACAAGAGCCAGCATAAAAACGCCAAGCACAACCAAGCTTACTGTTCCTGGTTCGGGAACTGTTGTTGTATTTCCTACAACCTCAAATACTTTGCCAGTGTTGTCTTGTGCTAGGTAGACCCACTGTCCATTTATCCTATCATACCCATAATCCATGTGGTATTGGATTCTATCTGAATTTACTGTTCCTAACGCAGGATAAGTCATCTCATTACCGGGAAGATACCACTCCGTGATTTTCATAACGCCGCTAGTGTTATCAATAACCACGAAAGGGGTATAAGCGAACTGCTCAATGAGACTCAGGTTAGAAATGCCCAAGTATTCTGAGCTCAATGTCAGTGCCAGGATACTGGACTCCCCAAGCTCGCCACTGGTGAACCCTGAGGGAATATCTAGTATCATTTCTGCTTTAAGGTACTGACCGTTGTCATATTTAAAATTTATCTGATCGGCAAACGCGCTAGTCGTAAGCATAAGAACTACGACTACTATAAAATTACAAACAATCTTTTGATTCTTCCAGAAATTCACTATTAACTTCCCTCCTTCATTTTTTTCAATTATTACACAATAATAAATTTTCGCCACGAGTGAATGCAATTTTTATACAAAACAATGAGGATTGTACCCTTTATAATATCCTTCTGATAATAACCTATTGAATTTACACATAACTATTTTAAAATAATTTGATTTGAATTACTGCACTCAAGAGAAAATTTATCGCCTTTATAAAGGCGATAAATGCTTGTTGTAAATAATTCCGACAATAAATAAGGATAAGAAAAAAATGAAATAGCTATGGGACAATCATACCAAGGCGATATTAAAAAGAAATATGCTTACTATCGGCGCTCAAAAATGGTTGTAAAGAAAATCGACGGGTGATGTGCGACTATACCGGAAATAATAAGCCGTTTTAAAATCTAAGGGAATAACTCGATAGGAGAAAAAGGATGGTCGAAAAATTTTTGCTTAATAGTTTTCTTTCCTATTGCCAAAAGGATGGTTGAGCCAAAGGCGAACTCCTTATTAACAGGTTTTGGGTTTTTGGCTATATGATTTTCTATATGTGAAATACTATATGGATTTAGGGGGTACCCGATGTCACATATAATTCGGGCAAAAGGGTACCCGATGTCACATACTAAGGGTACCCGATGTCACGTGGATAACTGCCTTGTATCGGCTAGTTTTTCCCCTTCCCCCATTTCTTGGCAAACCCCAAGAAGGCCCTCTGATAGTTTTTAGGATGGGTCTTGTCGGCAAGCCATGAGTCAAAATCAGCTTTGCAGGCATAAATATCCAAACGCGGGCAAAGCATTCTAAATTGCTCCTTTGTGGCTTCTGAAAGGTTGGGGGCGACGGGACTAGGAGATAATAGTTTTGGCTTCTCCACGGCTATCCTGCGGCCCTTGGTGGGGGGCTTAATTGGCGGGTTTGAGGGAGACAAAACAATACCCCCCGTAACCTGCTCGACGTGCGCCTCAGGATAAACTGCCATAACCTGTTGAATTGCCGCAAGAAATTTGTTCTTGAAGGGTTTCAAGTCCTGATATTCTTGTCCAAACTGTTCTTTAAGGGAAACAAAGGGAATTCTGACGGACTTATCCAGCTCATGCAACCGGCGGGCAAGAAAAGCATAAATGTCCAGGGCAAGGGCTGAATGCGAAAGCGCACCCAGAGCACGCGGATCGAGCGGCACGGCATGGGCCAAAAGGCTTTCAAAGTAGTCTGTTGAAAGGGTTAGTTCACCAGGCCATAAGCTTTGCTGACGGTCATTCTTGTCACTGCCGACCCATGCCCTAAACTCCTTGACGGGTCTTGCGTTAATCGTAACGGCTTCATTTTGTGTCGTAAAACCAAGGCTTAATTCCGTGGCGGCAAGAGCCGTCATCTGACGTTTGAAAAGATTGTAGGTTCTGCCGTCCTGATCTGGCAATCCGATACGACGCAAAAATTCTGCGCAACTATGGCCTACCTCAATATGGGGGTTTTTTGTTCTAATGGCTTCGCTGTTAAAATAGATAAGGGCAAGACGCGGCTTGGGGCCGTAAGGAACCGGCTGTTCAATCCAATGTTTCCCGTCCCACAACTCCCCTGCTACGATGCGGATCGAAGCATTCTTGAACGTACGTTCAAAAACCCTGCCTTCGACTTTTTTCCGAGGCAAACCAACCTGGCACAAAATACCGTGCTGATATTCAATCTCAGTTGCATCGTCCTGCATGATATCGGCAGCCGCGTCGATAATACGGCGGGTTATGGGGGTTAGTTCTTTCAATCCATTGTCCTCTTGAAATGGGTGATTATGCGAGATTTCGGTTTAATGGATACCCCTCTTTTCCTCCCATGCGTCCAGGGCTTCGTGCAATAGCTGATTTAACTTAAGATCGGCTTCAAAAGCCCGCTGACGGAAACGTTGGCGAAACTCCCTTTCAACCTTAAAGTTTAACGGCGTATCTGACTTTGAGGGTGCCGCAGGCTGACGCCCGATAGCATCGGTTGGGGCGGTAGCCTTGCCTTTCACGGCAACAAGGGATGACGATAAGTCCGCGGTTTTTTTGCTCATAATTTGTTCTTTCTGCCTTTCGTTAATTCGTGCTTTCGTGCTTTCGTGCTTTCGTTAATTCGTGTTTTAACGAATTTCCAGAGCTCCTTGATTTCCTCTGCGCTACGGCCACGCGGGTCGATTTCGAGAACCGTGCGCCCGTCAATCATTGAAGCGGCATAGTCAACCCGGTCATGAATGATCGAGGGCGCAACAACGCCATGTTGAGAAAGAGCGGCCATAGCCTGAACAGTTAAACGGGCATTAGGCTTTGCTTGCATGACAGCAAAAGCAAAAGAGCGGTCAGCTCCGGCGGTTAACTCAACCGTCAGGCCGACAGCGCGTAAGTCGTGGGGGCTTGGACGTGTTGGGATAAGAACAAAATCCGCTTGCATAACCACGGCCCGGATTGATTCCGTAATGGCTGGAGGTGTGTCTATGAAGGCGTAGGCATAACCAGCCTTTGCCAAAGCTTCGAGCTTGCCCGAAAGCTCCTTGAGAGTTGTGGGAGCAAAAGAGGGGTTTTCGTCTTCGCGTTCATTCCACCAGGTAGCCAGAGAAGCCTGGGGGTCGGTATCGAGAAGAACGCAGGGGCCGTCACCGGCCTTTTCAGCGGCAACGGCAAGATGCGCTGCCAGGGTTGTTTTACCTGCGCCACCCTTCTGACTTGCCAATACAATTGTTTTCATTTTTAGTGCTTTCTTACTTTCGTTCTTTCGTTAATTCGTGCTTTCGTGCCTTGAACCATAAGGGAATAGTGCAAGGAAATCAAGTTTTTTTTGAAAAATTGCGCCCGAGCTGAAGCCCGGGCGCTGTACCTTAATCAATATTCACTCGGCAACAAGATCGTGTTATCGATAAAATAGAAGCTGATTTCTTCAAGCGGAAAATCCGTGTAAGGAATCCGTTTCCTGAAAACGATGTTCCCGTTTCCGTCCTCACAGACAAGCTTTCCCGTTTGATCTTTCAAGCTGACCTTTAACTTCCAAAGCTGGAATTCTTCACAGGCGACAAGTTTAATCATCTGGGAAAAGGCGATTTCGTCCAGCAACCAATACGCCTCGGCTGTCTCCGCAACGTATTTTGTGCCGTCTGTATAAAGGATATTCCGAGCCATACAGTGACGATACCAGTTTTCCGTTTCGGTAAATTGCCGAAGAGTTTCTTTGTCGATAGCTTTTGTCATGGTCTTAGTCTTCCTTAAGTTTAAGGTTGCATATGCAACCTCTGCCCGTCGGCGAGACCGGGGGTAGCGCAGTCAAGGGCGAGAAGAGGGGAGGGGAGGGGGATCACCCGGCCTGCACAAGCCGAAGGCGCGGAAGGTCGGGGGAACCCCGCTTCTCGGGCTTTAGCCTTCACCCTTGATTGCGTGAGGGGCAGAGCCCCTTAAAGTTTTTTTGGGCTATAGGAAAAAAGGAAGTGTTTGGCATTAAAAATGCCGAATACTGAACACCGCTTAGAAAGCGGCGCTAAGTGTGTGCCCGGAGCGTTGCGCGTGCGGAGCTGATCCGCCAAGCTGGAGCGAAGGGCACACTCTTAGCGACGTGCGGCTTTTCGATTAAGGCATATGCCAGTGTGAGAAAAATATTCTTGCATAAACGTACTATATATGATACGTTTCCTACAAAGGATTGTTCATGGTTAGCAAGCATTTAAGCGAGATACCTATTGTTTTTTACCGTACCGCAACCGGTGTTGAACCGGTCAGGGATTGGTTACGAGGCTTGCCGGATGATGACAGACGCGAAATTGGTTTTGACCTTGCCACAGTACAAGTAGGCTGGCCTGTCGGTATGCCGCTGTGCCGTTCCCTTGGTGATGGAATATGGGAAGTGCGTAGCAGTTTGCCGAGCCGCCGCATTGCGCGAATACTGTTTTTTGTACATGAAGGACGGATTGGCATTGTGCACGGTTTTATCAAAAAAACAATGAAGACACCGCCCGATGAAATTGAACTGGCGCGGAAACGAATGAAGGAGATGATAACATGAGCGGAAAAAACCGACATTGGGGATCAACGCTCGACAACTTTTTGCACGAGGAGGGCCTTTACGAAGCCGCAAAAGTGGAAGCCGCCACACGGGTAATTTCTTGGCAGATTGCCGAAGAAATGAAAAAGCGAGGAATGACTAAAACGCAAATGGCTGAGCAAATGCACACCAGCAGAGCGCAGGTTGACCGAATTCTTAAGGCAAAGGGAAATGTGACAATTGAGACGCTCCAGCGTGCTGCGGCGCTTATTGGACGTGAACTCTGTCTTGAGTTGAGGTAGTGCATTGTCATTGGAAGGGTGTAAAAACAATGGCAAAACGATATAAGAGTGAAGCATTAAGGGCGGCACACGAAACGGCGATCGGCCTGCATCGCCTTGGTCTGATAGATACAGAAACCATGCGCGATTTGGATGTGTCTTGCCTGACAAGCAGGAAAGTTTTCGGTAAAGTAAATCCTATGCGGGTGATTAGATAGCTTGATGAGTAAATGGGAAAAAAGAACCACGTGGCCCATCCCTTAAGCTGCTTGCCCTAGTGCAGAAAAAAGGACTGGAAGCTATAACCTGGAAAATCAACATTCGTAGCTGGCTATTGGTAATAGGGCTTTAATTACCTTAGAAGGTATTTTAATGAATACCATAACCATTCGCTGGAAAAGGCTTGTTAATGAAAAGGGACAAACTTGCTCACGCTGTGGAGCCACGGGACGAACTGTTCAGAGTGGAGTTGATAAACTCAAAAAGGCCCTAGCGGAACTCGGCATTGAAGTCATTCTTAAAACGGAATTTCTAGATTTCCCCATATTTACAAAAGACCCGCTTCAGTCCAATCAAATATGGGTCGGAGAAAAACTGCTGGAACAATGGATCGGAGCTACAGTAGGCCAAAGTCCATGCTGCGATGTTTGTGCCGGTTCTGAATGCAGAACGCTATCCATCGGAAATAATACGTTTGAGGAAATACCGGAAAACTTGATTATTCAGGCAGGTCTTCTCGCTGCTGCTGAACTGTTTGCAGCCCGTTTCCCTCCTTTTTCTGCGCTTTACCATAGAGCGCAAAATATTCCGATGCCTAAGATAATGTTCCAACTCTTGAAAAAGTCCTTTTTTAGTGTATGATAAAGGATATTATCAATCATTAAACCACTATCCTGGGAGGACTTCATGGCCGGTGAAATTATTGCCGTAGGAAAAGGAAATAAAGGAGGGCTACCGGCGCTTTTTGCCCCGGATCAAAGAACCGCCGAAAAGGTGCTGGAATTTTTTACGGTCAATATACGCAATGCCCACACCCGCAGAGCCTATGTCAAGGCTGCCGGTTATTTTGCCGGCTGGTGCATCAATGAGGGTCTTTCCTCCCTGCAAGCTGTGCGCCCTGTCCATGTGGCGGCTTATGTCGAGGATCTGCAGAAGAAATTAGCCGCTCCCTCGGTGAAACAACACCTGGCCGCCGTCCGCATGCTTTATGACTGGCTGGTCGTGGGGCAAGTGGTGCCGGCTAATCCGGCCAGTGCCGTCCGGGGGCCAAAATACTCGGTTAAAAAAGGAAAAACGCCTATACTGGCCGTGGAAGAGGCCCAGGACATCCTTAAGGTATTGGATGATGTTTCCGTCGTGGGGTTAAGAGATCGAGCTCTTATGGGTTTAATGGTGTATACTTTTGCTCGGGTAGGGGCTGCAATCAAGATGCTGGTCGAGGATGTTTATATTCAGGGCCGGAGAACCTGGGTAAGATTACACGAAAAGGGCGGCAAGCTTCATGAAATGCCCTGTCATCATAAATTGGAGGAATATCTGCATGCCTATATGGAGGCGGCGGGAATCGGTGCGGACAAAAAAGGGTTTCTTTTCCGGACGGCATGTGGAAGAACCGGAAAGCTGACGGAAAACCCGATGACTCAGGCCGATGTCTATAGAATGATCAACCGGCGGGCTCTCGATGCCGGCATTCAGACTAAGATAGGATGTCACAGTTTCCGGGCAACGGGAATTACCGAATATTTAAGGAATGGTGGAAAACTGGAGATAGCCCAGCAAATGGCCAACCATGAGTCGGCCAGGACGACCGGCCTCTATGATCGGCGCAATGACCAGGTTTCGCTTGATGAGGTCGAGAGAATTATGATTTGAGTAAAAGAGTGTATATCACAATTACAATTTTAGTTTGGGAGCTTCCTGATTTGGCTTCACATTTTCTTCTTTGGCGGGTTTTTCTATTTCTTCACTAAGTTCACACCAGTCGATCTCCTGTGCATCAACCCTGGGTAACGCATCATCACCAAAATGTTTCACAATAGAGCCTACTTCGGAACCTTTCAATTCTTTTTGGATTTGAGATTCATCCAGTATTCGTCGACATTCATCAAGCTTATCCTGTAACTCTTTGATAGTATTGACTATATTTTGACTTTCCCGCTCAGACGGCACTGGAAATATTTTTTCATCAAGGAACGTTTCCCCATGTCCAGCATCGCTTGCTTCATCGTATATATTATCTACATGATTTCTTAGAGTATTTTTAACAATTTCGCGAATCTTATCTTTGCTTTTCTTAATATCCTCGATCATCAGTGGTATATTTTTTCGCAGCTTGTCATAGTCTTTGATGATTTGATATATTCCATATCCTATTCCGGAAGAAACAAGTGTGGCAATAACCTCGACTCCAAATCCAGAGAAGGAACACGCACAAAGGACATCTGTTTTAATTGGTGCCAGATGGACATCTGCATAATGCTGAACCAGTCTGCTAAGTTCCCGGCACAATTCATCTTTGCCAGATGACTTTTCTGCTGCTATTCCAAGAACGTCACCAAGATCGCCCCAAGATTCATTGGAGAAGTTGAATACGATTTTAGCAATAGTAACTTTCTGATCCGGAGCAAATGTGACTACGCCCGTAACATCGATATATTCGTTCATTTTTGTCTCGAACTATTCTTTATTTGCCTAAAGTTTCTCGTATTTATGACTATCAACGGTCGATCGACTTGGGTTAAGTTTTAACATAGTAGTTGATTAATGTCACCTTTTTTGTCCTCCCCACGCACCAGGCTAATAAAAAGGGTAATTTAAAACATATTAGCATCTTTGCCCCTATAAGCCAAGGACCCGCCCCAGCTCCATACCCATTTCTTTAACTTTGTCTTTGATGGGCGATCTGGTGACTATTGCGGATTTGACCAGGTCTTTCCCGTTATAGTCAACCCGTTCCAAGAGCAGGTCTTTTTGACTGAGTGTTGCCGTTGACGGAATCAGGAATCTTTCGCCGTCGTCGTTTTTGATCCTGTGCCAGGTCTTTCCTTGGTATTGCGTCTCACCTTGGTAATGGCCGTGGAGCGGTTCTTGAAGTTTCCCTTCCGGTACAACAAACCACTCCTTGTTTAGATGAACGGACTTTGGGAAGTCTGGCATATAGTAATTAGCTTCGTATCCCCGACGATCGGCAAAGTCTTTGACCAGGGATTTAATGTTTCTCTTTTCAACGGCTTCTTTCAATGCTGTGCGATCCTTAAAGTCATCCTGACCATAATACATGGTTACATCGTCCCGATGCCGGGAAAGGGACACATAGGCAACGTGCTTGTCAAAACGCTTCGTTGCCAGGACAAAGGAGCGGTCAACCGTGGAACCCTGGGCCTTGTGCACGGTCATGGCATAGCCATGATCAATATTTTTGTACTGTCGCGGATCGAAAGAAACCGTCTTTCCCTTGTCCAGCCTGACCAGGAAAGACCGATCAGGCCCGATCCTTTCAATCGTTCCCAGGGACCCGTTTTTAACGTTCATTCCCCTGTTGTTTTCCAGGAAGATGATCTTGTCCCCTTCCGCAAAAGCCCTGACTCCCTTCTCCGTTTTAACGGTTACTTCCCGATTCCCGAGAAGCCCCGCTTCCCGGATCTGTGTCCGGGCAAGCTGATTTAGGCGTTCAATGTCTTTATTGGTATAGGTAAGGATCACCGCCGATTTTTCTGGGTTGGTGATAACGTATTTGCTCCAGTCATCAATAAGGCAATCCTGGGCTTTCTCCCTTGTCTGCAGTTCAATGATGTTTCCACTATCGGCATACCGGTCAATTACTTTTCCCATATAATTATTTTTACTGGACATCAGCCGGGTGGCTTGCGCCTGCCATTCTATTTTCTGTCGCCGGACTTGGGATAGCTCCATATAACCAACTCGCTCCATTATCGCCCGGGCGCTGCCCCCGGCTTCAATGGCCGGAAGTTGCTCCATATCGCCACTCAGGATAATTTTTCCACCCGCCCGGCTGACCTCGTTGATAATCTGGTGCATTTGGCGCGTCCCCACAAAGCCGGCTTCATCCACAACATAAATGTCTTGGGCGGTGGGCAGGTCTTTCCCCTGATCCCAGGTGCTGAGCTGGGAAAAGAGCGTTTGACTCTTGATGCCGCTGGAATTTTCCAGATTCTCCGCCGCGATTCCCGATAAGGCCATTCCCTGAACCCGATATCCTTCCGCTTCATATGCTTCTTTGACGGCGGCCAGGGTGTAGCTTTTTCCTGTCCCGGCTGCTCCCAGGACAACGGAAATATCCTTTCCTCCGACTATGTAGCGCATAGCTTCTGCTTGTTCGGCGGTCAGGGAATAGTTGGCCATTGTTTGGTTATAGACGGGCACAGTGATTAAATGATTTTCCTTTTCCGTCATTCTTCCCGCGGCCAGGATCATTTCTTCTTCCCGGTCGATCATCGTCTGGGTGGTAAAGAGTTGCTCTCCTCTCTCGTCCAGCCCGATCCTGACCAGTTCCGTCGTGTTCATCATCTTGAACTTGGCCAGGTCGAATTGCTCTTTTTCAAAGGTGTTGCCTTCGAGGAAACGGTCAATGTCTTCTTCCTTGAAGGATACGTTGTAGTGGGTGAGATAGGACAACGCAGTTTCCGGGCTGTCGATGATTCTTTGCCCGTTGATGTGTCTCGTCAGGATATAATTGTCGAGATTATCTTTCTGTACTTCCAGAAGTTCCAGATAATTCTTGGGCCGGAATTTGATGCTGTAGCCGATATGTTTTTGAGGGATTAAATCAATCCCTCTCTCTTTGTAGCTGCGGTGGTCAACCGTTACATCAAATCCTGCTTCTTTCAGCTTTGCGTTGTGAATCTCCGCCCAATCCTTGCGCCAGGCGTTGAGATTTTCCCGGTTGTTCCATTCCCGTACTTTCTTGCCGAAGCCGTCATTTTGCATCTCCCGCATCGTCAACATGATATGGGCGTGAGGATTGTTTTCCGGGG
>Ga0209096_1003772_pt1 | contig 12877 bp, 10 predicted proteins | sample AD_UKC034_MetaG_FD_184407 | JGI IMG/M metagenome (GOLD analysis project Ga0209096, IMG submission 184407) | Active sludge microbial communities of municipal wastewater-treating anaerobic digesters from USA - AD_UKC034_MetaG (SPAdes) (version 2) | ecosystem: Engineered > Bioreactor > Anaerobic >... | reverse complement strand
CCAGGCTGGCCAGGCCATGCGGGCGATGCACTTCGAGCACATAGCTCTGCAACATGGTGTCGTGCACGTAACCGGCCACCTCGATGCCGTGGTTGGCCAGCACATGGCGGTCGTACTTGACGTGCTGGCCGAGCTTGGTGCGGGCCGGGTTTTCCAGCCACGGCTTCAGGCGCGCCAGCACCTCGCCCAGCGGCAGCTGCGCGGGGGCGCCGGGCCCGTCGTGCGCCAGCGGGATGTAGGCGGCCTCACGCGGCCGCACGCTGAGCGAAAGACCGACGATGCGCGCCTGCTGCTCGTCGATCGAGGTGGTTTCGGTGTCCAGCGCGGTCAGTTCGGCCGCTTCGATGCGCGCCAGCCAGCGCTCGAAGGCCGGCCAGTCCAGGATGGTTTCGTACGCCACGTCGTGCCCGCCCGTCGCAGCCGCGGCCGGCACCGGCGCGGCGTTCGGGGCGGCGTCGCCGGCTGCGGCGGGGCGCAGCGCGCGAGCCAGCGTACGGAACCCGTATTTGTCATAAAACTCGGCCAGCGCGCTTGTGTCGCTTGCGCCAGCAGCTATTGAATCCAGAGCAGGCAGGCCATCGACATGGCCTGTCAGATCGCAGTCGGTGCGGATCTGCAGCAACCGGCGCCCGGTCGGCAGCCAGGCCAGCGCGCGGCGCAGGTTGTCGCCGGCCGCACCCTTGATGCGGTCGGCCTGCGCCACGATGGCGTCGAGCGAGCCGTATTCGCCCAGCCAGCGGGCGGCGGTCTTGGGGCCGACCTTGTCCACCCCCGGCACGTTGTCGATGGCGTCGCCCAGCAGCACCTGGTAGTCCAGCATCTGGTCGGGACGCACGCCGAACTCGGCCTGCACACCGGCCATGTCGCGGCGCTTGCCGGTCATGGTGTCGACGATCACGATGTGCGGCGTGACCAGTTGCGCCAGGTCCTTGTCGCCGCTGGATATCACCACCTCCACGCCCTGCCCCGCCGCCGCCTGCGCCAGCGTGCCGATCACGTCGTCGGCCTCCACGCCCGGCACCGCCAGCACCTTCCAGCCCAGCAGGCGCACCACCTCGTGGATCGGCGCGATCTGGCTGCGCAGGTCGTCGGGCATGGGCGCGCGCTGGGCCTTGTAGTCGGGGTACAGCTCGTCGCGGAAGGTCTTGCCGGGGGCGTCGAACACGCAGGCCGCATAGGGCGCGTCGGGGTAGTCCTTGCGCAGCGCGTTGAGCATGTTGATCATGCCGCGGATCGCGCCGGTGGGCTGACTGTGACGATCGTTCGGATCGGCGCGCAGATCGGGCATGGCGTGAAACGCCCGGTACAGGTAGCTGGAGCCATCGACCAGCAGCAGGCGGGGCGCGGTGGCGGGTGTGGGGTCGCTGCTCATCGCGGCATTGTGCCTGCGGCGCAGCGCTGCGCCATAAAATGAGGCTATGCGCCCATCCCCTGCCCTCCCCATCGCGCTGGCCGCCTGCGGTCTGCTGATCGGCACCCTGGTGTCGGCCCAGACACCGGGCGGCGCCGCGGCCTCGTCGCTGCGCGATGCCCCGGTGCTCGACAGCCGCACGCAGCGCGTGGAACACATCCAGCATGAAGATGCCGGCAGCCGCGTCAGCGAACTGCGCGTGGGCGGCGAAACCCGCAGCATCAGCGTGCAGCCCAAGGCCGGCGTGCCGGCCTACGAAGTGCGCCCGGCCGACGCCAGCGGCACCAGCGCCGTGCAGCGCGAAGCCGGCCCCGGCAGCGCCGGCCCGCGGGTCTGGAAGATGCTTCAGTTTTAATAGCGCACGCCGCACACCCCACAAGCGCGACATGGCGGTTTACACCGAAGTCTCCGAAGACGAGGCCCGCGCCCTGCTGCAGCGGCTGGGCCTGGGCGAGCTGACCGCGCTGCGCGGCATCGAAGGCGGCATCGAAAACACCAACTACTTCGCCAGCACGACCGAGGGCGAATGGGTGCTGACGCTGTTCGAGCGCCTGACGCACGCGCAGCTGCCGTTTTACCTGCACCTGATGAAGCACCTGGCCCAGCACGGGGTGCCGGTGCCCGATCCGCAGGCCAAGCCCGCCGGGCTGCCCGTCCCGCCGGGCGAAGACGACCTGCTGCACACCCTGCATGGCAAGCCCACGGCGGTGGTCAACCGTCTGCGCGGCAAGAGCGAGCTCAGCCCCGGCCCGGCGCACTGCGCCGCCGTGGGCGACATGCTGGCGCGCGCCCACCTGGCGGCACGCGACTACGACCGGCGCCAGCCCAACCTGCGCGGGCTGGCCTGGTGGAACGAGACGGTGCCGGTGGTGCTGCCGTTTCTGGACGAATCGCAAGCCACGCTGATCCGCAGCGAGCTGGCCTACCAGAACCATGTCGCCGCCGGCAGCGCCTACGCCGCGCTGCCGCGTGGCGCGGTGCATGCCGACCTGTTTCGCGAAAACGTGATGTTCGAGGGTACGGCCGAACAACCCGTGCTGACGGGTTTTTTCGACTTCTACTTTGCCGGCGTCGACACCTGGCTGTTCGACCTGGCGGTTACGCTCAACGACTGGGCCATCGACCTGCCCACCGGCGCCACCGACCCGGCGCGCACGGCCGCGCTGCTGCACGCCTACCAGGCGGTGCGCCCACTCACCGACGCCGAGCGGCGCCTGCTGCCTGCCATGCTGCGTGCCGGCGCCCTGCGCTTCTGGCTGTCGCGCCTGTGGGACTTCCATCTGCCGCGCGAAGCCAGCCTGCTCAAACCGCATGACCCGCGCCACTTCGAGCGCGTGCTGCGCCAGCGCCTGGCGGCGCCACTGACGGCATGAAGCTGCGCCTGGTCCCCACCCCGACCGGCGTGCAGTGGGTGCGCGCGGGCGTGCGCACCTTCTTTCGCCAACCGCTGGCGCTGATGGGGCTGTTCCTCATGTTTCTGGCGGTGGTGTCGGTGCTGGCCTTCGTGCCCTTCATCGGCAGCGTGCTGGCGCTGGTGGCCGTGCCGGCGCTCTCGCTGGGCCTGATGGCCGCCGCGCGCGAAGCCGACGAGGGTCGATTTCCCATGCCGCTGACTCTGTTTGCGGCCTTGCGCAAGAGCCCGCAGGCCAGCCGCGCCATGGTGCAGCTGGGCCTGCTGTATGCCATCGGCGTGATGCTGGTGATGGGCATTTCGGCCCTGGTCGATGGCGGCGAGTTTGCGCAGGTCTACGTGCAGGGCGGCGGCCTCACCCCCGAGAAAGTGATGGAGCCGGGCTTTCGCAGCGCGATGTGGCTGTCCACCCTGCTGTACCTGCCGCTGTCGCTGGCGTTCTGGCACGCGCCCGCGCTGGTGCACTGGCACGACGTGGCGCCGGTGAAAAGCCTGTTCTTCAGCCTGGTGGCCATCTTCAGGAACCGCAAGGCCTACCTGCTGTACGGCGCGATGTGGCTGGCGCTGTCGCTGGGTGTCGGCATGGTGGCGATGCTGCTGCTGGCCTTCGTGCTCCGGTTCAGCGGCCTCATACTGGCGGCCACCGCCATGCTGCCGCTTTCGCTGGTGCTGGCCGCGATCTTCTTCACCTCGCAGTGGTTCACCTTCCGCGACAGCTTCGACGCCGACTCCGAAAGCACTATCCCATGACCAACGCCTGGGTCAGCGAAGCCGTGCGGCGCATCGAGCGCGACTTTCAACGTTCGGCCGACACCCACCTGTTTCCGATCGATCTGCCCGCACTGGCCGGCGTGCAGATCTACCTGAAGGACGAATCCACCCACCCCACCGGCAGCCTCAAGCACCGGCTGGCGCGCTCGCTGTTTCTGTACGGGCTATGCAATGGCTGGATTGGCGAGGGCACCACCATCATCGAATCGTCCTCGGGCAGCACGGCGGTGTCGGAGGCCTACTTCGCGCGCCTGCTCGGTCTGCCCTTCATCGCCGTGATGCCACGCAGCACCTCGGCCGCCAAGGTGGCGCAGATCGCCTTCTACGGCGGGCGCAGCCACTTCGTCGAGCGCGGCGATCAGGTGTACGACGAGGCCGCCCGGCTGGCGCGCGAATGCGGCGGCCACTACATGGACCAGTTCACCTATGCCGAGCGCGCCACCGACTGGCGCGGCAACAACAACATCGCCGAATCGATCTTCCAGCAGATGCGCGCCGAGCCGCACCCGGTGCCGCGCTGGATCGTGGTCGGCGCGGGCACTGGCGGCACCTCCGCCACCATCGGCCGCTACCTGCGCTACCAGGGCCACGACACCCAGTTATGCGTGGTCGATCCCGAGCACTCGGTGTTCCTCGACCACTGGCAAGACCGCTCGCGCACCGGCCTCACCAGCGATCAGCCGTCACGCATCGAAGGCATCGGCCGCCCGAGGGTGGAGCCGTCCTTCGTACCCGGTGTGATCGACCGCATGCTGCGCGTGCCCGACGCTGCCAGCTTTGCCGCGTTGCGCGTGCTGGAGCAGCGCGTGGGCAAGCGCTTTGGCGGCTCCACCGGCACCGATTTTTGCGGCGCGCTGCAACTGGCCTGCGAGCTGCGCGCACGCGGCGAGGCGGGCTCCATCGTCACCCTGGCCTGCGATGGCGGCGAGCGCTATCTGGACACGTACTACAGCGACGCCTGGTTAAGCACCCAGGGCCATGACATCGGCCCCTGGCTGGATCGATTGAATGCCGCCTGCGACAGCGGCAGCTGGTACGGCAACTGAAAGCAATCCCGGCGCGCCATCCTGTAACTCTCTACAGACGTGGCAGCGTCGGCGCATGGCGCCGCAGCGCTTCCTGCAACTGGCGCACCTGGGGCGACAGCTCGACGCTGGGCAAAGTCCGCAGAACGATGGTGCCGTTCAAGCTGGGTTCGCTGAGCATGCGGATCACCAGCCCGGGTTTGAAAATCTGGTGCGCCGACCAGTAACTCATCAGTCCAACGCCAAAACCGCCATGGACCAGCGCTGCAGCAGTGGATAGCTCATTGACCCGATACGCTGCCTGCGGCATCACCCCGGCCTCGCCCAGGGTGCGTGCGATGCGAGATGTCAGGGAATCACGAGCCTGCAGCACCACCACGTCCTCGGTCTGGATATCGCGCCATCGGATCGCACGTCGGGCAGCCAGCGCATGGGTGTCAGGCAGGATCGCCACATAGGGGTACTGGCCCACCACCTGCGTACGTAATCCGGTTTCACCGCCTGCACGCACGCCGATGGCCAGGTCAGCCTGGTGTGCATGCAGCCGGTGTACGGCCTCATCGCTGGGCACGTCGGCAAACTCCAGGCGGACGCCTGGATTCGCCTGGCGAAATGCCCGCAATCCTGGCAGCAAAACGTTAGGGAACAGGTTGGCCGGCGCCGCAATGCGTACCGACCCGCGCCGCCCCAGCACATGACTGCGCAGCTGGCCTTCGACACGATCAACCTCGCTGAGCAGTTGCCGCGCCAGCCGTTGGCAGTCCAATCCGAGCGCGGTCAAGGCCACCTTGCGCGTGTCCCGATCAAACAGTCTGCCGCCAATCGCCGTCTCCAGATGGCGGATGGTGGCGCTGAGCGTGGGTTGCGTAACGCCCAGACTGTCTGCCGCCCGCGTGAAGCTCAGCGACTCGGCAAGCGCAAGAAACGCACGCATCTGAACCAGGGTGATATTCATAGATGAAGTCTATAGCCATATATGCACATCCGATCAATACCAGCCTAGACTTTCCGCATGCAGGAGCCCCCCTGAGCCGCCCCACGTGGGCCGGTGGCGATCGCACGGTTGATGCACGCCATTGCTGAGGCACGAGGAACACGCCTGACTCACGAGTTTCTCAGTCCAGAAAGGAAAACCAATGCTGAAGACGGAAATACGGGGTCGCACACTGGTGTTGACCCTGGATCGCCCGGAGGTACGCAACGCCTGGAACCCCGCTCTGGCGCGAGGTCTGCACGAGGCATGGAAGCGCCTGGTGTCGGATGACGAACTGTGGAGCTGCGTGGTCACTGGGACCGGCGCGTTTTTCTCGGCCGGTCTGGACCTGAAGGACCCGCCCGTCAACGAAGCACCGCTGGCCATGCCCAACCTTTCGGTGACCTGCGACAAGCCGATCATCACCGCGGTGGAAGGCGGTGCGATCGGCTATGGCGCCGTGTTCTGCCTGCTGTCGGACATGGTGGTGGCAGGCCAAAGCGCCTACTTCCTCTACCCCGAAGGCCGCATGGGCGCGTTCCAGGGAATGATGGGGGGCTTTCCTGGCCGTCTGCAGTACAAGGCCGGCCTGCAGTGGATCATGACTGGGGCCAGGATGCCCGCGGCGCGCGCACGCGAAATCGGCATGGTCAATGAAGTCGTACCTGATGGCACTGCTACCGAAAGCGCGCTGGCGTTGGCCGAGCAGATCAACCAGAACGCGCCGCTGGTGATCCAGGCGATGAAGGCGCTGGCGCTCAGCACGGTCACCAAGGGGCCTATGGAAGAAAACTTCCGCAACAACCAGTTGCTCGCACGCATCGTTGCCAGCGAAGACTACAAGGAAGGGGTGGCCGCCTTCCTGCAACGACGCCCGACCCAGTTCAAGGGGCGCTGAGCGCTCTCATCCAGACACGATCATTTTTGAACCTATTCCCATGACCTTGCAGGAACTCAAGGCGCGCGTGCGCATCCCGGTGATTGCCTCGCCGATGTTCATCGTTTCGTATCCCGAGCTGGTCATCGCCCAGTGCAAGGCCGGCATCATCGGCTCGTTTCCGGCGCTCAACGCCCGCCCGGCGCACGTGCTGGAGGAGTGGCTCGAACGCATCACCAGCGAGCTGGCCGAGTACGACCGACAGAACCCCGATCGCCCGTCGGCGCCCTTCGCCGTGAATCAGATCGTGCACAAGACCAACGACCGCCTGCACCACGACATGAAGGTGTGCGTCAAGTACAAGGTGCCGCTGGTGATCACCTCGCTGGGCGCGCAGCCTGAAATCAACGATGCCGTCCACTCCTACGGTGGGCTGGTGATGCACGATGTCATCAATCAGAAGTTCGCGCACAAGGCCATTGAGAAAGGCGCCGACGGGCTGATCCTGGTCGCTGCCGGCGCCGGCGGCCATGCCGGGCGTCAGTCACCGTTCGCGCTGATGCAGGAAACCCGCGCCTGGTTTGACGGGCCGATCGCGCTGTCGGGGTCGATCGCCAACGGCGCGTCAATCCTGGCGGCCCAGGCGCTGGGCGCCGATTTTGCCTACATCGGCTCGGCCTTCATCGCCACACAGGAAGCCAACGCGCGACCCGAGTACAAGCAGGCGATTCTGGAAGGCAGTGCCGAGGATATCGTCTACACCAACTTCTTCACCGGCGTCTGGGGCAACTACCTGGGTCCGTCCATCGTTGCCGCCGGACTCGACCCGCAGAACATGCCGGGCGCCGACCCGTCGCGCATGCAGTTCGACAGCAAGACCGACAGTTTCAAGGCCAAGGCCTGGAAAGACGTCTGGGGCTGCGGCCAGGGCATCGGCGCTCTGCACGACGTACCGCCTGCCGGCGAGCTGGTGCAGCGCTTCATTGATCAGTACCACGCCGCACGCCAGCGCATAGACCTGCGCACAGCCTGAGCAGCACCACGACGCTGATATCCCCGCACACGCTTCGCCTTCACCCTCTTGATCGCCACGGAGACATACACATGCAACACACCCATTCTTCGCGCCGCCAGTTTCTGGGCCTGATGGGCGCCGGCCTGGCTGGCAGTGCGCTCGTCCTGCCCGGCGCGGCCTCTGCGGCCGACACGCTGGGCAGTCGACCGGTGCGCATCATCGTGCCCTTTCCAGCTGGCGGCGGCGGCGACACCCTGACGCGCATGGTGGGCGACGCGCTGTCCCAGCAACTCAAGCTGCCGGTGGTGGTGGAGAACAAGCCGGGTGGCGATGGCGTGATCGCCGTGCAGGAGCTGCTGCGCGCCGCACCCGACGGCCACACGATCATGTTTGGCACGCCCAGTGCCCTGCTCTACACACCGCAGCTGACGCCCAAGAGGCCCCCGTATGACCCGCTGAAGGATCTGGCACCAATCACCCACTTCAGCTCCTTCACCTACTACGTTTATGTCAGCGACGCCTTGCCGGTCAAAACCATGGGCGAACTGGTGGACTACGTGCGCAAGCACCCGGGCAAGGTGGCGTATGGCACCGGCGATTCGACCCAGCTGGTGGCCATGGCCCAACTGTGCGACCAAGCCAAGCTGGACATGATTCATGTGCACTACAAGGGCACTTCGCAGGCGTTCACCGACTTCATGGGCGGGCGCATCCAGGTGATGGTCGGCGGCTTTGATCTGGAAGAACAGTCCAAGGGCAAGGCGCTTCCGCTGGCCACGCTGCTGCCAGAGCGCAGCCCGCTCAAGCCCAATGTGCCAACGCTCGGTGAGGCGGGTCTGGCCCCGGTGACCACCCGGGCCTGGACGGCATTCTTTGCCCCCGCGAAAACACCCGTGCCGATCATCGATCAGTTGAACAAGGCGTTTGCGGCGACGTTCCAGAACCCCAAGCTGCAGGACTTCTTCAAATCGCGCGGCTCCGTGCTGCAGGCCAGCACGCCCGAGGCCATGCATGAACTCCTGGTCGAGCAGATGCCCGTGTTCGCCAAGGCCATCAAAACCCTGAACCTGTATCGAGACTGAGTCTGCGGCGCATGACGGCGCCTCGGACGCATCCTGCATGCACGAACCCGCGACCATTCACCACGCGACGCAAGCTGCGTGCCGCTGGCCCGACAAGCCGGCGCTGATCTGCACCCCGAGCGGACGGCGCTGCAGCTACGCCGAGCTGGACGCCGCCGCCAACCAGGCCGCTCACGCACTGGGCCAGCTGGGCCTGGCGCCCGGTGATGGCATTGCCTTTTGCCTGCCCAACGGCGTGGCCTTTGCCGTCCTCATGCTGGCAGCGCTGCGCACGGGTCTCTACTACACACCCCTACCCACCAAGGCGTCGGCGGCCGACATCGCCTACATCTGCAACGATGCCGGCGCACGGTTGCTGGTGCTGGACGCAGCCAGCGGCGCCCACGCCGAGCTGCCCGCCCTGTTGGCGCCAGAGTGCCCCCTGATCATCAGCCAGGCCGACCCCACGCAACCCGGCGCGTGGGAGAAACTGCTGGCGCAACAACCCGCAACCACTCCGACAGACCCCCGTCCCGGCATCGAGATGGTGTATTCGTCGGGCTCGACCGGCAAACCCAAGGGCGTGCGCAAGGCGCTGCCCGTGCGTAACTGGACCGACGCAGACCCCCGAAACGCCGCCATTGCCAGCGCCGCGCACCTGGGGGAGGACAGCGTCTACCTATCAACGTCACCGCTCTATCACAGCGCACCGCACCGCTATCTGTCCGCCACCCTGAACGCCGGCGCGACGGTGGTCGTGATGGAGCGCTTTGACGCCCAAGCCAGCCTGGAATGCATCGATCGCTACGACTGCACGCATTCGCTGTGGGTGCCCACCATGTTCCACCGGCTGCTCAAGCTCGACCCGTCTGTACGTCAACGCTATCGGGGAGAGCGCCACCGGGTGGCCATTCACGGCGCGGCGCCGTGCCCGGTGCCGCTCAAGCGCGCCATGATCGACTGGTGGGGACCCATTCTGGTCGAGTACTACTCAGGCTCCGAAGGACTGGGCAGCACCACCATCGACTCGCGCGAGTGGCTGGCTCATCCCGGCTCAGTGGGCAAGCCGCGCCAGGTGGCGGTGCACGTACTGGACGAGCAGTTCCAGCCGCTGCCTCCGGGCGAGGTGGGCACCATCTTCTTCGATGCGCCAAGCGCCTTTTCATACTGGCGCGACGACGAGAAGACCCGTGGCGCCACCAGCCCCCAGGGCTGGAAGACCTACGGCGATATCGGCTACCTGGATGAAGATGGCTACCTGTACCTGACCGACCGGCGCAGCTTCACCGTGATCTCGGGTGGCGTGAACATCTATCCGCAGGAAATCGAAAACACCCTGCTAGCCCACCCCGACGTCGAGGACGTGGCGGTGTTCGGCGTGCCTGACGAGGATCTGGGTGAGAAGCTCGCTGCCGTCATCCAGCTGAGCGCGGGCGTCACCGCCGACGCCGCCACCGCCCTGGCGCTGCAAGCCCATTGTCGGGCTGCTGGCGGCAGCATCAAGACACCCAAGCTGGTTCGCTTTTGCACCGAGTTTCCGCGCACCGACAGCGGCAAGGTGCAGAAGGCGCGTCTGCGCGCGCAGTTCCTTCAGGAGCATGACGCGCCGACGTTTGGCTGAAGCGGCCGCAAGCCCCGTCGCCCTATTCCACCACCGTCAGCTTGGCCACCGCCAGCGCCAGCCACTTGGTGCCGTGGCGCGGAAAATTGACCTGGGCGCGCGCGTCGTCACCGCTGCCTTCCACGGCCAGCACACGGCCTTCGCCGAACTTGTTGTGAAACACCGTCTGGCCGGGGCGGATGGCCTGGCCGCTGGTGGCGGGACTTGGCTGGGCCGCCGACGAGTTCAAGCCAAATCGGCCTGCAGCGCCCGCCCAGTCTGCGCGAGCTGCTATTGATACGGGAGCAATTGCGGCAAAGCCGCCGCGCTGCGGCGTGAGCCACTTGAGCACGCCATCTGGCAGCTCGTCCAGAAAGCGGCTGCGCAGGTTGTAGCGCGTCTGGCCGTGCAGCAGGCGCGTCTGCGCATGGCTCAGGTACAGGCGCTTTCTCGCGCGCGTGATGGCCACGTACATCAGGCGGCGCTCTTCCTCCAGGCCGCCCTGGTCGCTCAAGGCGTTCTCGTGCGGAAACAGCCCCTCCTCCAGACCGGTGATGAACACGGCGTCGAACTCCAGCCCCTTGCTGGCGTGCACGGTCATCAGCTGCACCGCGTCCTGCCCGGCCTGGGCCTGGTTGTCGCCCGCCTCCAGGGCGGCGTGGGTGAGGAAAGCAGCCAACGGGCTCTGCGTCTCGCCGGTGTCGGCGTCGGCTTGCAGCGGCTCGTTCAGCCTTGGCGCGTCGGGGTCGAGCCCCTGGCTGGCCGGGCTTTGTGTGAGCGGCTGGCCCTGCTCGTCCATGGGCAGCGCCACCGCATCGCGGCCAAAGCCCTCCTGCGTGACGAAGCTCTCGGCGGCGTTGACCAGTTCGTCCAGGTTCTCGATGCGGTCCTGCCCTTCCTTCTCGCCGCGGTAGTGCTCGATCAGGCCGCTGGCGTCCAGCATCTGCTCGATGATCTCGCGCAGGGTATGGCCGGCGGTCTGCTCGCGCAGCACGTCGATGCGCGCGACGAAGGCGCCCAGGTTGGCGCCGGCCTTGCCGGGCACGCTGGCGATGGCGTCGTGCAGCGAGCTGCCGGCGGCGCGCGCGGCGTCCTGCAACTGCTCCAGCGTGCGCGCACCGATGCCGCGTGGCGGGAAATTGACCACGCGCAGAAAGCTGGTGTCGTCGCGCGGGTTCTCCAGCAGGCGCAGGTAGGCCAGGGCGTGCTTGATCTCGGCGCGCTCGAAGAAGCGCAGCCCGCCATAGACGCGATACGGCACGCCGGCGTTGAACAGCTGCGTCTCCAGCACCCGGCTCTGGGCGTTGCTGCGATACAGAACAGCGACCTCCCGTTTTGGGCAGTCCTCCTGCTTGACCAGCTGGCGCAGTTCATCGACCACCCACTCGGCCTCGGCGAAGTCGCTCGGTGCCTCGTAGACGCGCACCGGCTCGCCGGCCCCTTGGTCGGTGCGCAGGTTCTTGCCCAGGCGCCGCGTGTTGTGGCTGATGAGTTCGTTGGCCGCATCCAGAATGTTGCTGTGGCTGCGGTAGTTCTGCTCCAGCTTGATCTGGTGGCGCACCTCGAACTCGCGCACGAAGTCCGCCATGTTGCCCACGCGCGCGCCGCGAAAGGCGTAGATGCTCTGGTCGTCGTCGCCCACCGCCAGGATGGCGCCGCCGCCGCCTTCGGCCGGAAGGCCGGCGATCAGCTTGACCCAGGCGTACTGCAGGCGGTTGGTGTCCTGAAACTCGTCGATCAGGATGTGGCGAAAGCGGCGCCGGTAGTGCGCGCGCACCGCGTCGTGGTCGCGCAGCAATTCATAGCTGCGCAGCATCAGTTCGCCGAAGTCCACCACGCCCTCGCGCTGGCATTGGTCTTCGTAGAGTTGGTAGATCTCGACCTTCCTGCGGCTGTCGGCGTCGAGCGCTTCCACGTCGCGCGGGCGCAGGCCGTCTTCCTTGCAGCCAGCGATGAACCACTGCAGCTGGCGCGGCGGGTAGCGCTCTTCGTCGATGTTGAACTGCTTGACCAGGCGTTTGATGGCCGACAGCTGGTCCTGCGTGTCCAGAATCTGAAACGCCTGCGGCAAACCCGCCAGCTGGTGGTGCGCGCGCAGAAAGCGGTTGGCCAGGCCGTGAAAGGTGCCGATCCACATGCCGCGCACATTGAGCGGCAGCATGGCCGACAGGCGCGTGAGCATCTCCTTGGCCGCTTTGTTGGTGAAGGTCACGGCCAGCACGCCGCCGGGCGAGACCTGCCCGGTCTGCAAGAGCCAGGCGATGCGCGTGGTCAGCACCCGCGTCTTGCCCGAACCGGCGCCGGCCAGGATCAGCGCGGGCTCGGGCGGCAGGGTGACGGCGGCTTTCTGTTCGGGGTTCAGGCCGGCCAGCAGGGGCAGATCGGCGGCCGTGGGCGCATCAGGGAGTACAGGCATGCGTCGATTGTAGGAACCGCCCCCAAGGCGCCGCCGCATCGCTGCAGCAACACAGCGTGCATGCCGAGCACGTCGGCCACGTTCAAGTGGTCGCGCGGCACGGCTTGCCGGAAGTCGCAGAGCGTGGTCGATGGAAGTTGTAGTGGTACATGTAACAGGTCAACTCGCGGGTGAGGACGGCGGGCGCGAGCTGGTGGTGTGCCAGTGGGGGCTGATTCCGTGGTTTGCACCGCAGGCGCGCCTGCCGCACAGCACCCACAACCCACACAGCGACGAGTTGCCGAGCAAGGCAACCCTGGACGCGGGGCCAGCGCTGC
>Ga0209096_1003770_pt1 | contig 12880 bp, 15 predicted proteins | sample AD_UKC034_MetaG_FD_184407 | JGI IMG/M metagenome (GOLD analysis project Ga0209096, IMG submission 184407) | Active sludge microbial communities of municipal wastewater-treating anaerobic digesters from USA - AD_UKC034_MetaG (SPAdes) (version 2) | ecosystem: Engineered > Bioreactor > Anaerobic >... | reverse complement strand
TTGAATCTTACGCCTGATGTTCATTACGCCAAAAGGAAGCCGTCTGCAATCAGCCAACACTTTCTTGACCGTCCAGAACTTCTTCCCTGCCTTTGTCCAGTCATCCAAAAACACATAGTCATCAGTCTTCTGTTCTTCTTCCCTGTAAGGCAGTTCAAGAATATCTTTCTTCCGATAAGCGCACGAACTGTGCATCCACACAAACTGCCCTGACTCAAAGAGTTCCCTTGTCATGTGGGGAGGCATGAAGTTCCGCTTCGGGTGTCCATCCACGTTGCATTCGTTGTATGCAGAGGTTAGACAATCAATGTGTTTTGCCTTCTGGAAGAACTTATAGGTGAACTCTGCTCGGTAGGGATAACTCAAATCGTCCTGATCTGATACACAGATTATCTCGGCATTAGCGAGCTTATTGCCATAATTACGGGCTTCACACACACCGCCATTCTTCTCCAATCTCTTGTAAACTATCCGTGAATCCTGCTTACAGAACCAATCCATTAAATCAGGGGTAAAGTCGGGTGAACAGTCGTCAATGACGATAATCTCAATGTCCTGTATTGACTGTCCTCTAATGGTATTCAATGTTTCTGCAAGATAGGCATCCCCGTCATAGACAGGGATGACAAACGATACTTTAGGCATTGACCACCTCCGCAGGGACACCGTAGGCTCTCGCACCATCGGGTATATCCTTGGTCACGACACTCCCTGCCCCTATCAAAGCATTTTTACCTATCCTTACCCCACATATCACGGTTACTGCCGCACCTAACGAAGCACCGTCTTCAATGACCGTCCGCAGCCATCCATCTTTTCCTGACGGTGGGTACTTGTCGTTTGTGAAGGTACAACGGGGGCCAATGAAGCAGTTCTTCCCTATCTTCACTCCTTCAGGGATAAAGGACATCGCCCCTATCCGTGTGTATTCCCCTATTTCTACGTTCTCACCAATTTCAGAGAACATGCCGATTGACACGCCTTCTCCTATCTTTGCTGAGTTATATACGTTTGCCGGATACCAGATTGTGATGTTATTCATACTTCAGCACCTCCTGTAAGATGGGGTTAGGGTGCTGTTGATTAAGTATCTTGGTATTGGGTATGACGCAGTGGCCTTTTATAGGCCCGTTAGGAGGTTGAAGAATAGGTCGTTGAAATAATGGCCCAACTCCTCGATTATAATATACATCCCATTCAATTACATGATTGTAGGAAAATCCGTATATATCACATAGTTCTTTCTGATACTGAGCAAACGCTATGCTCATACCATATTTGGCAAGACACATTAGTTTAAGAGCTTCCGTTTCTTCCGATGTAGAAACACACTCACAATAAAAGCCAGCCCTTTGGAGATAATTCCTTGCTTCTTCTACTTTTTCTCCACCTATCCATTTTTTGAACGTTTTTAAATCTTCTTTCATCCTGTCATGCCTTCCCAATATCGGGCTATGGACAGCATTAGGAATCTGTCTTGTCGTTCCTATGGGGACAGTGGAATGGACGATAACGAGAGAAGGGTTAAACAAATCTTGATATACATTTATTATGTCCAAGAATTTGTCACTGTAAGGTATAGTAATATTCAACACTTCTATATCGTGAGGCAGTATTTTTATCAATGGTGTTGTCTTAATGTCATACCCCTCTACATCGTTTCCGTAATGCTCCTGCAATATCTCAAACAACGGCCCCCCTGTTTCTCCTAACCCTATGACCGCACTTTTCAATTCCACACCCCCTTGGTTTGAGTTGTAATGTCTTCTAATCGTGCATATCGCTTAATCTCCTTTTCCGCTATCTTTTCTAATTTCCTTTTAAAATTCTCAGGGTTCACCCGAACCTTGTAGAAGTCAATATCTGCCTTGTCCATCTTCGGTTTTTCCCTCTGTATCTTCCGTATGGTATGGACAAGCATCTTTCTAAGTTCAGGGACATTAGTAAATCCCTGTATCCAGTAAGCTCCTGCATATTGCTGATTCGAGATGACCTGATTGCCACGGCACAGCGAATGGGTCACATTCGTCACCCTGTCGTCAAAGTGAACTGTTATCTCGCACGATAAGTCATTCACCCGTATCTCCTGATCGGGCATAGCTTTCTTTAGTTGGTCTGCTAAGTCATAGTCTGACACCGATATGGCAACCATCTTGTCGGTGCTTTCGTCTATCCTAACAGGCAGGAATGTTTCTTCCGGCTCAAGGTGAAGCCAACGTAACACTTCTGCATCCCTTCGTGTCGTTACCCAATGGGTATTTATCCTCTTTAGCACCATGTCGATGTAGTACATGGCGGTATTCAGGTTCCATGAAGACATGAGAGAGTTGATGTCATATCCTGTCCAATGGATAATCTTATGCCCGTAGTGCTGGAAGAATACCCCTGTTGAACGCTGTATGCCTTCCTCATCACACATGAACCCGTAACAGTAGATAAGACGGTAGTTGTGAGGCTTCACACCTGGATATAGCCTAAAGTCGCTTTCCGTCATTTTGGCTATCTCAAGGGCAAGCTGAGAGTCAAGAAGCGAAGTAACGCATATCGGCCTCTGAGGTATCCTATGTTTGTCCTGAACGGCTTTTCTTCTATCAATCCAGTAGTTGCTTGAGTCCATAGAAAGACCGCCCTGCTTGGGCATTTCTGCGTAATACAGGGGTTCTTTGATATAGAAGGCATCGGTATCTTTTGTTACCGACAACGCCCAATCCCAATCTATCAGGGACTTCAAATCCGTACTCCACCGCTTCCAGTATTTCCGTTTGACAGGGTTCGCACCGTCTATAAAGTTCTCACACTCAAGGTGATACCTGTCATACGGGTTGGAGTGGTAGATATTGGCAGGGTTTGGGTCTACCATCTTGTAGCCCGAATAGACCATGCCGTGTTTCGGGTTCTCGTCAAACGCTTCCATCCAGTTTCGCAAGGCTCCTGGCATGATATATAAATCAGAGGATAGGTGTGATATGACATCCCCTGTCGATACCGCAAAACCCTCGTTGTTTGCGTTACCCAAGTTGCCCTGTTCAAGCGAAAGGATACCCACCTTATCCCCGTACTTCTCTTGAACGGACTTGATGAGTTCATCCTTCGTTTCCCATTGTCCGTTAGGAACAAAGATAATCTCCCTGTTCTCGTAATCCTGGTCGAGAATAGACTCAATATTCCTGAATATAAACTCATCACATTTATATCCAGGCACGATGAAACTGACTTTTACGTCATCCCTCATTAATTCCCCCTTACTCGCTTTAAATATCCCTTCACGTTAACCAAATTTCAATTCTCCCTCTGCGCCACGGCATCGTTGACACGCTCCAGGGTCATCAACAACAGGCTCATACCCATAGGAGTATGCCTGTCCACATTCAGGGCATTTAGCTATCTGAACGCCATTTATCCATTCAGCAATATCCCTATCTCTCGCCTTTTTAATGTCAAACCACTCTTTGACTGTTATGTCTTGTACGCCCATAGTGTTTTAAGAAGGGGTGAGTTGCCCCACCCCTTAGTTTAACTACTTACCAACCGTAGAAGGTCTGCCGTTGACCACCCACAGGCAAGCACTATTGTTCAGCACTTTTGCCGTGTAGATGATTCTATAACCGACAGTTGAAATTAAGCTCAACGGGTCTGAAGTCGTATTCGGGCCAGGTGTCTTGATGAAGGTACGGATGCCTCCATCGAAATCCGTTACACCGTATGCGCCCTGTCCGAAGAAGAAGTTGAAGTATAGTCTGCCGTTACCGTAGGCTGACAACGCAGTCCTTTTGCCGTTGGCAGTACCGCCGAACAAACCAGAAGTGGAGAACAAGGGGGCTTCAGTCGAGGAATAAATTTTGAATCCCTCAATCACACCCTCAAACCCACGTTCAGGCTGACCCTGACGACCTGTACCTTTTTCAAACGATGCCATTCCAGACTCTACATACTTCGTGTAGTCACGGAATGCAGACGTACCCCTTAACTGGTTCACCATATCGGGATGCATGATACATTTGTAGTACCCGTCAGCAAACCGTTTTGCGTGGCGAACCTTCAATTTCAGGGCGATTGTCCTGAAAATATCAGGTGTCCATGCAGTACCGCTTTTACCGCCAGCGAGTGCGGAGATGGCATGGCTTCTGGTTGATAGATCATTGATAGACCATGCGGGAGCCTGCAAGGAGGTTGAGGAAAGAGTCGTAAAGAATCTGCCAGCGGAAAGGCACATAGGGTCGTCACCGAGATAACCCGTCCCTGCCGAACACTGGAACTGTGCAGATGCGCTCGCCCGTTTCCAGAGCAAAAGTCTGGAGGTCATAAAATCAAGGCTGAGTGCGGAAGCATCAGCAAACAAGTCTATTGCGCCCTGCACTACGCTGTTGATAGAAACCATGTCAACGTAGGTTGATATAACAGCATGGTCGCCAATCATGTAAAGGGATGCACTCACACGGACAGCAGAGATTCCTCTGCCCGCGCCGGCAGCAGACTCAGTAATAAGCCTGCCGTAAGATAGTGGAGTCCATCTGTGCCAGTAAACGCTCTGGCCTTCATTTTTCGGGAGTTCTTTCTTCTCGCCGAACTGATGAAACATAAGTTGTGGTTTCATCCTCTCAAGCATAGTCTTCTCGTAGTAAACGGGAATGAGATATGCCAATTTGTTACTTGCCGAAGTCAATGTAGCCATTGTAAATCTCTCCTATTAAAGACAGCTACCATCCAGCGTTCTTGGTAAATTTCAGACCAAGGGCTTGTGCCATCTGGTCGCTTGTCATGTTCTTGATGTCTTTCATAGAAGGCATTTCGGTAGGAGTAGAACCTTTTTTATTGCCAGACGGTATCTGCGCTTTCTGCTTCAACGTCTGTTTTTTTACTCCTTCGTCTATGCCCTTCTGTTTGGATTCAAGATACAGGTTGGCAAAGAAATCACGTTCAGCCATAGCAACCGATGTTTTATGATCGTATCCTTCATCTTTATATTCGTGGTATCCGTCCTTTATCGCCTCCCAATGGGGCAAGGACGCAGATATTTCACGTTCAAAAGTACGGTCAAATTTTCTCTGTTGCAGGCGTTCTTTTTCGGTAGTTTCAAGGATAGTCTTGGTAAACTGCATCAAAGTCCTTACTGGACTTTTCTGCAATTCTGCCACAAAGTCCTCGTCAATCTTAGAAAAATCTACTTCTCCAACTTGCCCCTTAGAGGTAAGTTCGGCTTCCTTTTCCTTGAGTTCACGAAGTTTTTCCTCGACACGATACCCTTTCTGAACATATTCCCTGATTTTCTCGGCAGGGATATCAATCTCTTTCCCCTTGTACTTGATCCTCAACGGAGTTTCGGTCTGTTCTTCGGTTTCTGAAGCCTCTTTCGTTTCTTCTTTCGCTTCTGTCTGCTCGGAAGTTTCCTGAGTTTCTTCACTTGCCGTTTCCTGACTCTCTTCCTCCACGGGTGCAAGGACTTCTTCCTGTACTTCTTCCTGCACACCACCTTCTACCAACTGACTCGTTTGCTCCTCGATTTCCTTCAGAATATCTGAAGATGTCATTGTAGAGCTATCTGCCATAAATCACCTCGTATTATTATGTATTTTCGGGAACAAGTTTGTTTAATTCTTGCGCCCACCTTTGCCGTTCTGTTTCTGCCGTAACAAGTTTGTTCTTAATAGCCTTCAACGTCTGCCTCTTGCTACGGACGCTTGCAAAGAAATATTCTCTTGCCTGCGGATCCATTTTGTAAATGTCTGCCTTATCTTCATTGTCCAGAGTTTCGTCTATCGCCACATCAAGCCATGATAGGAAGAATTTGCCGGAAGCAGAATTAGCAAGAATAGCCCAACTGCGCCATTCCTCCGCTATGTTCCGTACTTCACGGATTGATTCATCATCTGTCTTTATGACTTTCTTTCGTGGCATTAGCCCAACATACCCCCTATTTCACCCATCAGGGCAGGATTCGGGCTTCCTTCAGGCATACGCATTTCACGCTCACCCAACGCTGGCTGCTGACCTCCACCCTGCATACCGCCTGTCAGCATCATCATCAACTGCTGCATCTGCTGTTCTTCGGGGCTGGCGAATAACTGCTCGGTATCACGGATGCCAAAGTAGTCAAGGAGCCTTCCTAACCATTGGTCTGCCCGTGGTACGACAAACGGCAGAAATGCCTGATTGCCAAATACCAGCGTCATAGCCTCGATTAACTGCTTCCGTTCTATCTCTTTGGACACCTTGTACTGAGATACAGCCTTGAAGGTGAAATTTCCTTCGTAGTCTTCAGGCGTTGCCGTTATAGACTGACTTTCAGGCCAGTAGTAGAACCCGTTGGGGTCGGTCATAAACATTTTCTTGTACTTGACAATATCCCTGACCATATCCTCCACTGACATCATGGAAAGGAGAAGGTTGTATGTGTCTGCCCTTAATTCCCCTGCCTGTTTCATCCCGACATATTCTGTTGCGGTATCGCTTCCACCCGCTACAGATTGACCGCGCATTTGAGGAAAAGCATTGGAATAGTTCTGAATATCCATCTCTATACGAGATTTACGCTGTAATGCTGCCGTAAGAATGTTCCAATCCACCTTCATAGGAGTTACACCGTTCACATCGTCCGTGAACAGAATACCTCCTGACTTGGCTATAATGGTTGACTTCTTGACATCTGCCCCTCGGCTGACAATCCACTGAGGATTCAGCATAAGGTTGACAGCATCGTTGAACTGGTTCTCGTTCTCATTTATTTCATCGAAAAGCCCCTTGCCTTCCTCTAAAATAGACATTCCATAGAACTCGTCATCTAAAGGAATAGGGGTAATAGCCTTGAACGGCAGGGAACCAAGGAAATTTTCACCGTCATTGCGGATAATGTTGTTATCCCCTGTCATAACGATAAAATCACGGTACGACCAATAGCGGGTTACTTTGACCAACTCAGAATATTTGTCGTTTTCCCTGCTCGGTATGGTTTTAAATGAACGGACAGTCTGTTCTTCGTTGGTATAGATTTCCCCTTCATGGATACGGATTTTGTTTATGTTCTTATAATTGGGATTGTTGGCATATCCTTTTAATATCCATGCCGGAACGTAATCTATGGCGATAATAAAAGCATCGGGGTCATCCATTTCGGTGATTGTCGGGTTTACCCATGTGTTAAACCAGTTCCGCACCTTGAAAATAGGCATTTCTCTGCCATTTACCGTTCCCCAAGGGTCAATTTCCAACCAACCGCAAGGATATTTGAACGCCTGCTTGTAGAGCTTGTATGCAAGGATAGGCCACTTTTGCAGATACAGGCACATATTCGCATCTTTCTCGACAATCTTGGCTTTCTGACGGCTCGCATCGTCTTCTTCCACCACTCTGACATAGGGAAGCATGGAGGCAAGCATCTGAATACACTTACCGAGGTAGGATTCCACGATAATGTAAGGCCACGGAAGGCAAATATTTGACAAATATGGATGAGAAGTCTCGTCAATATAGGCGCGATACAACTTCTCGTTCTCTATCGCCTGTTCTGCGTACTGCTCTCTCCCCCTGTCTGCCACGTTCCATCGTTCCTGAACCATAGCAACTGCCTGTTTGTCGGTCATATACCTGCTCTCCCGTAGAGTCTTGAACTTCTGCTCGCCCGTGGATGTGTGTAAGCTGCATCTGCCTGTTCTTCCCACACGGCATCGAGAAATTTGAAATTTGAATTATAGGCGTAAACATGGTTGATGCAGGTATCGTTACCCTCAACCTCCAACTGATCGCGGAGGGTTCCTTCGAGGTTCCCCTTGACGTATCTCTTAGCCCCCCATGTATCGAACTGCTCTATGTGAAGCTGGCAGGAGGGGTCAACGTACCATTCCCGGTGCTTCATCTTGTCGCAGAGGAACGTATGGGCAGAATCGAAAGAAGGATTACCTATCTCAAAGTAGATACCGAACCCACGGAACATCTGTATGATGGACTTCGGGACGTTCCCGCCTTCCTGTATCTGCTCTACCTGTGCTATCTTGTCGATAATCCACTTCTTGACACGGACGGTAAACCCTGGCTTTGTAAGGGTTGCCCGTATCGCTTGAGCTACCGTACCGACTATGTGGTCTTCTATGACGTTCTCCGCCCATGTGTACCAGACATTGTTAGGGTTCACCTGAATATAAGAAACGACAATGGGCTTGACAGGATGCCAGTCAACGATGACGGCAGTAACATTACCATTCGATACTTCGTAAGGTTTCTTTACATGGATGTCATAGGAGAAGGGTTCAAACACCCTGCCCTTGAAGGAGATGTCTTTACCGAACCTACGCATGTAGAGTTCCTGCTCGTTCATGGAACCAAGGACTTTCTTTCTCTGTTCCTCTGGCATAAAGGGGTTCTCAAGGGAATCAAACTCACCGATGAAATAGGACGGGTCTTTCTTCTGCCGTCTTATCTCTCCTGTCCATGATCCATAATCAGAGGTCATGCCTAAGAGGAAGATGCCTTTCTTCTTGATGATACGGGGTCTGCCTTCATTCCAGAACGACTTGGGGGGTTCTTCGTCCCATGCTATACCGTCCACCCTTGCGCCTTTCAGTTTACGGGCTTCCTGGTCGTGTCCGAACCACTTCACGGAGGAATCACCGATAGTCATAATTTTTGCTTTTCTCTGAAAGTTGTAGGTGTCCTTAGGTGTCCATTCGGTAAACGTCTGGACCAAGGCGGTATCGTCCTCCGTCTTTACATTGGACTCTGACGGCAGGTCAGGAGAGACTACCCACCAACTAAGCGGAGGTTTGGGACGGATTGTTTTGTTGAGCTTCGCCCCTGCCGGAAGGTCGCTTTCTGACTTTCCACACATTTCAATAGCCCGTTTCCAGGTGAGCTTTTGCAGGGGATGTATCCCAAGGCACTCCATAATAACCCATGCGGTTTCCCATACTGACTTCCCGAACTGGTTCCCAGCAAAGGCGCAGTAGAATATGGCATTCAAGAACCTCCAAAATATCTCAGGGTTTTCCCAGGGGTACGTCATCTGCCGCTGTCGAAGGTGAGCATAAGGAAAAACAATTTCCTCATCCCCTATCATCAGCTTCCACGGACGGCCTTCCTTACCTATGGGTAAACCTGTCTTCTCATCCCACGGCAATTCAAGGGACTCGGCATAGAAATAGATACGGTTGGCCTCGTTCTCTGCCTTAATCTGCTCGATTATCTCAGGCAGGTTATCTCGTATCTGTTGGGCTGTGTTGTCCACTATTTACCTTTCGGTTTTCTTTTCTTTCCGCAGGGCATCCCCACCCTCCAACTCATGTAATTTCATCGTACCACATATCGTACACTTGATATACGCCCTACCGTCCTTAAAGGTGACAACCCATTCGTGCTTATGTTCCACGACGACCTCGCTTGGCAACTTCCTTGCGAGGGGGAATGAAACCTTTTGTTCCAGGGAAGTTATCTTTTATTTCCTTCACAGGAGGATTAGCAAATTCTTCCATAGTCACTATTGGTTTGGCTTTCTTTAAAACATCAATGGACGCATAATCAGGGACAGGTACTTCCTCCTTAACCATTTTTTTCTTTCTGCTGCACTCTTTTAACTGATACGTCATGTGCGCCCCGTCAAGAGAACACACCCTTACCGTAACAGGGTCTTGTGTCCCGTTCTGTGTGGTACGCATGATAACGTTTATACAGTCATCACAAAGCATGTATCCTCCAAATTAAGGGGCTGTTTTGATTGTCTATCCATGTATGACACCAGCCCCTTTCACTCCCGAAGATGAGGGAGGGACAAATATATTTATTATACCTATTGACATTATGTAAACATTATGGTACACTTTATTAATAACTAAGGAGGATATATGAAACGTAAACGCCTTACCCAAGTACAAATGCAAGAAGCCATTACCAGATACCAATCTCTTGACCGTATGGAGAGCATTGCAAAAGACTTCGGTTGCACACGACAGGCAATATTTAAGATACTCAAAAAGGCTGGTGTAGATACTTCCAAGAAACAACGCATAGAAAGAACCTGTCCGGTGTGCGGTATTACTGTTTTTAGAAGAAGGGGCATGGCAAGAAAGACCAAGAACTCTTACTGTTCTGACGCTTGCTACCGTGAGCATCTTCACTCCCTTGGAGAAGCATACAACCCATCGAACTACCATTCCCGCATGGCAAGAGAAATTATTCGACAATACTTTGACTACCGACCAGAAGAAGGACATATAGTCCACCACATAAATAAAGACTGTCAGGACAACCGCAAGAAGAACCTTGAGGTCTATGCTTGTCAGAGGGATCATCTTCGTCATCATCGTGGTTTCCAAGTTACTCCTTTGTGGAGCGGAGTTGAACATTAAGGCAATACCCCATCTAGATAAGCCTCACAATCAGGTTCATCCTTCATCATCTGTACTGCCTGGTCTGTAGGGGTCATTTTTTTATCGGTGAGAAGATACTGTTTAACGACAATAGCCTTTCTCCAATGTTTCTTATTAAGCAAAGAATAGATATTGTGAGTTCCTAATGCACGGTTGATAGAAATGAACCGGTGAAATTCAAGCACTTTTAATGCACGGGTTACATGACGTTTCCCATACCCTGTCTCGTCCATCAAATACGGTACTGATGGAAATGCCACCTGCCCCTTATCGGCATGCCTACATAAAGCAAAATAAACAGCAGATGGACACCCCTTTAAAAGACGTAACCACTTACCTTTTATAAACTCGTTGTCAACGATGAACCAGTCTTGTTCTCTGAGATCACGAACTTGGAATGTACCCTTCTTATTTGATACTTTCTTTCGTCTAATCCGTGTTTTAATGTTTAATATATTCGACATGTTACACTCCAAGTAGTGACATATCTGTCACCGGTGACTTACGAGCACCCCGAAGTATACCCACTTTAGGAGCCATTTTTCTTAAAGAACCACCTTTAGGTGACAAAAACGACACTATAACTATACTAAGATGTAATAGCCTACCCCCTATGTTGTGGAGGAGGTTAGGAGTCAATTTCAATGAGAGGGGGGAGGGGGTGGTGACGGCAGAGTATAGCCAATGATACTGATAATAGTTATTATGTACCATGTCCATTATGTTACTATGTATCATAACTACTTAATATCCTTATCGTTATTATCTATAGGTGTTATATCTATTGTGGCATCCTGCCTGGATAGCTGAGACAATACCATTGCTTGATCTATCAGCTTATTAATGTCAACTACCTGTTTTTGTTGGACAATATCAATTTTATCACCAATAACCTTGTTTAATACCAACTGACATGCTTGGAGCCGTACCTGAGGAGGCTTATCCTCGGAATGGATTATCTCCCCTACATGATATATTGCAGGTATCGCAAGATCATTAATCGCTTCCACTGGCTTATTATGGTATTGCTTCATATATGCTTGCTTATCTGGATTGTTTTGTTTACTGATAAACCACGGAACAGGTTTAACTATTTCAATATTATTACTTTCCATTGTTCCATTGTCCATAGATGAATTGTTCAAGGTCTCTACGCATGACATATATTTTTCTCGGTCTTTTCCAACCCTCTTTTCGTTTAACGTATGGAATATTATACCTTTTTATATATTCTCTTATAGTTACCTTGTCTTTTTGGAGAATATCTGCAACTTGAGAAATAGTGAGCATGTCAAGGGGATCACTCATTATAGACTTTATACACTAACTATTTCTCCTTGTCAACTATTTGGTATGGTAATTGCATAATCAATATTCATGCCATTCTACGTGATTTTTCCAATAAATCGGTAAATATTTTCTAATGATGTCATTAGATTATTTGCTTAAAAAAAGATTGACAAATTCCAATACTATCATTATAATAATAATATGAATAACACATTAAATAATAAGGAGGAAAAGACAATGAAAGAACAAATTAAATGGGATGTATCGGGACAACCAACAAGAATAGCAGTTGTTGAATTAGCTGGATGGAGAAACAAATACGGCAATGCTACACCTATGGGACAAAGAATAGCAAGAACAAACTGGGACAACCTCACAAGTGCTGCAAGGAATGTACTTATTCATCATGGGATTATTAAATAATAAGGAGGATACAATGGAAACACAAAATGCAGGTATTGATTATGGAATGGGATTAAGTAACATTGACAAGAATACAGGCATTAGGTATGGAGTTATTTCAATCTATGAAGTAACTCAATCATGGGCCGATAGCTCAGAAGCAAATTATAATTGTGCTGATTGCGAATATGCCAACAGTGAAAATGGATGCAATCAGTTCTGCGATGCGTCATCATTTAGCTATGATAGTGATGGATACATAGCAGAACAACTTGGCGATGATACCGATATTTTTATTATCAAATCACCATACTATACTCTTTGCAATTTTTGTTCTCCTTGTGCTCCTGGTGCTGGATACATTATGAGTCAAAATAAAAATGGTATCAAAGCGTATTGTTTTGGGCATGATTGGTTTGACTATGGAAAAGCACCTTACAAGGTCTTTGATGTCAAAACAGATAAGGAGGTATTATGCAAGTAAGATGTTGGAAATGCGGCTATCAATGGACACCACGGACGGACAAACCGAAGAGCTGCCCGGAGTGCAAGGTAAGATTGAAAGACAAAATAGTCATAGTTAAGGAGGCAAAATGGAACTGTATAAATTAACTAATAAGAATGGTTGCACTCACGGCAATACCCAATGGGGAATAGGTGTTACCCATGAATTGAAGGCAAGAAAAAAACCTCGACTCTGTACCAAAGGTGTCCTGCATGCATATAAAAATATCAACCTTGCCCTCCTGCTCAACCCAAATCATGCAAATATTAGTAATCCTAAAATATGGGAGGCTGACGGGGAGATAGTAGTAGAAGACTATGGTAAGGTGGGA
>Ga0209096_1003766_pt1 | contig 12886 bp, 17 predicted proteins | sample AD_UKC034_MetaG_FD_184407 | JGI IMG/M metagenome (GOLD analysis project Ga0209096, IMG submission 184407) | Active sludge microbial communities of municipal wastewater-treating anaerobic digesters from USA - AD_UKC034_MetaG (SPAdes) (version 2) | ecosystem: Engineered > Bioreactor > Anaerobic >... | reverse complement strand
GTTCGGCCCGACACGCGCGACACGTGGCGGCGTTATTTCGGAGTCGGTTTTCTGGCAGAAGCATGATACTCGTCAGCTCAGGCTCAATGCGTGTTACACGATACAACGGGACGGCTAACCAGTCGCTGGACCGAACAGCAGCGGGCCATGGCAGTTTCCATTTCATGCCGCTGCCCGCTGCTGTCGGTCAGCTTTTTCGTTAGGCATACACAGCGTATGGCGAGCATCGAGTCATTGATTGCAGGGAGTGAGAAGCTGACGCGGATTTATGGTGGTTGGCCGTCTTTTCATGACGCGGAGGTTGTTGAGCTTCATCATTGGCGCGGCCAGATGAAACCGGGCAGCGACTGGGACGACAGCAATGTTATGCCAGTGCTCACAGCCAAGATTCACATCCTGATTCAGAGTCCGACTTCTCAGCACACGTTGGCGACGCTGAGGTTTGAGGACGTGGATGATTTCCGGATGGAGGGATTCAATCACCAGAACGCGATTTTTGAGCTTACCATCACCGTTCAGGAGCGCGGCACGTTTAGTAACGGAGAGAGATTGCCACCTTATTTGATTGTGACGTTTCAGGCAGCGTTCGGTATGAGTGCATCATTTCGTTGCTTCCGCATCGAGGTCGTGGATGCGGTTCGTTGCACCGATGAGGGGAAGGTGTATGCCTAACCATGCGCTGCAGCGAACCCGGCGGGAGCATCGTGGTTGCAATCGTTGCCTCCCGTGCGCCGGGTCGCTGAGCTTGGGTCGTTCGGCAGAGATGCGGGGCGAAGCCAGAATGGTCGGCGTGTGAGCGGGGCGAAGTGACTCAGTGGTGAGGTGGTATGTCGAAAGTGACGGCGGCGATCGTTCGGCTGGGAGGGGCAGCCATCGGAGGGACGGTCGCGTTCGCAGCCTGGCTGGTAGTGGTGCTGTCCAGGATGCCACGTCCGCCTGTGCCCCCGTCGTACACGGCAACGCTAACGGCGGCGGTGGTTACGGCGGCGGGATTCAGCATGGGAATGCTGTTCGGGGAGCGCATCACGGGATGTCGACGAAGCAGCTTTTGGGGTGTGTATCTGTGGTGTCTCGTTGGGTGCGCGGGAGGAGCGAGTCTCCTGTTCCCCTTTGGCGGCATGATGGCCGGTTTTGGACTGCTCGGTCTCGGGGCGACGGCGGTCATCGTGTTGGAGTTCCGGCGGTAGGAGGATGCAAGGCGCTGCCGAACCTGGCCACGCAGTCCAGCTTGGCTGGTCCGTGCGGAGTTCATAGGAGGGACTGCCTCCTATCACGTTACCACCGCCAGCAATCGCCACGGCCGGGCCAGAACACGCTACACCGCCGCCGCCGAGTGCGCCTTGCGCCACCCGGGCCGGTGTTTGAGCCAGCGCCGGATCGCCTCCTGGAAGCCGATGTCGCGGCCTTCTTTCTTCGAGTCGATCCACTTGAGCTTCAGGATCTCATCGCGCTCGTCGAGGAAGTCCCTCCAGAACTGGTTCTCTGCCAACGCTTCCGGCGGCTCAGGCGGGCTGCCCTGCGCCTGGGGGTTCCCCATCTGCAGCTGGTTGCCGCCGGGCCAGCGCGCCTCTCGCTCCGGGGTCCGAGCCACTTCTGAGTTGAATTCCCTGGGCAGGACCGTATTTGTCCCACCCGGCATGGCATTCTGGCCGGCGACACGGATCGAAATCCGGTCGCGTCCCGGCCGCTTGCCGGACAGAATGAGCCCTCGGATATGCAGTTCAAGCGATACGCGAGGATTAGCTTCGTCCAGGAGATCGGACGGCCCTGGCTGACGCATCTCCTTCACGGGTTCAAACGAGACCTGGGGATCCGGGGGTTGACGGTGCCCGCTGCGCACCTAGCCGACGAGGTCTTTTACAGTGCGGTCTTCAGCATGGCCCTTGGCCAGGAGGGCCTACCCGAGACCTTGGTCGAGACCCTGCACGCCATCGAGAGCATGGCCAACGCGGAGGGCCATGATCGGCTCTTGCGGGCGGTCGAAGAGTCCCAGATCGGTTTGGTCCTTGATCCGAATCTATCGCCGGCCGATCTCGCGGTTCAGGTCTGGTTGGTGGCTCCGGTACTCTTCGCCGAGAAGCACAACGAGCTGCAATTCAACCGGCTGGCCTCATTCGAGTACTACGGTGGGTGCCATCCGATGGACTTTCCGGAACTGTTCCAAACGCCGGACGCCGCAACCCTGGCGCTCATGAAGGCAGACCTGGACGCCTGGTTCCGCAGCCATAACCGTGGGGAGCAACACACGTTTATCCAGGCATTCGAGATGGACGGCGAGGTTTGGTTCTTGATCCGGCATGGGGACACTTTCACCCACTTGCCGACCGCAGCCGATAAGCAACGCGTGGTGATCCTGCATTTCCGGCGCACGAAAGATGACGTCCTGGTGTACAACCCTGAACGGCACGAGCTTCGCGTCCACGCCGGAACAAAGGCCGAGCGGGACCTCTACGTGCAGACATTCGGCTCGCGAGTATTTGCCAACGGCGGCGAGTTCTCGGAACGCCAAGGCTACACGCTCGCGCCCCTGCTCACGGACGGCCCCGAGGCCCTGAACACCCACGACGTTTCTGGGGTCGAGCGGATCGTTTTGCGGGAGGTCGAGTGGGCGACTGACAACGACAACGCGGAGGTAACCATCCGAAAGGCCAACGACCTCTTCGCCACCAAGGCTGCCCGGAGATTCCCGCGACCCGGCACCGCGGCGACTCCGCGTCTGGCTCGCGCCTTGTTCGATTTCTACTTTTCCGATTCCTCGAAGCCGCAGAGGGTGCAGGTTCGGCCGCCGGGCACAGTCCATGTCGGGCATCACTGCCACGCGCGTCTGGTCCACCGGTGGCTGACCAAGCGCGGCTTCCGTGTTCCTGGCCCCGAAGGGCAGAACTCCCAGGAGCTTGCACATGGTCAACCTGTGGCGGGCGCTTGAAGCAACCCCCGGTTTGGTGACGGTGCCGGCGGTTTGGCGGCAACGGACGGGACCGGATTTCGCGGCGGCCTGTGCGGGCTTCCTGCGCCCGACGGCCCGACCGGCGCAATCGTACCCCTGCGACTGCGGTTGCTCGCACGACATCATCCGCCACAGCGCCGAGCACATCGTGGCGGTCTGCCGGTGCGATCCGTGGAACTGCGACGACATCCGGCTCACGCCCGAGGAAGCGACCCTCTGGGAGTTGAGCCGCGCCAGGCTGGGACGCGCGATCTGTCGGGCGCTGGAGATCGAGGCGCGGGAGTCGGAGGTCGATCCGGAAGGCACCGCCCAGATCGGGGCGTTCTCGGCCCGCGCGCTGCCGGTGCACCTGATTATTGCGCCCGGAAGTGACGAGTTCCACCACGCGGTGGCAAAGCTGGCAGCGCGGTTGTCGGACGGGTTCATCCTGTTCGCGCCGACCAGCCGGTACCTGGACGGGGAGTGCCAGGCACTCCTGGCAAGGGCGCGCGCGGGGTTCTTTGATCTCGAATCCCACTTCACGCTCCTGCCCAGCGGCCTGCTGCACGCGCGGCAGCGAGCTGGGGAGCTTTTCGCGCGTTGGACTCGGGAGCCTACGTCCCTGGAAGCGGATACCGCGCAGCAGGCGTTTGCGATCGTCAAAGCGCTGGATGCGGAACGGCCACAGCGGGGAGCGTCGCCGCTGAGGGTGTTTTGGCTCTACTGCGTTCAGGGGTTAACGGCCGAGGCCACGGCCCAGCGATGCGGTTGTTCCAAGTCCACCATCCTCAACCGCCTCAAACAGATCGAGCAGAGGATCGGAATGAGCCCGGCGAGCCTGAGGGCGTATTCCGGGCAGTTCGAAGCGATCGATGATTCGCTAAGGGACTCCCGTGCCCGCCGGATCCGCCGACGGGCCGCCCTGGATCAGCCGTCCGACGACGAGGATGAGGGAGTGTTTTGACCTTTTCTTGACCCGGTCAAATCGAAGTTAAGCGCCTCAGCCCGAGGCGCTTTTGATTTTCGATTTCTCGAAAAGTTGACCGCTTCGCCGTGAGTAGGTGGGCATGCGATTGCAGGCGCCACCAGGAACCACGGCGATGAAGAAACACGATCTCACATCCAGAAGCGGGTCCCCAGGCCGCCGGCCTGCGACAGACATCGAGGAACTGCTCCAGGTGGCGCTCCTCGCGAGCCCGGACCGTCGGGCCCAGGCCCTGCGCGTTCTGCTCGGCGAAGAAGAGCTACCCCAGGCGGTCGCCGCCATGCCGGCGCGCCTGCCGGAACCGTACCTGACGCTCAAGGAGGTCGCCGCGCGACTCAATCTGAGCGCCAGCTCTCTTTGGCGTTGGCGAGTTCCCTCCTGTGACCTGGGCGGGCGGCCGAAGTACCGGCTGGCCGAGGTCGAGGCCTACCTGAGCAGCGACACGTTCCGGCGGCGCGCCGCGGCACTGAGAGCCGAACGCCGAGATCAGACTTCTGCACGGAAGTCGGCCAGGGCCGACCTCCCCGTGCCGAATGCAGCCAACCCGTAACCCACACCCGAAAGGCAATCCCTATGGCCATCCTCCATCCACCAATCAACCGCCCGAAACCCTTCGCCGAGCAGATCGGCGATGATGTCCCGCCGACCGGCACGTTCGTCGCGACCGTCATCGACATTCAGGATGAGTTCAACGTCGAGCGCCCGAAGTACCAGAGCACGGAGACCGAACGGGTCGATCTGACCGCGTTCCTGTTCGGATTCAGGGACGCCCAAGGCCGACCGCATCGCATCGCCAGTCGCCCGATGCGGATCAGCGGTCACGAGAAATCCGCGCTCTTCAGTTTCCTCAAGAGCCTGCTGGGCCGCGCCCCTTCATTCAATTGGGATTACTCGACCTTGAAGGGCGCTCAGTGCCTGGTGACCGTCGAGCACGTCCAACGGCGCGATGGCAACGGCGTGTTCCCCGTCATCGCGGCGCTCTCACCACTGCCCGCGGCCTTCGCTGACCAACCCGCGGCAAAACCTGCGCCGCCCACACCACCTGCTTCCCGGCCTGCGCCTACGCCCCACGCCGCGGCTCCGCCCAAACCTACCCCGCCACCCGTGCCGGCGCCCGCGGTGGAAACGACGGACGGCGACATTCCCTTCTGACCCGACACGGGCGCGGCGGGTTCCTCCGCCGGGCCTGTCCACTCAACCGATCGATCGACCCAATCCTCCTCCCATGAGCGAACTCCTTGCCCCTCGTCTCATCCACCGCAACCCCGACTGACATGCGAACCGATTTTGCCGAAGACCGACTGGCCGATTGCCGCGATCCGCTCGACGCCCGCAACCAGGACTTCGACTGGCAGCGGCTGTACGAGCGGCTCTGTGAGGACGCCAGCGACCCAGACCAGGACAAACGGTTGGCCGAAGCCGTCACCCGCCTGCTGCAGATGCTCGTCCCCTTCACCCAGCGCCAGCTTCGCCTCAACTCGGTCGGCCTGCGCGTGGTGGCTCTGGCCTGGGTGCTCAACCCCGCCTACTTCGGCGGCAGCCCTTCGCTGCGGGAACTCGCCCGTCGCTGCGGCATCACCCAAAGCGCCTTGGCACATCACACCGGCCGCTACAGCCGGCTCATCGGCTGGCGCAACCGGGCCCAGCAGCATGCCTGGAACTGGCGCCACCACCCAAGGCCGGCCGAAGATCGCCTCATTCGACCCCGGCGCCTGGATGACGCGGCAGCAGAGTCGGACGAGGAGATGAGTGCGGACTGAGCCTCTCCCTCGCTCGGGTATCGAACTCCCACCCCTATGCCTCTCCAAACCAAAGGCGTGCGCCTGATCTACCTGCAGAGCCTCCTCGACTACCTCCACCGGCACAGCCAAGGCGGCGAGAGCGATGCCCAGTAGGCCCCGGACACCGGAGCCATGAACGAGAACCCGCCACACCAACCCACCACCATGTCGCCCAAATCCCTTGAACATCACCCGATCGCCGACCGGTTCCCGCTCTTGAACGGCCCCCGCTTCGAGGAACTGGTCCGCGACCTCCAGGACCACGGCCTGCGCGAGCCGATCACCCTCTACGAGGGCATGATCCTCGACGGCCGCAACCGTTACCGCGCCTGCCGTCAGCTCGGGATCGAGCCGCAGACGCGTGCCTTGCCCGACGGACTGGATCCCTGGGCGTATGTCTGGTCGCTCAACGGCCAACGCCGGGACCTGACCGCCGACCAGCGCTACTTGATCTGGAAACGGGTGACGGAAGGCTCGGCGGACTGGCAGAGCGATCAGGAGCGGCGCCGGGCCGAGGCCAACCGAAAGCGGGCCGAGGCCACCCAGACACAGCCCAGAACCGAAGACGGTAGCCGACTCGCCGCGAAATCAGGTCCCAACACAACTTGTGTTGATACCAGTCGGACGGCATCAGAGATCAATCCTGCAGCCACCGCACGCGCCGCTTCCAGCAAGACCAACCGCGGTGCGGTTCAACGTGGCGATTTCCTCGACGCCAAGCGGCCCGATCTTGCCGAGCAGGTCATCCAGGGCCAGACCACCATGGCCGCCGCCATCCGCGAAGCCCGCCGTGCCGAACACGCCCGACAACTCGAAGCCGCCTGCGCCCAGGTCACCGCCGCCAAGCGCCAGGACCTCGCCGCCGTCTGCGACCTTCGCCACTGCTCCTGCGCTGAGCTCTTCGCCTCGGGCGTTCGCCCTGACGTCGTCATCACCGATCCGCCCTACCCGAAGGAGTTCCTCCCCCTCTACGCCGACCTCGCCAAGGGGTGCGCCGCCGCTCACGTGCCATTGGTCGCCGTCATGGTCGGCCAGACCTACCTCCCCGACATCCTCGCCATCCTCTGCGCCCATCTCACCTACCGCTGGACCCTCGCCTATCTCACCCCCGGCGGCCAAGCCGTCCAGCAGTGGTCGGCCAAGGTCAACACGTTCTGGAAGCCAGTCCTGCTCTTCGGCTCCGGCGACTGGATCGGCGATGTCGCCCGCTCCGATCCCAATGACAACGACAAACGCTGGCATGACTGGGGCCAGAGCCAGAGCGGCATGCTCGACTTGGTCGGGCGCTTGTCCGCCCCCGGCCAACTGGTCTGCGATCCGTTCCTGGGCGCCGGCACCACCGCCGTCGCCGCCCTAGCGCTGGGCCGACGCTTTGTCGGCTGTGACATCGATCCCGAAGCGCTCAAGCGGGCCACCCAACGCGTGCAACTCGTATGATCCTCGATCCCACCCCCAGACTGCTCAACGGCACCCGCGCTCGCCTCGACGGCCAGGGCGACGGGTGGGCCAACGCCCACCGGAACTTCCTGGGCCGGGAGTACCTCATGAATGATGTCGATGGCGCCTTCGGAATCGAGGCCTGGGGCGGGAACACCGAAGAGCGCATCTTCCTCGAGTACGAGCCGGACGTGTACCGCACGCGGTTCAAACTCATTCGCCGCTTCGCCCTGGTCGCCATGTTCGATCGCAAACGGGACTGGAACGTAGCCCAGGCCGCCACCGTCTCGACCGCGCTCTACCTCTGGCAGGTCCGCACGCTCTCGCAGCAGCAGCCGGTGCCGGGCAAGTTCTTCTTTGTCTTCGGCGGCCAGCAACCGCCCTGGACCCTCCAGGAAGTCGACATCCATACCGGCGTGCCCGCCGGCCAGTCTGTCGTGCTGCCCGCGGTGGATTGGTCGGTGATCTGGAAGCTGGTCGGCCTGGCCGGGCTCCGCGGCCAGCTCCGAGCGCACCTCGAACGAACCGCCGACTGACCTATGCGCCTGCGAATCCAACCCTGCCCGCACACCGGCGACGGCGTGCACACCTGGCTCCTGGCTCAGGCCAATCGATGCCGCTGGGGCGGGCTCGTCCCGGCCACCACCGCCAACGTCCTCCGCGAGGCCAGCCGCAACTGCGGACGCTCTGTCCCGGAACGTGAGATCGACGACGCCGTTCGGAAGGCGTTCGAGCCCGACTCGCCCCCCGGCAACCGATCGCCGCGGGGCAAAGGCCGACTCCATCGGCGTCCCCCTGTCTGGCCGGAGCGCGACCCGGAGCGCATTGCCGCTGTCGCCGCCTCCGGCATCGGTCTGGCCGACCTCTGGCATCTGTCGCCGCTCTGGTGGGACGATGACCTGAACCTCACCGAACTCATCATCGACGCTCTCTTTCCCGGCGATCCGCTCCTGTGCTGCGGGTGGTCCAAGTCCCGCTTCGACACCCGCCCACGGTCGGCCTGGCGCGGAGAACTCAACCGCCTGCAACTCCTTGTCCCTTCCCCCATGTCCTCGGTCTGGGGCATCACCAAGGACGGCAGACCCTCCAAACATACCGAGTCGAACACCGGCCCGCGCCGGTGGCTGGTGATCGAGTCCGATCAGGGCGCCATCGACCAGCAGGCGGCCGTCCTCTTGCACCTGGCCCAATGCGCCCCCCTGGTCCTCGTCGTCCACTCCGGCCGCAGGTCTCTCCATGGTTGGTTCCTCGTTGCCGGCCAACCCGAAGAGAAGGTCCGCAAGTTCTTTCGCTACGCCTCAGCCCTGGGTGCCGACAAGAAGCTCTGGAAACCCGAACAGTTCGCGCGAATGCCGGATGCGCGACGCGACAACGGAAACCGGCAGACCGTGTTCTTCTTCAACCCTCAACCCCTCCACGCTCATGCCTCCTGAACTCCTGAACACCCCCGAGATCCTGGATGTCCCCGAGATCGACAACCCGACCGAGCCGCCGCCTGCGGCGGTGCCCAATGACCCCCGGCCGCGCGTCCGACTCCCCGGCGACAACTACCTCCTCAGTGACACTGCCGCCGAACTGGCTGACCTGCTCAAGGACAAGGACCTCTTCCGCCGCGGCGACTTGGTCTTCCACGCCCGCAAGGCCGAGGACGGCCTCCTGCCCATGAGCCCCGAGACCTTCCGCACCTGGTGCGAACAGTACCTGTTCTGCTATCGGGTCCGCATGACGCCCCAGGGCGTTCTGGTCACCCCGCTGCGGACCATGTCCGTGGCGGACGCCGAAGGGGTCTTGGCTTCGCCCCAGTTCCTGAGCCGCCTGCGACCGGTCGAACGGTTCAACCCGGTGCGGATGCCCGTGCGGCGGGCTTCGGGCGAGATCACCCTCTTGCCCGAGGGCTATGACGCCGAGAGCCTGACCTTCACGGCCACCTGCGGGATCGAGCTGCCCGATCTGCCCCTCGAGGAAGCACGCCAGGTGATCGAGAATGTCCTCAAGGAGTTCGGCTTCGCCGATCCGGGGCGATCCAAGGCTGTTGTCATCTCCGCCATGCTGACGGTCTTCGGAATCGGACTGCTCCCGCCCCTGGCGCTGCCCCCGGCCTTCATCTTCCTCGCCAACCGCGAAGGGGCCGGCAAGACGCTCCTGGCCAAGGTCTGTACGATCCCGGTCCTGGGCTACGCCCCCACCGCCGCCTGGCCGCGGAATGACGAGGAGATGGACAAGCGCCTCCTGGTCAGCGTGATGACCGGGTTGCCCGTGCTCGTGCTCGACAACGTCCGCAGCCACATCGCCAGCGCCCCGCTCGAACTGTTCCTCTCCAACAGCCACTTCAAGGGCCGCATCCTGGGCGAGTCCAAGGAGTTCATGGGGCGCAAGTCCACGGTCGTGTTCCTGACCGGCAACGGCGCCACCGTCTCGCCCGACATGCGCCGCCGGTCCCTCTTCGTCGAGTTGTTCCTGGGCGTCGAGCGGGCCGAGGATCGGGTCTTCCAGCGCCGGCTCGAGGCCCCGCTCCTGCTCAAGCACCGGGCACGCATCCTGGGCGCCTTGTGGTCCCTGATCCGCGCCTGGGATCAAGCCGGCCGCCCCAAGCCCAGCCGCTCGAACAGCAGCTTCTCGGATTGGTCGGACCTCTTCGGCGGCATCGTCGAGTTCGCCGGCTTCGGCTGCCCCCTCGAGACGCCCCAGATCGAAGGCGCCGCCGACACCGACCTCGCCGACATGCGCGCCCTGGTGGAACGAATGGCCGAAGGCGGCCAGTCCCTGACGTTCACCGAGGTCGTCGGCTTGGCGCAAGAAGCCGGGTTATTCACGCGTCTGATCCCAGATGAAGGGGAGCCGGATCGACCAGTCAGAGTCGCCTTCAGCGCCGCGCTCCTTCGGTATGACCGCTGTATGATCGGCGACTGCCGATTCATGATCAGCGGGAAAGGACATCGACGCCGCTACCAGGCCGAACAGATCATGCCCCACGTCAAAGCCGGCGGCGATTTATTCCGGGAATAGGCCTGCACCACCCGCATGATCGCATGATCCGCATGATGTTTAACCCCATATGGATTTTGCTCATTTCTCTATATGACCCAAAGATCATGCAGATCATGCGGATCATGCAGCACCCGCGGGAAGCGGCGCGAGCGCTGCCGGCGGCGGGCAGCAGGATGATCACGCCCGCGGCGGTCTCTCGGAGCGCCCGCAAACCGGCAGAGAGCGCCGAGGATGGCCAGCTGAGGACCGGAAGCGCCCTTGGGCGGCGCGGTGGGCAGCAACAACGTCTCTTCCCGCCGCCGCGCCGCCCAACGCCGTCCCCCGCACGCTCGACATGCTCGACATGCTCTGGGGGGTCGATCCCAAGAATGGTGCGTTTTTCAAATCGGCTCAAACCGCGTGCAGAGCGTGCCAAGCGTGCCGCGATGACCGGATTCCGACCCGCCGGGACCGCTCGCTGCATGCTCTGCATGCTCAGCATGCTCTTACGGTCCATATGGGATTTGAGCATTTCCTATATGGGCTGGAATAGCATGCAGAGCATGCAGAGCATGCAACCGGGGGCGCCCACCCGGCGGAAGCCCCACACGCCTGCACGCTCGACATGCTCTGGCAGGGAGGATTCGAGAACTGCATCAAATCCGTGAAACGACCCCTCCGAGCATGTCGACCATGCTTGCCAGCGGCTTCAGGCCAGCCGAGCCGCCGGCAGCGTGGCCGCGTAGACGGCACCAAGCCGCGAGCCGGCGAGAGCGCTGCCGAGGGTAGCGAACAGCGTGGTCACGCCTGCGGCGGCGTGAACGCCAGCGAGAGCCGCCATTATGAAGCCTATAAAAGCGGATTAGTAACACTCAAGGAATCTTTTATAAGTCGTTGAGCCAGAAGGTCTGGCGCCAGCCCTGACAATGCACGCGAACGAACCAAAACCGAAAAAACGCGCGGCGTGTCACAAAAACCCGCTGGTTCCCGAGCAAACTCGCAGGTTTGACCCCGACCCAGTTGACCGTTTTGACATCCCGGGTTCGTGCCCGTTGACGCGGTTGGTGCGAAATGCGCTCTCTCCAACCGAAGCGACGCCGCACAGACGTTCCGGTTGCTGACGGCATACGCCCAGAAGCGGCTTGGCATCCCGCCATCACAGCTATCGCTGGCGCAACTGGACGCGCCTTTCCTGGCGGCGTTTTTGGATGACCTGGAATCAAACCGTTCCAATAGCGTGCGCAGCCGCAACGCCCGGCTCGCCTCCCTTCGCGCCTTCTATCACTACGCGGCGTTGGAAGCGCCGCAACACGCCGGTTTGATCCAACGGGTGCTGGCCATACCGTATAAACGATTAACGCGCCGGCTCGTCTGCTATCTCACCCGGTCGGAAGTGGATGCCCTGCTGAGCAGTATAGATAAATCCACTTGGGGGGGACGACGAAACCACGCCTTGCTGCTGCTGGCCGTACAAACAGGACTACGGCTCTCCGAGATCACAGCCTTACGGCAAAAAGATGTCGTGTTTGGCCACGGCGCATACGTCCATTGCGAAGGCAAAGGACGAAAGGAGCGATGCACGCCCCTGGCCAAACCAACCGTGGCTGTGCTAAAAGCGTGGATGAGTGAACAGGGCAGTGACGAATCGTGCTTCCTGTTCCCCAGTCGCAGCGGCGGCAGACTCAGCGCCGATGCCGTGCAACATGCCTTGGCCACACACGTCACAACCGCTCAACGCGATTGTCCCTCGCTTGCGAAGAAGCGCGTAACGCCGCACGTATTGCGTCACACCGCTGCCATGGAGTTGCTTCAAGCCGGCGTTGACCGAGCCTTGATCGCCATCTGGCTTGGCCATGAATCACTCGAAACCACCCAGATCTACTTGGATGCCGACCTTCAGTTAAAGAGAAGCGTGCTCGACAAAATCACCCCCATACAAAACAGGCCGGGGCGATACCGGCCTGACGACAAACTACTGAGCTACCTCAAAGAGCTGTGACAGAGCCTCCGTTTTATGCCGCATCGGAAAGCGGTTCACTCCCCGAAAGATCGGGCGAACGATGAGCCATGCGGCATAAAACCGGATGCGGCATAACCCCGCTTATGCCGATATCGGCATAAGTGGGGATCCGACGCCGAGCGAGGCCGACATCCGGGTGACGCGGGACCTGATGCGGGCGGGGCAACTGCTCAAGATCGAAGTTCTCGATCATATAATCGTAGGCCGATCCGAGCCTGACCGGCCCCAGCCGTTCGCATCCTTGCGCGAGCTCGGCTACCTGGCGTGAGCCCCGAGCGACCGGCTTTGAGGATTTTCATGGATTCCCGTGGACAGCCGCCGGGGCCTCACCGTAGCGAGGCTCACGATCGGAGCGGAACAACAACAAAACAAAGATCGGAGAACAGCATGAAGACCAACACCGAAGCCAAGAAAGAGCAGACGCCCAAGACCACCACCGCCCCGGCCGCGGCGCCGGCGCAGAACGGGAAGGCGAAGGCCCCCAAGGCCAAGAAGGACCCGGCCCCGAAGGTCGAGAAGGAAACCGACACCGAGCCCGTCGACCGGCTGCCGACCACGGTTGCCGAGCTGAAGGAGAGCAAGAGCGGGCTGGTGACGTTCCTGTTCCTGAGCGGCAAGGACAAGGACGAGATCGCCAAGGAATTGCAGGCGACCTTCAAGCTCGCCGAGTCCCAGGCGGTCAAGATCGTGCGCCGGATCACCGGTAGGGCCCGTTTCTTCCGCCGAGCGTTCGACCTCATGGCGTCGAAGTAGGCGGCGACGCGGACCCC
>Ga0209096_1003765_pt1 | contig 12889 bp, 10 predicted proteins | sample AD_UKC034_MetaG_FD_184407 | JGI IMG/M metagenome (GOLD analysis project Ga0209096, IMG submission 184407) | Active sludge microbial communities of municipal wastewater-treating anaerobic digesters from USA - AD_UKC034_MetaG (SPAdes) (version 2) | ecosystem: Engineered > Bioreactor > Anaerobic >... | reverse complement strand
GATCAAGATCGCCACCGGGATCCTGCCGGCCAGGGTATGGGTGACCAGCGGGGTGACGGTGATCGATGTGACCCTGACGGACGGATGTTTCAACCGTTCGCAGAATACGATCACGGTGAAGGTGGTGGACGAGACGCCTCCGACCCCGGTTTGCAAAGAGTACACCCAGGTGACGGTGGACCCGGTCAGTTGCTGGACGGTGGTGAAGGCAAAAGACCTGGACAACGGAAGCCATGATAATTGTATCAAACCCTTGCATTTTGCGGTGGCGCGGATGGCAGATATCGAAAAAGCCAGGGCGGATTACCTGGACAAAATCGAAGCGGAATGCGGGCTCAAGGAATACAAGGAGCATAAAGCCTGGTACGACCGGTATATCGAAGACTGGATCAACATGTATGTCTTCGATGATGAACTGCATATGGACGACTGCGGGGAAAACCAGGTAGTCCTGAGGGTGTACGAAGCGGACAGCATGCCGCGGCTGGATCCCCATGTATGGAAGTGCGGAGCGCACGAATGGTTCTGCTACAATACCTATCCTTCCTACCGCCTGGTCCACAATTACCATTTCTTTTCGACCAACCCTCCGGCCAGCAAGGATTGTGATGCCGGAGCGCCCTGGTTGTGCAAGAAGGCCAGTGAGCAATGGTTTGCGGACCGGAAGACTCAATTTGAATTCTCGAGGTATTATGGAACAAATGAAGGGGTGAATTTTCCTCAGACGAGACTGTACAACGATTGTATGGTGAAAGTGATCGTGGATGACAAGCAGCCGCCGGTGGTGGATCACCTGGAAGACATCACGGTATACTGCGACCATGCCCCAGCAGGGAAGGCCTATGCGCGGCAATTGTGCAAACAAGGGGAAGAGTTCGAGCACTGGCCGGGCCCGCTGTCCTATCAGGGCGAGACCTACGGATATTACGGCGGAAGCGATCATATCCGCCGAGGGCATACGGACCACCAGGACCCGGTGTACGGTTGTGACCACGGAGACCAATGGGCGCCGGTGTATTGCCGCAAGTGGCTGTACCTGGACAGTTTTGATCAGAGCGGTCCGGTGGATCCGGCCCAGTATTTCAGCACCCTGGTCAAATTTGATAAGGACCGGCCTGCGCGTCCCTTGGGAGCAAAAGAATTCTCGATCACGGACAACTGCAGGTTGGATGATACGACCATGCATATTACGGATATCGGCTCGGTGAACGGGTGCGGGGAAGGATGGTATCAGCGAACCTGGACCATAAAAGACAAATGTGGGAATGTGGCGACGGCCATCCAGAAAGTGATTGTTAAACACCGCAGCGATTTCGAAGTGGTCTTTCCTGCTGACCTGGAGGTGACCTGCGATACGGAAAATGCTACCGATTCCAGCCGGACCGGCAAACCGGTGATTACGGATGATGAATGCGAGGTCATCGGGGTGAGGTATGTGGATGAGATCTCGACGATAGATCAGGGCGACGGAGCCTGCTATAAGATCATCCGGACCTGGACCCTGATCGACTGGTGCATCTACGACCCGAATGCGCATACGATCCATCCGGATGTGATTGTAGATGACCGCCTGCGGGCCAACGATACGGACCGGGTCTGCGTGTTCCGCAACCTGAAAGACAATGGAGACGGTTTTATGAAATATGTCCAGATCATCAAGGTCTTTGACCATGAGGCGCCGGTGCTGAACTGCCGGGATACGACCATCTGCCTCACGGAAGGTTGCCTACAAGGGGTGAACATCCCGCTGGAAGGTGCGGACAACTGTTCGGAAGAGGTTCTGTACCGGCTCGACATCACCCGGCCGGATGGTTCGATAGAGACCCGGGTGAATGTAAACTCGATCAGCGGCAATTTTACAGCCGGGGTCTATACGATCCGGATCATTGGTAAAGACCATTGCGAAAATGCGGATACGTGTACGATGAGGCTGACAATGCGGGACTGCAAGGCACCCACGCCCTATTGCCTGAACGGGATTGCGACCGTGGTAATGCCCCTGACGGGAGCCATAGAAATTTGGGCCAAAGACCTGGACCGGGGAAGTACGGACAATTGCACCCCGAATTCGGCCTTGAAGTTCAGCTTCAGCAGCAATGTCGGCGAAGCCAGCCGGGTATTCCGCTGCAGCGATATCCCGGATGGGAAGCAGCAGGCGATACCGGTGGATATCTGGGTGACCGATCAGGCCGGGAACCAGGACTATTGCCGCACGTATATTTTGTTGCAGGACAACGGAGGCCAGGCGGGCGGAGTATGCAAGGATACGACACTGACCACCGCGAACATCAATGGTAAACTGTATACGGAGGATAAGGAAGGGGTTGAATTCGCGACGGTCGAACTCAAAGGAGTAGGCCAGGCGGCGATCCCATCCTTCAAGACGGGTTCCGACGGCAACTTTGCGTTCAGCAATATCCAATTGACTGGGCCGGTGAGCATCAAGGCCCTGAGGGATGACAATCCGATGAATGGATTGAGCACGCTGGACCTGGTCTTATTGCAAAAACACCTGCTGGGTACGGAAAAGCTGAAAAGCCCGTATAAAATGATCGCGGCAGATATAAACAACAGCCAGGATATCAGTGTGGTGGACCTGGTCGAATTGCGCAAGCTGATCCTGGGGCTCTACGACCAGATACCGGGCAACACGAGCTGGAAATTTATACCGAAATCGTATTCCTTTACCGATGTTCAGAATCCCTGGGGTTTTCCAACAGAAGAACTGCTGGATAAGATGAATGAACAGGAGGTGAGGGACTTTATAGGTGTGAAGATCGGAGACCTGAACAGCAGTGCTATACCGCACAGCTTGATCGGCACTGAGGTCCGGGGCTTTGAAAGAGGCCTCATCCTGGAAACTGAAGACCGGCTGGTTCGAAAAGGAGAAGAATTGAGTGTGACCTTCCGGTCACCAAACTTCCGGGGAATCAGCGGCTGGCAGGGTACCCTGCATACAGGCAACCTCCTGTTTGAAGGAATTGGTAATGATGGAAAATTGGATCTTAAAGAAAACAATCTCGGGCATCGCTGGGCGGCACAAGGGATGCTGACCATGAGTTGGAATCATCACACGGGAATGGACCTGGATGACCAAAGCCCGCTGTTTACCCTGATTTTCAAGGCTGGGTCAAACGGCCGCTTGTCAGAGATGTTGCGGATTGGCTCCCAACACACCGTGGCGGAGAGCTATGAGGGGAAAGGTGAACTGGGTGGCCTGTCGATTCGATTTGTAAGCCCGGAAGGCAATACGGTGACCTCACAAAGTGTATTGTATCAAAACTACCCCAATCCGTTTGATCAGCGTACAGTCATCGGGATTAACCTTGCCCAAGAGGGCAGGGGACTCCTAAGAATCATGGATATTACCGGCCGTACCGTCAAAACGATCGAGCGTGATTGGAGCAAGGGGTATCAGGAAGTATGGCTGGATCGCCGGGAGATCGGCGCCACGGGCTTACTGTACTACCGCTTTGAATCCAGATTTTTCACCGCCAGCAGGAAAATGCTCATTGTGGACTGAACCAAGGCCCAGAATGAATAAAATGGAAGGCCCCGGAGCGATCCGGGGCTTTTTTTATATATGAATAATTTATAATATTATTTACCTTTAGGATTGATAAATTTGTTCGTTATGTCAAAAAGCAAAGACCAGAAAAAAGAGGTTAAAAAGAAAGCAACGAAGACCCTGAAAGAAAAAAGGGCTGAAAAAAAGAACAAAGGGAAGTAGGGAGTCCCGATCGGTGGAATGGGTAAGGCCTGTCTAAAAAACCATCCCCTTTAATTTCAGTCCGCTGTCTTCCGGCCAGCCATACAGGATATTGAGATTCTGCACGGCCTGGCCGCTGGCGCCCTTCAATAAATTATCCAAAGCGGAAATCACCAGGAGGAGGGGCCCGTGTTTTTCCAGGTGGAGGATGCATTTATTGGTATTGACCACCTGCTTCAGGTCAGGATTTTCTTCCGTGATCTTTACAAAAATTTCATCCTGGTAATATTCCCGGTAGAGGGATAGGGCTTGTTCCGCGCTGAGGTCATTTTTTGTGTACACTGTGGAAAAAATACCGCGGGTAAAATTTCCCCGGACCGGTATAAAATGGATGGGTGCTTTGAACCCGGCATCCAGTTGGAGCAGGGATTGCCTGATCTCGGGGAGGTGCTGGTGGTTGAAAGGTTTGTAAATACTGACATTCGAACTGCGCCAGCTGAAATGAAGGCTGTCGCTGAAGGCCTGACCTGCCCCCGTGCTGCCCGTAATGGCATGGACATGGATATCCTCCTGGAGCAATCCTTCTTTGGCTAGGGGAAGCAAGGCAAGTTGGATACCCGTTGCAAAGCAGCCGCAATTGGCGATGTGGCGCGCGGGTCTGATCCTGGCCCGGTTCAATTCGGGCAATCCATATATAAAATCGTGGGAAGGATCGGCCAGCCGGTAATCCATACTCAGGTCAATCACCCTCGTTTTTTTGTCCAGGGAATGCTTGGACATGAATTCTTTTGCTTTTCCATGCCCGGTGCATAAAAAAACCACCTCGGGCCTGCCTTCCAATTGTTTGGAAAATATCAGGTCGGTCTCCCCTAAAAGATCCGCATGCACCGAGGTCACCGCTTTACCGGCCTGGCTTTCGCTCACCACCTCGGTGAGTTCCGCGAACGGATGATGGATCAATATCCGGATCAATTCTCCACCGGTATAACCGGCTCCGCCAACAATCGCCACTGGAACCATAGGAGGCAAAAATAAGGGATAAATTGAGGTTGAGGTTAAGGCTGAGGCTGAGGCTGAAGTTGAGGTTAAGGCTGAGGGGCTACTCCGCCAAACGGTGTATCTTATTGGCCGTAGAAAGGATCCGGGTGAAGCCCCGGGCATCCTCGCCGGTCCAGGCATTGTTCATTTCTCCGTATTGTCCCATCTTGCTTTTCATCATATCGTGGGGAGAATCCACCCCGTGCAATTCAAAGCGGTAGGGGAAGAGTTTGAGAAGCACCGAGCCGGTCACCCTTTCCTGGCTGTGTTCCAGGAAGACTTCGATGTCCCGCATGACCGGGTCCAGGTATTGGCCTTCATGCAGCATCATGCCGTACCAGTTGGCCAGTTGTTCTTTCCAGTATTGTTGCCATTTCGCCAGGGTATGTTTTTCCAGCAAATGATGGGCTTTGAGGATGAGGACCGGGGCGGCGGCCTCAAAACCGACGCGGCCTTTGATGCCGATGATGGTATCCCCTACATGAATGTCCCTGCCTATGCCAAAAGGGGAAGCGATCACGGATAAAGCCCGGATGGCATCCACCGGATTGTTGTATTCCTGTTGATTGATGCCGGTAAGTTCTCCTTTCCTGAAAGTGAGGACGAGGTTTTCCGGTTCCTGTTTAGTGACGGGAGTCGGGAAGGCGGATTCGGGGAGATATTGATCGGAAGTCAGGGTTTCCTTACCTCCCACGCTGGTACCCCAGAGCCCTTTGTTGATGGAATATTGTGCTTTTTCCCAGGAAAGGTCCACTCCTTGTTTTTTCAGGTAATCGACTTCTTCCTGACGGGACAATTTCAGATCCCGGATGGGGGTGATCACCTCCAGTCCGGAGCCCAGGATATTAAAAATAAGATCAAAACGGATCTGGTCGTTGCCCGCGCCGGTACTCCCGTGAGCGATGTACCGGGCACCGGTTTGTTTGGCGTATTCGATGATGGAGAGGGCCTGAAACACCCTTTCCGCACTGACCGATAGTGGGTAGGTATTGTTGCGCAGAACATTTCCGTAAATCAGGTACCGGAGGCAGTTTTGGTAAAAATCACGGGTTGCGTCCAGCACGGTGAAGGAAGCCGCCCCCATTTGCCGCGCTTTGGTTCCGATCGTGTGAAGTTCTTCTTCGGTGAACCCCCCGGTATTAACGATCGCCGCATGTACTTCCAGGTTTTTCTCCAGCTGCAGGTATTTGATGCAAAAGGAGGTATCCAGTCCGCCGCTGTAAGCGAGGACTACTTTGTCATATGGAGCCATTGTTTTGTGCTAAATCGTTGATGATCATCCGGGAAAGATCATAGGGCATTTCTTCCATTTTAGAGGGGGCCAGCATGCCGGTGCATAGGCACATTTTTCTTTCGTTGCGTTGCAGGATATCGTAGTTGGGACAACTGCTGCAGCCTTTCCAGAAGGCTTCATCCTGGGTCAGTTCGGAAAAAGTAACCGGTTTATAACCGAGTTCGGTATTGATCTTCATCACCGCCAGGCTGGTGGTGATCCCGAAGACCTTGGCATAGGGGTATTTATCCCGGGCCAGGTTAAAGGCTTTGATCTTGATCTCCCGGCCAAGCCCTGCCTTGCGCAGGTCCGGGGCGACGATCAGTCCTGAATTGGCTACGTATTGGCCGTGACTCCAGGTCTCGATATAACAAAAACCCGCCAGTTTTTCTCCTTGCAGGGCAATAACGGCGTCCCCGCTGTTGAGTTTTTTGATAATGTATTCCGGAGAGCGTTTTGCGATCCCGGTTTTCCTGGCTTTGGCAGATTCTTCGATCAGGTGGCAAATCTCCTCGGCATAACGGGCGTGTTCCGGCCCGGCTACGACTACTGTCACTGGTGCTTCTTGTACCGCCAGTGCATCGGTGATTTGATTTTCATGGTTCATTTTTACTACAATGGCTATGTTAACATGGAATTTGTTCGAATAAATCCAACTCGGTTAATTATTTTATTTAAGAAAATGATAAATACCTTCGTTGGAGGATCAACGGGCAGGTTGAAAGGACCTGGGGGAAAGGAGGTCCTGACTGATGAAAGATTCTATATGTGAAAGTACCTGAGGTATCACTGGTGCAAAGTTATCGATTAGCCGGAACTCGCAGATAAAAATGTTTGAATATTTTTAGCCGGTTTAAACCCGGATGGGCTAAATTTAGTCTTACCCGTTAGAAACTTTAAAAACTCAGATATGCGTACAACCATTTTTTATCTTGCTGCTGTCTTGTTCATTTTGACTTCTTTCACCGTCCAGCCTGCCTGGAAGATGATTGGGGAACGAGCGGTGAAATTCTCCTCCGATCACGACGTCATTAAAGTCGGCGGCAATGACTGGTACACCAAACTCAAAATAAAAGTCGTCGACGCCCCCCTGCACATCAGCAATTTCGATGTGGTTTTTGAAAATGGCGAACGGTTTGATGTGGCCATTCGTCAGGATATCCGCAAAGGAGGCGAAAGCCGGATCATTGATCTGCCGGGAGGAGAGCGCCGGATTGACCGGATTGAATTCCGGTACAGGACCACGGGGAGAGTGGCCGGCGGTACGGCTAATGTGATTGTCTTTGGGAGGCTGAGCCTTCCGCACGAGGGAGCAGAACGAGTGGAATTCGCACGAAGTAGTTCTCACGGAGAACACGAAGAACGCGGAGAATCATTGAATGGGAGGTAAAGAAATATCTCCGTGTCCTCCCTTGCTCCGTGCGAACTTTTTTTTTACCGGGGATGGGCGCACGGGGGCGCCGTGCAAGTAGAATTCTCACGGAGAACACGAAGCGCACGGAGAATTATATTTTAAGATTTATCCCAAGTGCAATAAGTGCAAAGTAAAGCCTCCGTGTCCTCCCATGCTCCGTGCGAACTTTTGCGCGGAGAAGGGCGCCTGGGGGCGCCTTGCAGGTAGAATGCACACGGAGAACACGAAGAGCACGGAGTTAATCGAATATGAGCAAAAGAAATATCTCCGTGCCCTCCCTTACTCCGTGCGAACATTTGCGCGGGGATGGGCGCCCGGGGGGCGCCGTGCAAGTAGAATTCTCACGGAGAACACGAAGAGCACGGAGAAGTATATTTTTAGAATTTATCCCAAGCACAATAAGGGCAAAGAAATATCTCCGTGCCCTCCCACGCTCCTTGCGAACCCTTCCGCGCGGGGAAGGGCCTCTAAAACTAAGATTGTCTCCGTGCTCTCCAGACCTCCGTGCGAACCCTATCGACTCTATTAGACAACCTCCAACGAAGCTCACAAGAAAAGGTCCGTCATCAATTCCGAACCGGGATCCACTGCGTAAGAAGTAAAATCATTCACTCCGGCTTCCCGCAAGATGTCTTCATCAATGCAAAACCGGCCGGACAGGGTGGAGGCATTGTGCCTGAATATTTCATAAGCGGCATCGGCCACGATTTCCGGCTTGCGGGACAGCCGAACCATCTGGTCCCCTCCAAGGAGATTTTGCACTGCTGCGGTGGCAATGGTAGTCCTTGGCCAAAGCGCGTTGACGGCGATCTTTCCCCTGAATTCTTCAGCCCATCCCATGACACACATGCTCATGCTGAACTTACTGATCGTATAAGCGAGATGCATGCCCAGCCATTTGGGATCAAGATGGATGGGAGGGGAGAGGACCAGGATATGGGCATGATCCGATTTCTTCAGGAAGGGCAGGGCATATTTAGTCGTCAAAAAAGTGCCCCGGGTATTGATCTGGTGCATTAGGTCAAACCGTTTCATTTCCGTGTTGGGCGTATCGGTCAGGGAGATGGCACTGGCGTTGTTGACCAGGATATCGATTCCGCCGAAGGTTTCAACCGCTTTGTGAATGGCCGCGGCGACCTGTTCTTCAAAACGGATATCCGCCTGGATGGGCAGGGCTTTTCCTCCGGCCGCTTCGATTTCAGCTGCAGCGGAATAAATGGTTCCAGGCAGTTTGGGATGCTCTTCGGTGGTTTTGGCCGCAAGCGCTACATTGGCGCCTTCACGGGCCATTCGAAGGCCTATGGCTTTACCAATACCCCGGCTGCCCCCGGTGATAAATACCGTTTTGTTTTTTAAAAAAGACATGGCTTTTGAATCTATCCGGCTAATCTAAGCGATAGAATCGGCTTTTGAATTTAAAATCCAATCCCAGTGCCTGGAATGGAATGGGGAAGGCTACCTTTCCAGGGTTCTCGAGACCCGTTGCCCGGCCTTGAGGTTGAGGGTATCCCGCACGGTCACGGTATTCCCATTGTATGTATTTTCCTGTATCAACAGGGTGGGGATGGAAGCGGGTACCGGAAACAAATGTAAACCGAAGGAATAGGAAGGATAGAACAGCACGTTTTTGTATTCCTGGTTTTTGTCCATCCGGATGGCTTTTACCGAAACGGTATCGGTTGGCGCGGAACCCCTGTTCCTGAAATCAATTTCGACATAGCCCACCGGGAGGATGGTGAAATCACAGCTTTGAAGATGACCGTCCGGCAGTTTCGCGGGGACCACAGGAGCCACCATCTCATTGTATTCGAACCGGGTAAGGCCGATATCCTGGACATCCAGGCCGGAATACTGGTAAAACTGGTTGTTCAGGGTGCCCGCTTTTAAAAAAGTGATAAACCGGTAAATCAGGGTGTCTTCAGGGTACGATATCTGCAGGGTGTATTTTCCTTCAAAATTGGTTTTTGCGGAATCCAGCCCCTTTCTGAATGCGATGGATCCGCAGCAGGGCTCTCCGTATTCGGTATACACCCAGACCCCGGGAACCCCAAGCCCGGTGATTTCATGGGTCACCCTGCCCCTCACCGTATAATTATACTGGTCAACGTCTTCCTGATTGCAGGATGCCAGCAATCCAAAAACTGCGATAAACAAATAAAACCTGCCCATACCTTGCAGGCACGAAATTAACCGATATTTTCATGGTTATGTTGAAAAGGGAATGTCTCTGCCTTGGTTTTCTGGGTTTGTGTCTTGTATCCTCCGGCCAGACCATTCTGTTTAAAAATTTTTATATCGCGGATGGCACCGGATCAAAGTTATTCCTGGGTGATCTAAGGATAAGGGACCATAAAATTGCTATCCTGGGTGAGCTCATCCCCCGGCCGGGAGAAAAGGTGATTGACGGCCAAAACCGAAAGATCCTGGCCCCCGGTTTCATCGATACCCACAGCCATCACGACCGCAATCTTGAAGATTCCGGTCAATATTCCAGCTTTCTGAATCAGGGTATTACCACCCTGGTCATTGGCCAGGACGGCAGTTCCCGTTTTCCCCTGCAGGATTATTTTGAACAACTGACCCGGGAGGGAATTCCGGTAAACCTTGCATCTTATTCCGGCCACAACACCCTCCGTTTTAATGCGATGGGCAACACCGAATTTAACCGGGAGGCCACCCATGGAGAAATCCGGAAAATGAAAAAGGGGCTGAAACAAGATTTAAAATCCGGAGCCCTGGGATTAAGCACCGGACTGGAATACGATCCCGGTATTTTTTCCTCAAAAGATGAAGTCTTGAAACTGGCCCTGGCAGCTGCCCGAAAGGACGGAAGATATGCCTCCCACCTCCGTTCGGAGGACGTCGGCCTGGAGGAGGCGCTGACTGAAATCATCGATATTGGCCGGAGAACCCGGATGCCGGTACATATCTCCCATTTTAAGATTGCCATGAAAGCCAAATGGGGTATGGCGGATCAGTTGTTGCAGCGGCTGGACAGCGCCCAAACGGCGGGAGTACAAATCACAGCCGATGTCTACCCCTATGATTTTTGGCTTTCCACCCTTGAGGTCCATTTTCCCAAACGGGATTTTGACAACCGGCAAACCGCTGAATTTGCACTCCGGGAGCTTACTCCCCCGGACGGCCTCATCTTATCGAGATATGATGCCCGGCCGGATCTTGTGGGTAAAAGCATTGCCCAGATCGCGGAGGATTGGAAGCAAGAGCCGGCAGAGGTTTATATGCAATTGATCAAAACCGCCAGGGATAAAAATGCGCCGGAACACGTCATGGGCAGGTCCATGCATGAAAACGACATCACCCGGTTGATGCAATGGAAGCATACCAATATATGCAGCGATGGCTTTGGGGGCGGCCGCCATCCAAGAGGGGTGGCCAGTTTTCCCAGGGTATTGCATTATTTCAGCGGACAACTTAAAGCTTTTGAATTTGAGACCGCCATCCATAAAATGACCCTACTGAGTGCAGACCATATGGGCCTGGCCCTCCGCGGAAAAATCAGTCCCGGATTTTATGCGGACCTTGTGGTCATGGACCGGGATCAAATCAAAGATCATGCTAGCCTTGAGGATCCCTATGCGCTCAGTTCGGGCATCGAACAGGTTTGGGTCAATGGGGTTCAGGTTTGGGATGGCCGGTCATTTATGGGATCCAGGCCCGGCATGGTGCTGAAAAGACAAGCTCAATGAATATTTATAGCACCGTCCAACGAAAGACCTTGCTCCTCTGGGCCGGCGTTTTATTGGGCCTGGTCTCGGTTTATGCCTCCTGGCTAAAATACCAGGCCCCGCCCCGTGCCTTTGAAGGCAGCCCGCTCCAATACACAGGGTATAATAATTATGTGATATTCAAACAGGCGTTTTTTCATCTGCTGGACCATAAGGATATGTATGTGCTATATCCCGCGGAGCATCACGACTTATTCAAATACAGTCCGGGTTTTGCGGCGGCATTCGGAATCCTGGCCTGGTTGCCCGACTGCATTGGACTGACTGTCTGGAACCTGCTTAATTTTTTGGTATTTTTCCTTGCTCTGACACGGCTCTCGGTACCCTGGGCGGCGCGCATCCCCTTGTTGCTGGTTTTTACCTTTCCTGAACTGCTGACCAGCCTGCAAAACCTTCAGTCCAACGGCCTGATGACCGGATTACTGATCTTTGCTTTTATTGATTTTGAAAAATCAAACACGGGGAAGGCGGCGGTCTGGATAGCCCTGGCCGCATTCATCAAGGTTTACGCGGGCCTGGCGGCCTTGTTTTTCTTAATCTATCCGGGCAAGGTCAGATTTATTATTCACGGCTTACTTGCTGTTGGGGTGCTCTTTTGTTTACCCCTGATATGGGTGCCACCCGCTGAAATGTGGGCCCAATACCGGGGTTGGTGGCGCATCCTCAGCCAGGATCATGAAGCTTCATTGGGAATTTCAATACTCTACCTGATCCATCTGGTGCAGCCGGCTTTCCAGTCCAAAACCTTTATTCAGGTGTTCGGCTTAGGGATGATCCTTCCCGCCTTATTTCCATTGCGGAAATTCGCTGATGTTTTGTCCAGGATCAACCTGCTTGCCTTCCTGTTTTTGACGATGGTGATCTATAACCATAAGTCGGAGTCGGCCACGTTTATCCTGGCCGTGGCCGGAATGGGGATCTGGTATTTTTCCAAGGCAAATCCCACCCGCCTGCAAACGGCCGGTATCGGCCTGGCCTTTATTTTTACCGTGCTCAGCGCTTCGGATCTTTTTCCGGCGAATATTCGCAAAAACTGGTTTGTACCCTATGGGGTTAAACTCTGGCCCTGTATCCTGATTTACTTGTTGGTTCTGAAGGAACTGATTCTTACCGGTTTCCGGGTTCAGGGAGCGGAAGAGATCCGGGGCTGAACCACGGCGTGGAATTTGGTCCAGGCACTGATACACATTTGGGTGATCGTTTGCCAGTCCTGTTCCGTGATGGACTGTCCCTTTTGGTCACGGAGGACCATGGCGGCCACCCGGTCGCGGGCATAATCCATAAAATTTTCTTTGGGAATGCTGTACATGATCTCCCCCTCACGGGCTAAAACGGCTTCCCAATCGGAAGGGGTAAATTTTTCTCCCTCTCTCCGGATGATCCACCATTCCAGTTCTTCTTCGGCCAGTTTAAAAAAATTAAAGGGGACCTTGCTCAGATCATTGAGCTGGCTGAAATAGGTTTTGAGATAAGGGAGGGCTCCGGCGTATTGGATGCGGTTTCTCCCTTCTTTAAAGACAAAGGCGGCTTTGGCCGATTGGTAGGCGATAAAATGGGACCGGATATAAGGGGCGTGAAACTGGGTTCGCATGAGCCGGCTCAGCTGGAAAAATAACCGGACCGGTCTTTTTTCGTAATAGGAGCGCCACATTTCGGCGTCCAGCCTGCCCACGGCCGCCGGGTCAAACTGCCTGAAATCTTTTTTA
>Ga0209096_1003760_pt1 | contig 12915 bp, 11 predicted proteins | sample AD_UKC034_MetaG_FD_184407 | JGI IMG/M metagenome (GOLD analysis project Ga0209096, IMG submission 184407) | Active sludge microbial communities of municipal wastewater-treating anaerobic digesters from USA - AD_UKC034_MetaG (SPAdes) (version 2) | ecosystem: Engineered > Bioreactor > Anaerobic >... | reverse complement strand
CTTGCAACTCCGTGGTACTTAATTGAAAATTTTGAAGTTGCTCTTTGGTCAATGAAATGAGATTTTCATTGACTGAATTGGGCTGTTTTTCTTGTTCTTGTTGGCTGTTTTTACACCCAAAAACAACTAAACTCAATAGAACGATAATTATATTTTTCATTGTTATTTTATTTTGAAATGAGATAAAGAATAGTGATGGCTGTTTGATTTAACTGGGCTACAGCCTGATAATAGTTGGTTTGAATTTGTGACGCCTGATTATTCAAAAGCACCCAATCCAAATAGTTGATTTCTCCATTGGCAAATTGCTCTTTTGCCGTTTTGAAAATCTGTTCCGCTTGTGGCAGTTGCTTGTTTTGAAAATTCTCAACAATGGATTTTTGGGTTTGATAGGCATTCAAAGCCGACCGATATTCCGTTTCTAACTGTGCCTTTTTGACCTGTTGCTCGTTTTCGTAAAATGCAATTTTTTGTTGTTCGGCTTTTATGTTGGCTTTTTGTCCGCTTGCAAAAATGGGAATGCCAATGCCAATGGCAACAACATTGTAACGGTGAGGATCAATATCTCTAAAACTTTGGTTGTAATAAGATAATGACAAATCAGGCAGAAGTTTGGACTTCTCTAATTGTACCTGCAATTTGGATTGCTCAATTTCCTGTTGGGATAGCTCAATCAAAGGATGATTTTCTGTTGAAATATCATTAGACAGTAATCCTACATCAATGATAAAATTATCGGCTGTCGGTTCATTTCTAATATCTGAATTGAGTAGCCATTGCAATTGAATTTTTGCCAAATCAATTTCATTTTCTAACCATTTTAATTGATTGGAAATATTCTCAAATTGAATTTCGGCAGTCGTTTTTTCCAAGATATTTCCAGCCCCTTTTTCAAAACGCAGTTTGCTTTTTTCTAAAAATTCCGCATAGAGCGTATCGGTTCTGCTAAGAATAGTCTTCTGTTCATTTAGCAATAAAATCTGATAAAAAACCTGTGTAACCAATTTTCTTGTTTCTATTTTGGAAAGCTTTGTCTGAGTAATTGCTTTTTGCCATTCCTGTTCCAATACTTTTTTTTGATTGCTGTAAACCGTAGGAAAATTGATATTTTGTGTAAGCCCAAATTTATTATCAAATGTAGCCGTGTTAATTTGACCTAATTCTGTTGTGAGATTGGTTTGCGGAATATTGAGATAAGATGCTTTCTTCTTATCCTGATAGCTTTCTAACAGCTCATTGCTTTTGATGGAAAGATTGTTTTTATCTGCCATTTCCAAAGCCTGCTCTAATGAAATATTTTGTGCAAAAAGTGGAATTTGGAACAACAAAACAATGAGCGTTGCAATTGATTTTTTAGACATTTTAATTTTCTTGAAATTGATTTTTTCAAACTGAATAAATAGGGTAGGCAAAACGAACAGCGTTAGGAAAGTAGCAATCAACAATCCGCCAATCACCACCGTTGCCAAAGGTTTTTGCACTTCGGCTCCAGCACCTTTACTCAATGCCATTGGTAAAAAACCTAATGATGCTACAAAGGCGGTCATCAATACCGGTCGTAATCTGGTTTTTGTGCCGTTTAGAACTACTTTTTCTAAGTCTTGTTCTCCTGATTTTTTAAGGCGATTAAATTCTGCTATCAACACAATTCCATTTAAAACTGCAACGCCAAACAAAGCAATAAATCCAATGCCGGCACTGATGCTGAAAGGCATTCCTCGCAGTGCCAGCAGAAAAATACCGCCTATGGCAGAAAGTGGAATGGCTGTATAAATCAATAAACTTTCTTTAATGGAATGAAAAGCAAAAAATAATAATAGAAAAATCAAAGCCAATGATATCGGTACGGCTATCATTAAACGGTCTTTTGCCTGATTTAGGTTTTCAAAAGCACCTCCATAAGTGATGTAATACCCCGGTGAAAAATGAAGTTGTTGTTCCGATTTTTTACTCAATTCATTCACGATACTTTGCACATCTCTGCCACGCACATTAAAACCTATTACTATTCTTCTTTTGGCATCTTCTCTTTGTATCTGAGCCGGTCCGGTAAAAATGTCCACATCTGCCACTTGATACAAAGGTATTTGAGTGCCTTTGGGCGTTGGTATAAGCAGGTTGCGAATATCATTCAAGTTTTCTCTTTGCTTTTCATCCAATCGAACCACTAAATCAAATCGCTTTTCTCCTTCATACACTTTTCCTGTACTTTGTCCTGCAAAAGCAGTGTTCACCACTTTATTGACCTCTTTAATATTCAGTCCAAACTGTGCCATTTCGGCTCGGTTGTACTTGACTACCACCTGCGACATTCCGGTTACAGGTTCTATGTACAAATCCTCTGCACCTTTTACGGTTTTGATGATAGTGCCTAATTGTGTGGCATAATGTGCGAGACTGTCTAAGTCCTCACCAAAAATCTTACAGACCACATCTTGTCGTGCTCCGGTCATCAATTCATTAAAACGCATTTGCACCGGATACTGAAAGCCTGTGCTGATGCCGGGTACAGCTTCCAAAGATTTTCCCATTTTCTCTGCCAATTCGGGAAATGATTTAGCGGAAGTCCATTCTTTTTTGTTTTTCAAAATGACCATCATATCGCTGGCTTCCATCGGCATAGGGTCGGTGGGCACTTCTCCGCTTCCGATTTTTGTTACTACTTTTTCCACTTCCGGATATTGTGATTTCAAAATATGAGCAGCTTTTTGAGTGTATTCAATGGTGGTGTTTAAATTACTACCGGTTAAAACTCTTGTGTCCACTGCAAAATCACCTTCTTCCAATGAGGGAATAAATTCACCGCCCAATCTTGAAAGGATAAATACTGCAATTACAAAAAGTACAGCAACCGAAGCAATGACTGTTTTGGGAAAATGAATTACCTTTCTCAACAACCTTTGATGTGCGTTGGCAATTTTATCCATCACTTTGTCCGACAGATTGGGTTTGTGTTTCAGTTTTTTACTCAATACCAAGGCACTCATCATTGGGATATAGGTAAGCGAAAGAATAAAGGCGCCAATCAAAGCAAAAGAAACGGTCTGTGCCATCGGTTTAAACATCTTGCCCTCGATACCTTGTAAACTGAAAATAGGCAAGTAAACAATCAAAATAATTATCTGACCGAATACAGCACTATTCACCATTTTAGATGCTGAACTTTGAACTTCTTTGTTCATTTCCGATTGACTGATTTTGGGCAAGATTTCATATTTTTTACCGTGATGCAACTGATGCAAAACGGCTTCGACAATAATCACTGCACCATCTACAATCAAACCGAAATCCAAAGCTCCCAAGCTCATCAAATTGCCGCTCACGCCAAAAACATTCATCATAATGATGGCAAAGAGCATAGAAAGAGGAATAACAGATGCTACCAACAATCCGGCTCTTAAATTACCCAAGAACAACACCAGCACAAAAATGACTATCAAAGCACCTTCTGCCAAATTGGTTTCAATAGTCCGAATGGCATTGTTGACCATTTTAGTTCTGTCTAAAAAAGGTTCTATCACGACACCTTCGGGCAATGTTTTTTCGATGAGTGCAATTCTTTCTTTCACATTTTTGATGACATCATTGCTATTCGCTCCTTTCAACATCATTACTATGGCTCCGGCTACTTCGCCTTCATCGTTATAGGTCATTGCTCCAAAACGAGTAGCATAGCCGATATTCAATGTAGCTACATCTTTCAGCAAAACAGGAATCCCATCTGAAGTAGATTTTACGGCAATATTTTCAATATCCTCTTTGTTTCCAATTAAGCCCTCACTTCGGATAAATAAAACAGTCGGACCTTTTTCAATATATGCTCCGCCCGTGTTTTGGTTGTTGTTTTCCAAAGCCTGAAAAATATCATTGATAGTGAGATTAAAGGATTGTAACTTTTGAGCATTCACCGCAATTTCATATTGCTTTAGCTTGCCACCAAAACTGCTGACTTCTGCCACGCCTTTCACCCCCAATAATTGTCTTCTTACAATCCAATCCTGAATCGTGCGTAGTTCAGTCACATCATATTTATTTTCAAAACCCGATTTTGCACGAACCACATATTGATAAATTTCACCTAATCCTGTAGAAATAGGCCCCAATTCAGGTGTTCCGACACCATCAGGAATTTCATCTTTTACAGATTGCAATCTTTCGCTTACCTGTTGCCTTGCCCAATACACATCGATATTGTCGTCAAAAACAATAGTAACTAAGGACAAGCCAAACCGAGAAAAACTCCTAATTTCGTGAATGCCGGCAATGTTGCTGCTTGCCTGTTCGATAGGGAATGTAACCAATCGCTCAATGTCGGTAGCCCCTAAAGCCGGAGCTACGGTGATGACTTGTACCTGATTATTGGTAATATCGGGAACGGCATCAATAGGCAGTTTGGTGGTTTCATACACACCAAAAATGACAAGGGCAGCCGTAAACAGCCCTATGATGAGTTTATTCCTTACGGAAAACTCGATGATTTTATTAAGCATATTCTTGAATTAATCATTAAATTAAATTTTGAAACTTGCCCGAAATTCAGGCGCAACAATAGAAAGGCATATTAGCCTCCTTCAATAAAAAATGATTAACCCAAGCGGGGTGGTTGCCAGATTTGGCTGAGGTAGTTATTGATAAAATTCCCTTCCTGATAAAGAGGAATTGCAGATTGAATACTTTCAATAAAAGCTGTACTAACTACATTAAAAGTTGGAATAGGTACTACAAGCGATGTTGAATGAGCTGTGAGTGTTTTTAAAGGAAGATTATCGTGATGGTGATGCGGAATATCGGGATGAGAGCTTGGATTGGTATAGTGTTCTTTTAAAAAATTAATGAAAGAAATATCGCCTTGCAAGTCCTCATGCTCCAAATAATGTTGTATCAATGCCGGCAATTTTATCACCTCTCCAAACATGGTGTTTGCAGAAAGAAAGGTGAATAAAAAGAATATGGCAATGGTACGCTTCATGGATACAAAATTACAATTTTCAATTAAAATAATGATGATATTGCTGATATGAATGTTGTAGTTGCAAAACAATTTCATTTGCTTTTGAAGCATCTGCTTCATCTTCTAATGCTTTCACAATTTCAAGGTGCGGATGCAGCCATTTGTGCAGTTCATCGTGGCTTTTTCCGTCCATTGTGCAGCTTTTTATGAGCTTGTTGTTTTGTTCTTTTAATTGTTGAGCTAATGTTTTATAATCTGTCTGATTATTCTGGATATAAGAATTTACCAATTCTTCGCCTTTCATCACAAATGGCTTCATTTCTTCGTTCACCAACCATTTTTCTCCATTGTTGAGTTCGATAGATTCAGAACTTTCATCTTGTTGATGTTCTGTGTGGTTTTCAGCTTCCTGATGTGTAGTTGATTTTTCAGTGGAATTATTACAGCTCCACAAAAGCATAAGGCTCATTCCAAATACAATTACTTTTTTCATATCTCAATTATTTTTTTTCAATCATTTTTAAAATTCCCTCCAAAACTGCTTTCCCGTCTTTCATCAGGTTGGATTTATGCCCTGACAATTTCCATTTCAATACGGTCATTCTCATTCCTCCAAGTATAATAGTGGTAAGCGTGGAAGCATTGATTAGCTTGCCGTATTGCTCTGCTTTTTGTCCTTTTTCAATGTTTGCATTGACATATTGGTGCATTAATTCCATTATTTCGGAAACTTTATAACTCAATCCCTCATCATAATGAAAAATACTTTCCGCAAAAATGACACTAACAATCGCAGGCTTATCTGTAAAGGTTTGCAGTTGCGATTTAAAAATATCCCTCAATTCATCTCCTGCCGTTGCGTTAGGATTTACAGGAATGTTACTTATGCGGTTTTTCATTCCTGTTATGAAATAGTTGAGCAAACCAAGTAAAATATCATTCTTGCTTTTAAAATGACGGTATAAAGCCGGTTCGGATAAACCAATATCGGCAGCCAGCGTTTTGATAGTCAGGTTTTGAATACCGTAAGCATCAATCCGAGCCGTTGCAGCTTCCATTATTTCTATTTGCCTATCTGTGAACTTTTCCATATTATTTGTTTGCTAACTAATCACGTTAGTTAGTATTCACTCGCAAAGGTAGAAATAGTTTTTTAAGTGACAATATTTTCTTGAAAAAAGTTTTTCACTTCTTTCAAATCGTCATTAAAAGTGTTGGAAAAAAGTGGCTCTTTTGGTTTGCCAAGCGTTGGTTTTGTGTGTCGGGCAAAACCAAATGTGCCAAATGCGTGTCGGCTAAAATTGAATTAAAAAAATGTGCGGTGGGAAAAATAAAAAATATAGAAAGATAGGCAATGAGTGTCGGCTTACTTGCTGTTTAATTGTTAAAATGGTTACTGTCTGTCAATGTTCGGAGGGTTGTCCTACCATTGGCTATAACGTTTTGCCGCTTTGCGAAGGCGGGGATTTTCAGCACTAAACTTCATTAGATGCACAAAACTTGAATTTAGCACTTTACTGTCATAGAAGCACGAAACCCCCGCTTTTGCAAAACGGCTGTTATGCGTAGTTTTTCTGTCCGTTTTCAAGTTCTTCTATTACTTTTTTTATCGGTGTCGTGTCAAATAATGAAGAGCCAATTTCAATTGCTTTTTTGTAAAATGGTAGAATAAATTTTGTAAAACTTTGTTTCTTAAAAGGATTTTGTTCTTGTTCCATTTTTTGATGTCGTAAACCGCCAAACTTTAATAACAAATTTGTTGCTCTTGCTATTTCATTTGGTTGTCTGCGGTCGGAGACTTTCTCTACTAAGTTGTGAAATTCAACATCGCTTTGATGAATGTCGTCTTTGTTTTCGTATCGCTTGAGTTGGTCGTCAATCTCAATAGTTTCTACATTAGGCATATTGATTGTAATGTTGTGTCCTGCATACATATCATATTGCTCATCATACCAAATTCCTGAATCGTGCCATTGTCCATAGAACTGAACTGCGTTTTTTATTTTAAATCCTTTCAATCCGTCCGCTGCTCCCAAAATAGTGATGTCGCATAGATTGGGAAAATATCCTTTAACTGTCTTATTGGTTGTATAGCTTACGAACGAAGTTAAATACTGGTCTTTGAATGAGTCAAAGAAAATAATCACATTATCAACTTTTAGGTAGAAAAAATCATTTACGTTGAAAGAGGATTGTCCAAGTCCTTCAATATAGATTGGTTCTGTATCGTGGAGTATGTATTCATCTTGGCTTAAAGCATATGCTGAATGGAAAAATGTATTTCTGATTTCTTTGAAATGATTTTGTTTGAAGAAGTCAATTATGTTTGGCTTTTCTGCTTCGTGCAAAAGTTCTAAAAGAATATCTTGTTTTTCGCCAATGCCAAGCAACCTTTCGTATTTTTTTGTTTTCCAAAACAGATAAGACGAACCTTTATATCCTGTTTTGATTTTGCACAAACTTCCGATGATATTGTAAAAATCGCTGTTTTCAAAAAATGTTGAGTAAAGCAAAGCAGCAATTCGTGTTTTCTCTTTACCTGTGTGTGTTTGATATAGTTTTTTATAAAACTCAATTGCTTCAAACCATTCATAAAGATTGGTCATTAACTTATGAGTTCCCATACCACGATAGTTGATTAAGGTCAAAACAAAATCAAATTCACTTCTCTGTTTTGCTTCTTCAAACAAGGTTTTAAGGTCTTCTATTGTGTTGTTCATTATTCTTTTTTACTAATCAGAGACAAAGATAATGAAAAAATAGCAGTTGATATATTGTTTATTAAATGAAGTTGTGTAATTTTGCGGTATAAATACAAAATGAGCTATGTTGCTTGAATTTAAAGTTTCCAATTATCGGTCAATTGGTGAAGAACAAACTATTAGTTTGATGCCTGCACCAAAACAGAAAGACCATTCGCAGAATATTATTGCTAAAGGCAAATATGTAGCATTAAACGCTATATCTCTATACGGTTCAAATGGAGGTGGAAAATCCAACATTTTAAAGTCAATGAGTTTGTTGGATAAACTTGTAAATATATCAGCAAGAACGTCATCTACAACAAGATTACCTTATGACCCGTTTTTGTTGAGAGAAGGCTGGACAAACAAGCCGACAACATTTGAAATTTCTTTTGTAATTGGCGAAAATCGTTACAGATATGGGCTTGCGTTTAACGCTTCTGAAGTAGAAAGAGAGTGGTTGTTTCGTAAGTCGGTCGGACGGGAAGTGAGTTTGTTTGAACGAGAACGAGACACTATTGATGTGAGTTCTGGTTACAATGGCTCTAAAAAAATTATTGATGCTGCAATTGAAGCCACAAGAACGAATGCTTTATTTCTTTCTACTTGCGATATATTAAATGTTGAAGAAGCCAAAAGTATTATGCAATGGTTTGGACATTTTAGTATGATTGATGGGCTGAATACTGATATGGAAGAAATTAGAACCGTTGAGTTGTGGCAGTTGGAAGAATATAAAGAAAAAATCAAAGCATATTTAGCTTCGCTAAGTTTGAATATTGTAGATGTTGATGTAACAACCAAAGATTTTGAAGAAACCGAATTGCCTGATGATATGCCTAAAAATATGAAAGCACAACTTGCAAGAAGTTTAAAAGGTAAGCAAAGTTACACAGTTTTTGCTAAACACAGAATTTACGATGCCGAAACCAAACCGACAGCACAAACGCACACTTGGAAATGGGAAGAACGAGAGTCGTCAGGAGCAAAAAAAGCGTTTCAGTTAAGTGGTCCTGTTCTTTGGGCATTGGCAAATGGCGGTGTGCTGATTATAGATGAAATTGAAGCAAAGTTGCACCCAATATTGACACTCAACACCATTGATGTTTTTTTGAATAAAGAAAGTAATCCAAATAATGCACAATTAATTTTTGCAACTCACGACACAAATCTTTTGAGTTATTCAAAACTTCGGAGAGACCAAATATGTTTTGCAGAAAAAAACAAATGGGAGAGTACCGAATTATATTCGCTTTCTGACTTTGTTTATTTTGGAGAAAAGAACGGAGAGTTTAAGTCAGAAAAAGAAAGACCTGATACCGATAAAGAAAAACGGTATTTTGAAGGACGATATGGAGCAATCCCTGCATTGGGTAATTTTCAAAATTTTATTCGTAATACTCAATGGCAAGAAGAGGAACAGTAAGCAAACAAACGGCTAAAGATAAAGACACACGCCCCGTTAGGTGGCGTAGGTATCCTTATTTGTTTCTTATTGTTTGCGAAGATGAAAAAACAGAACCGTATTACTTTGGGAAATTTATTGCAAAATTTCCAGAGGAAACAGTTTTTCTAAGAGCAGTTGGAACAGGCAGAAGTTCAAAAGGTGTAGTTGAGCAATCGGTTGTTGAACGAGAGAAATTACTTGCCGAGGCAAACAAAAATGTTGACGAAGTTTGGGCTGTTTTTGATAAAGATGATGCGGAAAAATCAGCAGGAAACACATTACGGTTTAATGAAGCGTTTAAAGTTGCACAAGACGAAAAAATAAAAGTTGCATACAGCAACGAAGTTTTTGAATTATGGGTTTTACTTCATTTTGTTACTGTTGATGTAGAAACTTTAATTCCGAGAGCTGAAATTTATACTCGTATAGAAACAGCGATAAAACAAATTCCTGCTTTCACAGAATTTGTTTACGAACACGGAAATGTAAATGTTATTGATGTATTGTTAAATAACGGAAACGAACAAAATGCTATTGAACGAGCAACCAAACTACTTGAAGAACATAGAAAGAAGGGTAATCAACCTATTGATGCAAACCCAAGCACAACGGTTCACATTTTAGTCAAACGTTTGAGAGATTTGATAGATTGGTATTCGTATGTCCCTGAATAATATTAAAATGAGCCGCTCGTTAGAGCGGCTCATTTATTGTAATCCTTTTGACTAAATCAATTTGGTTTAAACACCAAATTACCTTGCCAATCCTTGACATACTTACCAACGGCATTGCCATACTTGTCTTTTACCACAACATTGCCCTGCCAATCTTTTTCGTAAGTATATTCTGTGTTTCCATATTGGTCTTTTTGGACAGTGTTACCTTGCCAATTTTTAGAACGGGTACTTTCAGTATTCCCGTATTGGTCTTTTGTAACTGTATTGCCCTGCCAATCTTTCGATTCCTTTTGTATTACATTCCCGTAGGAATCTTTCCAAACGAAATTGCCTTGCCAATCTTTTGAACCCACAGCAATTACATTTCCGTATTGGTCTTTGGCAACGGTATTACCTTGCCAATCCTTTGAATATGTAATGTTCTGCGAAAACGCAAGACTTGACAACAACAGAAACGCTGATACAAAAAATAATTGTTTCATCTCAAATTGTTTTTGATGATTGCCTACTCTATAAAACAGTTTTCGGCATCGCTGCTTCTTACTCTTTTCTTTGGTGTCGGTGTTCAGAAATTTTTCCGACTTTGGGTCGGTCAGCCCGCTTTTGACCGCTATGTCGTTTACAAAATTACGCATAACGTTTTGCGGCTTGGCGTAGTGGCGGATTTTTAGCACAAAATTTCAATCGAAGAACTGCACTTGAACCTACCACAAAACTGTCATACGAAGCACTGCACCCGCCATTACGCCAAACCGCTGTTAGGTGCTGGCGTTCTTGTCCTATTTCGTTGTTGTTCGTCATTTTCCGCTTTTTCTTCTGTTGTCGTCCTTGCACAACATTTGGCAATTTTCTGCACTTGTCTGTCCGCCTAAATGCCAAGGTGTAATGTGGTCGGCTTCCATTTCTTCAATTTTGTATTCTTCTGTGCAAACAGGGCAAATTCCTTTTTGTCTTTCGTATGCTTCTCGTTTCTGATTGTCGGTAAACGCACGGATATTTAAAAATCTCTCTTTGCGTGTCAAAACGTATTCGTAAATCCCTTTTTTGTTGGTCACGTCTTCGTCTTGCATTAGCTTGGTGATTTCTTCTTCAAGTTTTTTATGGTCAAATTTCTTGTCCTTAAACTCGTTGTAGAGAAAACCCCATTGTATTCCTTTCATTTCTTTGCGATACTTTGGAAAAACAACTTTAACCCAATTTATTACGCTTTGGAAATACAACCACAAGTCATTTGCATTTGGCTCGTGCTGTTGCTTTGCCATATAATGCTCAATGTCGTCATTGCTTATCCATTTGATTGTTGTTTCTAAATAGTCTTGTCTGATTGGTGTTCCGTTCATAAAGTCACCACCCAAACCATAAGCTGCACAACCGTTTTTACTGAAATATCTTTTTGCGTCTGAAACCCACGAACCTGAATAAACTGCATTTCGTAATTCTTGGTCGGTTAGTTTTTCTCCTGCAATGTTGATTGTCTTGAACCACTCCAATTTTTCGCTATCTGTTCCGCTACACAGATAAACCATTATTTTGTAGTTCAAAATTTGTTCTTGTTCGTCTTTCTGTAAGTTGTGGAAGTATCTGCTTTTAAATGCAAAATCTCCTTCAACAAATTGGCTTATTGAAATTGTTCTTTGCTGTCCGTCAATTACTTCAAAATTTCCATCATCACGAACTGCCCAATACATTACGTTCAAAGGATAGTCTTTTGTAATTGTGTCTATTACTGCTTCACGCTGTTTGTCTTTGTAAATAAATTCACGTTGGTAGGGTGGGCGAATGTCCAATTTGCCACCATAACCAATTACTCCATTCTCTTGGTTGTCTTGATAGCCATTTGTAAGGTCTTGGACTGTTATTTCTTTAAGTTTAATTTCCATTATTTCAATCTCTTGTTTTTGATTACTATTCTGTCGTAAAGTCTCTGATAAGTTCCGTTTCCACTGTCCAAATAGAAACGAGGTCCGCCAGCCATATAACTTCCTTTACTCGCAATTTCTGACATTGGAGTTCCGAGTGTCATACTTGAACCAATTATTTCAAATTGGTCTGGATTATACTTGTCCAAAAATGTTATAGGAACGCCCATTTCGCCTTTGTAATCAATAGGTATATCTTTTACTTTACTAACTTCAATTGCATCATAGTTTACGTATTTCGGGTAATCATCTTCGTTTCCTTTGTATGATTTATACAAGATTAAATCTTCGTGTCTTTTGGCGATATCAAGATTTGTATACCAGCAAATGTTCCCAAAAACTGCATACTTAATTCCATCTTCTACTTTAACGCTGTTATGTTCGTAGCTGTCCGGCATAGTGAACTTCTTAACTGAATTGTAGCCAAACCAAATTTTGTCGTCTTGAATAAGTTTGAAAAGTTCTTTGTATGAAATTGCATTTTGGCTCCCGATAATCACAAATTTTTTGTCGTATTCAATGAGTTGTGAAATGTATTCACGAAAGAGAGAGAATGGAGGATTTGTTACAACAATGTCGGCTTGTTTCAAAAGTTCAATACATTCTTTACTTCTAAAGTCACCGTTGCCTTTAAGTTTTTTTATGCCAATTTCGCTTGGGTCGGGAATGTTATTTCTGTTTTTGTCACCAGTATATTCAAGGTAAATTGCTTGTTCAGAGTTGTTTTGACTGAACAAGTCCATATTTTGGTTTTTATAGCAAGTCGCAATGAGTTTTTTTAGTCCGAGTTTCTCAAAGTTGTATGAGAAGAAATGAAAAAAATTACTCACTCGTGGGTCGTCACAGTTGCAGTAAACAACTTTATTCTTGAAATGCGTTTTGTAATACTTTAATTCACGTTCAATGTCGGCAAGTTGCGTATAGAACTCATCCTTTTTATTTGCTTTTGCTTCCTGTAAATTTTTATTTTTTAGCTTATCTGTCATTTGTCACATTGTTTCGTGTCGGTTTCAAAGTTAATATTTCGTTCTTTTGTCTGTCGGTTTCTTGTTGGTTGTGTGTCGTTCTACGCTTGCACCTAACGTTTTGCCAACTGGCGAAGTAGCGGTTTTTGAAACACTACCCTGTCAGGTTTGCACGATGTAAATTTAATGAAATAATGTTTATATACCCACTT
>Ga0209096_1003756_pt1 | contig 12922 bp, 9 predicted proteins | sample AD_UKC034_MetaG_FD_184407 | JGI IMG/M metagenome (GOLD analysis project Ga0209096, IMG submission 184407) | Active sludge microbial communities of municipal wastewater-treating anaerobic digesters from USA - AD_UKC034_MetaG (SPAdes) (version 2) | ecosystem: Engineered > Bioreactor > Anaerobic >... | reverse complement strand
GTTGACTTATTGGAAATAGCAACATTAAAGGAACAAGAAACTGATGCGTAATCAAATACATACCAATTCGTTTATTTAAATAATCTGAAATATAGAATTCTTTTAACATTAAGAATGTCCATAATAAAATTATTAGCCATATGAATAATTGCATCATCCCAATACTAAGTGCAATTAAACCTTCCAATATAAGGACTGGAAATAATAATATTTTTAAATCATTTAAAGTAATTTCTCCACGGCTTAACATTCTTTCCGGGTATGCAAGTTTATCTTTTTCATAATCTTTGTGTTCATCGAATAATCGTAAATGCAAAAAGATAAGTACATAAAACACTATTCCAAGTATTGAATCTTTATAATCAATTTTTAATATGTTTGAAAATAGGTTTGGAAAAGAATATGAAGCCCAATACATGGAACTTGCATAAAGAAACACACCTATAATTGGAAATCGTTCCTTAATAAATCTAAAATATTTTTTCATTCTTTTCCCTTTAGTTTTTTTGCTTCTTGATCTGTAATTCTCCATTCATATGCTGATTTATTTATTGGCAAGGGTATGTTCTCTCCTTGCTCAGCTTCATTTTGATTTTCTGGATCTTTAGTTTTCCATTTATCTATTTCTTCCTGAATTTTAATATTTATTCTATCAATGCTAAGTTTAATATTGCTGTCATTGGGGTCTATCATAATTGCTTTCTGATAATAATTTTTTGCATCATTAAGTTTCCCGAGTTCTTCATTGCAAAAACCCATGTATAAATAGAGAGAACTTGTTTCCTGTTTCAATTCAGCAGCTCTTTCTAAATAATTTAATGCATCCTGAGCTTTTCCACTTGAAAACAACAAAACCCCCATTTGATATTGTACCCTTGGATCATCATTTTTTAATTTCATTGCTTTCTTCATAAATATTAGTGCATCATTTATGTTCTGTAAGGTAATATAGAGTAAACCTATACGGTAATTTGCTTCAAAATGATTATCATCTATTTTTAGTAACGCTGAATATAAAGTTTTCGCTTCATCCCATTTTTTATCTTTTTCCATTATAATTGCTGTATTCAAATAATAATCTTTTTTCATTGTTAATATTTGATTTAAATATTTTTTTAAATCATTTCTATAACTGAATTTATTTTCAATATTTTTCAATACAACAGCCTCATTTTCATAGTCCTTCATTACTCCTGACAACTCTGATTGTTTTAATAATGAAAATAATTCTGCATTTCTTAACAGATTACTTATTATATTTTTTTTAAAATAAATATTTTCATCAGGTATTAATTTAATAAATTCATTTCCAGAAGAAAGATAATCATTTTTCACATTATCAGACATTATTGAGGTTGAATTATTAAAATATTGAGTAATGATATTTATATTTTTATTAGTATTATATTTAATCTTATTTTTATCAGAATATATACAATGTGATAATATATGATCTGCATTATAAAACAGATATATGATGTCTTCATTATTTGATATTAAATCATTTATCTCATTATAATTATTTTCATTTACCTTTAATCTATTAGAATCATTTGAAGCCAATATAATAATCATATCACCACATTGAAATCCGATTACATTGTTATATATATATTTAATGCTGTTCCATGAAATAGATAAAATATCTGGTTTTACAAAATTAATATTATAGGTTTGTGCAAAAATACCATTATTTTTTAGTATCTTTTGACAGATATTATAATATTGTTTTGAATATCTGAATGAATAATATTTCTGATCTAATATATTCGGGATATCAACAATCACATCGTATATTTTATCATTCTTTTTTAATAACGATAATATATTCCTTTTATCTACAACATATTGCTGTTTACCATCTAATGGTAGTATTTCATAATCAACATATCTTTCTGGAATATAATCTAACACTTTATAGTTATTAAAATATGAAATAGATGTATTTCGAAAAAATTTTTGATTACCATCAATAAAAAGGATATTATCTTTTTTACCAAATAATAATACAGGCAATATAATTTTCTTTAAATTTCTTATTGCAGAATCACTATTAAAGAATATAATATTTCCATGAGATACTATTTCATTATTGTTGTTAATAAACAATGAATTGTATTTATTATTATAAAGAAGTTTATATCCATCAATATGCTTTATAAATAATTCATTATTAAAATGAATATTATAATATTTGTTAAAAATAAAAATAGCAGGAATGAATAATAACGAAAATATAAAATATATAAATTTTTTGTATTTATTAATCGATTTTTGAAGTAAATAGATTCCGGAAATAATCACATTCATCAACATTATTATATATAAAAATATATAAAATACAATTGTTGTAAACTCTGTTAAGCATAATGCAATTAATATTGGTACTGGTAAAACAAACATTGAATAATTTATTATGTTGAATACTTTATCATGCTTATAGTGAACTGTTATCATAACAATGTTTTTATAAAATGAAAATCCATACACTGAAGCAGGAATCATAAAAAATATAATTTTCATATATAAATAATTATTTGAATACTCATAAAATGTTCCAGTAAGAAATAATATGAATGCTATTGGGAACAGCATTTCACTGTATACATACCAAAAAGCATTTTTTACATACTTAGATATTGTAATACCAATTAATAATGAAATTAACGTTGTTATGATAAATAGTAGTTTTATATGAATCATGCCCCCATAATTTTTTTCAATTATGATATACCCTAAATATAGATAAATAAGTATACATGAAATATTTAAAAATGTAAAGTATACATCATCCCTAAAACTTATATTTTCATTCATATCATCCGATATGTCTTTTTGCTCATGTGTATACTGTGGTGAAAGATTATATGGAAGTTTAATGAAGTATATTGTTGGAATAATTGCTAAATATAGAATCGATTGCAGATACGCATATTCTCGAATGAAAGAAAACAAAGTGAATAATCCAATACCAGCGATTGCTCCTATTATTATAGAAATAATTAAAGTAATGACTCCATTTTTATCATCAATAAAATTTCCAGATGATATTTTCATAAAATAATGAATTTTTAAACCGAGCAGAAATGGAAGTATTGAAAGTGAAATTGGAATGATTAATTCATTAGAGAAAAGTAACGAGGAGGAAATATAATTCCCAACAATATTTAAACTATCTCGAATTATAATTATCACAGTTAATAAAACAAATATTCCATCAGTGATAATGTATATTTTTCTAGAAGAATATTTTCCTAATAAAAACATCCCCGCAAGATTTCCAACAAATCCGGCTGATATAAATGTCACAAAAATATATTTAATCGAAGAACCATAAATATTTAGTGAAAAAAGCAAATGTGAAATTTCACAGTAAATTGCCGTTAATATGCAAAAAGAAATGCAAGTATTTACATAAAGCATCTTTCTCTGTATAATATCCGTGTAATTCAATTCCTTTAAGTGCTTCATTACACAATATCCTATATATGTATTTTTTTGGATCTTTCTAATTCACATAATTACAATTAAATCTAAATATGTAAATCATTCTTTCTTTCAGATAACGATCTATTAAACAGAAGTACAATATTACATCAATTACTCAATTATGAAACATGTAACTTCTTTTCTACTGGTTGATGGTTATTATAATTGTAACACTATTATCATAAATACATACTAAATAAATCGCGTTTATATAATCAAACATATTTATATATTTAGTGGTTATTATATAGCTATTATGAAATCGCTTGCAATGAGATTGAAAAAATTGTAAGCTATTTTATTATTTAGACCGTTAATAAGTATGAGACCTTTACTCCCCTATTTTCAATAGGGATTATATTGTTTTACTGTATTGAATATAATAGTATTTAGAAGTATTGTTCAATATTTTATTAACACATAAGTCTTTTCTATACACAAATGAAAAAATATTAACATCACTATTCAACTGAAATTGCTGGATTGACAATCTTTATTATTGTATATTAATGGTGATATTATGAAAAATGAATATATTCCTGAAAATAATCTAGTTGTGTTATTCCTATTGTTAATTCTGACATTAGGACTTTATTATTTCTGGTGGCTCGCTCGGGTAAGCAGGATTTTTAATGATAATCCCATATCCAACATACTTCTCGTCATATTAACGTTTGGTTCATGGAGCATATATATTAACGTTAAATTCATACAAAGATCGGAAGAAATAAACGGCAGAGAAATGAAATGGTATATGGTATTTTTTCTTTTTATGGCTCCACTTATTGTACAGCATAATATTAATGAAAAGTTCTTTCCAGGTAGATAGCACGTCAGGAGAATATAATGATTGTTAAATGCTCTGATTGCCAGGCTTCATATTCTGTTGATGATTCCAAAGTAACGAATAAGAAATTTGGTTTTTCTTGTCCAAAATGCGGCGCTAATGTAATTATTGATAATCGTGCTATTGAATCTGATGTTGAACTACCACTTGCGCCTGAAGTACGGACTACCAGCAGCCCTTCTGTTGATAATGAAAATTTATTCTCATCTGATAATACTACTTTATCTGAAGACACTGTATCTTTGCAGGGTATGCCAAATGAAAGTGAAATTAGCAGTTTATTAAATGAAGTTGAAGGACAGATAAAATCAAAAACCAAAACCAATAATGAAATTGCTGTTCCAAAATCTGACGACTTTATGGATTTTGATCTTTCTAGTGATGACGAACAGATTCTACGTGGTTCTGAAAATATTGATAAAGATAAAAATAAGCCAGCGACTGCAGTTATTGATGAAGATGAATCTATTAGTCTTGATGATTTTGATTCAACCGAAAGTCTTGAAATCAGTGAAGATAAATCATCTTCAGATAATAATTTAGATATCAATCTTGATGATTTAACAGATAATGAATTAGCATTGCAGGTTTCTTCTCGCCCAACAAAAATGAGATCTTCAGCTTCATCAGATAATGCTTTTGATTCAACACATGTCAGCCAGGATGATTTTAAACCTCTTGAGGAAGATCTCATTCTGGATGATCTACCACATGCTTCAACAAATTCAAATGATACAACAACAAGTAATTTCAAAAATGATATTAAATCCGAAGATATTCTCAAGGATGGTTCACAAGTTGATACAGACGAAAGCATAACAATTGATCTTGATTCACTTGACATCCAACTGGATGATACAACACCCATTGCCAAAGCTGGTGAAACACCTCCTGCGGAAAATATATTCGTTGATGCTCCTTCTGCCATTACTAGTTCCAAAACAGATCTCCCATTAAGTGCAATCAACGAAGAAGATCAGGATATTACCCTAGATCTTGACACTCTTGATATAACACTAGATGAAGTGGAAGAATTCAAAGAGGGAGTCTCCATAGACGAAGAAGATGAGAAATTAACCCTGGAAGATGCCGGTATTACCCTTGACCAGCTTGAAACAGAGGGAGCTGAATCAACGAAATCAGAATATTCTGTTGAACCAGAAGATGAACTAAAGCTTTCTATTGATGAAATCGATCCATCAATTCGTCTTGATGATCTTGAAAAAGAATCTACACCATCAGAGAATATTATTGCTGAAATTAATTCAGATGATCTTCCTGAAATTGATTTTGATAAGCTTGAAGCCGTTACTGACTCATCATCTGTTGAGAATGCTTCAGATTCTTTACTTATTTCTTCCCGTTCAAATATATCATCAACATCAACCACATCGCCAAAGAAGGAAGATTTTCTCGATATTGAAAGTAAGGAAAGCTATACCAGATATCAAGAAGATCTTGAGAAATATGGATCTGAACCCAGGGATACTGTTCCAAAAGGTACGATTAATTTTTCTATCGATTATTCTTTAAGCCATTCAAGATTAAAAGCTTTATTAAGAATCATTAGTGTATATTTTATCGCCCTCATTCCTCATTTTATTACACTTCTTGTTTATTCCATGCTATCTTCGATTTTGGGTTTTATAAATTGGATTATCGTTTTATTTTCTGGGCAGTATATAGATGATTTCATTAATGTGCAGGAAAAGACTATTCGATACAGTCTTTCTCTCGCAGCCTGTAGTACTGCTGTTGTTGATGAAATGCCCGTGTATACCGGGAATGAAGATATCGATCATGCATTACAGTTTTCTGTTACATATCCCAGCAAACCCTCACGTTTACTCGCTTTCCTGCGAATATCTGTAATAGGTATGTATATTATCCTGCTACCACATTTTATTTTGCTCTTCTTGTTGTCTCTGGGTGCTATTATTATAACATTCATTGGCATAGTATCAGTCATTTCAATTAAGCGCTGGCCAAATATATTATTTGATTTTATGGTTCGTTATTTCAGGTATTATGCTAATATTATATCCTACTGGATTGGATTAGTGGATAAGTATCCGACATTTAGGTTTGAGTGATAATTAACTTCATTTAAGTTTTATTATTACTTCAACTCTTCTGTTTTTTTTTTTCGTCCTTCGCTGGATTCATTTTTGTTGATGGGTTTTTCTTCTCCATATCCCTTGTATGATAATTTATCATGCAACCCCATGCTATGTAAATACTTTGCAACAGTATGCGCGCGCTGTTCCGTTAGCCTCTGATTGTATTCCTTGTTTCCAATGTTATCCGTGTGACCCTCAACTATCACTTTTCTATCTATATATTTTTTTGAAATTATATCATACACTATTGAAAGATTTCTTTCAGCTTCCTTTTTATACTATAGGAATCATAATCAAAAAGTATTTCACCAAGTCTAATTACAAGTCCCCTTTTTTCACCATCTACTGTAATTCCGCTTTTTTCCGAAATCATCTTTTTTATTTCACTTATCGCTTTTTCTTTTTCACTCGGAATCACAGGACTGTACATTCTATAATTTGTTTCTATAAACATTCTCAATTCAGCAAATGCATATTCCATTGAAGCATTACGTTAAACAAAAATAATATTATAGATATCTTCCGCTTTATAGGGTTGTCGCTCCTTAATGTTCCATAATATTGTACCGATATTTTTCCCAATTATTTTATAAGGATACCCCACTATGATTTCTGTGTTTTTGAATGTTTTATCTATGTTGTAATTGTAATCGACAATAGCAACATTATTCCCTTCAATAAATATTACATCAATTAATTTATATTACACATTTAGCGGAAGTACAAATGGTTTAGAAATATTATTGAACAACATTTTAGCATTTGATTCCCACTCGTACCCCTTTTTTAAAATAATATTCAACTTTTGCAGAACCCACTATTTCAAGTCTGATATTTTCGGGTATAACCCATTCCAATTTATCAGCAAATAATACAATAACATTAACAGTTGATAAAATTACTGAACATACTATAAACAATATATTTTTCATATTTATACCCATGAAAATGCATAATCTATGATGTCATAATATAGTTATTTTCAATATAATAATCTATAATATTTTTTTCTTGTTTGTTTTTTATAGGTGTCACCACATAACAGTTATGTGGTATCATTAGATTAATTTTTCACATACTAATATATTAAAAAGGTTCTCTTTATTATGAGAGAGTATTTCGGAGTTGATGGAATTCTTTCCAAAACAATTAACGAATTTGAATTTCGTGATGAACAACTACATATGGCAGAATTTGTTCAAGAGCTGATTACTGAAAATAGATGTGGTATTATAGAAGCAGGAACAGGTGTCGGTAAAACATTAGCTTATCTTATTCCATCGATAATTGAATCTGTTGAAAATAATAAAAAACTTGCAATAAGTACTGAAACAAGAGCCTTGCAATTGCAATTGTTCGAAAAAGACATACCCATAGCACTTGAAATTCTTTCCACGAAGGGTATTCCTTTTAAATATTCACTTTGTCTTGGCAGTGCTAATTACGCTTGTTACAATCGATTCATCAGTCTCGTAAATAGGGGGTTTTTCCAAAAAATAGATATACCATACATTGATCAACTCACTGAATTATTCAATTCGAATAAATCTTTCACCAGGTTTGATACTGATATTCCAAATAATATCTGGAATTTAATTTTAAGGGAATCAGATTCCTGTAGTAATTATAAATGTCAATACAATACATCATGTCCGTTTCAAAATGCAAAAAGAGAATGGGTTGATTCTAATGTTCTTATAATGAATCATCATCTTTTTTTCACAAATATATCTTCAGAAAAAACATACCTGCCTCTTTTTGATATTGTTATTTTTGATGAGGCTCATTCTGTTGATGATATTTGTTCTGAACAGATAGGTTTTCATATAATGGAAAATGATTTTAATGAAATTATAAAAACAAGTTTCATTAATAATATTCAATCAGCCTTTTTGAATGAAATACATGATGATAATTTAATTAACAATACTCGGTTATTTATTCAAGCGGTATCTGAAGAGTTAAACAAATATTTTTCTTTTCTAAAACGAATTATTAGGGATAATGGTTCTTATAGATTTTATGAACCTTCTCCCGATGGCACTCATTCTTTAATCAATGCTTTAAATCAATTAATTCTTTTACTTGATACAGTATCGCATAAGATTAAAAATGATGTATTATCTATTGAGTTTGATATTGTTCGAAGTAAAATCTTTGAGATAAGTGAAAACATTAAAAGCTTCGTGTATCATATGAGGGAAAACTTTGTGTATTGGATGGAAAAATATGAACCTGGTTATGATGGATCCCTTGTATTGAAAGGCCAACCACTTAATGTTTCTGAATTATTAAAAGTATCAGTAAATTCATTTTATGACTCGATTCTTTATACTTCTGCAACACTATCTATAAATAAATCTTTTAATTATATATGCGATAGGTTAGGAATCGATGATAAATATACACTTTTACTAAATTCACCTTTTAATTATTATAAACAAGCGTTGTTATACATGCCAAAATCCAACATAGAACCAACGGATAATTCTTATATAGATTACGTATCTGAAGAAATTGTTGTTGTATCAGAAATGTTGAATGGAAACTGCCTCGTCCTTTTCACATCATACAAAGCAATGTCAACTGTTCATGATAAACTTAAATTATTATGTGAGCGAAAAATGCATGTACAGGGTGACGCACCTACATCTGTTGTCCTCAATAACTACATACATGACGAAGGATCTCTATTACTTGGCACCAGTTCCTTTTGGCAGGGTATTGATCTCGCTGGAGATCTACTGCGTGGTGTTATTATAACAAGGCTGCCATTTAACGTTCCAGACAGGCCATATATTCAAGCTCGTGCAGACATGTTCACACTCCAGGGATTAAATTCATTTTATTCATACCATGTACCAGAAGCAATTCTGAAATTCAAGCAGGGTTTCGGTCGTCTTATACGAAGCAGTAAAGATAAGGGAGTGATAGCCGTTCTGGATTCAAGAATTTCTAATAAAGCGTATGGAAAATTATTCATTAACTCCATACCAAATTGCAAAATAATAAACTCTCGCAATGATCTTTTTTCATCAATTGAAAACTATGTAACATGTGTAAATCGTAATAATAGTTAAATATATTATCCACATTGAAACCGAAACATATTAACAATTAATACTGTTTTATCAACAATGAAACTGATATTATCAACCGGTTGTAGTCCAACTCTTAACATTTCAATAAAATACATACTCCTATAATTATAAAGCTAATTAATTTCTTGCCAAAATTCCTTTTGACCCCGGACTATTCAAATGTCGATTACCGACATGTTTCTTTTGATAATATTCAGAACCGCAGATTTTATAATTTTAAATATTTTACACGTTTTCTGTTAGTTGTTATTTATTATTTGCCACATTTCTATTCATAACGAAAGTCCATTTCTATCTTAGTATCATTTTACTCATTTCATGAATAACATGAATTGCCGTTATCCTTGTTATTGTGACCTATTAAAACTATAAATCATCACAATAATCAATTAAAATATTTATACTACACAAATATGTAATAATTATAAACAAAGTTATCAACAATTGTTAATAATTCACGGGAATTACACTATGCTATTATCAAAAAACGAAATATGGGATAAGGTTTTATTTAATATTCAGACGATTATCAATAAACAATCCTTTGATATGTGGTTGAAAGATACCGTTCCGCTTCAATTTTCAAACAATACCTTAAAAATTAAAGTTTCTGATGAAGTAGCACAGCGTCATATATCTGACAATTATTCATCAACCATATGTTCTCTTGCCAGCGATATAGCCGGTGAAATGGTATCCTGTGTTTTCACAACAGAACAGCATTCAATTGACAGTAGATCCATCGCAGATATTCGTGAAGATTCTATGCCTGATTCTATCAGTGCCTCTTCTTCCAATGGATCAATGAGTGCGGTACTCTATCCAGAATATACTTTTGATACTTTCATTGTTGGTCCAAATAATCAACTTGCCCATGCTGCAGCTGTTTCAGTTTCTAAAGCTCCCGCTGCACAATACAATCCCCTTTTTATTTATGGAGGTACTGGTCTTGGCAAGACACATCTTATGCAGGCCATTGGTCATAGGATAATAAGTGAAAAACCATTCTTGAAAGTTCTTTATATAGCTACGGAGCAGTTTTTAAATGAGTTTCTTAATGCTATTAGAACCAATACCCTTCCCAGCTTTAAAATCAAATACAGAAATGTCGATGTTTTACTTATAGACGACATTCAGTTTCTTGAAAAAAAAGAACAGACTCAGGAAGAGTTTTTTCATACATTTAACGCTCTTCATAATAACAAGAAACAGATCGTTATATCAAGCGATCGTCCACCAAAGGATCTTTCCACTCTTGAGGATAGGCTCCGTTCCCGCTTTTCTTCCGGGCTCATAACGGATATTCAAACACCAAATGTTGAAACGCGTGAGGCTATTCTTCGTAGCAAAGCCGAGCGATTAAACATGAATATTTCTGATGAGGTACTTAATTTTATTGCCAGGAGAATAAAATCACATATCAGGGCACTTGAATCTGCACTAATAAAACTTAATGTTGTTTCTGATACATTTGGGGAGCCTATCAATATTAATCATGCCAAGATGTATCTCAAAGATCTTTTTGAAGAGGAATCCAGCAAGAAGATTACAATTCCAGACATTTTATATAAAGTTTCAGAGAAGTATGGAGTTTCAATCGAAGATCTTAAATCTAAAAGTCGCCATAGCAGGGTAGTTCAACCAAGATTTATTTCAATGTATGTTGCCCGTAAATTAACCGATTTGACAACGTCTGAAATTGGTCGCGAAATTGGTGATCGCGACCATTCTACTGTTTTAAATGCAATGAATAATATCGAAAAAATAATTAAGGACGATAGTGATTTTTCTGAACAAATTGATGAAATTATTTCTGAATTAAAAAGTTGATAGTTTGTTTGTTTCTTGTTATTTACTTAAATTAGTTTTCATTTTATTATTGAGTTTACTTATCAATTCATTAATTTTTTGTATTTGATAATTTTTATTAACAAATTGTGATTTTATAATCTCTGAATTATTCAGTAGTTAATATATTATTAACATTTTTTTTATCACTACTACTATTACTATATATATAATAAATTTATTTAAATAATGGTAATCATATGAAATTTGAAGCAGAAAAAGAACAACTTATTAAATCATTATCGATTTCTGATTCTATTATTAGTTCAAAAAACGTTAATACAATTCTTTCAAATTGTTGTTTCAATGTTAGTAAAGATTCCATTTTAATAGTTTCTACTGACAACGAAATTGGAATTAAAACTTCATTAAAAGCAAAATCAGATAATAATTTTTCATTTTGTATTAACGGAAAAAGGTTTATAAGTATTTTAAAGGAAATTCCAAAAGGTGATGTTATTATCATTGTTGATGATAAGTATAATGTTAATATTAGCAATAAAAGTTTAAGAGGAAATTATTCTCTTGTAGGTTTAGAAAAAGGAGAATTTCCGGATTTACCTTCATTTGTAGATAAAAATTCTATTGAGTTTGATCAAATAATATTAAAAGATATTTTTAGAAAGGTTTCTTATGCTGCTGCAACCGACTCTATAAAGCCATCTTTTTGCGGTGTTTATTTCTTATCAGAGGAGAAAGGAAAAATTACAGCTGTTGCAACTGATTCAAAAAGACTTTCATTAATCAATGAGGATATTTCTAAAAATTCTCGTTTGGAAGAAGCAATAATTATTCCTTTAAAGACAGTGCATGAAATTTCACGTCTATTAACAAATAATGGTAAATGTAGTTTTTCTATCGGAAAAAACCAATGTTTCTTTAGAATTGGTGATACAGAAATTGTTTCTAGACTTGTAGATGGTATGTTTCCAAATTATAAACAGGTTATTCCAAAAGAATATAAAATTAAAGTGCAAATAGATAAAAACAAATTATTTGAAACATTAAGAAGAGTGATGATATTCACTAGAGAACCTTCATATAAAATACTATTACATATAAATAAAGATACAATGAGAATAGAAACAAAAACAAATGATCTTGGTGAGGCGGAGGAAGAAATAAAAATCATTTCAAATAGTCAGGAAAATATTATTTTAGGTATAAGTGCACAGTATTTATTAGATTCAATAAAAGAAATGGAATCAGACGAGATTGAATTGAAAATAATGTCTAATATCAGCCCAATATTGTTATCACCAAAGGATAATATTAAGGAAGTAGCGGTAATTATGCCAATACAAACGAAATTAGAAAAGGAAGAATGACATTTAATTATAAATGATAATAAAAAAATTACAAATAAGAAATTTCAGAAATTATTCAAATGCCAATATTATTTTTTCACCTGGATATAATGTAATAACTGGGGATAATGGTGTTGGAAAAACTAATATATTAGAATCTATTTCAGTTATATCAAATATACGTTCATTTAGAAATTCATATTTTGATGA
>Ga0209096_1003752_pt1 | contig 12932 bp, 28 predicted proteins | sample AD_UKC034_MetaG_FD_184407 | JGI IMG/M metagenome (GOLD analysis project Ga0209096, IMG submission 184407) | Active sludge microbial communities of municipal wastewater-treating anaerobic digesters from USA - AD_UKC034_MetaG (SPAdes) (version 2) | ecosystem: Engineered > Bioreactor > Anaerobic >... | reverse complement strand
GCCGCCGAGCAGTACAAGCTCGGCTTCACCGCCGCGAACCTCCGCGCCGAAGGCGTCGAGATCCCCGCCGGGGCCATGAACCTCCTGGAGGTCCGGGGCTGGATCGCCCGGTCCCCGGAATGGACGAAAACAAAGCCCCGGGCGGCGATCTGGATGCTGACCCCGGAAGCCGTCCGGTTCCTGGACGACCACGGGCTCGCCGCCGCTACCGGGGGTGCGACGGCATGAGCGGCCTGAGCGTCATCACCGACAAGACCGTGGACGCCGTGCTGGACGTCCTCACGAAGAAAGGCTACGAGCAGACCGACCTCACAAAGCCCCGGCCAGAGGAGGCCGTGATCACCCTCAACTACCGCCACTACCGGGTCCGGTTCGCCGTCCGGGTCGCGGACGCGGCCGACCCCGAACCGGAGGAGGAGCACCGCTGCACCTGCCCGACCTGCACATGCAACCATGGAGAGGCCTGAGATGCCGCCGACCGTCGAAGAGGCCTGGTCCGCGGTAGTCAAGACCCTGCCGGGAGAACCCCGGCCCCGGGTTGTCACCGTCAGCAAGGACGCCGGGAGCCTCCACCAGTATGTCACCGACCTCGCCGCCGCCAACCCCCGGGCCACCTACCGGATCGTCCCGGTCCTGGTCGTCGGGATGGACGGGGTCCAGCCGGGGGACGAAGTCCGGGTCGTGACCCCCCAGGGGAAGCAGGCCTCGACCGGCTACGTCACGGAGATCCGGGACGGCCTCGCGAAGGTCCGGTATGGGGCTGGCGGCGGCACCGCTGAGGTCCCGGTCGAGCGCCTGGAAGTGGTGTCGCGCTGGGTGCGGTTCCCCCGGGCCGGGGAGGCGAGATAGCCCCATGCCCCCCTGCCCGAAAAGGAGTTCTGCATCAGGTGTGGGAAGGACGTATCCCGGTCCTCGTAATCGACATGCCGGGGCGAGAAAAAGTACCGCCCGTACTGCAAGAAATGTGCCGTGGCGATGTTCCCGAGCTTTGCAGAAGTCTTCCCAATAGCATTTTGGTCTAAGAGAAAACCCTGAGTACTCCCCCAGCACCCTAACTTTTTCTCCCCAAACCTTTATAATCCCTCACGAAACAAATATAAATTGCTATTGATGTCAGGGGGATACTGTAAAATGTGGTGGAACAATGCGATTAGTACCAGCAGCGATCTGTCGGGCTGACGGCGAGACGATGGCCCGGTGCTACAACGGGCGGCTCTACGTCGCTCAAGGAGCCTATTCTGAGAAGGAGGAGGCGGAAGCGTATGCCAGCACCTGCCGGGGCGAGGGCGGTCTCGCCCGGGTGACCCAGGAGCGGAAACCCCGCCGGATGCGGACCTCCAAGCAGTACATGTGGGTGGTCTGGGCGTGCCCGGCCGAGACCGTCGCGGACAATCTGGAGGGTGAGGAGGTGGCCGCATGTCCGTAGCCCGGCAGGTGACGATCCATGTCGCCCTGAACCCCGACCAGAACCGGAAGCTGATCCGGGGCAAGGTCTTCGAGCGGTATGGAACCTATCCGTCTCTGGACGATGCGATCCAGGTCGCGGGCTGGCTCCGCTCCAAGGAGGGCCGGATCCACCCCGACCACTGGACGATCTCCGAGGTTGTGGACTGCGGGGCCCGGCCCGGCCGGGACCGCTACGCGGTCTTCGTGCGGAAAGGCCGGGTCCTCTGAGCCCGGATCTCCTGCCGCAGGCGCCCTCTCCCGGGGGGCATCTCCCCTCTCTTCTCCGGCACAATTCTCTCCCGGCACCCCCCGCTCAAAACGCGATAGTGAGGCTCTGGTGCGATCCTGTGATCCGAGGATGTGCGGCATGGCCCGCCGGGAGCCTCGCCCAAACCTAAGCCTCGTTCCGCTCAAACGAAGGGCGGATCGGGCTTCGTTGCCCGTATAGCAACATATGGTTTATGGGCGAAACCGTGGCCGCCTGGGTGCAGGATCGCCCGGATCTCACTGGACGGCAGGGGGTTCGGGAACCCGCCCATGATCTTCTGTTTCCTGCCGATTTTCTGCACATGCAACTTTCTCGTTGCCCGGTTGGAAACCTTCATGTGGGATCGTCACCCATCCCCTCCGTACCCACACGGAGTGTTTAAAATGCGCTGGACAAATGAGCAGCAAGCCCTGATCGTAAAATATCGTGGAACGAACGCCCCTTCTCCCACACTCTTGACGCGGATCCCCGAAGGGGATCGAAGATATAAATGCCCGGTCTGCCACCTCGTCCTCTCTTCTGCCGACCTCATCGAGGGCCGGTGCCCCGTCTGCGGCGAGGCCGAGGCCCTGCGGATCATGTGCCCCCTCGACCACACCCACTGCTCTCACGGGGTCATCGAGTCGCTGGCCTACTGCCCCCTCTGCGGCGAGCCGGTCTGCCCGGAGTGCGGGAGCCATGATGTCTCCCAAATGAGCCGGATTACGGGTTACATCGGGGATTTAAGCGGCTGGAACGCCGGGAAACAGCAGGAACTGAAGGATAGAACCCGCTACGACCCCTTCGACCTCGCGGCCGTCCCGGCCCCAGCTCCGGCGAAGGTGCCGCCGCCGCCCGCCCACGCCCTCCCGGCCCCGATCGAGGTCGCGGATTAGCGAAGATTGGGGAAACGATCTCCCCGCCCGACAATTCTTTTCCCTCTTCTCGCCCTCGCAGGGGGGCTTCCAGGTTCTGGATTAGATAAGTATTGGAGAACGGCAACCTCTTTCCCGACAACGCCCCAATACCTGTACCATGACCCCCTACGAGTACGCCGTCCTCCTCCACCCCGCCGCCGAAGGCGGGTTCTGGGCCGAGGTGCCGGCGCTCCCCGGCTGCCTCGCGCAGGGGGGGACCGTCGAAGAGATGCTGGCGAACGTGCAGGAGGCCGCCGGGGCGCACCTGCGGGCGCTGCGGGAGGACGGAAAAATGGTGCCGGAAGAAAAGGGGATGCTGGTCGCCCGGGTCAGGGTCGGTCGCGAGGCTTCCGCACCTGGGATCGCCGGTAGATCGGGTACCGGGACCCCGTGACCGGGTTGAGGATCTCCCCTACTTTGAGGTGGTAGAACCCCTTCTCCGCATTCTCCCGGATCCGGGCGACGTGGAGGAAAAGGTTGGTGTCGTGGGCCACCAGGGCCTCGAGGGCGAGGAGGTCCTTAACGAGGGTTGCTTGGTCCATGGCTCACCCCCTCCTCTGCAGGTGGCATGGGTGCAGTTCGGCCCCGGGCGGAACCCGGTCCAGGGTGTCTGCAATCTGCCACGGGCCCTTATCGATCCGGTACCAGACCGCGAGGACGAGCATCTCTAGATCAACTCCCCGCCAAGCGACCGGGACATCGGCGGCAAAGGGATCTTTAGCGGGGGCCTTCTGGCCCATGGTCCTCACCTTCCTGAAGCAGGTGCTTCCCCTCTGCTTCTGTTGCACCCAGCGGGGAGATAATGCTTCCCCAGATCTGCTCCGCAAGGGCATCTGCAACTTGGATCATGGCATCAACATCCTTCGAGCTGGCAACCGTCAGTTGGTAGGTCTGAGCCTCCTCCTCGGTGGCCCCAGGGTCGATACAGGTTGCGTCCAGGCAGTAACACCCCGCGTCGGGGTCGTACAGAACGACAAACCCCGCAACGGCTTCGACCGGGATGTAGTGCAGGACCACATCCGTCCCCCCGGTGCCATCAAGTTTCAGTACTGGCACGATCTCCTCCTCATGAGGCCCTCTTCTTCCGCAGGCGCTTCAGTTCCTGCTCGGCCTCGCGCAGCGAGCGGTAGAGGCAGGCCGGGCAGACCAGCACCAGCATCTCCCGGTGCGGGTCGTCCCACACCATTGATCGCCCGCAGTCTGGGCAGACCTCGTGCCCCGGCGGGATCTGGGGGGCCGGGGGTTCCAATAGTTCCTCCTCCTGGTCCAGTCGCCGCGCCATCTCAATCAGCCCGACCCAGAACATGAGGTAATGCCCCGTGAACGGCAGAACCGTGCCGGGAAGATAGTCCGGTAGCCCGTACGTGCCGATACAGTCCATCTCCCGGTGCCCGCAGACAGGACACTCGAAGATCTTGAGCGTGATCCGGGAGTACTCCGCCACCGCGAGGGGGAGTTGGTTCGAGGCAAGAACCCGCATTGCCGGGTTCCCGCACCGCTCGCATCCGATGTAGGTGACCTCCAGCCCGGGCTCAAACCCCTCGTGGATCACCGCATTTGCCAACGCTTTCCATTCCATGCTTTATTCCCCCTCCCCGTTCTTCCGGCGGAGCTGCCGCTCGCACTCTTCCTTGAGCATCGGGTACTCGGCCGCGATCCGCTCGTAGATCTTCGCGTTCAGGATCCGGTACGCCTCCTGCTTCCCGACCCTGCCGAAGAGGGCGTCCAGCCGGGCCTCGTAATTCGAGAGGTTGTGCCGGAGGTGGTTGACCGTGATCCGCTGCAGGAACTCCGGGGAACTGTCCCGCGAGGCGGGCTCGTACTCGTGCCCCCGGTCGTAGTAGAGGTCCTCGTGGAACCGGTTGTAGGCCCGGATCGCGGCATCCACCACGGTCTCGTAGGGTTTTGGCCGGAGGACGATCTGCCAGGTGGCGAGCTCCTGCAGGAGCCGGTCCCGCTTCGTTGCGACGGCTTTCCGGGCCCCGCCCCGCCGGCCCGCGTTCCCGGCCACGAACGCCTGATACGCCGCACTCTGCTCGGCCGCCTCGACCCGGCTCGTCCGGTACAGCTTCGCCGGGGCCGCCGACCGGAAGACCGGGTTCTTGGCCTCTCGGTCGCAGGGGCCGAGGAAGGCGACGATGGCCTTCTCCGTCCAGCCCCGGGCCTTCAGGCCCGCCTTGGTGAGGTATTCTTCCTGATCGCCGGTCATTCTGACTCAGCCCCTGCCCACCAAAAGACGATTGACCCCCCCAGCACCGCCAAAAGGATCAGGCAATACCCCTGCAGGGTGTCACCAAACAGGACCCAGATCACACCGAGCATGATGGCGGTCATGACGGCCACGCTCGCCATACCGAGGAGGAACCATTCCCTGACCCCCGCATAGAACTCCTGCTGGATCCGCTTGGCGGTTTCGAGGTCTATGCCGTGCTTCTTTGCGAGTTCTCTGGCCCGATAGTCTTCGGGGTACATGGATCCCATCTCACCGGCCCTCCCTGCGATAGTGGGCGAACCTGCGATATCTGGAGGGAACGATCCCCCGGGAGAGGTACTTGATCGCACAGGCTCCCGCCACGGCCCCCAACCCGACCGCGAGCCCGGTAAGCGGATCTGCCTCGGCCGGGGGGCTACCGGTTGCCGCCCAGTCCGCCTCCATCGCCACCAGGTGCTCCTGATACAACTCCCCCGGGGTGCGGAACAACGCTGTATCTCCCCGGATCACCACCCGGGCGATGCCGGCGTTGAGCAGGAGCTTCGTGCAGAGCATACACGGCCCTCGGACGATCTCGGCCCCGGTTGCCACATCCTGGCTCGCGAGGTACATCGTCATCCCGGCCACGCTCTCCCGGGCCTGGAGAAGGGCGTTCATCTCGGCGTGGACGCTCCGGCAGGCCTCGTAGTTCTTCCCGGCCGGGATCCGGTGCTCTTCCCGGTAGCAGCCGAGGCCGGCGCAGTGGGGCATCCCCACCGGGGTCCCGGTGTAGCCGGTCGAGACGATCCGGGTCCCATCCACGATCACGGCCCCGCTGTTCCGCCGGATGCAGGTGCCTTGCTGGGCGCAGCGGAGGGCGAGGTCCAGGAAGTAGGTGGGCCAGTCGGTGCGGGTCATGCTGACCGCCACCCCCGGCGACCGAAGGAAGCGTTGAGCGAACTCTGGGTCCGGTCTGCCTCCAGAAGTCGGTCGATCCGCGTCTTGTACGCCTGGAAGTTCCTGAGCTTATCCCCCTGGTTCTTCGGGTACCGGTCGTGCGCCCCGGTGCAGTCCTGCCGCCAAGCCCCCGAGTCCGCGGAGGTGATCAGGTTCCGGATCCGCGGGTCCTTCAGGACTTGGTAGGTCAGGCCGAACGCATGGAGCGAGCAGTAGGAGTGAATGTTCTCCCGCACATGCCGAAGGATCCGATAGATCTCGTCCACATCGTTCTGGCCCTTCAGCGAGCCGACCGCCATATGATAGTTCCAGCCCCCGGTGCCTTCCTCCTCGCAGTCCCAGATGTACTGGACCGCGTGCTGGTAGTCGGCAAGGGTGCTGCCCTGAATCGTAAAGATCCACTGGATGTCGTCCTGTTTCCAGGGATGGACGCAGTCCCGCATGAGGTCCCACCCGTTCTCGAGGCTCTCCTCGATCTGGTTCCGGCGCTCGGATTCATCCATAGATCTCGGGATGATAAAGTCCGGGGTGGCCGCGTAGCCGAGCTGCGGGTAGGTATCCCAGAACTCAAAGACCCACTCCACGTATTCCTCCAGCGAGAACGGGTACTCTTTGAATGAGTAGGCCCCCGAGTCGATCATGATCGACCGGGCCCCGTCGAGGTACTTCGGAACCGCGAGTCTCCCGGCCCCACAGCATCCCTCCTTCTTCCAGCACAGCCCCGCCGAAACCAGCACATCGACATCCTTCAGGTGCCGGTCGAAGCTGGAGGCATCACACGCATAGTAATACCGATCCATTTTATCCTCATTTTTCTGGTTCCCCGGTTTGCGCCCCCGGAGACGGGCATGATCCTGGAGAGGGGCCAAGAGGGTCGCCCCCGGCCCTCTCCCGCTATCCTGTGGACTCACCTCAATAGAGGGGGGATGAAGCAGGAAGCCACGCCCTTCAGGGCGTGGTAGTTCACCCATACTATTTCTTCTGTTCAGATGTCTGCATTTCCTTGTTCAGGTCCTCTTCTGCCCACTCTTTCAGTCTGAGGTACAGGGTGTTCCTGGCGATCTTAAGTTTCCTGGCAACCTCTGCCTTCGAGACTCCAAGGGCGAGCAGTCGCTCAACCTTTGCACGATCAACCTCCTTCAGTTTAGGGCCGAACCGTATCCCCTTTTCAAGGGCTGCACGGCGCCCGGCTTCAGTTCTCTCAAGGATCAGAGCCCGCTCATACTCTGCGAATGCCCCTGAGAGATGGAAGAACAGTCTCCCCGTTGAGGTTGTGGTGTCGATACTCTCTTCAGTGCTGATCAGGTCGATTTGGTGTGCTTTGAACCACTCCGCTATTCGGATCAGGTCTGAGAGTGACCGGCCGAGCCGATCCAGTTCATGGACGATGACCACATCTGCCATATGGGCCTGGAGTTCTAGATCCTGAAGCATCTTCTGGAATCCGGGGCGATCCATGTTTTTCCCGCTGGCCTTATCAGTGTAAACGTTCATCAGTTCTATGCCTCGATAGTCACAGAACCTCCGGATCTTCTCGATCTGAGCATCGAGGTCTTGGCTCAGAGTACTCACCCGGGCATATCCGTAGGCCCGCCTCATTTTGCGTTCGCTCATTTTAAATCCCCTTCCTTCTCTCGCCTCTCCTTCTTTCTTTTATAGAACGTACTGAGTTGATATCCGCACACGATGGCAGACGCCCGCTCGGACAGCCCTTTCTTCATCCAGTGCCCGATCCGTTCCCAATCAACCTCGACCCGCTTTCTCCCGATCTGTTTCCCCTGCGCCCGGGCCCGGGCCAGGCCCGCTTTCGTATCCTCCTGAATCTTCTTCCTCTGGAGATCAGCACCGAGGGTCACTGCAGAGGTTAAAAGGGGCTGGAGTTCCGGCTGGGCGTTCAAAACAAACTCATCAAGTCTGTTGAGTGAGATCACCTTGATCCCGGCGTCCTGAAGTCGCCAGATTTCTTGCAGGGTACCCTTTGCGTCACGGCCTAGGCGGGAGAGGTCCGTCACATAGATCTCCTGAACCTCCCCAGTATCAATGAGCGCCCGCATCTGCTTATACCCCGACCGCTGTTCGGGATCTTTCGCCCCGCTCACCCCCTGGTCGCAGAAGATCAGATGGTCGGGGATCCCGACCTCTTTGAGTTGCTTGAGTTGCCTGTTCAGATCCTGAGTGTCTTGTGAGGTCCGTGCATACGCGATTCGCTCATTCATATGTAAAACCCCGTTTGATAGAACATATATGCTCTACAAAGAGATAAGCCTATCTGGAGTATTTTTTCGGTCGTCAGATAGAGTAGAGTGTTCGTCATAATACGAACAAAGTGATCACTCGGCAACTGGAATTGCAGTATGGTAAAAAAAGTTGAGTTTTGTGAGTAACACAAAATGGTAAAAAAGTGTTACGCGAACAGTAGCACGTTTTTAAAAAAACGTAACATTTCTCCGTCTTGAGATCGATCAGGATCGTGGCGACCGACAGGATCCGATCCGGGGAGGATCGCGGGAGGGCGTCTCCCCCCCTCAGCGGGGATAACTATATATCTAAATGCAATAAATTACATAATTGTCTGAAAAAGTGGAAATGCAAAAAATGGGTGAGTAAAATGCAGTTCAAAAACAAGGCCGCAGAAGAGCGGTTTGAAACGTGGCGTGCCGCCCAGACCTCAGACTATGAGAAAGTGATCTTCATCTTCGCTGAACGCTGGGCCGATGGGATAGAGGATCTTCTGGAGGGGCTGCCTGACGAGGATCTGGGTTCAGTCGCCCGCAGGGCAGAAGACGAGGCGTGCGAAGAGCTCAACCTCGGATCGATGTCCGGCTACTCGTATGGGTGTGCCGTGGCGCTCCTCGCAGATGTCTGGAAGCACGGCGAGGCCCTCCGGCGCTGGCACAACCGGGATCCGACCAACCCTGCAAGCCATGACCCTCGGGCCGTTGCCGAGGCGAATGACCGCGGGGAAACGCTGGTGTTCTGCGGGCTCACGGTTCCCGGGGGAGCGAGCCGTGGATCCTAAACCGTTCAACATGCACAACCCCGCAGACGTTGACCGCTGGTTCAGGGAGATGGATGGGTACTTGCGAACCAGCGACTTCGCGAAGCAGGGCACAGACCAGACCGGAAGGGAGTACGCTCTGGAGGGCTTCGCCTCCCTTCGGGAGGTGCTGGTCTACGACCGTGCCTCCCGGGCGTGCCCGTTCTGTGGCGGGACGGCGGACCACGCGGAAACAAAGGTCACGCCCGGCAAAGATGTGACGGTCGCCTACCTCTGCCGGTTCTGCGGTCGCCACACCCTGGAGGTCCACACCTACCGATCCTCCGAGAGCGAAGACCGGACCCTTGAGGAAGTGGCTGGGGAGGATGCAACTCTGGGGGGATGGGGTGAATGAGCCCCCTAAACCACATTCTCGGAACCGAAACCCCGGTACAGGACGACTCCCGGATAGCCGCCCTGGACCTTGATACAGGGCTCTTCAGATCGATCACTCTGGCGCTCAACGCGATTGCTCAGGAATGTGTCGTGACTCTGGACCCCGCCGGGCTCGGCATCAGAGTGCTGGACCCGGCGAACGTTGCGATGGTCTCCGTGGAGGTAAAACGCCCCGTCCGCATAGAAGGCCTGGTTCAGTTCGGCTTCGACGCCCTCAAGGTCAAAGAGGCCTTCTTCCGCGGTAGCGAGGCCGACCTCGACCCCCAGAACCCGATCCGGATCAAGGTCTGGTCACGACGCGATGCTCGGTACCTTGTCGTGTCCGCACAGGACGCGACCTATGAACTCAAGGAGATCCCTCTCGCAAATCTCCGCCGGGTCCCGAACCGCCCGGACCTCGATCTGCCGGGCCAGTCCTGGGTGTCCAGCGAACAGCTCTTCAGGGCGCTGGTTCATGCGGGCCGTCTCTCAGATCGGGTGACCCTGACCCTTGAACGCGGAGTGCTGACCGTGACCGCGAAAGGGGACGGCCATGTCCTGCGGCGGCAGATCCCGGTCTCCATCGGTAGCACGGAGAACGAAGGGAAGACCTACACTGCAAAGTACTCCCTGGACTACCTCGGAGAGATCTGCAAGGCGACCCGGGGAGCGGGTCTTGTGGGGCTCCATTTCTTCACGGATCGCCTGCTGGTGCTCACCGCCAACCCGGCCGAGCACTGCACGATAGAGTTCATCCTGGCCCCCCGGACGGGCGAAGACGATTAAAACGGGCCCCCATCATGACCACCAAGTGTTCCAATCCCAGCGAGAAAGCGCTCGCCCGCGACGAGTGCGAGCGGCTGCTCGCGGCCTGCAGCACCCTTGAGGACCGGGTGATGATCCTGCTCCAGGTCACCCTCGGCCTGCGGCGGGCAGACCTCGCGGCGATCCCGATCGCCGGCATCGACCTCGAGGCCAACCAGCTCCCCATCCCCGATCCGAAGGGCAGGGGCGGGGTCCGGATGGTCCCCATCGGGGACCGGCTCAAGCAGGAGATCGTCCTGCTGCTCGCCACCATCGACACCACGAAGCAGACGACCCTCTTCTCGGTCGGGGGCCGGCAGATGTACAACCGGTTCACCCAGGTCGCGAAGGTCGCCGGGGTCCGGCCGGGGGAGACCATCACATTCCCCGCCCTCCGGGCGACGGCCTGCCGATTCATGGCGGACGCGGGGTGGCGGATCGAGGAGATCGCGGAGGTGCTCGGGGTCCGGATCGAGACCGTCCAGAAGCACTGCCCGCCCCCCGCGAAGAGCCGGGTCATGCAGACGGCCCGGGAGAAGGAGGTCGTCGCGGGACCCGGGTGGGGAACGCGGGGGGAAGAATGAACCCCCTCGCCCGGTGCTGGGCCCGGCTCGTCACGGCCTGGCACCTCTGGAGGATCGTCCGGGCCCGGGCCGGGCTTGCCGACCTCGATCAGGAGGCCCTGATCCGGGGTGAACTGAAACTGCGAAAGTAAAAAAGGAGTCTAAAAATGCGAAAAATGTGTTCAACTCAAAAACTTGGCCTGTTCTGGGCCGCATGGGTGTTTGCGGGGGAGGTCGGGCTTCTGGCACTGTTCCCCACGGGCGGGTTGCCGCTGCCGGTCTTCGGGCTGTATCTGATCTTCGCCTGCGGGGCGGTAGGATGCGCCACCCTCTGCGCTTTCCACGGGATCTTCGGGTACCCGGGCGAGCACGGTTCCCGAACCCTGACCGAGATCCCGCCGGAGGAGGGCCGCGATGTCGTCTGAGCCCGATGCGGTCTGTCCCCGCTGCAAGACCCCCTTGAGCCGCTGGAGGGACGACCGGTACCGGGACCGGGCGTATTGCCCCGATTGCGGGTATGTTCCGGGCCAGTGGGAGTGCTGGGGGGCGAATGAGTAACAACGGCATCAACCGGGATGTCTGCTGGCCGCGGAGCGGGTACAGCCTGACCGCGTTCGACCTGGTGTTCTGCCCCGGCTCCCGGAAGTTCCGGCGGCGGGGCGACTGCCACTACTGCGGCGGGCTTGCGGGAGACTACTCCGAGGTGTGGGGGGCCGTCCGCTGTTCCGGGAAGAAGACCCCTTGGCCCGCGAGGGAGTGGACCCTCGAAGAGGTGGTCGAACTGCTCCGGGAAGAACAGGCACGCACCCTGTCCGCGCTACTCGGTCCTGCTGGGGAGGGGCAACGTCCCGCATGACCCCCGATCCCGACATCATCTGCCCCTACTGCGGCTGCCGGGGGCACAAGGCCCCGCACAAGAAACTCTCCTGGATACACAGCCGCGAGGAGGCAGAGCAGTTCGGCTGGAACGATCTGGCCTGCGGATCCTGCGGCCGGGCGTTCCGGGGCTACCCGTGGCCCCCGCGGGGCTCCTGACGCCCCCAACCTATATGCCTCCAGAGATGCCTACAACCATATAGATGGACATGATCCCGATGGAGACGATCATCATCGAACCCACCCCCGCTGGCACCTTCTCCGCCTACGCCCCGGAGGTCCCGGGGTGCGTGGCGACCGGGGCGACCCGCGAAGAGGCCCGGGCCCGGCTGCTGGAGGCTCTGGCGTTCCATCGTGCCGGGCTCGCGGAGGATGAAAGGGCATGACCGCCTCGCCCGCCCTCCTCCGGCTCGCCGGGCTGGAGCGGTTCACGATCCCGGGCAAGCGGTACCCGACCCCGCTCCCCCCGGCGCTGGAGGCGAACTACTGCTACACGATCGACGGGGGGCACTCGATCCTCGTGGTGCTCGCAAACGAGTATCGGGAGGGCGAGCTGGTCTGGGACTACCTGACCCCCGCCGCCGTCCGCACCGTGCTCCGCCGGGGCTACACCGTCCGGAACCGCCTCATCGACGGCGAGGTCCGGCCCCTGGTGTGGTGCCGGATCCCGTACTCCCCGGAGTTCGGGCTGCTCGAAGAGGACGACGATATCGAATACTGACCCCCGTAGGGGTCAGGACCCTTAAAAATGAGGTAAAAATGAGCAAAATTCCCGTAACCAAGAGGGGATCGGCGTGACCGATGCTCCCGAGTTCCCCCAGGCCGACCCGGCGGTCCAGTACATCGTCCGGCAGGTCGCGAAGATCGAGGACGCCCAGGCCTGCACCGCGGGCTACTACAAGGGGCAGGCGGCCCTGCTGCGCCGGCTGGAGAGGACCGACGAAGAACTGACCCGGATCCGGGGTTTGCTTGATGGGCTCGACCCGCAGGCCACCGCCCGGTACTTCCGGGAGGGCATGGACCACGCGATCAGCGAGGTCGAGGGCGAAGTCCGCCGGGAGATCCAGAAGGGGGCCGCCGACGCCGTTGCCCGGCTGGCCGCCGCCTCCCGCAACCTCGAGCTGACCGCGGCCGATGTCGAGCGGCAGATGGAGAGGGTGCAGAAGAACATGGCCGGGTCCGAGGGCCTGCTCCGCTCCGCCGTCCGGCAGGCCGCCGGGGAGTATGCCGATGCCGTCAAGGGGTCGGAGGCATCCCTGCAGGCGACCGCCCGGGCCGTCACCGAAGAGTTCCAGGGGATCGCGGCATCCCAGACCGATCTGCAGGCCCGGTTCGCGGCCCTGGTCGAGAAGTGCCTCTACCGGGTGCCGCTGGCGTATCTGGCCGGGCTGGTGGGGCTGGCCTTCGCCCTCGGCTTCGTGGTCCGGGGGGTGGTATGATCCCCCTGGACCGCGACACCCTCACGAGCCTGGCCGGGCTGGAGATCCTGGCCCTCGCCGGGATCCTGCTCCCCCTCTTC
>Ga0209096_1003751_pt1 | contig 12933 bp, 13 predicted proteins | sample AD_UKC034_MetaG_FD_184407 | JGI IMG/M metagenome (GOLD analysis project Ga0209096, IMG submission 184407) | Active sludge microbial communities of municipal wastewater-treating anaerobic digesters from USA - AD_UKC034_MetaG (SPAdes) (version 2) | ecosystem: Engineered > Bioreactor > Anaerobic >... | reverse complement strand
GGCCCCGGCCAGGATCGTCCCGAGGGCCACCGCCGGGACAAAGGCGACGGGACGATCGTCCAGCCGGTCGCGGAAGAGATACAGCGGCACCAGCACCTGGAGGGCGATGGCTGCCGGCAGGTACGCAAGCCCGGCCAGCATGACCACGATCTCCCCGGCACAGAGGAGGAGGAACCGGAGGTCATTGGATGCCATGCAAGGCCACCTCCCCCGCGAACACCGGGAACCGGCTGGGATCGCTCGCACAGAGACAGGAATGGGCGATCATTCCAGATCTCCCTCCCTCATCGCAGCAACCCAGCCGGTGCGGAAAGATTCGCTCCTGGACGGAGACCGGAACCGGAGGTTTTCTGGAGACCCGGCAGTCATCTCAGACCACCGCCACCGGGGCAGCAAGGCTCCGGCTGAGCCGGCCCGGGTCATGCCCCTCCTTCGGGACATGGACCTCCAGGCGGATTCCCCGGAGCGCCGCCTGCTCGGCGAGGATCCGGAGGTGGCTCGCATCGCGGTCGGCCAGGGTAAAGAGATGCGCGCTGGAGCCCGGGAGCGCCTGGAAGACCCGGCTCACCTGCAGCTCGAACGTGTGAGGGAGGCGGTGTGAAAGGGGTGCTGCAGCGATCGCGGAGAGGCGCTGAACGAACGGTTCGGATGACGAGGCGAGCGGTGCATACCGCCGCCTCAACGACCCGGTGCTGCGGTACCGGTACAGGTAATGCAGCCGGGAGACCGGGGCGAGCTTCGTGATCAGCGCAACGAGCCGCTGCGGGTCCCGGTCCAGGGGCGTATACGAGACCAGGTTCGGACCCGAGACCAGGAGGACCGAGAACGGGACCCGGTCCTGCATCCGGGCGATGATCACGCTCGCTGCCGCCTCCTTCAGCCGCTCGAACGCTTCCCGGTCATAGGGGAGACCGGCGTCCGGGAGGTCGATTGCGAGCAGGGTCGCAAACTCCGCCCGTCCCAGGTACTCCCGGACATAGAGGGTGTCGTACTTGGCCGAGAGCTTCCAGTCGATCCGCCGCGGATCGTCGCCGGGCAGGTACCCCCGGAAGGACCGGAGCTCCTGGCTCTTCTGCGCCGAGAACGCGGCACTCTCCCGCTCGCCGTACCCCTCCCGCCCGCCGACCGGGTACTCGGTGGAGGGGAGCACCACGAGCGAGGGCGCGAGCGTCCCGCCCGTCCGGATGGTGAGCGTGGTCGCAAAGAACGGGTCAGAGAAGGAGAGGATCACCCCCCGAAATGCGTGCTCCCCGGTCGTCATCGGGGTGATCGCGTAGTCCAGCCGGAAGTCCCCGGCGGCTGCCACCTCTGTCGCGCCCGATACCACCGCCCCGTGGGGCGGGAGATCCCCGATCATGGCCGCGTACCCGGGAGGCACCATGATCCGCCCCTTTGTCCCGACCGTGACCGCGCTCCCCTGCCGGACCAGGAGCGGGGAGAGTGCCCGGTCCACCGCAAGCGATCGGGCAGCAGAGGAGAGCCCGGAGAGAAAGAGTGCTCCCCGGACCGCAAGAAAGACCACGAGCCCGCCGGAGACGAGCGCTGCCGGGAGCGCGTCGAAAAAGAGCGCAAGGAGCGCAAGGACGACGGCAAGTGCCGCGATCCCCCGGCTGCACCGGGAGAACCTCATGGCACCCCGGTAGCGCCGATGACCTCCTGCACCACCCGGGCAGGAGCGATCCCCGAGAGCTCGGCCTCGCGGGTGAGCAGCAGCCGGTGCTGGAACGCGGACGGGGCGAGCTCCTTCACATCGTCAGGGATCACGTAGTTCCGGTTCGCGATCGCGGCACGCACCTTCGCCCCCCGGACGAGCGCGATCGAGCCGCGGGCAGAGACCCCGAGCTCGACATCGGAATGCTCCCGGGTCGCCATGACGAGATCCCGGATGTAGGCAAGGACCGGCTCCTCCACATGCACCCGCCGGAGCGCCTGGGAGAACCGGAGGAGATCGGCCTTCTGCAGTACCGGAGCGAGCGAGGCAAAGTACGACGGCCAGTCGAGCTCCCCGGTATGCTCCCGCCGGATCACCTCGAGCTCGGCCGCCCCCTCCAGGAACGCGGACCGGTGCGAGAACATGAACCGGTCCTTCTGGGCCTCGATCAGCGGGAACGTCCCCTCCCGTTCGAGGGGGTTCTGGGTGGCGATCGCGATATACGGCCGCTCGATCGGCATCGTGATCCCGTCAATCGTGGCCTGCCGCTCCCCCATCGCCTCGATAAAAGCGCTCTGGCTCTTGGGGGGGAGCCGGTTGATCTCGTCCACTAAAAGGATATTAGAAAAGAGCGGCCCCTTCTTCATCACGAACTCCTGCTGCCGGGAGTCCCAGACCCGGACGCCGATCACATCGGCCGGCTGGGTATCGATCCCGCACTGCACCCGCCGGAACTCGCAGCCCATCAGCTGGGCGGTCGCCTTGACAAGCGTGCTCTTTGCCGTCCCCGGGATCCCCTCCACGAGCACGTGCCCCTCGGCAAGCAGCCCGATGAAGATGATCTCGAGGAGGTCCTGGTTCCCGACGATATACCGGCTGATCTCTCCCCGGATGCGGTCATACGCACGGGAGAGTGCGGAAAGTTCCTGGTCTGTGATTCGTGTCTCCATGATCGTTAGATCCACCTGCGCCAGAAGGCCACCGCCACGAGCAGTACCGATCCTATAAGCGCAGAAATTGTAATAATCGTTGTTTTTTTCACCCAGAGCACCGCGGCAAGGACCGGATCGGCCCTGCCGGTCAGGGAATGCGTCTGCTCCACCAGGAGATCCGGATGAAGCGAGAGGAGCTGTGCCAGAAACACCCCGTTGTCCCCGGAAAGCCGGGCGTTCCGCATCCCGTTGATGCAGAGGCTCGGGTCAGAGAGGACGTAGAGGGTGCCGTTCCCCACCCGCTCGCGGGCGAGGAGCCCGTAGGAGGAGAGGGTCTCGTTCTCATCGAGGTGATAGTTGTCGTTTACATCCACCCACGAGATCAGCGTGGTGGCAACGAGCACCTCCCCCCCCGTGACCGATGACGGCCGGTTGAAGGTGAGGGACGAGACATTGGCAATGAGCGGATCGGATCCCCGGGGATACGCGATCACCGTGTAGTAGTCCCAGAACTCCATCTCGGCACTGCAGACCGCTCCCGGCCGGACCCTGACCCGGCTCGAGAGCCCCGCAAGCAGGCTCTCAGACTCCCCCGTCTCATCGGCAACAAAGACGGTATTGTTCCCCTCCCGGAGAAACTCCCGCACCCTCGCGATCTCCCCCGGAGAGAACGAGCCGTTCGGGGCGATCAACAGAAGCGTCGTATCACTCCTCCCAACAAGGTCATCGTACGACCCGAGGTCCCGGGCCCCGCGCCGCTCAAGGTCAGAGAAGAACCCCGAGGTCCCGGTCCACCCCGCGTTGTACCGGGAGAACTCGAGATCCGTCGTGGAGAGGTGGGCGGTGATCGCGATCCCGGCAAGGAGGACAAGGAGGATCGCGAGCGCACCTGCAGGCTTCATGCACCCCCCCCTGCCTCGAATGCCGCAAGGACCTCGTTCCAGTGAGAGACTAACCTGTCCTGCGGCTGGAGCGGCATCCCCCCGTACCGGACCTCCTCGTACCGGGCGACGAAGGATCCGAACGCCGCCCCCGCAGGGGTCCCGGCGACCCGGGCGGCGACCTCGCGGGGGGTGAGCGTGTCTGTGTCCGCCGGCAGGAACCGATCGATCACCGACCGGTACAGGACCAGGGCTGCCCCGCTCCAGTCCCCGGCAGCAAAGAGCTCCTTATACCGGATCAGGGTGTCCACGGGCGAGGGAGCACCGGGAGACACCTCACCGGAGGGTGGAGGCTCGGTCCGGGAAAGGAGCGGCCCGGAGCGGGCAGGCGCCTTCTCCGGGAGCACCGGGGGGGATCGCTTCCGCACGTACCAGAGCGCCCCGATCGAGGCAAGGAGCAGCGCCCCTGCCCCCACCCCCACGGCAAGGAGGAGCGGGACCGAGAGGGCAAGGTCGACCTCCCGGAGCTCGCTCTCCGAGGGATTGAGGGGGAAGCCGGGATCATCGAAGACCGCCTGGACCGTGTGGTTCCCCTTCGTGAGATTGACCGACCCGTAATAGTACCCGTCCGCATCGGTCTCAAAGACCGCTCCCTCGATATCATCCACGAGGATCCGGACCGGTGCCGCGGCCACCGGGATCTCCCCGGCAAACAGCTCCCCGTCAAGGAGCACCTCGTCCCAGTGATCGCTCCCCTGGTAGATCCAGAACGAGAGCACCGTATCGGTCGGGATCACCGAGAACGTCGCCAGGTTCGAGTAGAGCGTTCCCGTGGTGGCAAAGAGGACATGCTGACCCTCGCGGATCCGCCCGATCGGGAGGGTGGTGGAAAAGACCCCCTTCTCGTCCGGCACCACCGTCTGCCAGTCCCGGGAGTCAAGCACGAGCGTCACCTGCTCGCCTGACGAATAGGTATACGTCCCGGCCACCCGGAGGAGATCCAGGTACCGGCCGGACCCGGGCGATACCGAGAGCGAGAGGGAGGCCGGCGGCAGCGGGAGCTGCCGCTCCTCCCGCTGCTGCTGCGCTCTCCGGTCCTCCTCCACGATCGCTTCCATCGTGTCGACCGCCTCCTGGTACTTCGTGGTATTCAGCCCGAGCTCGCTGCTTACCGCGAGGAGATCCGGCTCCCGCCCGGCAAACTGGGTACTCGTCTTTTTCAGGGTATTCTGGATCGCCTCACCCTCCAGGACAACGGTATACAGGAGGGCAGGGTTCTCCTCGTCGCGGTACTTGATCTCGAGCCGGTTCACCTCGTCGAACCGGACACTCTCGTTGATCATCCGCTCAAGCGCCTCCATGTTCTTCCGGTTCTCCCGCCGGAAATCCCCCACCGCCGACTCCGAGAGGTCCAGGTTGACCACCACGTTGCTGAAGTACTCCGACCGCTCCTTGTACTCCTCGAACTCGCGTTGCGCCTCCTCAAAATCCCTGATCCGGATATTGAGGACGATCTGCTCGGGAGCATCCAGGAGCTCCTGCATCATCGCCTGGATATCGGTCGACCGCTCGTACGAATAGGCTGACATGATCGCCGGGTCCGAATGGTAGGACGTGTACGACCCGTTCTCTTTCGTGTACAGCTCCGGCTCCAGCACGTACGGGGTGAGCAGCGCGAGGAACACCGCAGAAAGGATCACCAGGATCAGCAGCGGGAGTCGTTTCATGCACTCAGGATCTCCATCACTTTCTGCGCGACGATCACGGCAAACACGATCACGCCCGCGGCGACAAGGTAGGTGAGAAAACGGAGATATGACGGCCTGACAAAGGAAGGACCGATCAGCTCCACAATCACGAGCAGCCCGATCAGCCAGAGGACAAAGAAGATCTCAAGCGAGAGGCTCCGGCCAAGGACCATGAAGAATATCACGAGGAGTAGCCAGATGACCAGCACCGCAACGGCTCGCTGCTTCTTCTCCTCGGTCATGGAATCCTCACCAATATAGCTCGCGGACATCAATAAGGATGATCCAGGTGGATTCATGGAGAAGGCGATCCTTTAGGGGAGATCAGGGGAAGGCGATCCTTTATGGGAGATGCCGTAAAGAGAGGAGTACAACGGTGAATACGCTATGAACTACAGACACCTCCTCCTGGGACTCCTCCTGCTTGCTGGGATCCTTGCCACCCCAGCCGCTGCCTTCACGATCACCAGCCTTGCGGTGAACATCGATGAGAATGGGGATGCTGATGTCACGGTGGACTACTCGCTCTCCTGGATGGAGCGGTTCGCGGTCTATACCCGGATCGCCCACCCCGAGCAGCAGCTCGAAACAGCGCTCGAATCATTTTCAGGAAAGGAAGTCCGGATCGATTCCGTAAGCCCTGCCCGGACAACGCTCGTGATCGAAGCGTTTGCCGACCTTGCGGAAGACGAGTCCGGGACCACCTACACCACCCCGGCGATGGACTTCACCTTGGCAGAACAGAAAGTCCGGGGCTACTGGTTCTCCCGGTTCGTCACCCTGGATCTCTCCCCTGCCCGGACCGTGATCACCTTCCCTGACGGGTACAACGCTCCCTTCACGAACGTTGCGTACATCCCCTCAGTCAGCCACACGGTCGGAATATAATCCTTTTTTCAACGGGAGACCTTTCCCGGAACAACACCCGCACCCTCATCACGGCTGCCGATACAAGAGCCTGTTGCAGCACCGATCCCTCTTTTCTCCTTCCGTTCGGACCAGGATTCACGAATAGAAAAGATATATGTCGATTCACGCCAGAACTGAAACGTATGCGGGAGAAAACCCGGGAGAACCTTTCCCTACTGCTGTTTCTCTTCGTCGTCGCAGTCGTACTCTGGTTCATCCTCTCCCGGATGCGGTTCCTCGTCTTCATCCCCGTCTCCCTGGGCGGGTTCATCCTGTTTGTGATCATCGTGATTGTGGTCCTGTACCTGGTGCTGGAGTTCCTGCTCGAACGGTCATGGTAACCACCTGCTAAAAAGGTGCCTCTCGCTGGATTGCGGGGGAGAAGAATCGGGATTTTTTTTCGGCGCACCCTCCTGTCAATGAACCGCCGCCGGGGCGCCCATCGGGTACGGCGGCGGGCTTATCGCATGCGGGTGGGCGGACAGCCCCCGCACAATCTCTCCCGTTCCTCGATCGTGCCCACGCCAGAAGAGCGCTCCTGAAAAGCGACCCAGGAACCGCTTCCCTTCTGGAGAATCCTGGAACCCTGTCATCGATTCCAGGGATGAGAGGGAAAACCTCGCGATGCCGGGAACGGGACTTCGATTATTTCTGGAGGGATAACGCGTCATCGATCAGCTCGTTCATGTACTGGCAGGCATCGAAAACCCCCTGGTTATAAAACCCGGGTGCCAGGTGTTCGGTGAAAAAGTCCAGCAGCAGGGTTGCTTTCAGGTCACCGATCTCCTCCCCCTGTGTTTCGGAATAATACCGCTTGATTGCAGCGAGCATCTCCTCTCTCTTCTCCTTTGGCACGATGATGGCAGGTTGTTTTTTCATACGATAGTGATCCCTTCATTCACCAATGAGCGGGGTGGATCATAAATCATCGGTTTAATCCTGCGGGAGATCACTCCCTGAAGGAACCGTCAGGACCGGTGAGGCAACGGAGACAGGGTCGTGAGGCAAGACCGCATACACGCCAGAATACCCGGAAGAAGAACAATGGCCGCCGCCTTCCCGAAGGTGGAAACTTGAGGAGCAGACTGCAGCCACGTAACTATCTCAATTCTTGAATATATATATTCACCTGTCAGATTACTCTTCTTCGCAAGAATTAAATTAAGACCCTAAGACAGACTGGAGCTGACGCACAGAATATTTGCGTCGCTAACCCGAAGGTGGAACAAATGAAAAAGGTGGCGATTGGACTAGTAGTAACTCTTCTTCTGGTGTCATGTATTGGTATTGGATCGGTCAGCGCAGTGACGTATTACGATAAATCGACGGTCGTGGACTTTGATGAACTGGAAGGGGGAGACGCGGGATCCTCCCTTTCAGGGGCCTATAAAACCTCCTCATTGCCAGAAGTGATATGGGACCCCAACTGGTTCTACTGGGATTGGGACCAGGATCCCTACACTCCTCACTCCCCCGAGACGCGGATCTCTTCCCTCGAATACGGGGGCTGGATTGACTTTTCCGCTCTGCCGCAGGATGTGGACTTTATCGGTGCCTGGATCTCGGGATACAATCTGACCGAGGTGCATTTTGAAGGCTATAATGAGGGGGTACTGGTCGGAACGTCGGCCACGCTGAAACCCTCTGCGACCCCGACCTTCCTTGCTGCCAACTTTGGGGGACCGGTGGACAAGGTCGTGGTGGTCAGCACTCAATTCAACTTCTTCTGCATGGATGATGTGGAGTATGTCGAGCAGGTCATGATGGTTGCCGAAGACATCAGGCCAGGGGTGTCTCCGAACACCTTCGTACGCCATGCAAAGGATCCCCTCCCCGTCGCAATCTGCGGTGAACCAGGCCTTGATGCCAGCACTATCGCTCCAGCAACGGTCATCCTTGAAGGGATTTCCCCAACAAGCTGGACGATTGACGATGTCTGCTCACCTGGCGGCGGTGGCCCGGATGGCTCTCCTGACCTGGTCCTCCAGTATGACAACAAGGCCATTACCAGCCTCGATGCGATCCGGCATGCAGCAAAGGGAGACACCGTACCTCTCTGCATCACCGGAAGACTCCTTGATGGAACAAAATTGGAGGGAACCGATTCCGTGGTGATCTCGGACACCACCACAAAGACCTCGATCAAGAAAACGACCAACAGAAAGATCTCTACCACACTTTAATAACCCTTTTTTATATGAAAATGCCTCCGGTATTTTCATCTCGTATGCATGTGTCCTTCGAAGGAATCATGTAGTTTTTTAGGTATCCCATTACTTCTGGGCCTCCCAGCGTTTTGTGCAGGAATACTGGATCAAGATTTTTACCTGCATGCCAATGCGTCAATGAACCGTCACCGGGTTGCTCTTCTGGAGCGGTGTGTATCGCATATGGAGATGACAGCCCGCACATCAGCACATCCGGGTCTGAACAGAAGAACCAAGGGAAATAGAGAGGCACATGCCGTTTTCCTCTTTTTTTATATGAAAATGCCTCCGGTATTTTCATCTCGTATGCATGTGTCCTTCGAAGGAATCATGTAGTTTTTTTGGTGAATCTTGTTCATCCTTTTCAAATAAAGTATTTTAAAGTATCAAACGATCTGAAAGAGCAAATTTTAGAGTTATCTGAAAAAAAGTGATATGATTCAGTCTTAGGTTAGTTTACCACCCAGATACAATCGGTTCCTTCGATCGAGACACCGGACCAGGTGGATCCGGTGATGGTCACGTCAATCGGATCTCCCTTCACCGTGTACCCTGACAGGGTGCCCGCAAGGGCCTTGCTGTCGAAGTGAAGGACAAGGTCACGGTATCCGTCTCCTCTCGTCTCCCAGCAGCAGTTGTCAGTTCCCATGTAGGGGGTGGCAACATCCTGGGACGACCAGCGGAGTGGCTTAATCCCGTTCAGCATGACCGATTTCGGATCGATGGTGGTAACATCGAACTTATCGGTCCCGAGAATGGCAACCGGGGTTACTCCCTTCTGCTTGGTGTTGAAGGCATTCGGGCAGGAACCGGGCTTGACGTCGACGTACACAGGAATCACACATGGCACGTGGATTGTCACTTCCTGTTCTCCGTAGCTGACACCAGCTTCATCAACAACATACACGGTGAACGTGTAATCACCGCACTCAACCTCCTCGGGAACAGTGAAAGCAATAGCGATGTCATCAATGCATACATCAGTTGGACCGGAGTAGGACCAGTCTGAATCAATCCAGTCATCAAACGGGTCTACAGCTTCGAAATGGACGTTCGTTACTTCGGGTGTAGTGAGCCCCTCTGTCACCGCAGAGATAACATCATCAACAAGCGAAGCTGATCCTGTGAATTCTAAAGTTCCACCGGTAATTCCAACCCAGTAGAGCCAATGATCTTGAGAAGCGGTACTGGTGTGACACTCAATTAGCATGACATTATTCGTAGCCATCCCGTCAAGAACAGTCTGAAGGTCGAGATCATCACTAGTTCCGACTGATCCATCTCTTCCCGGATCAACCCCTGTGGTCCAGGTTCCCCCTGAGATTCCTTCTTCAAGGTTACAGTCATGCGGGACATTGTCACCAAAGTGGACCATCACCTTTTTAGCACCGGTTCTCCATCCAGTAGTTTCATCAGCATAACTTTCATAGAAGACCCGGGTATAGTCTTCAGGACCATCTGCGCCATATCCCAATGACAACCCATTTATAGCATTTGTTACATCCAAAACCACACTCGTTATGGACTGGTCGAGGGCATAGGGATAATCACCATAAGATGCATCTCCATAGTAATAAGGACCATATCCACACGACTCGTAGGAACCAACATAGTCCATATGTGATGAAACCCCGTATTGAATATCAACACCTGTTCCTTCTAAACCGGTGATGATATCAATGCCGTTCGTTTTTGCTGTATCTAATATACCCCCCATGCTTCCGGTCAGATCGAATGAGAACAGCACATCTGCCATAGCAGGTACCGCAGGGATACATACATCTTTGCTCTCAGTAGCAGTTTCCCCTGGATTAAGAGTGAATTCGACGGTATCTGGAACAACACTTGCTCCCACGGGGATACTGATCATACACAAGACTAGGAGCAGCACAACACCTAGTCCAATTCTGGTCTTTTGTTTCATAGACTCTCAAACCTCTCAGACGGGCATTTGTGGGGTGCCCGCATCCTCATCAACGCCACCTCCAGAGGCAGAATAAAAAAACCGGACAGTCTTGCATCCTCAAATAAAATTATTGTGTGCAGTTGGAGGTAGCAGTGGGAGCAGAGTACTGCATGATAATATTTTGCACAGCAGTTCTGTTCCCATTCGGCCTTCTGCGGGAAAGGAATCCAGAACGACCCGTCCGGGACTTGCGATCGGTCCATCCCTATCGTCTTGTTGCTCTGACTGTGCCTGATTCAGCAACCTCTGCTTGGGCTGGGGGGAGGGGACTAAGCGCAGAAGAACCCTACAAGGGATACCTTGTTCGACAATGGACCAAAAAGCCCACCCACAACAGACGTGGAACTCTTGACGAGGAAATACCCCAAAGGAGACGGGATGAAAACGGAAGCACTCCTGCTCTTCTTTTCCAGCCCGGACCGGATCATGAAGCGTAAGGCTTTGTGGCACGGCAGAAAAGCCTCAACCAGGTGAGCCCATGCAGTGGACAAAAATTGAGGTCCCAACTGGTTCAAGAACCCAGATGATCGATATCACGAACCTTGTTGCCGCCGAACTGGAAAAAACAGGGATCACCAACGGTACCTGCTCTGTGTACATGCCCCACACGATCGCCGGCCTGACCATCAACGAGAACGCTGACCCGGACGTTGCGAGAGATATCCTCGCCGGTCTTGCCCGGCTGGTGCCGGTGACCGACGATTACCGGCATGCCGAAGGGAATTCCGAGGCCCCGATATAGGCATCGCTGATGGGGTTCTCACTTCAAATACCGGTTGTCGATGGCTGCCTGGGGCTCGGGACCTGGCGGGGGATCTCCTTCTGCGAGTTCGATGGTCCCCGGCATCGCCACGTGCTGGTCGGAATCACAGGGGAGTAGGTCGCACGCCATCAGACCATTTCGTTGGGGAATGCTCTCCTGCTGCGGGGAAGGATCAGGATCGGGGAATCATGCACGTATGATGGAGTACATACCCTGAACGAACTGCCCCGGGAGAGAAAACACGAAAATGAGAAGAACGAAAAAGCACCGGTCCATTCTGATACCCCCGGGCGGATTCGAACCGCCGTCGCCGGATCCAAAGTCCTGCATGATTGACCGCTACACTACGGGGGTTTCGTGCCCATCCTGAACAGGAGAGGTCACTCATAATAGGAAATAAAACCGGATAAGGATACCCTTCAGGATCGGCATCCATGAAGAGCGGAGGGGTCCCCCTTCGGCAGGGAGGCAGTCCTTCACCAGCTGAATAGAGGGGTTACCCTGCCTTTGCACCCCTCCCTGCACAGGGGATAGCATCTCCTTTCCCCGTCTTACTGTCACAGGCTTTCGGGGATCGATGATCCCCGCCCTCATCCTTATCACGGTCAATCCCCCATGGATCGATCGAGATGCTCTGGTTTGCCCTTGCCCTGCTCGGTGCATGCTGCCAGGCAGCCTACGGACTCATCGCAAAAGTGGTGCTGCGGAGCATGCACCCGTACCCGGTTGCCGGGTTCTCGTTTCTCACCGGTGCGGTCGTCCTCCTCACCCTCTCTGCTCTCTCCGGGATACCCCCCCTGGGACCCGGGTTTCTCCCGGCTGTCGCAGTGACCGTCGGTATCAACCTGATCGCAACCATCCTCTTTTACCGGGCCCTTGCATCGACCGATCTCTCCCTCTGCGCCCCGATGCTTGCCTTCACCCCGGTGTTCCTCATTGTCACGTCGTTTCTCATCCTCGGGGAACTCCCCTCTCCCGGAGGAGCGGTCGGTATCCTTCTTGTCACCGCCGGCGCATACCTGCTCAACCTGGAATATGGGGCCGGCAGCCGCGTCTCCTTCACCGCTCCCCTGGTGAGGCTGGTAACCAACCGGGGGATACTCGCCATGCTCTTCGTGGCATTCCTGTACAGCATCTCGGTGAATTACGACAAGCAGGTGGTGCTCGCATCCGACCCGGTCTTCGGGTCAGCAGTCGTATTCCTCCTGCTCGGCGTTGCATTTCTCACCCTAACCACCGGCCGGTGGGTGGTCGTGCCTCCCGAAAATCGCGGCAGGGGATCGCCCTTCCTGCTCCGCTACCCCTGGGCAATACCGTTTGCAGCCCTCGGATTCCTGCTGGCCGGTGAGGCGATTGCCATCAACACCGCATACACCCTGGCAGTCGTCCCGTACGTGATCGCGGTGAAGAGGCTGGCAGTGGTGATCTCCGTGCTCTTCGGGGTGCTCCTGCTCGCCGAGCGAGAGGCTGCCGGCAGGATGATCGGTGCGGGAGTGATGATCATCGGGGCGGTGATGATCGGAGTGGTGGGATGACAAAAAGGCTGCGATCCTGAATGGGCCTGCTCTTATCACGCTGTCACTGCCGGCAGGGAGCAGTCACATTCCACCAGTGATGGTCCCCCGGCATTGGGGGGTGATCAGTCTGACCTCCCCTTTTTTCCCGGTGCAAGAGGGACCCCGGATCGTTCCAGAACATCAGGTTTCCAAAAAAAGCAATTCCCTGCGGTCCCGCCGATACAGGAGGCTTCGCACAGGGTCGCTGAGCAGCGCTCCTCAGCCTTTCCGCAGGATCGCGATGATCTCGTCAGAGAGTTCCTGGATCTCTGCCGTCCGTTCATCCAGGTATTCGCGGATCGCCCGGAGGTTCGATTCGA
>Ga0209096_1003741_pt1 | contig 12954 bp, 8 predicted proteins | sample AD_UKC034_MetaG_FD_184407 | JGI IMG/M metagenome (GOLD analysis project Ga0209096, IMG submission 184407) | Active sludge microbial communities of municipal wastewater-treating anaerobic digesters from USA - AD_UKC034_MetaG (SPAdes) (version 2) | ecosystem: Engineered > Bioreactor > Anaerobic >... | reverse complement strand
AAATTGGCGGTTCAATGGTTATATGAAGCTTTGTGCTTCGTATCAAGTTCATTGATGGCAGACAGTTTTGTACTCCGAAATCGCCAACTTCTTGTAGCTGCCAACCGTTAGCACACATAATAAAAGACGACCAGAATGTATCTAATTGACAAAGAAAAAAATAGAATATCCAAACTGAAACAAATGACTTTTTCCGAACTGAAATTTAGGGAAAGAGAACATTTACAGGAATGGATTGCTAACAACCCAAACTCACTTGGAGAAGAGCTTCTTATCATTCAAAAAGAGTTTAGCGGATTTAACGAGACAAATGAAAGACTTGACTTACTTGCATTAGACAAGCTTGGTAATCTTGTAATCATCGAAAACAAACTTGACGACTCGGGCAAAGACGTTACTTGGCAAGTAATTAAATACGCTTCCTATTGTGCAAGTTTGACAAAGCAGGACATCTTAAAAATTTACCAAGACTTTTTAGGCTCTAAAGCTGACGCACAGGAAATGATTTCGGAATTTTTCGACAATAGGGATATTTCTGAAATTGTGCTTAATCAAGGCTTAAACTCGCAAAGATTAATGTTGGTAGCCGCAAACTTCCGAAAAGAAGTTACATCTACCGTTTTATGGTTAATGAACTTCAAAATAAGGTTGCAATGCTTTAAAGTGACACCTTTTGCTTTTGGAGAACAACTTTTCCTTAATGTAGAACAAATACTACCAACCAAAGACACAGAAGATTTTGCAATTAGCATAGCGACAAAAGCTCAGGAAGAAATTGAAGTCCAAGAATCTTTAAAAAACAGACATCTTGTAAGACTGAAATTTTGGGAACAATTCATCAACGCAAGTAATCAAGTAAATCAACTTTTTGCAAATAACTCACCATCAAAAGAAAGTTGGATAGGCAAAGGCATCGGAATGAGTGGTGTAAACATTAACCTTGCAATGAGTAATAACTATTGCAGAAGTGAGATAATTTTTAATCGTGGTAGCCAAGAAGAAAATAAAGAACTTTTTGACTTCATCTACCAAATGAAAGATAAAATAGAAAGTGATTTTGGCGGGCCTTTGACTTGGGAGCGTATGGACGACAAAATAACTTGCAGAATTAAATCCCAACTTGACGGTGTGAGTTATTTTGAAGAAAGCGATTGGAAAAAAATGAACGAATTTCTAATTGACGTTTCAGTTCGGATGGAAAAAGCATTTAAAGAACCGATTAAAAAACTGAATAACTATTGGAAAAACAAATAATTACGTGTGCTAACAGGCGTTTGGCTCAATGGCGGGTGCAGTGCTTCGTATGACAGTTTTGTGGTAGGTTCAAGTGCAGTTCTTCGATTAAACTTTTGTGCTAAAAATCCGCCACTACGCCAAGCCGCAAACCGTTAGGTGCAAGCGTAACAGACGACACAACCGACATCAAAACAGACTGAAATTGAATGAAAGAAAAAGTAATTTATATTGACAATCCCCAAGAAAGTTTAGACAATATCCAAAAACTAATAAGTGTTGTTCACGAAGGTTTTATGGCAATTGCTATGGACTATGGCTATCATATAAATAATGTTTTCGGACAGACAAAAGACGGCAAACACGAAATATACGAGTTGCGAGACAGTATTAATTACAGAATAAGAAGTGCAAACCTTCATTTTTACTTGCTACTTGTTAGAAAACTTGAAATAGAACACAGATTTGAAAAGATGCTCAAAGAAAATCCAACTGTTTTCAATGGTTTCATAATGGGAAATCCACATTTTGAAATGGCATCTGATGAAATTATGGCATTATATGACAGCATAGTTTTTCATCTATCTTCTTGTTTCGACTATCTCGCTATGCTTACACAATTTGTATTTGGTAAAAACCCTGAAAGTAAACTACAATGGATAACATTAGTAAAGCATTGCCATAATTCCGAAAGTGAATTTGCGAAAAGAAAGTTTATTAAAAATGTAAAAACTGTAGATGCAGACTTTGTAAGTAAGTTTAATGATTATCGTGCGGAGTTAATACATAGAAAGAAATCAACCTCATTCGCAAATGTATCTTGGCAATTAAACTCAGGAAAAGTCATTACGAAATTTCAGTGTTCGGAAAAAATAAAAACCAATCTCAAAAAGATAATTGACAAGGACTTAAACTATTGTGTCAGCTATGCTTCATCTGAAATGATAAAGCAAACACTTTTAAAAATTGCCTACGTTCTGAATGGAATGTATGATGAGTTTAGAGAGAATTATCATCAACACGCCCCAGTAATGAATAATGGGGGCTTTCAAATAATTTCAATGAACCCTGAAACCAAATTTGCAGAATCACCTGCATTGGGCTATTGGAATAAATTTATGGAATACAAGAATTTTAATAAGCAAAAAGAATGACTTTAAGTTGGAACGAAATAAAAGACCGAGCATTAAAATTCTCAAAAGAATGGGCTGACACTTCAAACGAAGAAGCAGACGCAAAACCATTTTTGGTGGAGTTTTTTAATGTGTTTGGCATTACGAGCAAACGGGTTTCGACTTTTGAGCATAGAGTAAAAAAATTGGACGACAAAGACGGTTACATTGACCTACTTTGGAAAGGAACAATTTTAATTGAAATGAAAAGTCGGGGCAAAAACCTTGACAAAGCCTACGGACAAGCCATTGAATACACTCACGGACTGAAAGAACACGAACTTCCAAAATACATTCTCATTTCCGACTTTGAGAACTTCCGACTTTACGACCTTGAAGAAAATAAAACGGTTGATTTCAAACTCAACGACCTTGTAAACAATGTTCAGCATTTCGGTTATTTATTGGGCTACCAAAAGAAAGTTTACAAAGAACAAGACCCGGCAAACATAAAAGCAGCCGAGTTAATGGGTAAACTTCACGATAGATTGGAAGAAATCGGCTACACCGGACACCCATTAGAAGTTTACTTGGTTCGTGTTCTGTTTTGCTTGTTTGCAGAAGACACGACTATTTTCAATAAACAACAGTTTCAAGAATACATTGAACAACGCACCAACATTGACGGTAGCGACCTTGCAGCCAAACTGCAAGAACTTTTTCAGGTGCTTAACACACCAAAAGAAAACCGATTTAAAAACCTTGACGAACAACTTGCCGACTTTCCGTATGTAAACGGAAAATTGTTTGAAGAAATCTTGCCTACGGCAAGTTTCGACAGCAAAATGCGACAAGCACTTTTAGACTGTTCATATATTGATTGGAGCAAAATTTCGCCTGCAATTTTCGGCTCAATGTTTCAAAGCGTAATGAACCCGAAAGAACGAAGAAACTTAGGAGCACATTACACAAGCGAAACCAACATATTAAAACTTATCAAACCACTTTTCTTGGACGACCTTTGGAAAGAATTTGAAAGTATCAAAGACAATAAAAACAAACTTCCTGAATTTCATAAAAAACTAAGCACACTCAAATTTCTTGACCCTGCTTGTGGTTGCGGAAACTTCTTGGTTATCACTTACCGAGAATTGCGTTTGTTAGAATTTGAAGTATTAAAAGCACTCAACAAATCAGGACAAACATTTTTGGACGTTAGCCAAATACTTTGGATAAACGTTGACCAATTTAGCGGAATTGAATACGAAGAATTTCCTGCCCGAATTGCCGAAGTAGCAATGTGGCTGATTGACCACCAAATGAATATGTTGGTGAGTAGTGAGTTTGGGCAATACTTTGTTCGTTTACCATTAAAAAAATCGGCAAACATTGTTCACGCAGACGCATTAGAAACAGATTGGGAAAATGTAGTTTCTAAAAACGAACTTTCTTTTATTATAGGAAATCCGCCTTTTATTGGTTCTAAAATAATGAAGCAAAGTCAGCGTGACCAAATTGTAAAAGAATTTGACAATGCAGACGGAAGCGGAGTTTTAGACTATGTAACAGGTTGGTATATAAAAGCAGCCAAATACATTCAAGGCACAAAAATTAAAGTAGCTTTTGTTTCTACAAATTCCATTGTGCAAGGAGAACAAACAAGTATTTTGTGGCAACCAATGTTGAATAAATACAAAATTAAAATTCACTTTGCACACCGAACTTTTAAATGGAGCAACGAAGCCAAAGGAAATGCAGCAGTTTTTTGTGTGATAGTTGGCTTCGCCAACTACGACACCACAAACAAGAGCATTTTTGAATATGAAGATATTAAAGGCGAAGCCCACGAACTGAAAGCAAAAAATATCAATCCTTATTTGGTTGATGCAAAAGATATTTTAATAACTAAACGAACAAACCCCCTTTGTAATGTTCCAAAAATGAGTTTTGGAAATATGCCTTTGGACGGTGGGAATTTGATACTCTCTGACGAAGAAAAAAATGATTTCCTACAAAAAGAACCGAAGGCTGTAAAATACATTCTTCCTCTTATTTCTGCTTATGAGTTTCTAAATGGTAAAAAACGTTGGTGTTTATGGCTTGTGGACGCTGAACCAAATGAACTAAAACAAATGCCCGAAGTGCTTAAAAGAGCAGAGTTAGTAAAAAAGTTTCGCCTTGACAGTGTTGCACCTTCTACACAAAAATTTGCAGCAACGCCAACTTTATTTCGTGACCGAAACAGACCAGAAACGTTTATTGTTGTTCCGAGAGTTTCGTCTGAAAACCGACCATATATTCCATTCGGATTTTTTGACAAAAACTCAATTGTAAGCGACACTTGTATGTCTATTCCGAATGGCAACCAATATCATTTTGGAGTTTTAATGTCTAAGATGCATATGGCTTGGGTAAAATACATTTGCGGACGACTTAAAAGCGATTTTCGCTACTCAAAAGATATTGTTTACAATAATTTTCCTTGGCCAGACAACTTAACCGATAAACAGATTTTTGCAATAGAAACTGCAACTCAAAAAGTTTTAGACGTAAGACTTCAATTTCCTAATAGTTCACTTGCCGACCTTTACGACCCTCTGACAATGCCACCTGCTTTAATAAAAGCCCATAACGAACTTGACAAAGCAGTTGACTTGGCATACAGACCACAAGCATTTACAAGTGAAGCGAACAGAATGGTATTTCTATTTGAGCTTTACGAAAAATATACGGCAGACTTATTTACAAAAGAGAAACCAAAAAAGACTAAAAAAACAACAGCTTGACAAGGACGAAAACATACGAAAGACAAGAACGCCAGCACCTAACAGCGGTTTGGCGTAATGGCGGGTTCAGTGCTTCGTATGACAGTTTTGTGGTTGGTTCAAGTGCAGTTCTTCGATTGAACTTTTGTGCTAAAAATCCGCCACTACGCCAAGCCGCCAATCGTTAGCGGGCATTGTAAAACGACAGACGACAAAAATGTATAGACAAGAAAAAAGTCATTTAACATATCAAACCTCAGGAAGACTAAGTGCCTACTTGTCTGACATTGACGACTGTGATGAATTTCATTCTTCAAGCAAAACGGTGTTGACCAAGACAATGAAAATGACTGAATGTATTCATTCACTTTTACAGCACATAAAAGCTAATTGTATAGAAGATAACAGAAGTTTGCTTCAAGCACACCACCTGACATTAAATTACAACGCTGAACTGGTTGAACAATTCTCAATGACTTGGACACCTCTTAAAAACGCAAAATTCATTTCTGGGTATTTAAAAATTAACTTTTTGACCCCTACTATTTCACTATTTAAAACGGCTGACTTTAAAGGCGACAGTATAGAAAGTCTGACTAACCTTATTATTGACTTGACGACCTTGACTTTTGCAAATGGCAGAGACTTGAATAAAACAAGTTTATTAATAGTAAAGACAAAAGAAACGGAAACAGTATCCGCAGATAATTTTCAAACAGTAATAAACGACTTGGAAACACAAGGTATTTATGACAACAACATACCGACTTTTTTATACATAAGACATAAAGAAAGTAGTGGACAATTTCACAAACATTTCAGCAACTATGGATAGACAAAATAAACAACGACCCGCTAACATGCGTTTGGCGTCATGCGGGGTGAAGTGCTTAAATTCAAGTTCAGTTTTTCAAATCAACTTTAGTGCTGGGTTGACAGTTTTGTGCCCTGAAATCCCGCACGAACGCCAAGCGCAAAAACGTTATAGCCAATGGTAAAAAACGACCGTGCTACCTTGACAATGACGAAGAAAATTTAAACCGACAGACCATTTTAATAGCTTTATGATTGACATAAAAACGGGCGACACGCAGACCGACCCGAGAAAGATTTAATTTTTGCCCCGACCGCACTTTTTATAAAAGGGAAAAAGAAAAAACCTACACACATTTTTGTCACGGTTTTTGCCACCTCTTCGTTTAGCACATTTGCTGCTTATAAATTTTTATGCGTAGAAGAAAGTACGCATAAAAATTTATTGGCTACGCCACCAGCAGCAAAAGAGCTCCTGTTTTGTGCGGTTACTGAAAACAGTCCTCTGAAACCTTTGTAAATATTGAATTTGCTATTGTATTTTGGGTGTCCCGAGTAGTTTTTAGTCTCATTTTTTACATTTACAGCATTGTTTATACGTTGTAAAAAGAATAAAAGTGGCTCTACGAGTGTTCAGATCATAGATAAATCTTCTGGAAAGTATGTTTTGTTTCAAACCGTTGGCAGTTCAGTCGATTCTGTAGAGATTGATTTCTTAATTGCTAAGGGTAAAAAGATAATTGCATCGCATGGAGGACAGGCTATTTTACCTTTCGATAAGGACAAAGAATTAGCATTTGTAGATACATTTTTGCAGTCTTTAAACTCGATGAAACTTGTTGGTCCAGAGCTTTTGTTGGGACAAATTTTTGATGCCATAGGTTTCAATTCCATTGAAGATGATTTGTTCAGGCACTTGGTTATTACATGAATTGTATATCCAGTCAGTAAACTTAAAACGACCGATTATTTATTCAAATATAAAGGCGAAGATATTAGTGTTTATAGTATTTACAGGTACTTGGATAAATTGCACCAATCACAAATGGAGCTTGTTAAAGCCATCAGTTTTGCCCACACATTGAAGGTTTTAGGAGGCAACTTATCTGTGGTTTATTATGATGTTACAACTTTGTATTTTGAGGCATCAGACGAAGACGACTTGCGTAAAACAGGTTTTAGCAAAGATGGCAAACATCAACATCCTCAAATAGTTTTAGGCTTATTGGTTAGTGAAAATGGTTATCCATTGGATTATGAAATTTTTGAAGGAAACAAATACGAAGGCGAAACTTTATTGCCAGTTATCACTCATTTTAAAACGAAGTATACTGCCGACAATTTGATAGTTATTGCAGACTCTGGATTGTTGTCAAACAAAAATATAGAACAGCTTAAAACGCAAAAATATCAATACATTCTTGGTGCTAGAATCAAGAATATGAACAAGGAAGCAACCGCAAAAATATTGAACTTAAAACTTCAGGACAACCAATCTGAAACTATTGAATTGACAGAAAATGAAAGGTTGATAGTGGGGTATAAAACAGCCAGAGCCACAAGAGATGCAAAAAATAGAAAGCGAGGATTGGAAAAATTGGAGAAGGCTATTCAGTCAGGTAAATTGGGCAAGAAACACATCAATAACAGAGGTTACAACAAGTATCTACAAATAGAAGGTGATGTAAATATCAAAATCAATTACAGCAAATTTGAAGATGATGCAAAATGGGACGGACTAAAGGGTTATACCACAAACACTCAATTATCAAAGGAAGAAGTGATAGTACAGTACAGCCAATTGTGGCAGATTGAAAAGACATTCAGAATATCTAAATCTGACTTGCAAATACGCCCCATTTATCACAGACTGAGCAGAAGAATAGAAGCACACATCTGCATATCATTTGCAGCATGTAAAGTATATAAAGAACTGGAAAGACAACTTAAAGAAAAGCAGTCTCCATTTTCCGTAGAGCAAGCAATAGACATTATCAAAACCATTTACAAAGTAGAACTTCAAACACCCTATTCAAATAACACCTACTCAAGAATACTCATCAAAACACAAGAACAACAATCAATAATCAAACACTTTGGACTAAAAATTTAGTGTTTTTTTGACTTGGGTGTCCCATTGCACAAAACAGGAAAAAACCTACACACATTTTTGTCACGGTTTTTGCCACCTCTTCGTTTAGCACATTTGCTGCTTATAAATTTTTATGCGTAGAAGAAAGTACGCATAAAAATTTATTGGCTACGCCACCAGCAGCAAAAGAGCTAAACCCCTATCCGCACTAAAAACACATGCCAAAAATATTATAGGCACTTATTTAATTTTTGATTACTTTATGCCAAGTATTGGAATTTTCCGTTTGTATTTCGATGTGGTAAATTCCATTGGGGAAATTCATAAAACTCAATTCATTCTCACCGATAACTGTTGCTATATTTTGACCTACTGAATTATAAACTCGTATTATACTGCTAATCTTTGAATTATATAAAATGTACACTATGTCATTAGTAGGGTTTGGAAATAATTTTATGTTTTCTTTTCCTATTTCATTATATCCAACTGTTCCTACATTTATATAATACGTAGGGCCTCCTCCTGTTTTTTGGCAACCTTTTGAATCTATAACAGTTGCTGTGTAAGCTATACTTGTATCTGGTTTTGCCCAAAATCCAGACGGAAGATTTGCTATATTTAAACCGTGGGTAGGCGCCCAACTGTAAGTTGAATTTCCAAATCCCCCGCCAACATTTGGAACTTGATTCAAGTAGATTGAATCGCCTTGATAAATATTATAACTCCAAGTATAAACATGTACTCCGAAATGAGAAGTAGTTAGTAATACAGAATCTATGCTTTGACATCCAACATTGTCTGTTATTCTTAAATAAAAGGTAATTGAATCCCCAATAAAAGAGCTACCCGTATATATCAACGTAGGATTTGAGATAGTTGTGTCATTCAAAATATTAGATGCAAACAGATAAGGAAAAGACGGTGGTATATATGGAATAGGAGTAATCCACCATTCATAAGTGTAAGGGGGAGTACCACCTATCGCAGAAGGACTTCCTCCAAGCATAACAGTAGAATCAGTAGAGCACCTGTGAACAGAATAACCCGCATTTGCTGTACATTGTGCATTTGATGTTTCAGATAAAAGTAAAGCTGACATTAATAACAAATGTATTCTTAGCATTATTTTGTAGCAATAATTCATAAGTATAATGTAGATTATTGCTTAACTAACACCTTAGCATCAACAGCTATACCATCGCAAACCAAAATAACAGTATATACACCTGTTTGATAATCCGAAATATTAATATTACTGATTGACAAACTTGGATTAATTATGTAATTGTTGGAAACTGTAGACGTCTGATTTACAATCATTAAATAAGCAGAGTTTGCAGAGTCTGCCTTATAGTTAATACTTAATTGATTAGTAGCAGGGTTAGGTGAAATGCTTTCAATCCAAAATTTCTTCACTTTTACTTCCATTTCATCATAATCCTTGAAGCCATCAGAGCTTGCTATTACTTCTAATTTATATTTCTTAGTAATACTTGGTGAAACTGAAAACCCTGTGCCTTGATGAATTAAATTACCTTCTAAATCGTACCAGTTGTATAAGGCGGTTTCACTAATAAGGTTAGCATTAATATTTACAGACTCACCTAATTTTATTTCTTTATCGTTTCCTGCATTAGCAGTAAATGGTGTTCTTTCGTGCCTGTTTATTGTATAATGTACACCACCAAGAAGCGAAGAATCTGAAGACAAATATTGCCTTACATGATACTCAAACGTATTTACATTGGATAATTCTCTCGCAAAAAAACTAAATCCGACATAGATAGGTATTCTTTTATCTGATGGAAATAGAACGTTATTAATCTTTACAGAATCTTTTAAAATAAGTATTTCACGTTCGCCTAATATACGGACATCAGGATTATTTATTAAATGTTCACGAAAAATTGCCCAACCGTCAGTATCGAAAATAATTTTCACTTCTGCGTCTTTAAGTATTGACCGTTGTGTTGTATCATTTGGCACAGAAAACTTAATATCAATGTCGGTCTGTACATCCAAAACATTACCAACAAACATATAGCTACCGTGTGGAAAATAAATACCATCTATATAACCTGGGGCTGCAATACCGGGGTAAATATCAGTAATTACAACATTACGCATGGCAATATTGTTATTAAAAAACACATCATCATCTAATCTTCCTGGGTATATAGTAATTAAGTCTATCATTGAATTTTCTATTCTTGCCAATAAGCAAGTTGTCCAGTTTTGATGAATGTATGGATTTAGAATATTCCAGGTAAACTGAATAATTGTATCCCTGCCAGCTCCCAAATTTCCTAAATTAATCGCTCCAATTTCATCCCCAATGGTTGGTTGTGTACCATCCCAATTTTGTGGCCACGAACTCCAACTAGATGCTTTACTCCAATATAATTTTAAAACTTCATTCCCAGTAGCTGATACACAACTTTTATTTCTCACACGTACATAAACGTAAACAGGATTATTTGAGCTGTATTCAGGTTGTTGGTGTTGTTGATTTGTAAATCCGTCAGGTTGATTTCTTACCCAAATATCAGGGCTTTTATCTCTATCTGCTTGCCAGTGGTAAGGATACTGCTCATTTCCAAAATCTTCAAGCCTATCCTTTATGTATAAATCAAGATTTGATGAATAAGCTAATTGGGCTTCTTTTACAGCTTTATAAGCATTAACTCTGCCAGTACCTACTAATCCCGGAAAACTTGCTGCATCTGTAATTACATCTGTGGTATTTTTTAAAATGTCCTGACACCAAGCAGGGGTCATGCATGGATTAACAGAATACATCAATGCCGCAACTCCTGCAACTATTGGAGTTGCAAATGATGTTCCATTAGATGAACCATAATAAGGCCATTGACTAGAACCACACTGTGTGGGCTGTGCAGACATAGTTGCATAACCCGGTGAACATAAGTCAACATCTGCGAAATGGGAATGGGTTCCGGTACCATTAGCATGTTGGTCATTTTTTCCAGTACTTGATATAATTATAATACGTTCGTCATAATAAGGATGTAGCGGAAAGAATGCTCCCAATGTATTTGGTGGAAAAAAGGACGGACATTGATTACTACCGTTATGTGTACCATTCCAACCGTTTCCGGCAGGCATTATGATTGTAGTTTTATTGTCCAATATTTCTTTTACTACTAATTGATCAATTCCTGACTGATCCGGACAGTTTGTCCAACCTCCAGCCGATGAAGTTAATATATTTGCCCCCATTACAATTGAAGCATGATGAGCTCTTTGTAAATAATTCCAATTCCATGCCTTATATCCTATCATCATTGTATTAAAACCAACAGATGCAAGTTGACCATTTGGAGAACCATTTGTTGGTGTTGTTTCCCCTGCTACATAACTGGCTACTGCTGTACCGTGTGGATGAATAACATTACACGTATAAGGTATATTATCGTATGGGTCATAATTGGGACTTATTTTACCGGCTAAATCAGGGTGAGTTATATCAAAATCAGTATCAAGAATAGCTGTTTTTACATTTGGATTACCCAAAGTTATATCCCATGCAAAATCTGCTTTAATCTTTTTTAAATGCCACAACCAATCATTAGTTGTGTCATTATCAATCATTAACTGCCACATATAGTCTGCTGGATCGTACAATACTATATTTTCATAATCTAATCTCTTTATTCCATCATAAAAATTGGGGAATAGACGTTGTATATCGGCTATTAGACTGTCTATATTACAGTTACAGCCTATTTCATAAACATGACTTAGTTTTTGTGTTCTTGCAAAGGGAAAGGCTTTTTCATATTTATATACGTTGTACTGTGTAAAAAGCGAATTCAAGTTTTCATTATTGGTAAATCCTTCACTTGCAGCTTTGTACGCTTCTTGATTTGAAGCCATTGCCCAAAATAGGCTATCAACTCTAACGTGTGTTGACTGTGTGTAGCTTACAAAAGGCAGAAAAATACTTACTATAAGCAACAATTGATTTTTTGTTAGTGTTTTCATATCACATAGCATTAAAATAAATTAATATTTGGTCCAGATAACATTGACTGACAGGTTTTTGTTTCGTTTTATTATCCATAGTCAAAGATATGTAAAAATTTAATTACAAAAACAAATTTAAATTAATGTTTATTCATAAAAGGTTAAATGCCAGCCATTTTAGCACATTGCCGTCCTCGTTCCTGCGGGCGGCAAAGAGCTAAGCCAACACACAAACAAAAAGATATGACAAAAGCAAACACACGGTAAGACAGAAAAAATTCCCTCGCTTCACAAAAATTAAATCTTTCCCGACCGCTCATTGCCGACCGACAAAAAAATCATTTCTTCGTGGACAGGTAATCGGGTGACAAAAACGCTGAAAACATCGTGGACAGTGCAACGTGAGACAGAACCACTGGCGGTAACAGCCAACTGGCGCAATAGCGGGTGAAGTGGGTATATAAACATTATTTCATTAAATTTACATCGTGCAAACCTGACAGGGTAGTGTTTCAAAAACCGCTACTTCGCCAGTTGGCAAAACGTTACAAGCAACCCTAAAGAACGACACGGCAAAATGAAACACCTTGAATACTACGACACATCATAAATAATTTCTAAAATTGTAGCGCACTGACTTTTCCGACAGTCACAAAAAATCGGAGTATTAATAATTCATTAAACAACTTAAATTTTAAAAATGGAACAAAAACCAATTTCAAACGCCCCAATGATTTTGGGCATCATCGGTGGAATTTTAGGACTTCCAGCCGCAATCTGTTCTGGTGCTTGTGCAGCAGGACTTTCAACACTGGCAGACGGTGCAACTTCGCAATCATCACAAGACGCAGGAAATGTTTTTATGTGGCTTGGACTAATTGCTGCAATCGTTGGACTTGCAAGTGCATTTCTTTACAAGAAAAATCCGAAAGGTTGGGGAGCAATGATG
>Ga0209096_1003732_pt1 | contig 12972 bp, 9 predicted proteins | sample AD_UKC034_MetaG_FD_184407 | JGI IMG/M metagenome (GOLD analysis project Ga0209096, IMG submission 184407) | Active sludge microbial communities of municipal wastewater-treating anaerobic digesters from USA - AD_UKC034_MetaG (SPAdes) (version 2) | ecosystem: Engineered > Bioreactor > Anaerobic >... | reverse complement strand
GCTGGCCGAAGTCGACCATCAGGATGGCGTCCGTCCGGAGGGCCCGCAGTTCTTCCAGGCAGGGGGCCCGGTTGATGTCGGCCACGACCTGGACCGGCAGGCCGAGCTCCTCGGCCAGGGCCCGGACCGGGGTGGGCCGGTTCTTGAGGCCGCGTCCGGCCGGCCGGTCCGGCGCGGTGACCACCCGCGCCACCCGGTTCCGGAGGCGCCTCAGGGCCGGCCGTCCGAATTCGCCGCAGCCCAGGAAGAGGATTCGCATGTGAAGCATTATTATAGCACGGCCGGCCGCCGATTTTCTTGAAGGACCGGCCCGGAAAGTGTTATTCTTATTTCATTATGAAGACGCGGGGATACTTCGGCCGTTTCGGCGGCCGCTATGTTCCGGAAACCCTGATGCCGGCCCTCCTGAAGCTGGAGGCGGCCTACTTTTCGATCGCCCGCAGCCGCGTTTTCCAGCGCGAGCTGGACCGGCTGCTGGCCGATTACGCCGGCCGGCCCACCCCGCTCTACCTGGCCGGCAACCTTTCCGATCGGCTCGGCTTCAAGCTTTACCTGAAGCGCGAGGACCTGCTGCACACCGGGGCCCACAAGATCAACAACACCCTCGGCCAGGCGCTGCTGGCCCGCAAGATGGAGAAGACGCGGGTGATCGCCGAGACCGGCGCCGGCCAGCACGGGGTGGCGACCGCGGTCGCCTGCGCCCTGCTCAACCTGGAATGCCAGGTCTACATGGGGCAGGTCGACCTGGAACGACAGCGGCCGAACGTCTTCCGGATGGAACTCTGCCGGGCGAAGGTGGTGCCGGTGACGGCCGGGAGCCGGACCCTGAAGGACGCCATGAACGAGGCGATGCGCGACTGGGTCGCCACGGTCGAGACGACCCATTACCTGATCGGCTCGGTGGCCGGGCCGCATCCCTTCCCGACCATGGTCCGCGATTTCCAGGCGGTGCTGGGCCGGGAGGCCCGCCAGCAGGTGATCAAGCGGGAGCGCCGGCTGCCGGACGCTCTGGTCGCCTGCGTCGGCGGCGGCAGCAACAGTATGGGGCTCTTTCATCCTTTCGTGCGGGACCGGTCGGTGGCCATGTACGGGGTGGAGGCGGCCGGCGCGGGCATCGCCAGCGGCCGCCACGCGGCCACCCTGAGCGCCGGTCGGCCGGGCGTCCTGCACGGCAGTTACAGCTACCTGCTCCAGGATGGCGACGGCCAGGTCCAGATCGCCCACTCGGTGGCCGCCGGCCTCGATTATCCCGGGGTGGGTCCCGAGCACAGCCATTTCAAGGAGACCGGCCGGGTGACCTACGCGGCCGTGACCGACCGCCAGGCGCTCGAGGCCTTCCACCTTCTCTCCGAGACCGAGGGGATCATTCCGGCCGTCGAGTCGGCCCACGCCCTGGCCTACCTGGTGAAAAACCGCAAGGACTTCGCCGGCAAGGTGGTCGTCATGTGCCTTTCCGGCCGGGGCGACAAGGACCTCGATGAAGTCCGGCGGGTCGAGGCGGCGAAGGAGCCCTCATGAACCGGATCGAGCGGAAGTTCCGGGAGCTGGAGCGCGCCGGCCGCAAGGGCCTGATACTCTACCTGACGGCCGGCTATCCCTCGCTGGAGGCAACCCGGGCGCTGGTGCCCGGCCTGGAGAAGGCCGGCGCCGATATCATCGAGCTGGGCGTGCCCTTCTCCGACCCGATCGCCGACGGCGTGACCATTCAGCGGACCAACGCCGCCGCCCTGGCCGCCGGGGTCAACCTGGTCCGGATCCTCAAGCTGGTGGCCGAGATCCGGCGGGAATCCCAGGTGCCGATCATCCTGATGGGCTATTACAATCCGATCCTGGCCTACGGGCTCGAGAAGTTCGTCCGCGACAGCTGGAAGGCCGGCGTCGACGGCCTGATCGTGCCCGACCTGCCGCCCGAGGAGGCGGCCCCGCTGCGCCGGGAGCTGAAGAAGGCCCGGCTGGGCTTGATCTTCCTGCTGGCGCCGACCAGTGACGACGAGCGCATCGCCCTGGTCGCCGGCCGCAGCGAACCCTTCATCTACTATGTTTCGGTGGCCGGAGTGACCGGAGCCCGCGCTTCCCTGGCGTCCGAAGAGATCGGCGCCCAGGTCGCCCGCATCCGCCGGCAGAGCCGCCGGCCGGTCTGCCTGGGTTTCGGCATCAACGGCCCGGAGGCGCTCCGGAAGCTGGCCCCGCTGGCCGACGGGTTCATCGTGGGCAGCGCCCTGCTGAATTGCATCGAGAAGGCCGGCACCCGCTACCAGGCGGCCGCCGAAGAGTTCGTGGCCGGGATGGCCGGGGTCCTGAAGGAGACGGCCGGCCCGGGTCCGGGAGCTAAGAAGAACTGACCCGCGGCCCCGCCGGGCCCGGTTTTCCACGTGACCGATTCTGGAGAGAGGCGAAGATGAAAAAAATAATCGCGGCGCTGTTGATCCTGACCTTCGGCTGGCTCGGCCGGCCGGCGGCCGCCGAGAAGGAAGCGGCCGCCTTCTACCCGGTCCAGCCGGCCGAGAGCCGCCTGGCCGCCGAGGTGGGCGATTACCTGGCGAGGGCCTTCGGCCGCTACTACCAGGTCCTGCCGCCGGAGCAGTTCGAGCCGGTGCTCAAGGCGGCCCAGGCCCGGAATCCGGAAGTGCCGCTGCTCAATCTCTACCCTTCCCTGGGCCGGGACCTGAAGGTGCGCTACGTGGTGAGCGGCCGGGTGAGCGGGGATACACAGCTGGAGCAGGTCGAGGTGCTGGTCCTGGAGGTGGCCACCAAGCGCGGCCGCATCTTCCGGACCTCGGGGGCGGCCGCCGGCCGCCGGGCCGCCCTGGCCCGCCTGGGCGACGATCTGCGCGAGTACCTTGTCCGGCGCCGGAAGCTGGGGCTGGAATCGGAGCGGGAGAGCGATATCGTCCAGGCGGTCGGCCGCACGCTGATGTACCGGGGGCCGCGCCCCTCGGTTTCAGTGGCCATTGAGGAGACCGGCCTGCCGGAGGGCATGCAGCAGCTGTGGGCCGAGAAGAACTTCGGTTATTACCTGCAGCAGCTGGGCTTCACCTGGCACCTGGGCGAGGGCGAGCTGCTGCGCAGTTACGCCCGGCGCCGCTGGGCCGGGTCCGGCCAGGCGCTGCCGCTGACCCTGGCCAGCCATTTCTTCGTGATCGGGCGGGCCGAGGCCCTGGAGACGATCATCCACGAGACCGGCCTGGTCGGAAGCCGGGCGAAGCTGGAGGTCGAGGTGCTCGACCGCCTGGCCCGGGTGGTCGACCGGCGCCTGATCGAGGTCGAGGCCTACGGGCTCAGTTCGGGGGCGGCGGCGGTCAACGCGCTGAACATCGCCGCCTCCGAGGCGGCGATCGAAATCCTGCCGCTCCGGCGTCACCCTTAGCGTTTTTTCCGTTTTCCTTTTCCGGCCAGGTCGCGGCCGATCAGCTCGGCGCACCGGCGGCCGGAGAGGAGCATCCCGCCGAAGATCGGGCCCATCCGGGGCCCCCCGCAGACCGCATTGACGGTCATCCCGGCGATGTAGAGGCCGGGGAATATCTCGCCGGTGTTGGCCATGATCAGCCGCTCGCCCTTGTCGGCCCACATCGGACCCTCGCCCACCACGCCGCCGGAGGCAGTGCGCAGGCCGCCGCCGTTCTTCTCGGCCAGGAGGCGGCAGAGCACCGCCTCGTGGCCGGTGGTGTCCACGACCGCCCGGCTCCGGATGGTGAGCGGGTCGACGTGGAGCCCGGCGCTGCGGACCGCGCCCCAGTTGAGGACCAGCCCGCAGACCCGCCCTTCCCGCAGGTAAAGGTCCTCGGCGCCGATCAGGTTGAAGATCTTGGCGCCGGCCTGGATGGCGCCGGCGGTCAGCCGGGCGGTCGCCTCCAGGGAATCGGCGGTGTAGTAGCCGTCCCGGTACTCGCGGAAGCGGATGCCGAACTCCTTCAGGATGGGCAGGGCCTCGGCCTGGACGACGATCTGGTTGAACATCATGCCGCCGCCGGGCATGCCGCCGCCGGTCCGGAGCAGTTTTTCGTAGAGCGTGACCTTCAGGCCGCGGCCGGCCAGGTAGTAGGCGCAGGTGAGGCCGGCCGGGCCGGCGCCGACGATGGCCGCGTCGGTCTCCAGGTGATCGAGGAATTCCCGGTAGTAGGTTTCGATGATCGCCCGCGAGATAATCGTGTCGTCAAGCATTTTTTCTCCTTGGCGGGGGAGTTAAAGGGATCCGTCCGGGCGGAATCCCTCGGAGGAAAACTTCGATAAATATTTTACCATGCCCGGGCGGCGATACATGGATTTGACAAAAGGTCTGGGGGTGGGTATTATAGGGGCAAACGCGCGGCCGAAAGGATTTTTTCCGGCGCGCCCCAAAATTCGAACCGGGAGGGAATATGCTCCGCGGATTTTGGCGACGAATTTTTTCCTGGCCTGCCTTCCGCCACCCCCGGGCCCTCTCTTTAACCCTGCCCCTTTTCCTGGTATCCGCGCCAGGCCACGGCCAGCCGGCCTATTTGGAATCCGGGATTGCCTTTATAGACCACGCCTGTTTCCGGAAGGTTGATCCTCTCGATCCGGGCACTGTCCACCTGTTCATCAAGAATTCCGGCGCCGCCCCCCTTTCCGTGGCGCAGATCAGCCTGAACGGAACAGAACTGGCCGGCCTGCCCAATGACCTGGCCCTCTGGTACCAGGCGATTCCCCCGGTCAGCCGGCCGGGTGAGGTTATTGACCTCATGGTGAAGATGCGCCGGCCGACCCGGAAACCCATCCGGATTGAGGCCCGGCTGAACAACCGGGAGCGCGTCTCGGCAGTCATCCCCCCCTCTCCGCCGCGGCTGCAATTCAACTTCATCGGTTTCAGCCGGGATTACGATAGAGGCTACCTTTATCTCGAGAACGCCGGCCCGGAGGATTTAAGCATAGAAAGAATCTCCTGCGACGGCCAGGAGATCACCCCGCGGTGCTTCATCCCGGACCGGACCCTGCGTCCTTCTTCCAAAGGGCTGGTTATCTACACGCCGCCAGCCCGCCTCTCCCAGGGCAAATACCTGGTTTTCAAGGCCATCGCCGGCGGGGAAACCGCCGCCGCGTCGGTCCGGGTCTATTCGCACTTTCCCATCACCACTTTCGGCCGGGAGGATACCCGCTCCGAGTTCGGCTTTGACCCCGCCGGTTTCGAAATGAAGTACCCGGCTTCCGAGGCGGCCCGGAGCCAGCCGCCCTTCAAGGCCTATCACCTGATTGACGATCCGGCCTGCGCCGATGGCAAAGCCTATCAAATCATAGGCACCACCGCCAGGGAGATTGTCAAGAGGGCCGCGGAATGCTGGACCGTTGATCCGGTCCACCCCAACCTTATCTACTCCTGCGAGCATTACAAGCCCGACTCCTATTTCATCTACGCCGAGACGACCGATATTATGGTCATTGATCCCTACGCGATGTATTTTAATCGGAACCAGCCGAGGCAAGACGCCTATTTCACCTCCATCGCCAGGCGGGCCAGCGCCCCGCGCCTGTTGTGGACCATTCCCCAGGCCTTCACGGCCGGCGAGAAACGCTTTCCGACTCCGGAAGAGGAGCGGATCATCGTCTGGTCGGAGGTGGGTGAAGGCAGCAAGGGGATCTGGTATTACCGGTATAATCCGCGCGGCGGGTATCCGGCCAGCCCGCCGCTGGAAGAAGAGATCGGGAAGATCAACCGGGAGCTCCGGCTGGTCCGCGATTATATCCTTATCAGCGAACCCTTTCCCCTGGCGGCGGCCGAGGCGGCGAAGGTAACCGCCTACTCCCTTCTCTGCGGGGACAGGGCGATTCTGCTGATCCTGGTCAACAACGATACCGAGAGCCGGTTTGAGAAGGAGGAGACGCCCTTCACCTATGGGCCGAAAGAGAACTTCAAGGTCCGGGTGTCCATTCCCGACTGGCTGCGGGTAAAGGAGGTCCAGGAATTAAGCCCCGAGGGACTGAAGCCGGCCCCGGTCCGGCACTCCGGGGAAGGGAACAACCTGACGTTTTCCATAGACCGGCTTGATATCTCGAGGGAGTTCCTGATCCTGGTGACGCGAAAATGAAGCGGCTTCTCCTGCTTGTTTTCGGCTTCTGCCTGCTGTGGACCGGTTCCGGCGCCGCCGACCAGGTCATCCTGAAGACCGGCACCGTCTGGGAGGGGAAGGTGATCAAGGAGACCGCCGAGAGCCTCCTCTTCCAGACCGACAAAAGCCAGATCACCATCCCGAGGGAGCGCATCAAGGAGATCATCATCCACACGCCCTTCTTCTACGCCGAGAAGGCCTTCGAGGCGGAGAACTACGCCGAGGCCCTCCGGCTCTACCGGGAGTACTTGAAGAAGTATCCGACGGGAGAGGAAAGCGAGCCGGCGGCCTTCAAGACCGGCCTATGTTATTTGAAGATGGCCGACCCGGAGCCGGCCCTGGTTGCCTTCGAGGCGTTCCTGAAAACCTATCCCGACAGCGCCTTCTCCACCGAAGCGGCCCTGCATATCGGAGAGGCGTATTTTGCCGGGAACCGGAAGGAGAAGGCCGGAGAGTATTTTCAGAAGGCGCTGGCCTCAGCCTCCAAGAGTGTGGCTGGAAGCGCCGCTTACTTTCTATTTCGCCTGTGGGAGGATAAATCGCCGGCCGAGACCCTGGAGTTCTGCGAGAATTACCTGAAAGAGCATCCGCGGAGCGAAAGGACCCCGGCGGTCATCTACCTGAAAGCGGAGGTGCTGTACAGCCGGGCGGTCCAGCGGAGCCAGGCGGACCAGAACATCTCCGACTATCAAGCGATAACCGAGATGCTCGAGGAGACCGCCGGCGAGCATCCCGGGGCCTCGATGCCGGAAAACATTCTAAAATTGCAGATGGATTGCTACGAGAGGCAGGCCAGGTACGCCCAGAAACACAAAACGCTTAAAAAATACGCCGACCTGGTTTCACGGGGAGACAAGGAAAAGGCGGCCCGGATGATCAGGGAGGCGGCGGATAAATTAATCACGGAGGGGGAGGTAACCGAAGCCATTATTCTTTACCGGCTGATAAAAGCAGAGTATCCGGAGACGGCCCTCGCCCCGGAGGTCTGTTTCCAGATAGCGAAAATACTACAGGAAGAGGCTAATAAACATGGAGCGATAGCAGCAGAATATGTTAAAGAATGTGAAACCTTAATTCAACAATACCCTCAAACTCAATTTGCAGAGGAAGCTTGTTTTGCTTTAGCGAAGAAGTACCAAAATACAGGGAAATATGCTCAAGCGATAGAACATTTAAACTACTTTCTAAAAAATTATCCGGAAAGCAAATACATCGAGAGCGGCGTTTTCCTCCTCGGTTTTTTATATCGCCAAACTAAACAAAATGACGAGGCAAGAAAAATATGGGAGTATTATTTAAAGAAATTCCCTGACGACAACATCTACTTGGAGATTATAAAAACATATTTAAGAGAATAAGGAAAAGGTTTGTAAAACACTTCCATTGATATTGGTGTATGTATAAGTTTCATCTTTATAAGATTGCAGTGAATTATTGTATTGAGAATTTAAGGTCCGAAAAGCATTATTAACATAGGGAGGAATAATTATGGCAAAAGTTAAATTGGTTATTACTATTACAAGCTTGAAAATGTTTCTCATATCTATTTTTTGTGTTTTGGTATTATTATTTTCGATTTCCAAAGTTTTTTCTGTATCATGTTACAACGTTGGTAGTTGCTTACAAGATTATATTTGTGATGCGAATGGTATGTGTAAAGCAGTGGGCGATTACTCGCAACAAAGATGCCTTACATTGTGTGGATATGGTCATCACTCCAATGAACTTGGCGGTTCCTGTGGGATTTCATTTCCCAAAACAATTTTTTCTTTGAATTGTCAATACCCAGGCCTCACTGGATGCGGAGGACTAAGGTGCACTCCTGATGATGAAAATTGTCCGTAAATTAACTCAGCGATACATAATTAAAAAAGGTGAGGAGGATACAAATGAAAAAAACAATATTTGTCATTGGTTTTGCAGCTACTTTTATTACTATGGCTTCTTTTGCTTTTGGCGCTAACGCCGAAGAAATATGCATGAAACAGTATAAATACTTCCAAAAATTGTATTCTATACAGTTCGATTCAAAAGTATGTGTGACATTGAGTAAGGATATTCTGTTAGAACAACCAAATTTATCAAATCAATTAATTTGGGAGATAAAATTTATATCAAATGGTTCTAAATATAGGTCAGAAGTGACTTCTATAGATCCAATTAAAAGATTAAAAAAAACATTTATAACGACATACAATGGCGAAGATTATCGAATATTAGAAATAGGTGAAAAATCAATACTATATTTAAAAAAATCTTGGAATACAGACAATCCATATAACGGTACGATTACGATACTGACCCCATTTCAATTTGCTTTTCAAAAAGGGGATATTGGGACTATTGAAACATTAAAAAAAACCGAAATCTGGCAACGCCTGGCAAACAAGGCGATCGAGGTTAAATCTTTTCAGAAATTGGGGTACAAAGGGATTAATATAACATTTAAAGTATCTGATTTTAATAATGCGAAAGAAAGAATCTACGAGGTTTTTTTTGCGGAAGACTTGGATTATTACCCTATTTTTTGGAGAACTATAGATCCCACAACGAAACGTTGTGATGAAATAAGCGTTTTGGAAATGAGGATATACAATATTGATAATGACCGTATTTTTATCCCAATCAGAATTACAGGGGAAGAAAAATTCAACAATGGTGGTATCGCTCAAACAGGAAGTGAGGAAATTAATCCTCAAACCGTAAAGATTAACCAACCGGTTAATAACGGAATATTTACCCTTTCGGTTTTTCAAGCCAATGCGGTTCATGATAGTGATACTGGTATCTGGTTTTATCCAAATCAAAGGTGACATGACCTTTCTTCCGAAAAACCGCAAAGCAAGATAGCCTAAATTGAAGACATGAGGGTAACCAACCGCAAATTACAGAAAATATTTCACGTAGCTATTGTCCTCGCTGTATTCTTAATAGGGTTGAATGTTGGATTATTTTTTCCGAAAGTTTCAAATTATCTAAGACAAAATCCTCCCCAAATTATAATTACAGAGCCAAAGCGTGATTTTGGTTGTGTTTATCCTGGGGTAACACTAAAACACGATTTTACTATAATTAACGGGGGCAAGCGTTCGTTATATATCAAACGAATTAGAACAAATTGTACATGCACACAAGCGAGAATTGACAATAATGTGGTTCCCCCAAAAAGAAAAACTAAATTAAGAATAGCTACTGTTGCATCAAAATATAAAACCACCATAAATGATTTTGTGGCTCTACATTCAAATGACCCCATTACACCAATAAAAATGGTTTACATTACCGGTCAAGTTACTCCTAACATTGAAGCGAGTCCATCAGTAGTAAATTTTGGAATTGTAGAACCCTGGGAATTACCATTAACTCAAAAAATCGTCATTTATCGAGAACCTTACGGTAAAGCAACTCATGATGACCTCAAGATTGTTGAAGATTCTGGAAGACTTTTTACAAATCTTACAAAACTCGACGAAAAAAGATGGGAACTCAAAGTTACCCTACCTAAAAACCATCCGTTTGGTTTTATAATAGGGAAAATTTGGATAGAAAACAATTCTTCGGAAAATTTTAAAATAGAAATACCTATAATGGGTAAAATTATAAGTAGCGTAGTTATAATTCCGGATGAAATATTTTATGGTGTGATAGACCCTAAAAAAGAAATTTTTCAAAAAATAAGAATAGGCGGTGGAAAAGAAATTGTTACAGATGTTCATGTGATTTCAAAAAGCCCTTTTTTAGATGGGATGTTAGATGTTAAAATTAAAAAAATAGCCGGGGATTTTCAGCTTTTCACTACACTTAATTCTCATAAGCTTAAACAAACCAAAGATTTAATTGAAGGTTGCATATATATTAAAGTGAAAACAAAAGAAGGGAAAGAATATACCATAGGCATTCCCGTTCTAGGAATAATAAACTCCACCGTTGTAAACCATTAGAAATTTTCAAGTTAAAATTGCCTAAAAATTTTGGGGTGTGTTCGCTAAATCCAATCGGAATGAAACGGCGGCCGGGGAGCGGGCTTCCCGGCCTTCTCTTCATTCTGGCCTGGCTCCTGCTCTCGCTGGCGGCCGCTCTCCGCGGCCAGGAGGCGCCGGCTCTTCCCGTTATCCGCCTCTGGGTCTTCGCCTCGAAGGATTGCGGCGATTGCCGGGCGGTCCAGCCGGAGGCGCTGAGGGTCCTGGAAGAGCGGGTGGGCTGCCGGATCGAGGCCAGGTATTTTGATATCGGGGATATCGCCAGCTACGCGCTGCTCACGAAGTTCGAGGAGAAGTACGGCGATACCGACAACGAGCCGCCGGTTCTCTTCATCGGCCGGGAGGTCATCGGCGGCCGGCGGGAGATGGCCGACCGGCTGGAGAAGTCGGTTCTCCGGTACCGGGATGCGGGCGGCTGCCCCTGGCCGGACGAGATCTCTTTTCCGCGACCGGGGGCTGACAACCGCCGGCCGCCGACCGGAACGAAAGAGAAAGAACCCGCGTCAACGGCCGCTGGCGGCGAAGAGGCGGCGGCGCGGCCGGCGCCGGTTTACCTGGCCTTCTTCCACCAGTACGGCTGCCGGGAGTGCCAGCGGGTTTTCCACGTGCTCCGGTATGTCGAAAAGAGGCACCCGGCGGTGGTGGTCCGGGAGTTCGACCTGGACCGGAACGAGAACAAGGAGATCAACGAGGCGATTGGCCGCCGCTTCAACGTGCCGGAGGAGCGGCGCCTCCTGACGGCGACCCTTTTCATCGGCGCCGACTGCCTCCAGGGGCGGGAGATCACCCTCGAGAGGATCGAGGCGCGGATCGCCCGGTACGGAGAAACCGGCAGTCCCTGCCCCTGGGAGATCGGGGCGGCGGAACTGGCCGCCGGCCGGCAGTCGGCGCTGGACCGGTTTCGCTCCTTCGGCCCGGCGGCGGTGATAGCCGCTGGCGTCCTGGACGGGATCAACCCCTGTGCCTTCACCACCATCGTCTTCCTGGTCTCCTACCTGGCCTTCATCGGCCGCCGGCGCCGGGAGATACTACTGGCCGGGGTCTCCTTCACGCTGGCGGTCTTTCTGACCTATTTCCTGGTCGGCTGCGGCCTCTTCGCCTTCCTGCGCCGGCTGCCGGTCCGCTCCCTGGTCTCGGTCCTGCTGACGGCGGCCGTCGGCGGACTGGCGCTTGGCCTGGGCGTCTTGAGTTTTCTGGATTTTCTCAAGGCGCGGCGGGGCGATCTTCGGGGGATCGTACTCCAGCTGCCGGACCGGGTCAAGGGCCGGATCCGGCTGACGATCAGCCGGCAGCTGCGCCGCCGGGGCCTGCCGGCGGCGGCCTTCGCGGCCGGCTTCGCGGTCTCGGTCCTGGAGCTGGCCTGCACGGGCCAGGTTTACCTGCCGACGATCACCCTGATCGCCGGCCGGGAGGGGCTGCGGGGGCGGGGCCTGGCCCTGTTGCTGCTTTACAACGCGGCGTTCATCCTGCCGCTGGCGGCTGTTTTCATGGCCGTTTATTTCGGGGCCGCCTCCGAGCGGCTGGCCGGGTTCGCCCGGCGCCGCGTGGCCGCCGTCAAGTTCTTCACCGCCATCCTCTTTTTCGCCCTGGGGGCGCTGCTGCTGGCGACGCTGCTTTAACGGATGCCGCCTGGCCGGTTCATTCTTGCCAGGCCTCCCGCCTTTCTCAGAACGGCTTATCTAAACGGCCGGATTGATTGACCGGAGGCGGCGGTTAAAAGTAAAATACTTAGATATTCGAGAGATGGGTTTAAACCGGCCTGGCGGGAACCGGGAGCGTTGATTTCCGCCCGATTATGGACGAACTGGAAAAGGAGATCGGGGAACGGGTCCGGGCCGCCCGGGCGGCCGGCCGGCAGCTGGCCGTGGCCGAGGCCGGGAGCCGGAACCGCTGCCTGGTTGAACTGCGGAAACTCCTGGCGGCCGCCGGCGGCGAGGTCCTGGCGGCCAACCGGCGGGATGTCGAGGCGGCCCGGGCGGCCGGCCGGAACCAGGCCTACCTGGACCGGCTGGAGCTGACCGGGGCGCGCCTGGAACGCCTGGCCGGCTCCCTGGACGAGGTGGCCGCGCTGCCGGACCCGCTCAACCAGGTGCGCTGGGAGACGACCCGGCCCAATGGCCTGCGCGTCCGCCAGGTCTCCACGCCGATCGGGGTAATTGCCATCATCTACGAGTCGCGGCCGGACGTGACCATCGAGGCCGCCGCCCTCTGCCTGAAGAGCGGCAACGCGGTGGTCCTCAAGGGCGGCTCGGATTCGCTCGATTCCAACGAGGTCTTCGAGGCGCTGCTGCACCGGGCGCTCCGGGCGGCCGGCCTGCCGCCGGAGGCGGTCTACCTGGTCAAGAGCCGGGAGCACCGGGCGGTGGATTTCCTGCTTTCGCGGACCGAGGACCTGGACCTGGTCATACCCCGGGGCGGCGAAGGGCTGATCCGGACGGTGGTCGAGAAGAGCCGGGTGCCGGTGATCAAGCATTACAAGGGCGTCTGCCACACCTATGTCGACCGGGCCGCCGACCTGGAGATGGCCTGGACGGTCACCCTCAACGCCAAGGCCCAGCGGCCGGCCACCTGCAACGCCACCGAGACGCTGCTGGTGCACCGGGAGATCGCCGGAAGTTTCCTGCCGGAGATGGGCCGCCGCTTCGCGGCCGGCGGCGTCCGGATGCGCGGCTGCCCCGAAACCCTGCGCCTCATACCCGGAGCCGAGCCGGCCCGGGAAGACGATTGGGGCTTCGAGTTCCTGGACCTGGTCATTGCCATCCGGGTGGTCGCTTCGCTGGAGGAGGCGATCGCCTGGGTCAACCGTTACGGCACCGGCCATTCCGAGGCGATCATCACCGCCGATCCGGCCGCGGCCGAACGCTTCCTGGCCGAGGTGGACGCGGCCGCGGTTTACCATAACGCCTCCACCCGTTTCACCGACGGGTTCG
>Ga0209096_1003731_pt1 | contig 12975 bp, 9 predicted proteins | sample AD_UKC034_MetaG_FD_184407 | JGI IMG/M metagenome (GOLD analysis project Ga0209096, IMG submission 184407) | Active sludge microbial communities of municipal wastewater-treating anaerobic digesters from USA - AD_UKC034_MetaG (SPAdes) (version 2) | ecosystem: Engineered > Bioreactor > Anaerobic >... | reverse complement strand
TGGTACTTGTTCCTTTCAAACTCAAGCTTTCGGGCAGCCTGACACTCTTTGTTACTGCAATACCGCTGCCTGAGATGTTTTAGCTTTCTGTTGGCAACGGTTTCTCTCCCGCAATGCCTGCATATAAAAGTGCGCATGGACGTGTTTTTTTACGTCTACGCATTTTCTCCACTTTTGGTGGCATCATTTTATTTCAGGAAGTGGTACCGGTTTGGTTCAGGGCGGAAAATGAGGCCGTTACTTCGACATCAAAGGGGAGGACCTATGGACTGGAGATCTATTTCAGGGACACCGACCTGATGGGATTCAACATCCTGTCATCCTATACCCTCGTCAGAAGCGAGTTCACCAACAACAAGGATGACTACATCGCTTCGGCGTGGGACAACAAGCATCTGTTCAACATCACGGTGATCCGCCAGTTTGCCAAAACCTGGAACGCAGGAGTGAAATGGCGTTTTGTGGGCGGAGCGCCCTATACGCCTGCTGACCTCGACCAGTCGAGCCTGATCGAATCCTGGGAGGTGAATAACCGTGCCATTCCGGATTACGACCGGTACAATACCCTACGGCTGACCCGGTTCCATCAGCTGGATGTCCGTGTCGATAAAGAGTTTTTCTTTAAGAAATGGTCACTGAATCTGTATGTGGATATCCAAAATGTCTATAACTTTAAGGCCGAGACGGCTCCTGATTATACGAACCTCGATGCGAACGGCGTTCCGGTGATCAATCCCGCTGATCCCACGCGGTATGTGCTGAGGGAAATCGGAGGCGACACAGGGACGGTGCTGCCGACGGTGGGGGTGATTGTGGAGTTCTAAGGTACATGGAATTTGAGAGGAGAGAGGAGAAAGGAGAGAGGAGAGAGGAGAAATATATTTATATATAACGATAGTTGCATTTTTAGTATTAAAATTCACAATAAGATGAAGAAATATAGTTTGGGATTGATAATGCTTTCTATAACATTATTCGCCTTTTCGTGCAGCAGTCATTTGCAGCAGGGCAGGATGAAATCCGCGCCTGCGGAGACCCTTGTCCTGCAGACGAACCTGGGGGGGAAGGGAGTTGCCCTGGAAGTGAAGATGCTGGCCGGGGAGCAACATAATCACCCGATGATGGCCATCTGGGTGGAGGATACCGACGGTAAGTACCTCCAGACGCTGTACGTTAACAAATCCGTTGCCACCAGCATTTACGGCCACGGGGACAAGTCGAGTGGCGAATGGCTGCCCGGCACGGTGCGCCGGCCCGCGGCACTGCCCTACTGGGGGCACCAGCGGGGCATCGAAGCATCGGATGGCCTGTTCGTCCCTGATCCGCTGAATCCCGTTCCGGACGCTTACACCGGCCCAACACCGCCGGGGGATTTCGTACTGAAGACGCGTACGGATCAGGTCCTGACCGGTAAGGTCAACATCCTTTTTGAGATCAATCAGTCGTGGGACTGGAACGACTACTGGAACAATGGCCTCTTTCCTGACGATCAGGATTACCGGGGCTCCGCACAGCCTGCCGTGGTCTACCGTGCCACCATTGACCTGTCGGAACCGGAGCAGGAGTATGTGCTCGTTCCCATTGGACATTCGCATTACAGCGGAGCCGACGGCTCACTGAATCCCGACCTGAGCACGCTGACCACCGCACTGGACATAGCCGGGGAAATAAAGGTCAGGATCATACCCACGAATTGATGATGGGTAATTGGCTTCCTTTGAATATATTTGCCGAAAACAGACAAATTTAATATACTCCTCCCCCGTGAGGTTGTGTCAAAAGTCATTTTACACCGCAAAGCCGCGAAGCCGCTAAGAAAAAAAATATTGATTATGAGGACTTTGCGTCTTTGCGTCATTGCGGTTTTCATTATAATAATCCCTTTTGACACAACCTCGTGCAGGGGTAGGGTACAGTGTAAATTTTCCGGAGCCAACAACATTTTTCCTATGACCATTCATCAAGAGTTGATCGACAGGATCCTCAGCGACAATGATATTTTCGTTCAGTCGCACGATCCCGCGTATTTCCAGGCCCACGCGCACGGGCAATCACCACGCGTCACGATGCTTACCTGTTCCGACTCGCGGGTATGTTCCCGCATCCTGTCGCAGGAATCGGTGAACAACGTATTCGTCATACGAAACATTGGCAACCAGGTGTCCACCTGCGAGGGATCCCTTGATTATGCCGTTTACCATTTGAAAACGCCGCTGCTGGTCATTGTCGGGCATTCCGACTGCGGTGCAATCAAGGCCCGCATGAAAGGGGTGATGGGGGAGCCGGATACGATCCGGCGGGAATTGCTCACCCTGCCTGCCTGTCCCGGCGGTCCGTATGTCATTGGCGACAATGAGGATCAACTGCTGGAGAACATCTTTGAGAACATCCGCTATCAGGTGCGGATGGCAACCGTGCGCTATGCCCGGCTCATCAAAAACGACGAGCTGCGGATTGTGGGTGTCTATTACGATTTCCACAACGACCTCGGCCAGGGATGGGGAAGGGTGGTGGTGGTGTAGGATCGGCAAACGGCAATCAGCAATCGGCAATCGGCAATCTGTCAATTCAGATAGCAGATAGCAGATAGCCGATAGCCGATTCAGATAGCTTGCAACAACGAACAAAAATACCGTTTTGAAGTCCCATCACATAACCGATCTGATCAAGCAGGGCGAGAATCAGAGCCTTGATTTCAAGTTTGAGATTTCCGATTCACGGAAGATTGCGCGGACGCTGGTGGCCTTTTCGAATACGGATGGTGGTACGTTGCTGATCGGGGTGAAGGACAATGGCGTGATTGCCGGCATCCGGTCGGAGGAGGAGAAGTACATGGTGGAGACGGCAGCGCTGATGTACACACGTCCGATGGTGCGGTATGCGACCAAGGAGTGGCAGGTTGAGGGGAAGACGGTGCTGGAGGTCGTCATAGCAAAAGGGGATGAGCGGCCGTATTTTGCGCTGGAGCCCAGCGGCAGGTGGATGGCGTATATCCGTGTGAAGGATCAAAACCTGCTGGCAAACCGTGTGCTGTTGAAGGTCTGGGAGAAGGCCCCGGAAGAGGATGGGGTGGTTATTCACTATACGGAAAAAGAGAGGCTGTTTCTCGATTACCTCGACCGGAACGGGACCGTCACGCTGGCGGAGTTATGCGAGGTGGCGGGCATTTCGCGCCACAAGGCCGAGGGACTGCTGGTGGATTTCATCCGGATGAAGATCATCGAGATGGTCTTCACCGAAAAAGAGGTTTATTACCGGTTCCGGGAGACGGTGCAATAAATATTGCGGTGCTACGCACCACAAATATTCCGGTGCTACGCACCACAAATATTCCGGTGCTACGCACCACAAATATTCCGGTGCTACGCACCTACAAATATTGCGGTGCTACGCACCTACAAATGTTACGGTGCTACGCACCACAAATATTCCGGTGCTACGCACCTACAAATATTCCGGTGCTACGCACCACAAATATTGCGGTGCTACGCACCACAAATATTGCGGTGCTACGCACCTACGTGGAGATTGGTGGGATATGGATGCTACAAATATTTTGGTGCTCTGCACCAAAATATTGAAAAAAGGACCAGCGGCGGAGCACCATTTTATTTAATGCAAATTCCACGGATTAAAAATAGGTGCGTAGCACCGCAATATTAATAGGTGCAGCGCACCGGGATATTTATCCCAAAATCAACGAATTATAATGTAGGTGCAGCGCACCGAGATATTTATATACACCACAATATCCAATTTATGGCAAATACCTACACACAATCCTATTTTCATCTGGTTTTTGCAGTTAAGAACCGTGAAGCCCTGATTATGAAGCAATGGAAAAATGAATTAGAGATGTACATCACAGGGATCGTGCAAAATCATAAACATAAACTACTGGCCATCAATTCTATGCCTGACCACATTCATATCTTCATTGGCTATAACGTAAATCATCTCATCCCCGATCTGGTAGAAGAGATCAAGACATCCAGTAATGCGTGGATCAAGCAGATGAAGTATACGAATATAACGATGTGTATTTGTTTGATTTCTATGATGATGCAGCATTAGGGGAATAATCATCCCATTGCAAAACAAATATTCTGGTGCAACGCACCACACGGATAATCCGAAGCAAACTGTACCACCGAATCCGGAGTAAAGTGGTACACTTTCCACCGGATTTAGTGGTACACTTTCACCGGATTATACAATTAAAATCTAAAAATGATTAAGGAATCTGCAAAAATGGTCTAATTTTGCACGTATGCTGGAAATAAAACGACATATGAATGTGCCGGAAGGTTCATTTTTCCTTTTTGGCCCCCGGGGTACCGGCAAATCTACGTTTGTCAAAAGCCTGATTGATCCTGATACGTTGTATGTTGATTTTCTGGATCCGGAAACATTCAGGATATATGCAGCTTTTCCCGAAACATTGATCAAGACCGTAAATGCATTGAAGCCTGTTCAGGTGATCATTGATGAAGTCCAGAAAGTTCCTCAGATACTGGAAGTTGTTCACAAGACCATGGAAGAGAAAAAAATTCGGTTCATTCTGACGGGTTCCAGTGCGCGCAAACTTAAAAAAACGGGGGCTGATATGCTTGGAGGGAGAGCGGTGAATTGCAGGATGCATCCGTTTGCGGCAGGCGAATTGGGCAATACCTTTTCACTCGACAGGGCATTGCATACCGGACTGATCCCGGTTGTGGAGAGAAGTCCGGAACCATCAAAGACATTATCAGCCTATGTGGATGTTTATCTGCGTGAAGAGATCATGGCAGAAGGACTGGTCAGAAATCTTGGAACATTCGCACGGTTTCTGGAGATCATCAGCTTTTCCCACGGCTCTGTGCTAAACATCAGCAACCTTGCAAGAGAGTGTCAGACTGGCAGGGGCATTATAGCCGGTTATCTGGAGATCCTTGAAGATCTTCTGTTGGGATACCGCATTCAGGTTTTCACCCGCAGGGCGAAAAGAAAAACATCCGCACATCCGAAATTTTACTTTTTTGATAACGGATTATACCGACGATTACGGCAAAGGGGACCGCTTGACCTGGAATCCGAGATAACCGGTCCGGCCCTCGAAGGTCTTATTGGCCAGCATTTGAGAGCATCCATTGATTTTGCATTTCCTGATTCCCGGTTGTTTTTCTGGCGGTCACTGGCCGGCAATGAAGTTGATTTTATCCTTTATGGTGATAAACAATTTGTTGCCATAGAAGTGAAGAACACCAGCGTGGTGCGGCCAACTGACTATAACGGGCTGACCTCTTTCGGTGACGATTATCCCGAAGCATCCCTTATTCTACTATACAGGGGAAGTATCGTAATGAAGCACAAAAACATCCTTGTACTCCCGGTGGAACTCTTTCTGAGAAATCCGGAAAAGTATCTCCGTAGTTCTTAATGTGCCCCACCCTCGATGGGGGAGGGTGGTGGTGGTGTAGGATCGGCAATCGGCAATCGGCAATCAGCAATCTGTCAATTCAGATAGCAGATAGCCGATTCAGATAGCTTGCAACAACGAGCAAAAATACCGTTTTGAAGTCCCATTACATAACCGATCTGATCAAGCAGGGCGAGAATCAGACGCTGGATTTTAAATTTGAGATTTCCGATTCAAGGAAGATTGCACGGACGCTGGTGGCTTTTGCGAACACGGATGGCGGAACGTTGCTGATCGGGGTGAAGGACAATGGCGTGATTACCGGCATCCGGTCGGAGGAGGAGAAGTACATGGTGGAGACGGCAGCGCTGATGTACACGTGCCCGATGGTGCGGTATGCGACCAAGGAGTGGCAGGTTGAGGGGAAGACGGTGCTGGAGGTCGTCCTAGCAAAAGGAGAGGAGCGGCCGTATTTTGCGCTGGAGCCCAACGGCAGGTGGATGGCGTATATCCGGGTGAAGGATCAGAACCTGCTGGCGAACCGTGTGCTGTTAATGGTCTGGGAGAAGGTGCTTTAAATATTCCGTTGCTGCGCACCGCCCCGGTACGATGGATTGTGCCGTGTGGTGTGGTGGAACAAATGGAGGTTGTTCTCAAGTAACTGCTTTATGATGTCGATCCTTTCCCGGTCATCACATTCCTGTTGTAATTTAACGGAACGGAGATTACCACCCGCGTGCCGGCAGGCTGCTGGTGATCATCGTAAAGATCGGTTATCTCCTGCAGCAAGGGTGGCCGGTTGTACCTGTTGTACATCGCAAAGAGCTGCTCCATGATCTTCAACCCTTTCCCGGTGGAGGTGGACTTTACTAACTTTGTTTGTTTGCGGCCAATGCCATCATCCTCCACCCTGATGATCAAATATTCATTTTCCGCGGAGATGGAGATACGTAACAGGCCCGGTGACCCTTTCGGCACCAGTCCGTGCTTCAGCGCATTCTCAGCATGCGTCTGGATGATCATCTTGGGTATTTCGGATTCCATGTATACATCAGGAGCCAGGTCAATCAGGTAATTGAACTTGTCACGGAACCGGGACTTCTGGAGTTCGAGATAGCTTTTTGTGAATTCCAGCTCTTCCGAAAGGGGCCGGCTGAGCTGATCGGAAGATGCAACCAGGGTGCGGACCATCTTCGAGAAGTTCATGATGCTTTTGTACGCTTCATCCCGGTTTTCCTTGTAGATGGATGATCCGATCATATTGATCACGTTGTACAGAAAATGCGGATCCATCTGGGATTTGATGCTGCTCAGATGAAAAGCGGTCAGCTGCTTTTCGATCTCATACCTTTTCTTTAACTGGATGTGCTGCAAAAGACGGATGAGAAGAACGAATCCAAGGATGGTGATGTAGATCCCTGTGTATATTGCCGGCTTCCAGTTGTAAACCGGATTCAATCCGTAATCAAAGAGAAACAATTTATCGTTGCTTTGGATGGAAAGTTGCCCGGGACCTTTACCTGCCAGTTTGACTGAGCAAATCAGATCATACGCCGGCCTTGGGACCGGCAGAGAAACAGGATGCGTAAAGTCTTCTCTGAATAAAAAATACTGATCGAAGCTGGAATGTGGAATGAGGTATTCTGTTCTTCCATTTTGATCAATATCAATAGATTGAAGTTGGTGGGCGTGAATGGGATATTTACTGACCTGATGAAGCTTAAGAGCAGTGTCGATCGAAACGATGCCCAGTGACTGAATGAGGGCAAAGGTATGAGAATGCAGTGCAGGTTGACACGGTATTAAAGACAATCTATCCAGTGTATCTGAATTTTTAAAGATCCTTCTCCTGATCACACGTCCATCAAGAGTCGAAAGGAATAACTGGTCATCTATTTCTGAGTTTCCTGCAAAGTTGTAGCCGCTGATGAGCGCATATTGTCCCGATGCGTTTCTGATCACAACAGATTCCAGACTTGCAATTTTTCCCGGAAATTCCATAGGTGAAAATAAAAAATTCAGGTCGCTGTCAAGCACCATCAGCCAGCAGCTTTGATCGGGATAGGGAATGACAGAATCATGAATATTGTCTGAGGCATAGGAATCAATGATGATCTCTTCTTTGTCATCCTGGTCCGGATCGATGAAATGTATGTCTGATATAAAGTTGCCGCTCCTGGGAGATACACGGAGTGAATCGTTGTTAATATAATAGGCAAATACATTCCTGGGTTGCAGTGAAAATCCTGAATTTATGGCAAAAACCAGCTCCCCGAAACCATCGCTGTTGAGATCGGTCACTTTTCCGCCAATAACGTTTGCATCTGGATCAACCTGATTTTTAGCAACCATCGTTGTGGCAATGCATCTGTTCCGGATGTTGAAAGCCGGCCTTTCGGTAAATTCCATGACATGCAGCAGAATACTATCCTTTGATCTGCTGAACAGGAAGATTTCGTCCCGACCATTATGGTCCGAATCACCTATGATAAACCGCTTCCCCCAGGGCAAAAAAACTCCCCGGATATTCCACTGATCCATATCACCTTTCCTGGTCCGGATTACGATATAAGATCCTCCTGCCACATTTTGCCCTGTGATGATCCGTTCTGACCAGCCATCGTGATCCAGGTCAGCATAATAGTATTCTGCTCTATCATCTACCTTCTGATATTCAACCAGCGTTGCCTTGAATTTTTGAATCCCCAGCGGAACGAAAATGATGATCAGCAACGTCACCACCAATGCCTGAAAGAGCGGGTTTAAGAAGAAATATATAAAGAATCGCCGCATCATATTCCGGATCGGATTTACGAAGGATTTTTGACAAAGTGCAATTTATTAATTATTTTTACGAGATCAAATCAAGTATGGAAAATATTCCAAAGAAAATTACCACACTGATTGTTGAAGACGAGCCCGTTGCGGTTGAATTGCTGGAAGCTATGCTGGATGATGCCGGTGGCATTGAGATCGTCGACCGGTGTCAGACGATTGCCGGCAGTTTGCGATCCGTTTTGCAATTTCAACCGGAGATCATTTTTCTGGATATACTCCTGGGCGAGGAAAATGGATTTGATCTTATCAATGCGCTGCGCGATTATGATGTGAATCCCTCCGTCATTTTTGTCACCGGGCATGATGAGTTTGTATTACAGGCCATTCGCCATGCCGCTTTTGATTACCTTTTAAAACCTGTTGATCCTGAAGAACTGAAAAAAACACTATCAAGGTACCGTAAGCGGAAAGTTGAATCATTCCATCGGCAGGCCGGAAATTTATCAGCCTGGCTTGAAGCAGCCCGGAAGATCCGGTTCAATACGATAGGCGGTTTTATACTCGTCAGCCCGGCGGAGGTTCTGTACTGCGAGGCAAATGGTAATTACACAGATATTTTTCTTGTTGACGGAAAGAAACATATGATCTCAAGAAATATCGGGGAGATTGAGAAATTATTGATGAATAATCCTGAGTTTTTCCGTATCAGCCGTTCGATCATCATTAACAGCAAGTACCTGAAGGAGGTGAACAAAAAGCAAAAGCTGTGCATTCTGACCACGGATAAAACGAATTATTCTTTGGCCATCTCAAAGGATCATATTAAAGATATTGAACAGGCATTCTAACCGTCGAACTATCCCGGTGCGCTGCACCTACATCAGAAAAAATCCCCTACGTACGGCTTCTTTTTGGTCTGCTTGTCCCAGCAAAGCCTGATCTCGTGTGAACCTACATTGTAGTTCCCTATGTCACCCAGATAGGAATCGAATGAATAGCCGATCTTCAGTCGTGAACTCACGCGCAGTTCGGTCAGCATCACGAACGACCGGGTGTTCGACCGGTACGACGCGCCCACCCAGATCAGGTTGTTGATCTTCAGGGCCGTGTTGATATCCACTCCCCAGTTGCCTTCTTCCCAGTATTTCACCAGCACCGAGGGTTTGAGCACCATATTCCTGATCTTGATGAACCCGCCGGTATACAAATAAACATTCTGGGTGAATGCAAATTCGGAGTACTCCCGATTGTCGTACAGGGCCAGAAAGTATTTGTCGAAAAGATGTGTGGTGGAGAATCCCATAAAGAAATCCGGAGTGTAGTAGTACACGCCGAAATTGGCATCCGGCAGCGTCAGGGGCTTGGGCTGCACGATCAGGTAGTAGTCGTTCATGTTTTCCATGCTCAGCTCCTGCCAGTCAATACGGGTTTGCTTCAAACCAAACTGCAAACCCATTGACAGCTTTCCTACCGGGAATTCGAGGATGTAGGCGTAGGTGGTCATTACGCCGAAGTCAACGGTAGGTCCCAGCCTGTCAACGTACATATATCCGCCCAGACCGATCTTTTCGTTACGCAGCATTCCCTGTCCGCTCAGGGTGATGGTGTTCGGCGCACCGTTCAACCCGATCCACTGGTGCCGGTCGACCAGGTGGAAGATCGGCTTCTCCTGGATGCCGGTAAAGGCCGGGTTTAAAATATGATAATTATGAAGGTATTGATAATACAACGCGTCCCGCTGCCCGAAGACGCCTGCGCTTATCAACAGGAACAGATGTATGAAAATGTATTTTTTCATTTTATCTATAATTACTACCCTTAAATCATAATAATGTATTTCTCCTCTCTCCTCTCTCCTCTCTCCTCTCTCCTCTCTAATCTCTGTATAAAAACACCCATCCCTTATACATCGCCTGGTACTCGGATATCGTCAGGAAGTAGTAATAGGTCCCGTTCGGTACCATCTGACCATCCTTGTCCAGTCCTTCCCAGCGGTTGTCTCCATTATCGTAATGTTCAATTTCGGCAATGATCCCGCCCCAGCGGTCCATGATGACCACCCTGTTGGTGGGATAAAGCTCAATGCCCTTGATCTTCCAGTAATCGTTAATGCCATCGCCGTTGGGTGTCAATGCGTTATAAATGATGAACGGTGGCTCGGGCAGGATGTCTTTCCTGAATACTTCGATACGAACGGTGGCCGTATCACTCAGCGGCGGATTTCCGTCGTCATAGATTTGATAGGTGAATTCGTCGGAGCCAATGTAATCGTTGAACGGGCTGTACAGGATCGTGCTGTCGACCATGATCTTGATGGAAGCGCCATGCAGCGGCGCTGTCAGGATCTCGTAATTCACGATCCTTCCATCGGGATCGTAGTCGTTGGCCAGCACGTCGATGACCACCGGGATATTCATGGTGGTTGAATCCAGGTCATCCCTTGCCACAGGTTTTTGATTGAAGTACTCCACGATGATGTAAACCGTTGCCGTATCGCATGCGCCGGTGTAGTCACAGAGCTCGTATTTCAGGCTGTCGACTCCCGAGAAGCCGAAATCGGGCGCGTAGTCCAGGAACCGGATGTCGCTGTTCAGATAATACAGGCCGTGTTCGGGTTCCTCGACGACACTGACCGTGATTGGATTGTTGCTCCCGATGCAATACAGGTCATTGCCCAGGATGAAGATGTTGATGGGCACGTTGTTCAGGGTGGAAGCATAATCGTCATTGGCAATCACGGTGCTGACTGCCGTAACCGTGGACAGGCAGGTGTCTCTGTTCCCGTGCATATCTTCCACCGTCCATATGACCTTTGTCACTCCAAGCGGATAATAACCGCTTGCGTTCGACTGGCCATTGACGCTGTTCACCGGACTGTATGCTCCGCAGTTATCTGAGACAACAGGCACAGGCACTTCAACATACATCGAACAGTTGCCGGCTGAAGCCACACTGTATACATCCTGGCACTGGATCACGGGCGGTTCGTTGTCCACGACAGTCAATGACTGCGTGCAGGTGTCGGTATTGCCATGGACATCCGTCGCGATCCATTGGATTGTATGGGTTCCGACAGGAACCTGTCCGGACGGGAATAGCTGGGCAAAATCGCTGGTGACGGTTCCGATGCCGCAATTATCCGTTGCAACAGGTAACCCAAGGTCGATCTCCAGCGCGAAGCATTCGCCCTCGTCAGCGTTTACTGTAACGGGTGGCGGACAGGTAATCTCCGGTGCGTGGTCGTCCACAACACCGACGGTCACCGTGCCTTCTGCTTCACAGCCAATGGAGTCTATCACCCGGTATGAATAGGTACCCGGCATCAGACCTGTGAATTCACCTATTGTATCACTAACGCCGTTGAGTGTATACGTATAGGGCAGTGTTCCTCCGAGAGCCGTCAGAATCACCGATCCGTCGTTCTCATTTTCGCAGGTTGCGTGGATGACCATTTCGGTGACAACCAAGGTAGTTATCGAAAGGATCATTTCGGAAGAATCAGCAGGGCAGATGTTGCCGATACTGTTTGCAACAAGCGTCAGGATGACCGTACCGGCATCCAGATCTGCCGTGCTAAGAGTATAAACCGGATTCAGGATGGTGTTGTCGCTGAATGAGCCGGTGCCGCTGGTGGCCCACCGCAGTGCGCTGAAATTGTCAGCGGTGGCATCCGTCAGGACAAAGGAAGCATTTTCGTCCCAGCAGATGGCCGCATTCGGACCGGCATACACAACGACCTGCTGCACGATGGACAGAATCAGGGTGTCGCTCACCGGGTCACAGGGCGCCACCGGCTGAGATGTCATTATCAGCAGAACGCTTCCTGCCTGAATGTCGTCAGGCCCGGGAGTATACAACGGGTGCAGAGCGGTTGTATCGTCAAAGGTTCCGGTGCCGCTTGTTGTCCATATCCTCCCTTCCGTATTGCTTTCAAAGGCTCCGGTCAGCTGGTAGGCAGTCCCCTCGCACACGGTATCGTTTTCACCGGCAAAGACAACCGCCTGCTGTATGATGATCAGAATGACCTCATCGGCGGCTTCGCTACAGGAGCCGTTTCCGAAGGCGGTAAGGGTCAGGGTGACGAGGCCGGTGTTGATATCGGTAAGGCCTGGAGTGTAGATGGCATTCAGTAAGGCGGGATCGTTAAATGTTCCTGTTCCGCTGGTGGTCCAGAGGATGGAGGAGTAGTTGTAAGCCGTACCGGAAAGTGTGATGTTTGAGTCGGAGCAAAGAGTCGTGTCATCGCCGGCATCCGCTATCGCCATCATGCTAATGGACAGGATCATGGAGGAAACGGCATCCGGGCAGGTTCCTTCTCCCGTGGCAGTCAGTGTCAGTTCAACACTGCCATTAAGGATGTCATCCGCACTCGGCGTATAGACCGGGTTCAGGATGCCGTTGGCACTGAAGGTTCCCGTACCGGAGGAAGTCCAGGCAAGACTCAGATAATTGTCGGCCGTGGCTTCAGTCAGCCCGAAGGTATCGCCCTCGCATATTGCCGCGTCCGGGCCGGTGTATGCCGTGGCAGCGATCACCAGTGTCAGTATCATTTCGTCACTGGTGCTACCGCATGCCCCGTTTCCATAGGCGGTAAGTGTTAAGATTACGAGGCCGGTGTTGAAATCGTTCAAGTCAGGAGTATAGGTGGCCTCCAGCAGGGTCGGGTCATCATAAGAGCCGGATCCGCTCGTGGTCCAGAGTACGGATGAATAATTGGATGCCGTTCCGGCCAGTGTGTAACTGACTTCGCTCGTACAGAGTGTTGAATCTTCCCCTGCACTGGCAACAGGGGCGCCGGT
>Ga0209096_1003727_pt1 | contig 12988 bp, 9 predicted proteins | sample AD_UKC034_MetaG_FD_184407 | JGI IMG/M metagenome (GOLD analysis project Ga0209096, IMG submission 184407) | Active sludge microbial communities of municipal wastewater-treating anaerobic digesters from USA - AD_UKC034_MetaG (SPAdes) (version 2) | ecosystem: Engineered > Bioreactor > Anaerobic >... | reverse complement strand
TGGAATTGCCTACTAAAGAGTAGACGACTCTTGCTATGGATACATTGGCATTTGCAGAATCAAAACGTTCTGAGTCAAGGGCTAGTTCTCGGAGTTCAATTACCTCAAGCCCGGTTCCGGTTATTTCGACTACTGCCTGAGTAGAAACTTTCTTGATATCTTCCGAAGCCAAAATTTTACCCTTTTATATTTACTTATAGTGAAAATTCAAAGATGTCAATGGCATCAACCAGCTCTGTGATGTCAAGTTTGGTGGTGCTTTCGGTCAATTTTATTGATTTAACAAGGTCGTATACCAGAACAACGTCTGATAATTCCAAGGATAACTCAGTAAGCCAAATCTCCAGTTCAGAATCGGTGGCAAAAGCGACATCAGCAATCACCAGACTACCATCAGGAAATTCCAGTTCGTCCTGGTTGATTACTACATCGGAATCGAGTTTAGTATATACGAACGAATGATATTCTCCGATACTGAATATATCTTCGCCCTGTAGGTCAAGAACGCTATCTTTCTGAAGAACATCTGATGCATTGAATATCTCCGACCTTGATATGTCAATGATTCTGTCTATGGAATCACTAGCAACCGGAAGCTCGTTCGTTACAGAAGTAAAATCGAATGCCTTGTAGTCATATGCCGAGAATATATCCTCGGATACTTCTTTGTTCTTGTCGTCTTTGGTGATATTAACAACGGTAGGAATACTGATGTCGTTAATCAACAGATATTCGGCAAACAGTTTTGTCCCAGCAGGATGAATATTCTCAAGAACAGCCCGTTTGTAATTCTTCAGTTGTTCGTCTACTCGAAGAACATACGAGAATGGTTGGTAATAATGATAATCCTGAAGATAGATATCATCAGACGGAAACGAATCGTTGGATTTGTAATACCCAGGATATTTCGCCTTACCACCTGGAGTAATCATGATGATTGCGTCATCCCCATCACCAAGGGAGGTAGAAATCTCTTTTGATTTCGGATTCCCGTATCCGGTATCTTCCCGGAACATCCTTCCAATTTCCCCTACATAATCGGACGCGAAATAATCATTATTGGCATAATCGGTCTTGAAGAACCACCCTTCGTCCTCGATTCTATCTATCACTTCAACGAAAGTCAGATTTCCGTCAGTAAGGTCATAGGTAGTCTTGATAGGAGTTCGTTTCTTGGACGTGAAGAAATTATAAAACTCTAAGTCTCCGTAACCTACACCGAACGATACAAAATGAAGAGCTTTAATTCCACCCTGCGAATCAATCTTAACAACCTTTGCCTTTGACCGTTTCCCATTGGATATCTTGATTACTACGATATCACCGATTCGAAATCCCTTGCCTGGGGATATGATTTTATATTGGTTGGGTGTGGAAACTATCTGCGCCTTGAACTCTTCGAACTCGATTATATCTCCTATGTTTATATGGATATTAGTAGAGTCGTCAATGAAAAATTCCGATACGTCTACTTCTCCATAAACATTCTCAGCGCGCTTAAGTCGTTCGATTCCTAATTCATATCGAGTAGTATTCTCTTGGTTCCGGATTATTACTCGTTTGTTCTCTAAATCAGTTGGGGAGCCTTTAAGAATTTTAACAAAGATAGATACGTTTCTAATCCATTTCCCATCAGACGCCCGAAAGACTTTTGTCTTTGGATAGAATATCTCTACGTCAGTGTCGTATAGAAGTCGGAAGAGTAAATCGTAAGAGCGCTGGCTTCCCTTGGTGGAATAGAGGGAATTGATATGTTTTACAAGAGCGCGTTTATTGAATAAAACAGACTGGGGAATATTCTCGTAATATTCCCGCATGAAATAGGAAATGAACTCATCAATGGTTTTATCCACATCACCATAAGAAAGTGTATTCTGAATTAACTCCTGGGGGTTTCCATTGAGCTCCATCCATTCATAATAGGCTTTCACGAATTCGACAAAGACAGGATAATCCGTCTGGATGAATTCCGGAAACTGGCCTTGAATTAAAGAGGAAAGCTTTTCTGAAAGGTACATAGAGGAAGATGTTGGTCTATAATCTATTTATAGACCAATCCCTACTCGTCAATAGTAGGGTCATAGTTGCTCCATTCATTTCCGATAACTCTTTCATGAACGTCCCAGAGTGTCCAAGAACCCCGTGAATTTATTTTTGGGGGCGGCGGTGGCGGAGGTGGAGGGAACGCATCTTCGTTGCTCAATGCAATTAGATGACACGTTCCCATTGATGCATAAATCCATGACAAATCGCTAAGAATTAGAATGGGGGACGATGCTAGTAATACCGTTCCAGTAGGAGAGCGATATCTTCCCCATTGGTATAGACTTCCATCACATTTAATTCCTATTGTGGACATTGGGTCAAGTGCGCCTATTCCTTGGCCCCCGATTACTGACCACAATCCGGGAATTTGTACCGGAGTCTGTATTGTTCCTGTTGGGGTTGCCACCCCGTTTCCTACCTGTCCACAACAATTACCGCCCCATCCCCACAAAGTTCCATCTGTTTTTATTCCATGTGATGTAATAGCACTTCCAGCAAAACATTTCCAATTTCCGGGTACCTGGACGGGTGATGAATAGCTTAATATAGTTCCACTGGTTCCAAGTCCAGCATTATTATAATAATTACATCCCCAATACCAAGAAGTGTTATCTGTTCTAATAGCAAAGCTTCCATTTCCGGTGGTGAAGACACATTTCCAAGTTCCGGGAATTTGAATAGGGGAGGATGTATGTCCGGGGCTATTATATCCCCATGTCCATAAAGTGCAATCAGATTTAATCCCAGCAATCCGCTCATGTATACCAACAGAAATACAAGTCCAGATACCAGGAATCTGAATCGGAGATGATTTACTAATTATAGTACCATCTCCTATAAATCCATTAGGATTGCGGCCCCAAGTCCATAATGAACCATCTATTTGAATACCCGCCGCGACATATAGACCAGCGGATATAAGTGTCCAATTTCCAGGTATTTGGATTGGAGATGACCTAGAGTTCTTGGTACCATCCCCTAGTTCCCCACCACCACCATTCCCCCACGCCCATAATGATTTGTCATCTTTTATTCCATACGTAGCTAATCCACCAGCCGTAATCGATGCGAAGCTAATACATGGCATCTGTGTAGCGATACCACAACATGTAGTAGTACCATTTCCTAATTGTCCCTGTCCGTTACATCCCCATCTATAAAGTTTATAATCCATTCTCTTATCTCCCCTTCTCTATTGATTCTTTGGTATTGATTTCTGTCTCCCGGAAAGTCATCTTCACGATAGTCTCTACAGGATATCCATCATCAAACGATGAAAATTGTCCTTCTCCATAGCTAATTTCTAAATCAGATAATATGCAAGGAGCAAATTTGAATAATGATTCGTTCTCTTTTCCGTTGAAGTAATATGTCAACTGGAATTCCGACGGATAGATGAAGAATAGTTTTCCTTCTGACAGCTCCGGATGCATGTGGAACTTCAACAGTCGAATTATCTTCTGGACTTCCAAGGATTCTGAAGCATTTCTTGGCATAAACCGATAGGTCATCGCAAATGAACGATGGTTTACTGACTCGAAGATACATTCCTTAAAAGGATTCAGGGAAGTCCCTGACGATGCTGATACTATATCCTTCACGTCTATGGCCCCGAACAACGAGGGAAGTTTTGCTGTATTCATTGTTAAAGCCCCAAATGCTTCTCCAGAACCAGCAGATAATCCGTTCCTGAATGCACTACCTGATATTATCCCTGCAAGAGACCCCAGGTCTTTATTTGCCCAGTTGGTCGAATACTTTACCGCTGGTGGTTCTGCGATATACAAATTGATTGCGTCACTAATCCTATGCTTGGTATCAGGCTTCAGAAGTTCATTGGTCTTGATAGTATTATATCCAAGGGCACCACCAGCAACAGTTCCGAGGAATTCGGCTGTCTTGCTTCCAGTCTTCGAAATCACCTTGGCAATCTTTCCGGCTATCCTATTTCCGAATACCGCAGAATCAGCGGTCGTGCTAAAAATAGCAGACTGGGATAGCTCATCGTCTGATAACGTCGCGGCATCTACCGGTCTGTCTATCTTGAACAATCTCTTGTTCTTGTCGTATTTTGATTTACCCCGAACGTTAATCTGAATCTCAAGATAATGTTTTATTTCTGTAGTATCCAGTTCTTGGGGATATCGACAGATGTCTAACTCATATCTTCTCTTCCGGCTTGCGTCGGTAATCGATTTACTGGTGGTCTTCTTATCGTCGTAGAGTGCCATATAGAGTTATTGTCCTATATTACCGAACACGTTTGAGATTAATTGCGTAGACATATGGCAACTCATTGTTTTTTATAGTATAATCAAGTATAACAGAAAGGGAATTGAGATTATTCTCATCCATCGATATCTGAACATCATTCAGGATTATTCGTGGCTCAAATTTCTCGACCGCCGAGAAAATAGTCTTGCGCATTACGTTTGACGTAATATCATTGAACGGTTCGAACAACAATGAATTTATCTGACATCCTATTTCTGGATGAAATGGCCTTTCGTAATTTCTGGTAAGAATGAGATTCTTCAGACTCTGTTTTATGGACAAGTCGTTGGTCTTGATATTCAGGTCTTTGGTAAACGGATGTATTCCAAATCGTAAGTCGAAATCCGAGTAAATTCTTGCTTCTTTTGATTTTTTAAGGATTTGCATCACATCAGCTTAAGTAAGCCGTCTCCTTTTTTCCGATGATTGTAGAAGGTCATTACTTGCTTACGATTAGTCTTGGATGAATACGAAATGTGAATCCATGGATTGTTTGCATATGAGGAATATTCCAGAATGAACTGGTCATAGTTAAGAACACGAACTAATTCCTTTGCTACGTCAAAATATTCTGACTTAGGCAATCCGATGAACTGAATATCCGCCGCCATTCCTAATGGATGTTGGGATGTCCGAGAAGACGATTCTCGAGACCTGTATCCTGACGTGATTATCATCTTTGGATAAATCCCGTATATCGGCTCAAGAACATTCAAAGCAAGATTCTGTAGGTTGAATGCAATCTCCCCAAACGATAATTCGCGGGAGTTAATCTTATATTTACTTACAGCGCAGTCCGTACTCAAAGAAGCCAGAGTGAAATGAGGGGATAACTGATAATTGCCTGGAAGAGAAGTTCTGTTCCGAATATCCTCGTCCCCTATTATAGCCATGGTCTGTTGAGAGCTCCCGTCAAACGTTTCCAATGGTTCTGGATTAGAAACAATCTCTGAAGAAGTTGCTATACCAGAATTGATTATAGAGGTTTTTGTATTCTCGTATTCCTCTAACGAATATCCAGGCTCTTCGACAAACAACGAATAAGAATCTTTCTTTGATACCGGAACCGGGTCGGATATCTCTACAGGAATCGAATGCTTTCTTCCATCCATCGTTCCTAATGGAATATCTATTGCCCTAAGAGATTCTTTACTTGTCGTGGCGCGCCTGGATTTGTTCTGGTCGGTATAGTAATCATCAGCATCCAGAAGATAATCGTTTCCGGCCCGAAGATGTAAGTCGTTCTCGGGATTGATTAATATATCAGACTCAGACTTGATATGTAGATTGTCCTTGGAGAACAGCTTGAATTCTTCTGAAGAGATATCTATCTTCTTTGATTGGACGTTGAATTCTTCTTCGTGGAATGAATTGCTAACCTTAGAATAAGTCATTCTATTCAAAGACTTATCCTGAATCGTAGTGGCTTGGAGATTGATTACATCCGATACCAGATTGATTTCTTCCTTTGCAGACAGGTTCAGTTTTCCTCCGGTAGATACAGAAGTATCATTATGACAGACGAGATTGGTATCACCCCCAACTTCTATATTAGCGTCATTACCTACGTAGATATTACAAGCCCCGTTGATAGATATGTCTGCCTTCCCCTGAATGGAAATCTTTCCGTTACAATCTATCACGGAATAATCAGAACCCTTTGTCCTCTTGACCAGATTACCGACCGAGTCTATCTCAATGAACGTTCCTGATTTGTGATATACATGCAGTCTTTCACTTCCCGGTGTATCATCAATCTCGATTATATGCCCAGACTCGGTCTGAATAACCTTGTTATGAGGATATTCAGCATTATACGGAGATTCTGGTTGGTCAAATGACATTCCTCCAGGAAGAATAGCCCCTTTCATCCGGTCTTTGTTCTTATCGACGACAATAGTCTGCTCTACATCGCCCTGGGCTAGTTTATTGGTATCGACCGTGTCAGAGTATTCGGACGTGGGATATTTCGATTCCGGGTCTCTGTATCCCTCCCCTCCCTTAATGACCTTTTCTAAATTACTTTCATTATTAACATCGAACTGTGCCGCCAGTCCAAGATGTTTATTGGCGAGGTTCTTGACATTTTCAGACTGAATTCGGTCTAATGCTCCTATCCCAAACGAAGAAAACTGGGAAGAGATATTATTTACTATCTGATGAACAGGATTATTGCCTGAGAATAGTTCCCTGGTGAAATTATCAAGAGCATCTCCAATCGATGACAGGATTATAGGCGACAGCGCAACGGTAATCGCCGGAAGGATAGAATTGAAATTAACGGCTACCCGACTGGTATTCCCATAGATATCATTAATATTTGTTCTGATGGAATTTATTATGAGCGTCTCTATGTCATTGTATAATAAGGAATTAATGGTTCCTTGTAGATTATTCCGAATGTCAAGTGGTCCCAGATTAGAAGAAATCAAATCAACCGGGTTATTGGGTCCGATTAATTGATTCGGGATTGAGTTAATCTGTGCAGACGCCTGATAATTCACCGAGGATAGTATCCCTTGGGATACATCGGCCTCTACCTTACTAAGAAGCAACCGTCCCTTATCTCCCTGGACATTTAGTCCAAGCGAAATGAAGATATCCGATAGGGAAGACGAGATTGTCATGGGGGCTGGATTATTCTTAATAAATAGTGGTATACAATCTTATTTATTGAAAATTCCATGACCATCTCATTTTCAGAATTCACGATACTCACCGAAGAACTTCATCCTGAACTACAGAAAATAGTCCGGGCGCCTTCATCAACAAAAAGTCTAAACAAACACGCAAGTCTTGCCAAGAAGATTAGGGAATTACAACAATCAGGAGAAGAAACCGGTATTGAAGGAAATATGCCCAAAGGTTCTTCTCGTGCATATCTTCAGCACAAAGATGAACTACCGATTATCGTTGATGGTAGACGAAAGAATATTAAAACAGGGATTAAAGTAGCAATTAGAAATCCTTTGGACAAACATCTTGATAAAGACAAGTATAGCGCGGCGTCCCTTGGACATCTCCAAAATTTACATGAAAATGGAGACCATTTCGTTAACAAAGAATATCGAGTACTTTACAAAGATGATGATGGTAATTATAAACATAATCCATCTGGTATTTTTCCTCCTTTGATTGACCATGACCACGATAATCATGAATGGAGTCATGTTGGTCATTCAGAAAATATAACCAAGAAACGATTCAAAGAACTGACCAAGAACGAACACTATCCAGAAGGAATATCCCATGATGACTTCGTAGATGCTCTTGTTCGTCGTCACGATATGAATCATGGAAAACATTGGACCGGGAGCGAGAAACGCGAATCCCATCTCGACCATGTAGAAAATCACCCATTGGTTCAAAATTTTATTGACCATCAAGAAACAATGGACTACCCTCCCCACGATTACAGACAAATTAAGAATCTTGGTTCATTTAAGTTCGGAAATAATGAGCATATCGTAGCACGGGACCACGGATTCTCTTCGGAAGTAGATAGAGCATATAGTGATACCAGACGTAAGGCTGCTGGTAAATATAAATATGATAGATAATTGGTGCATTAAGTAAGTGGAAAATTCCTACTTCGAAAGATTCCCGATAACGTTATATACCAACGACAACAAGAAATCTGTTCAGGTAATTCGGGACATAACCAGAAGAACGATTATCGATAACAAGTCGTTGAATAATCTTGTCTCGTTCGAAGAGATAGACGTAGACGACGGCTCCCCACCTTGGATAGTAGCAGATATATATTATCAAGACCCTGAACTATACTGGGTTGTTCTGTTGGTCAATGAGATTCTTGATTCAAGATTTGAATGGCCAATGAATCATCGAGAATTAGTCAAATTCGTTGATGGTAAATACGTGGATAGAGACGGCATCCATCATTATGAAGATATAGAAGGAAACGAGATTAATGGACGAATAGAGATATACTCAAGTGCATTGGATACCAAGAAAGTATCTGTTGGTGATGTGATTGTGAATAGACGGGTAGATGATGAAGGCCGTTCCTCCAATGGGACAGGAATCATAGTCAGAAAGATTGGTAATCACGGAATTAGAGTATTGGTATCAACAGGCGGATTCATGCAATCGGATAGTATAGAAGTCTTGGATAGAGATGTCATCGTAGAAATAGATAGCACTGTTCCGGAACCAGGGGTGATTCCAGTTACTAATTGGATATATGAGTTGGGAATGAATGAAGAAAGGAGAAGAATTAAGATATTGAAGCCTCAATTCGTGAATCAGTTTGTGAAGGAGTTTAGCGAAAGTCTTGTGTGAGTAATAATGAGGGAGGAACGACCTCCTATGAAGATATGAATGATAACAGGTCGCATTTACCCACAATAAATTTTGATAAAATCTTCTAGTAACACCTAGTTATACTAGAGTACAATTAAAAACAATTTAAAAACATTAAGTTCAGTTCAGTAAGGTATGATTAGGGAGGTTTTGAGGGAAACAATTAGGCTGTGAAGCCCAAAATTGTTTCCAAGGTCGTTAGTACAGGCCCGTCGGTCAACAGTGGATAAACATTCCTGATTAAAGGATGCGCCGATATTGCGGTGAGCGCGTTTAAATGAATTAGTCCCTCGCGGGAAATATGCCCGGAGTATCTGAACCTATCCACTAGCCCTCAGACCTCCTGCACGTCGAGCGTGCATCTCGAAGATTATCTCTAAACCCAAACCCGAATAGAAATCCAGGTATCTTCTTTTTGAGTCTTTTAACGTGTCGATATCACTATCGTTACACGTCGCCCCCGATTGAAACTAAACTTACTGCATACCCCGTGTGGCTGCTCGATTAGGACGGACGAAACTTCGGTTCTCTACTTACGCAACAATAGGATGTTTAATCTATACGTAAGTGATATCCATCAATATATATCAGAAGATTGACAATCAATTTAGCCTTTCCTATTGCTAACGATTTCAAAATTCTGGACTGTTTCGGAAGTCATCCTTGCCGCCTGGTCGGCTCCGCTTCATCTCGCGGTCTTCGGTTAATCGTACTCGGTATTTGTGGTTTAGCTCCACGCAATCCAATGACTTAGGATTCTTATAGTAGTCTCGCTCTACCCGGAACAATAACTTAGTTCGCTTATTTTTTTATTAGCAGTGGCCTCTTTCCACCCGTCCCAATAACTTAGGGATATCTATATCATACGTATGATACCAACTGCGAAAGAAAGTTCAACTATTAGTTTAAAAAAAATAAAATAATTTCTCAACCAATTTCTTCTAAACTATAACACAAAATTCTTTACTCATCATCAAATTCATGCTATCATATTCTTTTAACTTTACCTCATTACTATGAAAATCGCCTTACTCAATGATTCCCATTTCGGCTGCCATAACGCTTCTCCGGTCCACGACAAACACATCAAGAAATTCTTTGACGATGTGTTCTTCCCGAACCGGGATAAATTCGATGAGATACTTCACCTCGGAGATGTCTTCGATAACCGGAAGGTTCTGAATGTTGAATCTATCCAATCAGCAAAGGAATATTTCTTTGATAGGGTTCGTGATTATTCTATCCCCATGACTATTCTGATTGGCAACCACGACTCATATTACAAGAATACAATCAAGACGAATTCTCCTACCACCATCCTGCGGGAATACGAGAACATCAAAATCATTGATTCTCCCCAGGAATATTCATTCAATGATGGAGGAACAGTTTTACTTTGTCCGTGGGTATGTGAAGAGAATGAGGAAGATACTTTCAATTTGATTAAGAATACGAAAGCGAAAGTCTGCTTTGGTCATTGGGAAATAAGCGGTTTCAAGTTCTCACTTACATCCGAGGCAAAAGAAGGACTAAGCAGAACGATATTTGATAAATTCGAAGCAGTTTATTCGGGACATTTTCACACGAAGTCATCTATTGGAAATATTCATTATCTTGGGTGCCAGTATGGACTAACTTGGGCCGATTTCGGCGATAGAAAGTATTTCCACATCTACGATACCGAGACTGGAGAGATAGAGGCAATCGAAAACCCCAATAAACTATTTGTGAAGATGGATGTTTTTGATTATAAGAACAAGTCAGTTGAAGATAAAATCGTTCGCTTAGTTGTTTCAGACGAGATATCCAAAAAAGACATCTCTATTGTGGTGGAAGAAATTGCTAAGAAATCTCCTGCATCATTGCAGGTAGTAGATAACACACTATATTCCAATCCAGAAGTAGAAGAACTGTCTGAGAATATTGACATCGACGACTCCAAGAAGATTATTTCTGATTACATCGACAGGGCTGAGATTGATGATAAAATGAAAGAATCTGTTCGGGCATTGCTTTTTGATTCGCTCGACAACGCGCAGAGCATTATTAAAAATTAATTTTGGGGAGGTATACTACCAATATGATAAATAAAAATTACGATAAAATGCTCAACGACCTCACTCAAACCGAGGTGAAGGCTCAGTTTGATTATGATGCTAAGAGCGGGCATTTGATTAGAAAGAAAGATGAGCATGGAAGACCGTATAACCAACCTTGCGGCCATAAACCTACTCATGATGGTTACGGACGTATCAATATTAACGGAAAGAGGTATCTCGTGCATCGGATAATATGGATATGGCACAAAGGAACGTTTCCTTCAAAATTTATCGACCATATAGACGGAAATAAAATGAATAATCGGATAGAGAATCTACGAGAAGCTGACCAAACTATTAATAATCATAACGCTAAAATCAGAAAAGATAACACGACGGGATACACGGGAGTATCTTTTAATAGACAAATAGGAAAATATCGGGCTAGTATCACTAACAATGGTACCCATATATATCTTGGCGATTATCCTTCTGTTGAAGAAGCTTCTTGTGCTTATAAAAAAGCTAAGATTAAATATCATCCATCGTCGCCAGACTCTAAGAAATACGCCAAAGAACTAGGAGTACTAATAAGTGATTATTTTTAAAGTTATTCGATTTCGTAATTTCTTTTCCTATGGTAATAATTTTACAGAGTTATCTCTGAACCGGAAGACTCCCCTCTGTATTACAGGCCAATCAGGTAGTGGAAAGAGTACCTTGCTCGACGCCTTGTCGTTTGTTCTTTATAACAAACCACATCGCAACGTAAACAAGAATCAATTGCTAAACTCAATCAATCGTAAGGACTGTTTGGTTGAGATTGAATTCTCTACCCGAGGAAAGGATTATCTGGTTCGGAGGGGAATCAAGCCTAATATCTTTGAAATATACCGAAACAACGAATTAATAGACCAATCCTCTGAGAACAAAGACTACCAGAAGATTCTGGAGGAAGATATCATCCAGATGTCTTTGAAGACTTTCAATCAGGTTGTGATAGTCTCATCAACAAACTATCTTCCGTTCATGCAATTATCAGCATCATCCAGACGTGAATTCATCGAGGATGTTCTGGACTTGGGCGTATTTTCGTTGATGAAGGATGATATCAAGGAACGTGCCACCAACGTATCATCTTCGATAATGTCCACGAACAACGATATCGAACTGACCAAGACCAAGATAGAATTCTTTCAGAAGAACGAAGAGGATTCCAAGTCAGACTTACGGAATCAGTATCAGTCCATGATTGATGAGAAAAAGGCTTCTATAGACGAACTCAAATCCCAGTACCAAACCAACGAGTCTACTATCGAAGAGCTGACCAAGGAAATTCCTGAAATAGACTCAGGGTATCTTGATACCTGTAAGGAGAAGAGGCAGAATATCAAGACCAAGAATGATTCTGCCAGAAAGACTATTGCCTGGTTTGAAAAGACCGAAGTATGTCCGACATGCTCCCAGTCGATAGAACACAATCACAAACAATTCATCATTGATGATAACAAGAGTATTCTGGAAAAGACCGATGTTATTCTGAGCAAAGCCGAATTAGTTATTCTGGAAGAGCAACAGAAATACGATGGTCTGGTAAAGGCTAAAAGGCAGATAGAACAGAGCATAACCAAGTACAAGACCGAGAACGAATCTATCAAGAAACAGGTCTTTGCTATCAAGAAAGAGATTAAGTCCCTTGAAGAAAAGATGAATGCTCCGCGTAAGGAATCAGGAGATGATAAAGTAGCCGAACTACAGAAAAGCATAGAAATTTTGAAGGATAAGAAAAATGACCTTCTCCTAAATAAGGATGCGCTTGACATTTGTAAGAAGATGTTGGGCGATGATGGAATCAAGGAAAGTATCATAGCGAGATACGTTCCGTTGATGAATCAAAAAATCAACGACTATCTGGATAAACTTGGTCTGTTCGTATCTTTCAATCTGGATTCGGAATTCAACGAAGTAATCAAGAGTAGGGCGCGAGACAACTTTTCTTACTCATCCTTTTCAATGGGAGAGCGAGCACGTATCGATATCGCTATTCTTCTGATGTTCCGGGAGATTAGCAAAGCCAAATCCCGTGCTGTATGTAATCTGCTGATTCTGGACGAAACCTTTGATTCCAGTTTGGACAGCGATGGATGTAATGGGCTGATGGACATCCTGGAGAACATGGATGCATCGATAATCGCGATAAGCCATAATAATAAGTTGATAGACCGGTTCGATGATTGTATCATTGTTAAAAAGATAGATAATTATTCGATTCAAGAAATAATAATTAGGAGAAGGTATGATTTCAG
>Ga0209096_1003724_pt1 | contig 12999 bp, 14 predicted proteins | sample AD_UKC034_MetaG_FD_184407 | JGI IMG/M metagenome (GOLD analysis project Ga0209096, IMG submission 184407) | Active sludge microbial communities of municipal wastewater-treating anaerobic digesters from USA - AD_UKC034_MetaG (SPAdes) (version 2) | ecosystem: Engineered > Bioreactor > Anaerobic >... | reverse complement strand
TCATCTACAAAAGGGTCAAAGAAGGTGTATTAATTACAGACGTATTTGACACCAGACAGGATCCTCGTAAGATGCAGAGAAGAAGTAATAAGCCCAGCAGGTAACAGGTCGGTATATGTGAATTAGTCAAGACTTAATCTGACAGTTAGGGATTAAACTATATTTGAATTTAGAGAAAACAAATAAATGTTTAACCCCAAAAACTGTCAGAAATGAATACAGAAGTAAAATTAATTAAAAGCAAGCTGGGTTTATTAAAACTTGCCGAAGAACTTGGCAATGTATCAAAAGCATGCAAGTGTAAACAGGAAAAAGAAATACAGTGATTTCGGGAAAATGAAGTGCAGTAAATTTGGGAACAAGAGTGCAGTGTTTTCGGGAACAATACTGCAGTGACTCTGGTGTAAAAGTATGCCTATTTTCTCGTAAGCGTTCATCAAGGTTTAAAAAATTGTCTGTCGGTTTTGCATTCTGTAACTCTTGCCCTGTAGTTGGATTAACTGGCACTTGTAAAGCAACCTGTCAAGCAGTGCTGTAGCCAGAGTCTCATCGTCGACTGATCTGGCCCACTCTGCCGGTGATTTGTTGGTTGTGATTATGAAAGAGGTAGTCTCGTAGATTTGATTTAAGAAGACAAAGAACCGGTTGCCATCTTCCCTTCCAAGAGGCAGGGTCATAACGTCATCAATAACAATAAGCTGAGCTTCTGTGAGTCTTTTAAACTCCTTGACTGCGGTAGGGGTAAGTTCCTTCAGCCGCAGGGTGGCGAGGATATCGTTCATGCCCCGGAAGTATGCTTTGTATCCACGCCTAAGGGCATCATAACACAGACCTGCAGAGATGTATGTTTTACCGGTTCCAGATGGGCCGCTAAACATGATATTGTAGCACTGATCCAACCAGTTAAGCTCACGCAACTGGTTCAACTGTGTTGCAGACAACCCGGAAGCAAAATTAAAGTCATAGGCCTCAAGATCATGATTAAGAGGCAATCTGGCCAACTTCATCTTCAACATCAGTTGTTTGGCTTCCCTGCCCTTAATCTCATAAGAGAACAGATTATGTGTGAACTCATCATAACTCGGAGAGTCTTGCTCTGCCTCATCCAGAAGGTTGGTGATGTTACCCCCGATACCCGATAGGCGAAGGCGTGTTGCCTGACGTCTGATAAGTGGTATGTACTGACTCATGGCTTCAGAGGCTTTGGTTAAAAATCACTTCGTACTCCCGTATGTCACTTCGCTCGGGCTCTATGTTCACTATCAGCTGTGTCTTGGCATCTCCCAGGGGCTTGATGACAGGTCGTAGCGCCGTAGGGTGGGTCCTGCCGGCCTGCTGGCCCTGTAGGATCGATTTGAAGTCACTGGCGCTGAACAGGCTGTTACGCACACAGAACTCAAGGGCTATCTCTGCCTGCTGCTGCCCGCTTCTCTCTGCTGCCGTAAGAACCGCCGTAAGCTGGTCCCGGACATAGCGGGGATAAAGAGTGTTGATCTTATCGATAAACGTATCTATCTCAACGGTGTGACCAAAGAACTCCCTTACTCTGCCTCGGAGAGCATCAAGCTTAATGGAGGTATCCCTGCGATGGTTGGTGTTAATAATGTTATGCCCTACTCCATCCGGGATAAGGTGTGTGGTTACCATACTCCCGCCGGCATCCTTTATTACCAGCTGATTACCCTCTTCCGTCACAAATACTCTCGTCTCGTCGTTGCGATATGTGCCGAAAGGAAGCGAGTAACTGTTACCCCGGTACTTTATGGTATTTGTTTTAATAACCTTATGACCATTAACTCTTGCAGCAGTGAGCAGTGGCATCCAGCGCCGTAGGAAGGGCCTCTCAAGCAGCCACTGCTCCTGCGGCACCTTACGGGTGGTATTGTGTACCATGCCATTGCCAGTGCGCTCAAGCCAGGCCTGGGCCTGATCATTAAGGATCTCAGTGCTTATAAATGTGCGGTTAAAAAGAAAGTTGTGCTTGACATATTTAACCGAGTTCTCAACCTTGCCCTTACTCTCGGGATCCCCAGCCCGGCAAAAAGTAACCTTAAATCCCCGGCTGGCCTCATACCGCTGAAAAACATCTGTCATAATATAATCTCCGCCATTTTCCCGATACAGAAAAACAGTGTCCTGATCATAGATTATCTCCAGGGGTATACCTCCGAAGAACTCAAATGCCTTCTCATGGGCTATGACTGCATCATCAGAAGTAAAGGGCCTGTCAAGGAACAAAACAAATTTTTGGCGGCTGTAACACAGAAGCATTACGAAAAAGTGAACCTTGACCCACTCCCCGTTACTTCTCCGGAGTTGCTTCTCCCCGAAGTCAACCTGGGCCAGGTGCCCGGGAGGAAGATCCGGCACTGCCGAGTACTGCCTCTCGCTGGCACTGACCCTGATAATACTATGGTCCCTGCGAACCATCATCACATAGCTGTAAACAGTCTTCGGATCAACCTTCGGCAGCGCGGCAAACTGCTCCTTGAGCTTATCATGCATTACTGCTGCCGGGGTATCAGGGTACTGTTGAAGGTAGCGGACAATAAAATCGCGGTAGGGATCAAGATGATGAGCCTTTGCCCACTTCTTCTCTATAAACCTGTCATAATCTTCTTCCGTCATACCCAGTATCTTCTTTACTGTCCGGAAGTTGATTTTTAACTGATCCGCAATGCGTTGAAGGGAAAAATGTTCAACCTGGCGGAGTCTTCGGATCTCATGATACATAATGATAAGTTGTTTTTGTCGTGCATCCATTGCAGTCATTTTTATGAAATCCTGCAAGGTAGCACAGGTTAATAATCACGTTAACTTATCACTGCATTATTGTTCCCGATTTTACTGTATTCCTGTTCCCGTTTTTACTGCATTGCAGTTCCCATTTTCACTGCATTTTTGCTTCCCGATTACAGCAAGGTAATGGGCTATAGCAGAGATACCTTTTACCGATTCCGTGAGCTATATGATATTGGTGGAGAACTGGCATTGCAAGAGATAAGCAGGAAGAAGCCGGTACTCAGAAACCGTGTTGAAGAACATATCGAAGAAGCAGTCATCAAACTGGCAACTGACAACCCTTCATTGGGCCAGGTTCGTGTATCTAATGAGCTCAGAAAGAAAGGGTTGTTCATCTCTCCAGGAGGTGTTCGTAGTGTCTGGTTACGTAATGACCTGGAGACTTTTAAAAAACGTTTGAAGGCTCTTGAGACCATTATTGCTCAAGATGGTATTATTCTCACTGAGAACCAGATCGCTGCTTTGGAAAGAAAAAAAGTGGAACAGGAAGTCAAAGGAGAAATTGAAACCTATCATCCGGGTTATCTGGGCGCACAGGATACTTACTATGTCGGATCCATCAAAGGTGTTGGCAGGATTTACCAGCAGACCTTTATCGATACATACTCAAAAACAGTCCATCTGAAGCTATATGATCGAAAGAATGCTTTGGTAGCAGCGGATACCCTGAACGATAGAGTAATCCCGTTCTACGAAAAGTATGAGATACCATTGCTCAGGATATTAACCGACAGGGGAACTGAGTATTGCGGTGCCAGGGAGCATCACGAATATCAGCTCTACCTTGCTCTTGAGGACATCGATCATACCAGAACCAGGGCACGGTCACCACAGACCAACGGAATCTGTGAACGCTTCCATAGGACTGTCCAGAATGAGTTCTACGCCATTGCCTTCAGAAAGAAGATTTACACTTCCTTAGAGCAAATACAGGAAGATCTGGACCGGTGGGTAGATGAGTATAACAACGAGCGGCCTCATACCGGGAAACACTGCTATGGGAAAACTCCCATGCAGACTTTCCTGGATAGTATCCACCTGGCCAAAGAGAAAATGCTGGATCAGCAATATGAGAAAATGAACAATGAAGACCATTTATCCGCTGTAAGCAAACAAAATGCGTCCGATGAGATGACTGCAAGGCCGGATGATTTATCATCCGTTCATACCAGCCTTGCAGGAATCGAAGAGGATGCTAACTTTGCTGAAGCGGTAAATGGTTAGTAAAAATACCCCTACTGTCAGATCAAGTACTGACTATTACAGTATATGTCATTGGCTTCTGTGCCGCGAGAATCTTCTGACTAAAGAGGACAGTTCTGTGGCTAGCGGCACAGGCTGCCCCGGCTCCCGCCGGGGGCTCCCTCCTGGTGTCACGGTTTTTGCCAACGCGAGAATAAACAAATAGCATCATATCCCTGTATCGCACCACGAGTGCAAAAACACGCGCCACCGCAACTCTGCGCCAACGCCACATACCGCCGAACGTTAGGGCACATATCAGGACATATGAAAAAGCTATTCAACATACTAATAATCTTGTCAGTAAACTCCTCCATATCATTTTGCCAAACACTGACCTGGAGAGATACATATGATTGTGATTACTTGAGTATCAACATCGCCCACGATCAGCCTATTGACTGTGCTAACTTTTTTGAACTTGCCGATAGCTGCCGTATTGAGGAATTAATAACATATAACTGGACAGCTTTTCCATCAGTTGAGAACCTAGATAGCGTCTTAACAGCAATTCATTATCCAACCTCAGCAACACGTTATCGAATCTCAGGAAGGGTAATAATTCGTTTTCTTATTGATAAACAAGGTAATGTTTACTGCTATAAAATACTTACTGACCTTGGAGATAAGTTCATTCTTGAAGCAGAAAAAGCAACTGTACTACTAAGGTTTTCCAAAGCAAGTATTGGTGACCGAACCGTAGCTTACCAATATACTGTTCCCATTTCTTTCAATTGGGATTCAGCCAAGAAACCTAATAGAAAGCAAAAGAATAAATACGTGCCCTAACAGGTCGGTATATGTCATTGGCTTTCCGTGGCGCGACAATTGAGTAACTAAAGAAGCAGTTTTGTGACTGACGCCACGGCCTGCCCCGGCTCCCGCCGGGGACCCCCTGCTGGTGTCACGGTTTTTGCCAACGCGAAAACAAAGTAATAACCGAATAACCCTGCATCGCACCACGAGTGCAAAAACACGCGCCACCGCGACTCTGCGCCAACGCCACATACCGCCGAACGTTAGCAAACATTTGGAGCATTAGGTATATACGCTAATAAACAAACCATTACAATCCATGAAAGAATTTGATGAAAGTCTTAATACTGCAGTTTTCACTACCAAGTATGTAATTCAAGATAAACATACTATTACTTTAGTTTCACACGACCTACAGGACGGAGCTTGGCAATTCCTAAGTAATGACCAACCTGAGAACAATGAAGGAATAGCAATGCTGGTTAGTCTTAAAGAAATTTTCGACCAAGATCCATCAATTCTAGAAGTTGCTGATCTCCCAATTGGATACATTGCTACACGGAAGTCCAAAAAAGATAACTGGGAAAGACAAAAAGAATAAAAACGTTTGCTAACAGGTCGGTATATGCAATTGGCGCTCCGTACCGCGAGAATTTTCTGGCTAAAGAGGATCGCAAAGTGGTCAGCGGTACGGCCTGCCCCGGCTTCCGCCGGGGTCCCCCTGCTGGTGTCACGGTTTTTGCCAACGCGAGAATAAACAAAACAATATCATATCCCTGCATCGCACCACGAGTGCAAAAACACGCGCCACCGCGACTCTGCGCCAACTGCACATACCGCCGAACGTTAGCCGTAAGCTGGAGAATAAAATACGGATTCTAATTTTAAAGTAAATTCTTCATAAAAACTTGGAATACAGAATAAATAAAAAGTCGCATTTTCTTGCCATTTTTGATAGTATTGGTCTGGTATCCATTGTGTTCACTATTGGATTAACATTAATTTTCCTTTTCGAAGGACCACAATTCATATTGACAGCATTCTGGATCTTTGCAGGCGGATACCTAATATTAGTATTACCAGCACTCTATATTTATTTAGAATATTATCTACATGATAGGAATGTGATTATTACGATTAACGATGAAGAGAATGAATTGCAATACAAAAAGAAAAATATCGAACAAACTATTGCATTCAAGGATATAATCTTATTTGAAATTTTTGGAGAAACAGGGAGTTACTTTTGGTGGCCTTCTTCAACGTTTTCATTTGCACGTCTGATAACAAAAAATGGAGAAGAATTTTTTTTCACCGGATTGATTAAATATAAGCTTGAGAATATAATCCCATATCCCAACGCAGAAAAAAGAAGATGGTTATTCCCAAGCATTTGCTTTTATAAGCTTGTTAGAACAAATAATGAAATACCTTCATATTGATGCCTACAAAAAAAGCCTACGGCTAACAGGTCGGTATATGGCATAGGCGCTCCGCACCGCGAGAACTTTCTGGCTAAAGAGGAAAGTTATGTGGTCGGCGGTGCGGCCTGCCCCGGCTCCCGCCGGGGACCCCCTCCTGGTGTCACGGTTTTTGCCAACGCGACAATAATCAAAACAACATCATAACCCTGCTTCGCACCACGAGTGCAAAAACACGCGCCACCGCGACTCTGCGCCAACGCCACATACCGCCGAACGTTAGGCACAAGGCGGGATGATAAAGTCACTATCTTTGAAATAAAAAGTCATGGACCCTCTACCAGTATTTTTTGACCTAACAGACCGAGCTGCACTAATTCTTAAACCTAAGAAACCATTTCTGGATTGGCTCATAAAATACGATCTTCAAGATAAAGATGTAGATCTAGAAGAAGACCAAGATGTGTATTTAATACCTGAATTCCTTGATAATAAGGAATTTGAAGAGTGGCTTAAAGAGAATTATGATGCATTCTTCTGTGATCAAATGAATGGTTGGTACTCCGATGAAACAATGTGGGTACAAAACAGAAGCTTCAAATTATTTAAAGAGTGGTTTGATTATAAAATGCATTCCATGGTTTGGGATACCCTTGAGGACCCAATTGAGAAAGAATAATATGCCCAGTGCCTAACAGGTCGGTATATGCAATTGGCCCTCCGCACCGCGAGAACTTTCTGGCTAAAGAGGACCGCTTGGTACTCGGCGGTGCGGCCTGCCCCGGCTGCCGCCGGGGACTCCCACCTGGTGTCACGGTTTTTGCCAACGCGAGAATATACAGAACAACATCATAATTCTGCATCGCACCACGAGTGCAAAAACGCGCGCCACCGCGACTCTGAGCCAACTGCACATACCGCCGAACGTTAGCGGCAATGCTGGGCTACACAACGAATAATAAGATTTGAAAAATAAGGAAATAACAGAGAATTGGTGAGAATAGAAAAAATTATCGAAAACAAAAAACAGTTCCTTGACTTATTATTGTTAGCAGACGAGCAGGAAAATATGATTGATAAGTATTTGCCGATTGGAGACTTGTTTGCTCTATATGATGATGATTTGAAAAGTGTCTGCGTTGTGGTGCCGTTAAACAATGAAACCTGTGAATTGAAAAACATAGCAACATATGAGAAATACCAAGGCAAAGGCTATGGTAGAACATTGATAAATTTCATTTCTGAATTCTACAAAAATGACTACAAGATCATGCTAGTCGGAACAGGTGAAACGCCTACAATTTTATCGTTCTATGAAAGTTGTGGATTCGAAAAGTCATATCGAGTGAAGAATTTTTTCACAGACAATTACGACCACCCTATCTTTGAGGGTGACATTCAACTTGTTGATATGATTTATCTTAAAAAGGGGCTTTAGAATAGTAGGTATATGGTACTAACAAAATATAATGCGGAACAAATAAGCACTACCGCTAACAGGTCGGTATATGTCATTGGCGCTCCGTGGCGCGACAATTGGGTAAATAAAGAGGTGGTTTTGTGGCTAGCGCCACGGCCTGCCCCGGCTCCCGCCGGGGACCCCCTGGTGGTGTCACGGTTTTTGCCAACGCGAGAATAAACAAATAACATCTTATCCCTGCATCGCACCACGAGTGCAAAAACACGCGCCACCGCGACTCTGCGCCAACGCCACATACCGCCGAACGTTACCAGCAAGCTTTAAACAAGAAAAAGATTCAAAAAAGGTGCAATATTTACATTATATCATGTATTTTTGCTTATTATTTGCATATTTTAAAAACATAATGTAATTTTAAGCGTTTAATATTGCATTATAATAAGAAAAGAATCTAGCAATGATACTCGAATTAAGCATAAAGAACTTCCTCTCTTTCAAAGAGGAAGTTGTATTTAACTTTGAGGCCACAAATGACAAATACCTAGAGGAAACTCATATTGTTGAAGTTGCACCAAATACAAGGATATTAAAACTTGGCATCATATATGGGGCTAATGCTTCAGGAAAAAGCAATCTAATTAATGCTTTTGAGTATCTCCATGATTTCTGGTTTAACACTACAGAAAATAAAGATGAAGAAACTGGGGTAATACCTTTCCTTCTTGATGATTTTTCGAAAAATGAGCCAACTGAATTTGGAATTACCTTTTTTATTAACAGTAAAAAGTACATCTACAACCTTAAATTAAACAAAAACATAGTATTTGAAGAAAAGCTTTCTTACTATCCCACTATTAAACCATTGGAGATTCTATCAAGACACCTTAATCAAAATATTTCTGAGATAAGGTTTAATCGAAGAATTAAGATTACGTCTGCTATAAAGGATGAAATAGCCGCTAAATGCCTTGTTAATATGTCAGTTTTTGCTGCCTACAATAAAGTCAATGTTTCTATCCCCGAAATTGACGCAGTAATTTCATGGATGAAGGTCCAATTCTTACAATCACTGACACCAAATATTGCAATTCAAAATTATACAGAAGGACTATTGTTGAAAGATCCAAGTATCAAAGATTATATTGTTAATTTTCTTTCAAAAGCAGACTTCAATATAAGCAATATAATAACTAAAATTGAGGATAAGAAATTATCTGATGAATTGATTTCATACGTATTAACCGGAGATATACCGACTGAAGAAAAGGAGAGGCTTAGAAAAGATAAAACAATTCAAATCACTAAAAGCTTTTACACTCATAGAATACAAAACAAGAACGGAGAGTTCACAGAATATGAATTACCAGGGGATCTTCAATCGGAAGGTACAATTCGTACTTTAGGGATTGCTGGCGTATTAAAAAGAGCCATCGAGAAAGACGCTTTTGTTGCAATTGATGAAATTGAATCGTCATTGCATCCTCGATTAGTCGAGTTTGTGATAGAATACTTTTTAAGGAACTCACAACAAGCCCAGCTCTTAATAACTACTCATTATGATGGATTGCTTGAAGAAGAGGATCTCTTAAGAAATGACAATATTTGGTTTACTAGTAAAAAAGATAGTGGTTCGACCGAAATATATTCTTTGGCTGATTTTAAAGGAATAAATCGTATTTCCTCGCTTCAGAAAGCTTATAAATATGGCAAGTTTGGAGCAGTCCCAAATATCTAATTTTCGAAATGGGAAGTAGAAAGAAAAACTTCAAATCCCCAAATCAGGGGATATATATTGTCGGGGAAGGCATTACTGAAAAGTATTATTTCGAACATTTAAAAAGATTAAATAATTTTAAATGCATCGTAAGGCCACGATTCTTTTCCAATAATTGTATTTCAAAACTTGAAAAAGAAATTGAGAATTTATTAAGAGGCGATATTTTTATCATTTGTGTCTTCGATGCAGATGTTTCGAACAGAGATAGTGTTGAAAATGAAAGGCTAGTAGCCCTTAGGCAGAAATATAAAGACAACAATAATGTATTATTTTGCGAAAGTTTGCCTTCGATTGAATATTGGTTTCTAATTCACTTTAAAGATACATGTCCAAATTATACTTACTCGCACCAAGTCACAAAAGCACTCCGTAAATACATGAGTGATTACGAAAAGACAAAATGTTTTTTAGAAAAGGAAAAATGGGTTCAAGATTTATCAACTAAAAAAGGAAACTTGAATAATGCTGTACTAATAGCAAAAAAGTATAGAAAAAGTACTGCATCTAGAACAAATATTAATGAAGCAATTGATAAATTAAGAAAAACTCTAAAATAAATCATCGAGGTACATTCATTGTTTCGCATCTAATAAAGCCTGCTGGTAACAGGTCGGTATATGTCATTGGCTTCGTCTGGTTTTTGCACGCCGGTCCACCAGACTGGCACACCAAAACCAGTTGGTGCTTTATCGGCCCGGCTTTGCGGCTGAAGCCGCCGGGCAAAAACCAGCCGGCCGGCCCCGCTCCCGCGGGGCACTCCCCCTGGTGTCACGGTTTTTGCCAACGCGAGAATAAACAAAACAACATCATATACCTGCATCGCACCACGAGTGCAAAAACGCGCGCCACCGCGACTCTGCGCCAACGCCACATACCGCCGAACGTTAGGCCGCATTTTAAAAACGAAAACGGTACAGTGAGAATTTTAGCCAAAGATTGAATAATGAACTTGAAAGAGCATTACGACAAATTATATCAAGATTCGATTCAGAAAATACAATCGGACTCTTATCAGGTTGACAAGTTAATTGATTCGGATAATGATAAAAGATTCGGTATTACTCTTTTATTACGACCTGATAATTCAGTAAAGGCTAATATTCAAAAGTTTCTTTCAGAGATTAGGTCAATAGAACCAAACCAATACTTTTACCGTGATTCTGATTTGCATGTGACAGTAATGTCAATAATTTCCTGTTACGATGGATTCAACCTTAGCCAGATTAGAATTGAAGATTATGTTGAAACCATTAAGAAAAGCATAAGGGGGATGAATTGTTTTAAAATAGAATTTATAGGACTTACTGCCTCCCCATCTTGTTTAATGGTACAAGGATATTTAGAAAATAATACTCTAAACCAGATTCGGGATAACCTAAGAGTAGATTTTAAGGACACTGGCTTAGAACAGTCAATGGATAAAAGATATGCAATTCAAACAGCTCATTCGACAATTTTTAGATTGAAAGAAAAAATCGAGAATAAAGAGAGTTTTTTGGATATAGTGGAAAAGTATAGAGATTACTATTTTGGTACATTTGTAGTTGATTCATTGGAATTGGTATTCAATGATTGGTATCAACGAGAAGAATATGTCAAAAAATTGTATCTATTTGAATTGAAATAAAAACGCAGCCTAACACGCGGTATAAAAAATTGCCGGGACAGTAGGTTATTCAAGGGTTGTAGCCCGCTTCAACTTTTGTGTAACTTGACAGGAAATCGCCCGCAATCGGCAACTTTTCATACCGCCGAACGTTGTGTTCAATTTTATTTAGAATACTTCTAAATTACATCAATGTTCAAAAAAAAGTCCAAATTCCTTGTCACAAATTGCATATTCTATACACGTACGGAAAAGCATTTCCTCAATAACCAAAGAACATTTTAAATACCAATTCACTTATGAAGGCAATAGGTAAGCTAATTACTAACGTAAATGGAATCAAAATGAAAACAAAAAAACTACAAATTAGCACACTAATCATCTTATTACTAATGCTTTTAGTAGGTTGTAAAAAAGATAACATAGAGATTGATTGTTTAATTTGTGAGGCAGAAGATAACTCACTTCACGAAGGGCAAATGATACTTGGAGAACGGCTTGAAGATCCCTATAATCTTCAGAATATGTTAAAAGCTTATTCGATTCTAAAGTCAACTTCTGGAGATGTGCCAGATATCCAGATAAAGCCAAATTTCAATTATGTTCGTATTTTACCAAGCAATGAAAAGGAATGGCAAATCCTTAAGAGTGACTCCTCTCTGGTTCTTTTTGATTACCCGCTTGATGTAGAGATTGTTCAACCAGGGACTTATTATCATGATCCAACTCTACCAATTGATGCTATTACTTGGCAATACACCGTTATCCCTATTGAAAAGGCAATTCCCTCATTCCAACATGAAGTATTATATCAAGTATTCATTCCATCCTCAGCAATCGATGAGACTAAAAGCCTTTCAATTGATTTGGTCAGGTTTTATGAAACTCTTGAATATGAGTCAGTAAAACTAACTGGTAACTTGCCTAAAAGCGGAACAATTGAAAAAAGCACAGAAGGGATAGCCGCACAATGGACACCTAAAGGAACAATTAAGGTGTGGGATAATCTACTTGCAAGGTACATTCCACTGACTTACGCTAGTGTGCATGCACGATGGTTTACTCATGTAGAAACAGACCTAACGGATATAAATGGATACTTTGAGACTGATGAATTCAGATATGAGGTAAATTATGCAATTAAATGGGAACGATCATATTATGATATTAGAAATGGTGATCTACTTCAAGCATGGTATAATGGACCCAAACAAAAAGGGGACTGGAATCTAAATATTATTGGTGGTGAATCAATTATGTATGCTACAATCCATCGGGCTGCTTACAGGCATTTTTACGGAGATAATTTAGGTATTTGGCGTCCAATTCTAATGGATGGTAGCAAAACCAAAATATGTTACATAGACAAATATGGTACAGGTGTGTTTTGGGGAGATTGGAGTAGTGGTGGGATTCTTCCGGATATAAGGATATGGGGCAAAGACTATGCTGGAAATTATAGGAATACAAATATAATATTCGGATTCACCGCTCATGAGCTTGGTCATCAATCCCATTCTCAGTATATGGGGAATATTCAATTTTGGCAAACTTCAAAAGTCATTTATGAAAGTTGGGCACAAGCCGTTGAATGGGCCTTGACAAATGATGAATACCATTTGCAAGGTAACAAGTATGGTGTTACTATGGCAATAAATTATAATCACGAGGGCGGTAACCAAACCTGGACAAAAAGTCTAGAGAATTGGGAATATTCACCAATTTTTATTGATCTCATTGATAATTACAATCAAAGAGAAATGGGTTCGATTTACCCCAATGATTTAATTACCGGATTTTCATTATCGTATTTAAACTCAAATATTTTACGAGATTCTTATGGACTAACTAGTGTCATGTCAACTATAGTATGACGTAATTAAATATTTTGTATCTTTATCAAAAAGAAAAGCTATGATAAAGTACAAAGTAACCCTTAGCCAGGAGGAGCGAGAACAATTGAAAGAGATAACCA
>Ga0209096_1003720_pt1 | contig 13013 bp, 6 predicted proteins | sample AD_UKC034_MetaG_FD_184407 | JGI IMG/M metagenome (GOLD analysis project Ga0209096, IMG submission 184407) | Active sludge microbial communities of municipal wastewater-treating anaerobic digesters from USA - AD_UKC034_MetaG (SPAdes) (version 2) | ecosystem: Engineered > Bioreactor > Anaerobic >... | reverse complement strand
CACACGGCCGCCATCGGCCTCACCGAGCGGTCCGACGCCCTTTGCATCGTCGTTTCGGAAGAGCGGGAAGCCGTTTCCCTCGCCCGTGAAGGGCTTCTCCACAAGGTCAAAAACATGGAGGAGCTGAGAGACATCGTCCGCCAGTTCTATCGAAGGCCGGCCCCGGGAAAGGAGGAATGGTCATTCCGTCACTGGATTCGCGAGAACACCTGGCAGAAGATCATGGCCGTCGTCCTCGCCTTCGGCCTCTGGGTCGTTTTCACCACCCCGGGGGAAAGCATCCGTAAAGATTTCAGCGTTCCCCTGGTTTACCGGAATCTTCCCGCCGACTGGGTTCTCGAGGAACCCGTTCCGAAGGAATCCATCGTCACCCTTGAAGGAAGCGCCCAGGCCTTTTCTCTCATGAACCCCGATTCACTCAAGATCATTCTCGACATGACCGATCTGAGGGAAGGAGAGCAGTATGTTCCGCTCCGGGAAGACCAGCTGAAACTTCCCTCCAACCTGTCTCTCGTCCGGTTCGATCCCTCCCGGATCCCCCTGTCGGCCAGAAAGCTCGGGCTCGCGGAGGGGATCATCAAGGTCCAGACGACAGGGGCTCTTCGCGAAGGGCTCGTGCTGAAGCAGATCGCCGCCCGGCCGGAAGTCGTTCCCGTTCTGGCCCCGGCGAACGGGAAGAAATCCATCCGCGTCCTCACGGAACCCGTCAACCTGGGGGAAATCCAGGGAACGACGACGGTAAAACCCCGCCTTGTCCTGCCCTCCGACACGCGTTTCACCGAAAGCACACCGCCCTCGGTGGAGGTAACCATCGAGGTGGCGCCGAAAGAATCGCAACCCTGAAAACCACACAATAAAAAATCTTTCAGATGGTCCGCGGGCAAGCGCCTCTTGTCGAGACCTCTGACCCCGACCGGTGCGTCGTGAAGGGAGAAACCGCCCCAGGGAAAAAAACACGGCGGTCCCCGGAACACAGCTGGACCACGACATTCACGGGTTCGCCAATTTACACTTGCAGGATCGAGCGTAAATCATTTAAAAGAAAGATTATAATTATTTCTAAATCGTTTATCTGTAAGGACCATGAGCAGGAGGTGACATCATGAGGGCGGCCTATCTTATCCTTTCCTTGGCGGCGGGCCTTGCGGCATGCGCGGGTCCTGCCCAGACCGGGATCCCCAAGGGGACGGTGACGGCTTTTTATGAAGAGGAAACAGTAAACCCGGAAAAAGGGACCCTGGTCGTCGTCCCCGAGGCCCGGAAGGAGTCGGCGGAGAAAGGGACCGCCGATCAGGGAATGGAAACCCTTCTGACGCCTCAAAAATACGCCCAGGTGGGCCGGTTTTTCTTTTCCTATGACATGGGACCGGAAAACAGGATCGTTCTGTCCATCCCGAACCTCACCGAGGAAAGCGGAAAAAAAGCCGGTCCTTTCCGCGGTTCCGATCTGTGGATATTTCATTCCGCCGGCAACACGCGGCTGACGAAAACGGGTTTTTTCCACAATGACCCGCGCTTTTCCCAGGCCGGCGATTTCATCTACTTCGCCTCCCGGCGCGGCGCCGACGTTGAAACGACGGAAGACAGGAAATGCTACCTCTGGCGCATTCCCAGCCTGTCCGCGGGCGGGCTCACCCGAATCGGCTCTCCCGCCTTTTCATGCCACGGCCCCGCCGAGTCCCCCGACGGGACAAGACTGCTCTACGGGGAAAGGGAAACCTGGGAGGACACGCCGGCCCTCTGGTACGCCCGGGTCAACGGCACCCTGCCCACGCGCCTCACAGAGGGTGCCGACGGAATCTGGCTGGACAATGACACGGTCCTCTTCTCCGCTCCTGACGACAACACGGGAAGATCCGCCATCTGGACCATCCGGACCGACGGGTCCTTGCTCACCCAGATCGCCGCCGATGCGGAGAGAGACTGCTTCCAGCCGCGGGCGGACCCGTCGGGCAGGTACATCGCCTTCACCAAGCAGCTGCCCGGGAAGCCGGAAACGGCGGACATTCACGTTCTTGGCCTTCGGGATTACCTGACCCGGCAGATCACGACGAATATGTCCCGGGACGACATGCCCCGGTGGTCGCGGGATGGAAAATACATCTATTTCCGGTCTTCCCGGGGCCTCGGCTGGAACATCTGGCGCGTGCCCGCCGATTTCCTCGAACGGGAAAGCCCTGCCTCTTAAGGGTGCCGGTCCCCCCAGAGGCGGTCCCTGAGCCCGGAGACCCTTTCGGTGCGCCGGGCAACAGCTTCCCCGAGGACGGTCTCCGTTCCGAAAACGGTCAGCCCCCTTCTGGCCCGGGTCACCGCCGTGTAGACGAGTTCCCGGGTCAGAAGAGGCATAACCCGGTCGGGAAGAACCAGGGCGACATGGTCGAATTCAGAGCCCTGGCTCTTGTGAACGGTCGTGGCGAAAACCGTTTCGTGGTCAGGCAGGCGAACGGGGTGAATCTTCCGGAGGGTGCCGTCGGGCAGGAGAAAGTGTGCTTTCCGGTTTTCCGGCCCGTCTCCGTCGGGCAGAACGATACCCGTGTCCCCGTTGTAGAGGCCGAGACCGTAATCGTTCACCGTCACCATGACGGGCCGCCCGTCATACCATCGTCCCGCCGCCCCGACCGCCCCCGCTTCCCTGAGAATTCCCTCCACCAGGACGTTCACCGCATCCACCCCGTAAGGGCCCTCCCGGACGGCACAGAGAATGCGAAAGGCATTGAACGCCCGAAAAGCCCTGTGGACGCTTCCCGATTTCAGGACGCCACCGTAGTGGGCCAGGACAAGCGGTTTCAGAACGTCCCGGAGTTCCCGCGGGCGGGGAAGGGATCGCCACGACAGGTCGCTCCAGGCACCATTGCCTAAAAGCTTAAGGGTCTTCCCGGCGTCACCCTCCCGGACCGCCCGGCTCACGTGGCCTATCCCGCTTTGTTCGTTAAAACGCCAGCTTTTTCGGAGTTCCGCAATGGCCTGGGCCATGGCCGGTGGGTCGGGTTCTCCGGGAAAGGCCTCGGGGGAGACACTGAGCCCCTGTCCCAGGGCGGCCCGGAACCCGGGGGCGTAGCCGTGCCGGCGGCCCGTGTCGCAGATATCCCCCAGGGCGGCCCCCGCCTCAACGGACGCCAGCTGGTCCTTGTCCCCTGAGAGGATGAGCCGGGTGCCGGCTTCAAGGGCCCGGACGAGCCGCGCGAGGAGGGGCAGGTCGACCATGGAAGCCTCATCGACGATGACCACATCGAAGGGCAGGGGGTTCCCCTCATGATGACGGAAGAGGTTTCCCTCCCGGGAAGCCCCGAGGAGACGGTGAAGGGTCGCCGCCTCCCGGGGGAACGCCTCCTTGAGTCCCCTCGAGATATCCATATCACCTAAAGATTGAAGAATCGATTCCTCCATTCGGGCCGCCCCCTTGCCCGTCGGCGCCGCCAGGGCGATCCGGAGCCCCCGGCCTCCTGATTCCAGGTAAAGGGCGATAATCCTGGCCAGAACCGTGGTTTTCCCCGTTCCCGGCCCCCCGGTGAGAACGGTGAATTTTCCCGAAACGGCGATGAGGGCCGCCACCTTCTGCCAGTCCACGGGTTCGCCGGGCACAGGCGGGAAGAGCCTGTCCAGGGATTCCTTCCAGGGGGTAAGGTCCACCGCCCCCCGGGCCCGGGACACCCGTTCCAGGATCGCCGCTGCGAGATCACGCTCGTAGGCCCAGTAACGATGAAGATACAGGCGGCCCTTGACGTCCAGGACCAGGGGGGTTGCTTCCCCGGGATGGCCTACTACCGCCGTTTCCCGCAGGAGAGCCGTCCAGGACGCCAGGGAGGGACACACGAAAGGCCCCCCGGGAAGGCCCTCGCTCCCGGCAAGGGGCCGGCCGGCGGCCTCGGCGAGAGGGAAACAGACGTGTCCCAGGCGCGTCGCCCGGCTCGCCAGGAGAGCGGCGGCAAGAACGGCTGTGGAGGATTCGCCGTCGAGACGCGCCATGAACCGGGCAAAGTGGATATCCAGGGGATCAAAAGTGTCTTCGGTCATGTCCGGTCTCCTGGGGGAAGTCGACCAGGGCGCCGCTCAGCGCGTCGATCCATCCCGCCGGGGGCTTGTCCCTGAAAAGGCCGTAACCGCTTCCCTTCTCCGGATCCACGCCCCGGAGAAAAATATACCGGACGCCCCCGAAATGGGTATCGTAATCATACCCGGGAAGCCGGGAGGCCAGGTACCGGTGAAGGGCCACGGTGTACAGGGTGTACTGGAGCACGTAGCGGTTTTCCGCCATGACCCGGGCCAGGGGGCCGGGCCCGTAGTCTTCCGGACGGTCCCCCAGAAAATTGGATTTCCAGTCGACGAGATAGTACTTTCCCTCGAAAAGAAAGACGAGATCCATGAACCCCTTGAGAAAGCCCCGGGTGACGGAAAACCGGAGGCGGCCCAGGGATTCCTCCGGCCCCGCGTCATCGGCAAATCCCTTGCGGGCCTGAAAGAGTCGACGAAGCGACGGTGCCGTGATTTCCTTCAGGGCAAAATAAAATTCCAGCTCGTTCAGGCGGTCCGACCGGGGAATCCGTGAAAGGGTGAAGTCCTCCCGGTCGGAATCCAGGGGTAGGGCCAGGACCCGACGGACCATGGCGACAACAGGGTCTCTCCAGGAAAGGTCAAAGCCGTGGGCCCGGAGCTTTTCCTCCGCGAGCCTTTCCGGCTCTCCCCCGTTTTTCCACTGAAAGTCATAATGTTCGAGAAGATCGTGAAAAAACACGCCCCCCTTCGTCCCCCCGGGAAAAGGGCCCGCGGGGGCGGGGCCCCGGTCTGTAACAGGAAGCGCTTCCGGCTTTTCCCCCGGCGGCGGGCCATCCCGGTCCGCTGTCTCCGGACCGTGCGGATCGTCGGACACGAGGGAGGAAAAACTCGAAAGCCGCCAGGAGGCATCGATGGTCCCCCCAAAGACCCGGCGGGCGAGAGGAGGCGTCTCTTCCGTAACGTCCCCGACGGCGTCTTCTTCCCCTGCGGGAACGGCGGACAGGGCGATGGCATCGGGAGCCGCGGCCTGGATCTTTTCAAGTTCCTGCCGGAGGTCCGCGTCTCCGGCGGACTGAAAATCGTGAAAAAGCCAGGACGGCGCTGATTCCTCCCCGCTTTTGAAGTGCCCCCACGCCAGGTAGCAGCGTTCCCGGGCCCGGGTCACCGCCACGTAGAAAAGACGGAGAAGCTCCGCCAGTTCCTCCTTTTGCGCCAGGTCGCGGTGTTCCGGCCAGGCCGCCGACCCAAGGTCGCAAACGGGCCGAAACCGCCCTTCACGATCATGGAAGAAAACAGGCGCGCCTTCCTTCGTTTTCCGGCGGCCTTCCCAGAGGAAGGGACAGAAAACAACGGGATACTGAAGTCCCTTGCTCTTGTGGATGGTCACGATGCGGACAGCCTCGTCGTCGCTTTCGAGGCGCATGAGATCCTCCTCCCTTTCCGAGGTGTCGCTGTCCCGCTTTCCCGCAAGCCACTTGACGAGCTGGGGGGGGGCGCACCGGGACGCCGCTTCCTCACGATGAAGGATCTCCGAAAGGTGAAGAAGGTTCGTTACCCGCCTTTCCCCGTCGGGAAATGCCATGAACCGGACGATTCCGTCGCTCTCGTCGAGAACCTGCCGGAACATGGCCATGAAACCCCGATCATACCAGCGGTCCCGGTATTCCCGGAAACGGATGAGCCAACCGCCCCAGGATGCCTCGTCTTCCAGCATCATCCACAGGGAAGAAGCGGAAACACCGAAGAGATCTGTGGTCAGCGCCACCCGGATCGCCTCTTCCCGCTCCGGATCCGCCACGGCCCGGAGAACCCGCTCTATTTCCAGGGCCTCCCGGGTTTCGAAAATGCTCCCGGTACTATACAGGACGCCCCGGAGCCCCTGTCTCTTCAATTCCTCCTGGACGATCCGGGCCTCCCGGTTGGTCCGGACAAGGACCGCCATGTCCCCTTCGCGAAAGCCCGTCTTCCCGTCCTGCTCCTTCCTGTCCCTTAAAAGACGGCGGATTTCCAGGGCCACGCCCCGGGGGATAATCTGGCGGGCCTCTCCCTTCGTGAGAGGTTTCCCGTCCGAGCGATACTCCGAAGCCGGCAGAAACCAGACCCGGAGGGGGCCTTTGGCCTCCCCGTCCTCCTTCTTGTCCGTCCTGCCCGCACGGACGGGGTGAAACGGGATGTTGTCGAGGACAAAAGGCCGTGGGGACTTGGAAAACAGGGTATTGACGGCCTTCACGAGAAGGGGCGTGGACCGCCAGTTCCGGTCGAGGGTATACCGCCTGTCCACCTCCGATGAAGCGTCCAGGTAGGTGAAAATATCCGCCCCCCGGAAGCCGTAGATGGCCTGCTTCGGGTCGCCGATGAGAAACAGCGGGGTTCGCCCCCCGCCGAAGAGGGTCCGGAAGATGCCGTACTGAACGGGATCGGTGTCCTGGAACTCGTCGATGAGGGCGGCCTCGAAACGCTCGCGGACCGACCGCGCCAGGGATTCCCCGCCGGGGGCGAAGAGAGCGGCGAGAAAGCGGGTGAGAAGATCGTCGAAGGACTGGACGTTTCGTTCCCTTTTCCGTTCCTTCAACCGGTCGTCCACGGTGAGGATGAGACGCCGCTTCCACCCCAGGAGAACGCCTTCATAAACCGCGAGAAGATCGTCCGTTTTTTCCTGGAGCCTGTCGCAGAGCGTGAAAAAAGGGTGCCCCGGGAAGGCGGACCCTTTCTTCAGGGCGGCGTCGATCCGCTCCGTGGTGAACGGTTCGACCGCCGTTGCGGCCTTGAGATCGTTCCCGCCCGTGTCGAGGAAAAATGCCAGGGCCTTCATCCTGGGTAAGATCTTCGACGGGGGATAAGATCTCTTGTTCAGGCTGTCGTGTCCCAAAAGATCCTGAACCGCCTCCCGGCTTTCGCCCCAGGATCGGATCACGTCCTGAAAGGCCTTCCGGTAGGCCTTTTCGGCCTCCGCCATGTCGGGGACCTCTTCCCGCGGGAGAACCTCCAGGTTCCACCGGGTGGTTCCGCCGGGAAGAAGAGACAGGAGGGGGCCGGGGAAAAATCCGTTTCCGAGGGCAAACCCGACGAGGAGGGGGGAGGCTTCGGCGAGGGTCGCCCGCCAGAAATCCTCGACGATTTCCCTCATGAGCTCTTCCTCTTCGGTGACGAGTTCCGTGTCGAAGAGGCTCCCGCTCTCAAAGGCCCGGTCCCGGAGAACCCGGCGGCAGAACCCGTGAATGGTGAAGATGGCCGCCTGGTCGAAGGAGCGAAGGGCCCGGAGAAGGAGCGACCGGGCCTCCCGGGGCTCCACCGGCCCGTCGAGGAGATCGCGAATGAAATCGTCTTCCACCGGGCCGCCGGAAAAGGCGGTGAAGGCCTCCCGGATCTTCGACCGAATCCGATCCCGGAGTTCCGCCGTCGCGGCTTCCGTGAAGGTCATGATGAGAATCCGGCCCGCCTCGAGGCGCCTTTCAAGGAGGAGACGGATAAAAAGACCGGTTATGGCATAGGTTTTCCCCGTTCCGGCGCTGGCCTCGATAAGGGTTGCCCCCTCCAGCGGGCAGTCCTTCAGGGAAAAGATTTCCGGTTCCATCACAGCGTCCCCGCCTCCTCAAAAAACATGAGCGGTTTGAAGATCTTTTCCGCCAGGAATGAAAAGGGTTCCCCGAGGGGTAGATTTCCGCGAAAACAGAGATCCAGGTAAGGGTCCTCGCCTTCTCCCGGGAAACCGTATCCGTTCGGTTCCCAGGCTTTCCGGGCCGCCTCGCGGGCGTCCCCGGAAGATCGCTCTTTCCGGAAAAGCGCCTCCGCCCAGGCCCCCGACGTTTCGGGAAAGAAAGGCAGGGGCCCCTGAAGGCCCTCCCAGTAAAGGGAGAGCAGCTCTTCCAACAATGGCAGCGGGTCGGGGACGGGCCGGTAGAGGCAGAAAACGGTTTCCTCTTTCCTTTTCTCGACTTTTCGTCCCGCCAGGAGCGTCTTCCCGAGGCGGGACGCCCCCTCCCCGGCGCACAGGGCCAGGTGGTTCAGCCAGGCCGCCAATCGGTCTACCGCCCGGATCCGGCCGACCCGGTACCGAAGGGCCTGTTCGTGGTAAATCCCCTCGACACGGCCGGTGAGGCGAAAGCTGCCCAGGGAAAGATCGACGTCCAGGAATTTCGGGGATTCCCCGTCACGGTGATCTTCCAGTACCCGGAAAAAGGCGTCGACGGAGCGCCAGCTCCTTTCGAACGTCCATTTCCCGGGCGTGCCGTGGGGGAGGACACCGGATGCCTGTACGACGGGGTACAGGCGGTCCGGATCGCCGCCGCCCGAACGATACCGGGCCAGGCCGCTTTCAAGGAGATACCGGGGGAGGCCTTTTCCCAGGTCCATGGGTTCGCGGTCGCTCGGGGACATCTCCCGTTCTTCGAGACGGATACCCAGCCGCCGGGTCAAAAGGTACCGGACAGGGTGGGCCCAGAACCGGGCCAGGTTCTCCAGGGAAACGGTTCGCCATTCCGGTTCCGGTTCAGGAAGCTTCCCGGCGAAAAAGGGGTCCGGCGGCGATTTCTCTTCCAGGAGCCGCGAGGCGGCGCGGAAGGATTCTTCCGAATAGCTGAAAAGCCTCTCCGCTTTGGTGAAATAAGCGGGGTTGAACCCCTGGAGGCGGTGCTCCGTCACCACCGTGGAGAGAATCTCTCCCTCCGGTGCGGCGAAATTTTCCTCTATATAATCGACCAGTTCACTCACCACCACGGACGGCGGACGTTTTGTGTTGTCCCGAAGATCCTGCCCCCCGTAAGTGATGACCAGGCGGTTCCGGGCGGACAGGAGGGCCTCCAGGAAGAGGTACCGGTCGTCCGTGCGCCGTGACCGGTCCCCGGGACGGGGGTGCCGGGCCATGAGATCGAAGCCCGGCGGATGGGTTTCCCGGGGAAAGGCATCCCCGTCCAGGCCGGCAAGGCAGACGACCTTGAAGGGGAGGCTTCTCATGGGAACCATGGCGCAGAAGGTGACGGCCCCGGTGAGAAACCCGTACCCGAAGCCCCTGGCCTCCAGGACCCGGGAAAGGAACCACCGGAGCGCCCGAAGATCGAAAGGCTCCGAATACCGGGAGGCTTCTTCCAGCCCCGCCAACCGGTGGAAAACATCCGTGATGGCCCGGAAATCCCGTTCCTCCTCTTCCCGGGGAAGGAAAAACCGCGCCAGGAGATCTTCGAGAAAGCGGCCCCAGGCCGCCAGCGGCCTGGGCTCTTCCAGGCGGGCCGAGGTATCGGCCAGGGCTTCCATGAAAACAAGCCACTTCCCGAGAATGGCCGTCTCGCGGCCTTCCACCGAATCGCAGGGAAGAATGCCTTCAAAAAGGCCGTCTTCCTGACCCGTCATGGCATACCCCAGAAGGAGGCGATCCAGTCCGGCCCGCCAGGTGTTTTCCCGGAAGGGGGGCAGGCCCCTGGACAGCTTGTCCTGTTCGTCCATCCCCCAGGCAATCCGTGTTTCCAGGATCCACCCGCTGATCCGCTCCACGTCCCCGGGGGTCAGTTCAAAACGCCTCTGGACCAGAGGGGATTCGAGAAGAGCCAGGACACGGGTCACGGTAAACCGGGTCCCCGGGAGATCGAGGAGGGCGAAAAAATGATCCGCCAACCGGCTTTCCTTGCCCAGGGTGCGGTCGGCGATGGTAAAGGGAATGACCGGGGACGCACCGGGCCGACCGAAAACAACCTGGATATAAGGGGTGTATTTTTCAATGTCCGGGGTCATGACAAGGATGTCCCCGGGACGAAGAGCGGGGTCGCTTTCGAAGCCGTCGAGGAGAACATCCCGGAGCACCTCCATTTCCCTCATAGGTCCATGGACCGAGTGAATGGAAAGGGAGCGGTCTTCGAAGGCCAGGCGCTTCTTTTCCTTTCCCTCGTGCTCCCGGAGATGGAGCATGTCCGCCTGGAGGCAGTGAAGGAGCGTTTCCTCGCCGGGGTCTTCGTGCAGTGGAATGTCCACGACGTCGTATTGAAAAATCCGGTCGAAAAAGTCCCGTCCCAGCGTTCCCAGGGAGGCTAGGAGGCTGTTCCCCTTTTCCAGGTGAAGGTCTTCTTCGGGAACGGAACCGCCCGCCTTTGCCGCGACTCTTCCCATCTCGGCGTCGGAAAGGATTCCCCCCCAGTATTCCCGGCAGGGGTTGAGCAGGAAAAGATTCACGTCGGTGAATTCCCCGAGCGCGGCAAGGAGCTCCAGGTGAAAGGGCGGCAGGGTGGAACTCCCGAAAACGGATACTCTTCGGGGCAGCCGGTCCACGGGAGCGGCTCTTTTCTGAAGGCATTCCAGGAGGGCGCGGGCCCGCCCGGCCCGGTGATCGGGCCCGCACACATCCACGAGGGAACGCCAGAGCGCGGCCTGCCAGTGATCATCTCCCCCGTTTTCCCAGCGAAAAATCCAGTCGGGGCGGTAAAGCATGTACTGGTCCAGGGTATCTGCGATCTGATCGGCCAGTTGAAGCCTCTTCAGGGGATCCCCGTCCCCTTCGATATAATGACGGATCGGTCGGAACGCCTCCTCCCGGGACAGGGCAGGGAGCAGGGCCAGAATTCGCCAGGTCAGGCTTTCCCGGTCCAGGCACGCCGGCGTGGGGGCTTCCTCGAATACGCGGCGGTGAATGAAATCGACGAACCCGTTGGGATAGAAAAAACGAAGATTGGCGGCGACGCCCAAAAGACGGGCGAGTTCCATGGAAACCCACCGGGACATGCCGTCACTCTGGACAACCAGGCACTCCTCTTCCAGGGGAGAGGGCAAGGGGTCCCGCAGGCTTTCCGCAAGGGCCCCGGAAAGCCGTTCCAGGCGGTTTCCGTTGAAAAGCCTGAGCGTCATGGTTCAGCAGGCGGGTCAGAGTCTTCCATTTCCGGATTTTTTCGCGTCTTTAACTGAACCGCTCTCGCGCGTTTCTTCCGGGGCCAGATCGAAGGTCTTGTCTTCCAAAAGCGGCTGGACGGGCCGCGATTCGAGCATCCGCGAGGGGTTCTGCTCCACCCGCAGGGTGAGAACGCCCCCCATGATTCTGATTTCGTAGTTCCTGCCGGAAAGATCGACATCTTCCAGCGTGTCCTTGATTGTTTTTTTCAGATCCTTGAATTTCTTCTTGATCCTCATGTAGAGGAAAACGCATCCCCCGATGGCGCCGAAGAAAATGAGCAGAAACACCCACCAGGGCATGGAAAGCACCTTCCCGACAAGCATCATGAACGTGAGGAGGGCGAAAAGAAAGAGGACCTGGAGACCCAGGACGAGGTACATGTAATAAAAGCTTTGATCGATTTCCGAACTCGCCGGATTGCCTTTTTTGCTGTTCTTGCCCTTGTCGCCTCCGGCATGAAAAAACCGGCTTCGGACCATGATTCTCCTTTCTCCCTGGCGGGACGTGAACGTGGCCTCACGGTAGCATCCGCTCCGGGAGGTGTCAACGGAAATCGGCCCCGGAAACCGGTCCCGGAAGGCCGTGGAAAAGTCCCCAGGCCACTTTACTGACGGGCATCCCCGGAAACTTTCCTGAACAGGCGATCCCGGTGGGGGGACACGGGGACTTCAGGAATCACAGGGAGAGATAAACGCGGATCGTTTAAATCGTTTTATGTGATTCACCGGCAACAGCGAACCGCGGGTTCACCGGGTTTACAAAACGGAGGCCGATCGAACCAGAACGGACCCCGGCGCTCACCGCGGCAAGAGAGGAATAAGCCACTGGAATCCCTCCGCTTTAGCCGACCGGTTTTCAGGCCTAGCTTGAGAGACCGCTTCTCTGGCATTAAAAGGAAATGTCGAGGACTTCAAACTGGCGAACCCCTCCGGGCGTCTTCACCGTCACCTCGTCCCCGATGCGCTTTCCCACGAGGGCTTTGCCAATGGGCGACGTGATGGAGATCTGGGCCTGGCTTATGTCCGACTCGAAGGGACCGACGAGGCGGTATTTGATGACCTCGGAACTGTCCTGATCTTCCAGGGTCACCAGGGTGCCGAAAACCGCCCGGTCGCCGGCCAGTTCCGCGGGATCCACGATCAGCGACTGGGCAAGATTGTTCTCCAGTTCCTGGATTTTCCCCTGGATAAAAGACTGTTTCTCCTTGGCAGCGGCGTACTCGGCATTTTCCGATATGTCGCCGTGAGAGCGGGCCTCCTCGATGTCCCGAATGTTGGCGGGGACGTCGATCCTTTTCAATTGATCGAGTTCCTTTTTCAGCTTTTCGAAGCCGGCCGGGGTGATGGGGATTTTCTGCATGCCTTGTCCTCCAGTGATGTTACAACGGGGATACCGGTGGAGTGGAGTGAGTGGAGTGGACCCACCGCTTCGCACCGTTCCCTTTGCCTATCCGGGCTCACATCCGCAGGCGTCGCTCCCCCTCAAGAAGGAGGCACCGTAAAATAGAAGGGGGGGTCAGGATCGGTGACAAGCTGTCCCGATCCTGACCCCTCCCCGAAGTGCGGAAAAAAAGAAGAGTCCGGAAGGCTTCTTATCGTTGTCTGGCGGTTTTTTCTACCAAACCTCTTTTCGTTTGTCCAATGAAAAGTGAAAAAGACGAGGCATCACCGCTCCGGCGTTTTCCGACGCCGCCTTGCCCCACTGCGCCTCAAAGCTTGTACACCCTTTCACCGGGGAGAACGGTTATGCCGTTTTCTTTCAGGATCTCGATGGCCTCATCGGTACGGTCGAACCGGAAAATGATGAGCGCGTTTTCACCGCTCCTGTCCACGAAGGCGTACATGTATTCCACGTTGATGCTTTTCTTGAGAAGAACTGCCAGGATGCTGTGGAGCCCTCCCGGCCGGTCGGGCACTTCCACGGCCACCACGGGAGTCCGGCGAACGGTGAGGCCGTGAGCCTGGAGGGCTTTTTCCGCTTCCGCCACATTGTTCACGATGAGGCGGAGAATCCCGAAATCCGAGGTGTCGGCGAGCGAAAGGGCCCGGATGTTGATTCCGGCGTCCTTGAGGACCCGGGTGATATGCTCGAGCCCGCCGGGCTTGTTTTCCAGAAAAATGGAGATCTGTTCGACTTTCATGTTTTCCTC
>Ga0209096_1003717_pt1 | contig 13022 bp, 14 predicted proteins | sample AD_UKC034_MetaG_FD_184407 | JGI IMG/M metagenome (GOLD analysis project Ga0209096, IMG submission 184407) | Active sludge microbial communities of municipal wastewater-treating anaerobic digesters from USA - AD_UKC034_MetaG (SPAdes) (version 2) | ecosystem: Engineered > Bioreactor > Anaerobic >... | reverse complement strand
ACCATGAAACCTGAAGGCATCTCCAAGGGCCTTACAGTTCCAAAAGGGCCTCTTCCGGAGAGCCATAGATGGGGATGATCTTGTTGAACCCGGAAATTTCAAAAACTTCCCCGACGATGTCTTTCAGTGAAGACAGAACGATACGGCCTTCCAACCCTTTGAGCCGTTTCGTCACCGCCAGGATGCTGCGGAGGCCTGCGCTGCTGATATATTCGAGGTTTTGAAAATCCAGGACGAGGATCTTTTCCCCCGCCTCGATGAGCGTATCCAGTTCCTTGTCGAAAGCGGGGGCGCTCACGGCGTCGAGCCGGCCGTCGACGGCGATTACCATGGCTTTCCCTTCCTTGCGCTTCATGATCTTCATAAGACCCTCCTTGTTGTGGTTCCTTGCAGGATGTAATCGGAGACCATTTAAAAATCAAGGATTACTTGCGCCAGGTCTTTCCGGAACGGTCCACTCCGGGGAAAAATATGTTTTTTTTCCTCACGATCTCCTGTATGTCACCGGGAGAAATCGACGCGGGAACCATGGAAAACCTGGAACGTGAAAAGATTCTCTTCATTCACGGAGGAGCCCTGGGGGACGGCATTCTGAGCCTTCCCGCCATCTATGCCGTGCGGGACGCCTTTCCGGGGGCGGCGATCACCCTGATCGGCCACCCCGAGCGCTGGAGATGGGTGCATCCCGCCCCTTTTGAAAAAATTCTTCCCCTGGAGAGGATGTCCCTGGAAAGGCTTTTCGTGCCCGGCGGCCCGATTCCCCCGACCCTGGAAGCTCTTCTGGGAAAGTTCCGTCTCGTCATCAGCTGGCATGGGGACCGGGTCTTTGAAAAAAATCTTCTCTCTTTCCTTCGCGGCACCCTTCTCTTTCGCCCTTTTCGGCCATCCGCCCTGACCGTTCACGCCTCCGATTTCTTCCTTAACACCCTGAAACCCCTGGGCATCCCCCTTGCGGCGAATATCCCCCCTCTCGAAGCGCCCCCTCTCACGGAACCCTTTCCGAATATGCCCGCCGAACCGGTAATCCTGCACCCGGGAAGCGGATCCCGGCTGAAATGCTGGTCATCTGAAAACTTCGCGCGGCTGGCGGAAATGACGGAGCACCTCCTTCGCCGGCCCTGCCGGTTTCTCATCGGGAAAGCGGACCGATGGATCCTGGAAGAGCCATCCTTTCGAACGCCGGAGATGGAAAAAAGGGTTCTCATGAATCATTCCCTTTCGACAGTGGCGGCGGTTTTAAAAAAGGGGAGGGCTTACGTGGGAAACGACTCGGGGATTTCTCACATGGCGGCGGTTCTCGGCATCCCTGCCCTGGTTCTCTTTACGGCGACGGATCCCCGAATATGGGCTCCCCGGGGACGTCACGTCCGTGTGCTTCAGGACAGGAAGGAAGAATTAACCGTGGACAACGTTTACAATGTCCTGAAGAGAATCGTTTCCTGATGTAAAAAATCCGTGGGAACAGGCCTCTCGCGGATTTTTTTCGTTTTTGTCAAGACACCCTTTTTGGGGGCCAAAAAGGACCTTTTAAGGCCTGAAAATGCCCTAAAAATAATCTATTTATGTTTATTTTCAACTAGTTGACTTGGTCCGACCCCGATCCCCGATCCTATCATGAACCGAGGCCGAGGAGGAAAACCCCGGCAAGGACCAGGAGAGACCCGGCGATTTTGGCCGCCGTCAGTGTTTCCCCCAGGAACAAGACAGCGAGCAGAACGGTCACCGCGGGGTATGCCGCCGTCACGAACACGACCCGGGTCGCCTCGCCGTCCTCAAGGGCAAGATAGAAAAGAAAAAGGCCGCCGATGAGAAAGAGGCCGCTCAGGAAGCCCGTGAGCGCATGGGGCTCTTTCAGGGACACGGAAACGCCGCGCCCGATGAGGAAATACCCGAGGAGAAAAGCCGCCAGGCATCCCAGGGAAGCGCTCCATAAAAGCAGGCGGGGAGGAAGGCCCCGGGAAGCCGCTTTACCCAGAACCCCCCACAGGCCCCACAACCCCATGGCGCCCAGGGCACAGAAAAGCCACGATTTCATGAACCCTCCCGTCGAAAGAGATGATTTCTCCGTCTGCCGCCCGGACCTGTTCAGGGGCTTTCTGCAGGAAAAAATCTCTTTTCGGGCATTTTACAGCCTCTTTCTTTATGATAGAATTATATGTGTTGTTTCACGACCCCCATGACAAGGAGCGTGCCATGTTTTTCGATTTTCTCACCGGGGCCCTCACGGTCCTCGTTATTCTCCTTCTCATCCCCTTCCTCTGGTTCGCCTTTCAGGTCAGTCTTCTCGTCGCCGTCCCGCTCGCCATCGCCATCGGTCTTTTCTTCGGCCTCGTTGTCATCGGGAAAGCGGTCCGGTACGCATCAAGCCGGTACCGTAAAACCCGGACGGGCGACGGGATCGAAAAACCGTAGACCGGACCCTCACGCCTTCTTCTCCCTGCGGGAGACGGAGTAGACATTTCTCTGGGCCGTGGGCGTCACGGTAAGGTTCTGGACGTTCACGTGGTCCGGCGCGTTGATGATGAAGAGGATGCACTCGGCCACATCGTCCCCGGAAAGGGGCGCATATCCCTCGTATACCCGGTCCGCCTTCTCCTGGTCGCCATGGAACCGGACATCGGAAAATTCCGTCCGGACGGCCCCGGGGTTCACCGCGGACACCCGGATCTCCGTTCCCAGAAGATCCACGTTCATCCCTTCCGAAAGGGCCCGGACAGCGAACTTGGAGGCATTGTAAACATTTCCCCCCGGATAGACCTGATAACCGGCGATGCTTCCCACATTGACCACGTGACCGCGGTTTCGCGCCACCATGAGAGGAAGCACCGCCCGGGAGACATTGAGAAGCCCCTTGACGTTGGTGTCCATCATCCGGTCCCAGTCATCGAAATTCCCCTGGTGAAGCTTTTCCAGGCCCGCAGCCAGGCCGGCATTGTTGATCAGGATGTCCGGGACGATGTCTTGTCCCTGCAGGTCTTCCACAAACCGGAACACGTCATCCCGGTCCCGGACATCAAGGTGCCTGCAGAAAACGGTAACACCGAACTCCGACGAGAGTTGTTCCTTGAGAGCCAGGAGACGCTCCATCCGCCTGGCCCCGACGATGATATTCGCCCCCATGGCGGCGCACTTCCTGGCGCAACTCTCACCGATGCCCGAACTGGCTCCGGTAATGAACACCCATTTCCCTTTTATGCGATTTTCCACAGGTCTTATCCTTCCTCTGTTTTTTCGTTTCGACTCATACCGACCCCGGTGAGAGCATGTCCGCTTCCACCTTGAAGGAAGGCATGAGATAAACGGCGTCACGGACAATCCCCGCCACCAGGGCCTGGAGCCAGAGGGTCCCGAGGCGGGCCGTTTTCCTGTCGAGACCCCTGACGGCATCGAGATAATGCCGCGACTTGCCGGCCGCCTCTTCCTCGAAGGCTTCCAGAAAGGCCTGCCGTTCCCGGCTCTTTCCCTCTTTCCCGGCGGCTTCCTCCAGCCGGTCCCGGATCTCCGGCCAGGCCCGCTGAAATTCCTCTTTCTGGCGAAGCAAAAGGGCGTTATCTTTTTTCCCGCTCCCGATCCTTTTCCCCACGGTTCTGGATCGCTCCATTTTCCCGGCCAGTTCGCCCAGACGGCGGACTCTCTCCTCCAGGGCCTGGGCCAGAACGGTTCGAACCCCCCCGTAAAGGGCCTCCCCGAAAAGATCCCCTTGGAAAAAAGGCTTGCGGAAATGCCGGTACCATTCCTGGAGGGCGATGAGGTTGGCTATATAAAAGAGATTGTTGAGAACCCGCCTGCGGACGTCGCCGTAGAATCCCTCGTGGAACGTCACCGTTTTCCGGGCCGTCCGTGCGTCCTTCAGGATGATGCCGCCCTCGGGACAATCGGTCCGGCAGACCACCCCGGCGGCGATGACCGTGCCGTATCCGATCCGCAGAGGCCCGACGAGCCCCCCCTGACCGCCTAAAAAAATCGATGGCTGGTTCAGCATGACCCCCCGGGGAACATCGCCCACGAGAGAAGGGGTGGCCTTGTCCTGGTTGGGCGTAAAGTTGAAATGTATGTAAGAGCTCCCCACCTCGCTGTGATCCCGGCCATGGGACCCTCCGGCCATGAGGCAGTCGCAGAAGTTGATCAGGCTGCCGAGGGTCACAAAGGGGAAGAGAATGGTCTGTTTCAGACCCACCGTGTGCCCCCCCCGGCTTTCTTCCTCGAGAAGGCACCCCTCCCGCACCTGGGCCCCGCCGCATAAAGAGACGTGGTCCAGGAAGACCGATTCCCGAAAGTATCCGCCCCGAAGATCCACAGCAGGGCCGATCCAGGCGTTTTCCACCGTCACCGGCCCCTCGCGGCCCAGGACGGCGCCGGCGCAAACCACTGTCTTTTCCCCAAAAATCCGCGTTCCCCCATGGAATACAACGCCCCGGGAGGCAATACGGTCGATCGAAACCTCGTCACCCACCTCCACGGCGGCGGGGAGGGGCATGGAAACGCCCCGTTTCAACAGTTCCCGGATTTTCGGCGGAAGGGTCCGAGAAGGCGCCAGGGCCTTTTTCTTCTTTTGTGTCTCACCCTGTCCATTCATCCCGTTTTCCCGTCCCTTCTTTCTGCTGAATCTCTTTCTTTTTCAGATAGACCAGGAGGGCCGTCAGGGCCGCCTGGGTCACCCCGGGGATTCGCAGGGCCTGGCCCACCGATTCGGGCTGCACCGCCGAAAGTTTTTTCCGCATTTCATTGGAAAGACCGGGGATAACGGCGTAGTCGATCCCCCGGGGCAGTTTCCGCCCTTCCATCTGCCTGAACTTTTCGACCATCTCCCTCTGTCGAAGGATGTACCCTTCATACTTGGCTTCGATTTCCACCTGTCTTTTCACGAAAGGATCCCCGATGGGTTCGTAGCCTTCCAGGTTCTTCAGGGCCTCGTAGGAAAGACCGGGCCGTTTCAGAAGCTGGTAGAACGTCGTCGGCTGTTTCACCGGGGCTGATCCGGCCCGGGACAGGACATCGTTCACCGCGGCCCCCGGAAAGACCCGCGATCGTGAGAGTTTATCGATCCGGCTGTTGATCTCCTTGATTCTTTCATGGAGGTTCCGGTAATCCTCCCGGGGAACGAGGCCGAGTTCACAGCCCTTTCCCATGAGGCGGATGGCCGCGTTGTCTTCCCGGAGAAGAAGCCGGTATTCCGCCCGGGAGGTGAACATCCGGTAGGGTTCGTCCACGCCGCGGGTGATCAGGTCGTCCACCATGACCCCCATGTAGGCCTCGGAGCGGTCCAGGACGAAGGGCTCCCTTTTCTGCACCATCAGGGCGGCGTTAATCCCCGCCCAGAGCCCCTGGCCGGCCGCTTCCTCGTACCCCGAGGTGCCGTTGATCTGCCCCGCCAGGAAGAGCCCGCCGACGCTTTTCGTTTCCAGGGTCTTCCGGAGCTGGCTCGGCTGGACGAAGTCGTACTCGATGGCGTAGGCGCTTCGCATGATTTCCGCTTCCTCCAGTCCCCGGACGGAATGAACGAGACGCGCCTGGATTTCCAGGGGCAGGCAGTTGCCCAGCCCCTTGGCGTAGATCTCTTCCGTGTCGAGCCCCTCGAACTCGAGGACCACGGGATGGGTTTCCTTGCCGGCGAAGCGCATGACCTTGTCCTCCAGGGAAGGACAGTACCGGGCGGAGACCCCCCGGATCACCCCCGAGTAAAGAGGGGAGAATTCGATGTTATCCCGGATGACCCGGTGGGTCTCCGCCGTGGTGTGGCCGAAATAGGAGGGGAGCCTCTCGGGACGCAGGGTTTCCGTCCGATAGGAGAAGGGTTCGAATTCGGGATCGCTGTCCTGCCTCTCGAGGGCCGAAAAATCGATGGTGGACGCTCTCAGCCGGGGAGGGGTTCCCGTTTTCATGCGTCCCATCTCGAATCCCAGGTCCCGAAGGCACCGGGCCAGGGTGACCGACGAGATTTCCCCCGCCCTTCCGGCAGGCTGGCGGGAAACCCCCACGTGGACGAGGCCGTTCAGGAAGGTTCCCGTGGTCACCACCACGGCCTTCCCGGCGTAGAAGAAATCCGTGGTGTCGAGAACCCCGGCGACCCGGCCCCCTTCGACGACGATCTTTTCCACCAGGGCCTGGCGCACGTGAAGATTTTTCTGCTTCTCCACCACGGCCTTCATGGCGAGCCGGTAGAGCTGCTTGTCGCACTGCACCCGGGAAGACTGGACAGCGGGTCCCTTGGACCGGTTGAGCACGCGGAAATGAACGGCCGTCCGGTCGGCGATCTTTCCCATTTCCCCGCCCAGGGCGTCCACTTCCTTGACAAGCTGCCCTTTCGCCAGTCCGCCTATGGCGGGATTGCAGGACATGAGGGCGATGCTGTCCAGGTTGATGTTGAAAAGAAGGGTCTGGCACCCCATGCGGGCGGCGGCCAGTGCGGCTTCGCAACCCCCATGTCCCGCCCCCACGACAATGACGTCATAGGTGTTCATGGATTTATATCCCGTCCTCTTGCGCGAATTGAACAAGTTTAATAATAATAAGGATGAAAAACAAGGCTTCTTTAAAAACGGCGGATTCCAGGAACGCCTTTCAGATGTCTGACGGTTTAATTGAAAAGGGTGAACCGGCGAAATGAGTCGGCAGGAAATTAAAAAACCGGCCTTCTGGAACACGGAAAAGCGTTACTACGACCTGAAGAGTTTCTTCCGGAACCGTTTCGGCTGCAATGTCTTCAAGCTGCCCATCGACGCCGGGTTCACCTGCCCCAACAGGGACGGCACCGTCGCCTCGGGGGGCTGCCTTTACTGCGACGGCCGAGGCTCCAGGCTTCGGCAGGCGGGCCCGCTGCCTTCGGTGACGGAACAGGTCCGGGCCGGGAAGGCCTTTTACCGGGACCGGCGGGGGGCGAAAAAATTCATCGCCTATTTCCAGACATTCACCAATACCTACGGGCCTCCGGAAAAGCTCGCGTCCCTCTATGAGGAGGCCCTCGGGGAAGAAGACGTGGTCGGACTTGCAGTCGGGACGCGTCCCGACTGCGTGCCCGACCCCGTCATGGATCTCCTGGCAGGCTTTGCCCGGGAACGCCATGTTTGGGTCGAATACGGTCTCCAGTCCATTCACGACCGGACCCTTCGATTCCTTAACAGGGGGCACGGCGCGGACGCCTTTCTCGACGCCCTGCAGCGAACGGCGGGAAAAAACATCTTCGTTTGCGTCCACATCATCGTCGGCCTGCCCGGCGAAACGGAAGCGGATATCCTGGAGACGGCCCGGCGGATCGCCGCCCTTCCCGTCCAGGGAATCAAGATTCACCTCCTTCTCGCCCTTCGGGGGACACCCCTGGGCACGCTCTATGAGCGCGGGGAAATCTCCCTCATGACCATGGAGCGGTACGTGGACACGGTCTGCAATATCCTGGAGATTCTCCCCCCGGAGATGACCATCCAGCGCCTTACCGCCGACGGTTACCGGGACATCTACCTGGCCCCCCAGTGGGGACGGAACAAAATGGCGGTTTTAAATGCTGTCGACGGGGAATTGAAGCGAAGAAACTCCTTTCAGAGTGCCCGGTACGGGCCCCCGGAAGGAAGCGATCCGGCGTGACGGGGATTAGTCCCCCCGCTGTTTCTCGAGCTTTTCCTGTTTCGTTTTGCAGTCGAAACAAAGGGTTGTGACAGGACGGGCCATGAGGCGTTTTTCCGATATGTCTCCGCCGCACATTTCGCAGATTCCGTAAGTCCCGTCATCAATCCGTGAAAGGGCTTCCCGCATCTTGTTAATGAGCTTTCTCTCCCGATCCCGGATACGAAGCTCGAAATTCCGGTCGGACTCCAGGGAGGCCCGATCGGTGATGTCGGGCAGGTTCTCATTGTCGTCGGTCATGCCCAAGAGGGTTTTTTCCGCATCCGCCAGAAGCTGATCGATCTTGTGGGTCAGCAGATTTCTAAAGTATTCAAGCTGTTCCCGGTTCATTCAATCTGGTTCCTGCCTTTTTTTGATTTCTTGGCCCCGTTTGCGCCTCCCCATATATACAACTTGCCCGAATTGTTCAAGCAAAAACACAAAAGAACATCAACATACCGGCAATATTAAAGAATTGCCCGGAAGGACAACAAGGCGAATGAGAGCGGCGTGGCATCTTAGACACAGGCGGTCCAGAAAATTCGCAGCCGCACCGGGTCTTGCCGAACTGTTTCAAAAAAGCCGCCCGGTCTGTTTTTCCCGGCGGCGGCACACCCCGTTAAGGCCATCCGTATCAGGACGGACCGGATAAATCGCCAGGACCTGTCCATGTTGTCCTCTCTCCCTGCCGGCGGGGGCCGCTTCGCCCGTCACAGCCAGTTCAGAACGAGGCCGACGAGGGGTTTGCCGGCGCCCGAGAGTGGCAGGGACATCTCAGGGACCCTTGGACGGAAGGTAAAAAAAACGGTCGATGCTCAATTTGAGTATCGTGTAGTCCAGCAAAAATTCCCTGTGCCCTTCTTGAAACCCCGGGGACTCGGGGTCTTCCTGGATTTGCCGGAGGACATCGTTCAAGGCCTTGATCGTCAGCGACGGCAAAGGCACGGGAGATTTTCTTTTAACATGCTGAAACTGGGCCCGAACCGTTTCGATGGCTTCCAGGGCCGAATCCCAGGACACTTCCCCGCAAGACCATTTTTCAAGGAGCGCACATTTATAGCGACGGCAGACGTTGAACCGCTCCTCATAAATCGTGCAGAAATTCCGGCGATGGTGAGGGCAGGGAAGAGCGAAAAAGAATCTCCCTTTTTTTTCGGAAATTTCCATGTTCAGCATCACCGCCCGGGACCGTTCGACGTCTCCCAGGGCAGCCTTGCTGTGCAGATAACCCTGGCAGCAGAGCCCGCAAGCCAGGCAGAGTTGATTCTTCACTCGATCCAATTCCCCTGCGGAACACCCGTTCCCGATTTTTACTGTCCGAGATGTCGTTTCCATTGTCGAAGCAGGCGAAAACGCTTTCATATTCAGGAAGAGCGCCTGATTTTTTCGATAATATTCGTCGTCGAGGCCCCTTCCAGGTACGGAAGAACAATCACATCACCGCCCCTGGAGCGGACGATATCCCCTCCCACGACACCGTCGGCCTTCCAGTCTCCGCCCTTGACGAGAATATCCGGCTGAAGGGCCTCGATGAGGGACAGAGGGGTTTCGTCGTCAAAAAAGGTGACGTAGTCCACCGATTCGAGGCCTGCCATGACGAAAGCCCTCTCCTCCTGTCCGACGACGGGCCGGTCCGGCCCCTTGATGGACCGGACGGAACGGTCCGTGTTGAGAGCCACGACGAGAACGTCGCCGAGCCGCCTGGCCTGGGCAAGGTACCGGACATGTCCCGCGTGGAGGATGTCGAAGCATCCGTTGGTGAAAACGATCCGGCGGCCCTGTCGCCTGTGCTCTTTCAGCAGGACCGCGAGGATCTCCCGGGAAACGATCTTCTCCGCCCCCATCAGGAACCTCCCATGAAACGGGGCACGGCCCGGGCGGCCGTCAGCACGGCCACGTCCGCCGCCCCCCCTCGGAGGAGTTCCCGCACCCCCTCCCTCACCGTGCTTCCCGTCGTAAAGACATCGTCCACCAGGAGAATCCGCTTTCCCTCGACGGCGGCGGGATTTACCACCTCAAAGGCCCTGCGGACGTTCTTGACCCGTTCCTCCGCGCTCAGGAATGTCTGGGGCCTCGTTTCCCGAATTTTTCGGAAGGAGAACACATCCAGGGGAAGGGCCGCGACCCGCCCCAGCGCCTTCGCCAGAACGGCTGACTGGTTGAATCCCCGTGCCCGAAGTTTCCTTTCGTGAAGGGGAACGGGGACAACCACGTCAAAGGCGGTCCAGGAGATTCCCGGCATGGAAAGGTTGCCCATGAACTTTCCCAGTGCTTCTCCCAGGGGGATCATCCGGCGGTACTTGAACCGGTGGATGGCGTCGTGGAGCGGGCCTTCGTATCGGCCCAGGGACCGGGCCTTTGAAAAGGGGGGCGGGTCGAGGAGGCACGTCCCGCAGATATGATCCTCCCCTTCGGGGGAAGGGAAAGGAATTCCGCACCGAATGCATAAAGGCGAACGGATGAGCGGAAGATCATTTTGGCAGGAAAGACAGCATGTTTCGCCCCCCGGCACCCCGAGATGGGCGCCGCAGAGGGGGCAGGCTTCATGCAGGACGAGGCGGAAGAGAGAGGCCATTGAAGCGGGGATCACGCCATTTCCTCACCCAGGTCTTCTATTTTCTGCACCGAATCCGGCACGGCCAGAGCGGGGGCTTCCGCCCAGAGACGTTCGATTTCATAAAATTCGCGGGTGGCCTCAAAGAAAATGTGGAGAATGACATCCCCGTAGTCCATGAGGATCCAGTTCCCGCCCTGCCGCCCCTCGACACCGAGGGGCAGGACCCCGTCTTTTTTAAGGCGCTCCTCGATATGTTCGGCGATGGCCCTTACCTGGCGGTCCGAGGTGCCGCTGCAGATGATGAAATAGTCGGTGAAGGAGGACAGTTCCCGGACTTTCAGAATGAGGAGATTTCCTGCTTTCCTTTCCAGGGCTGCGTTGGCGCAAAGCAGAGCGAGGTCACCGGCCTTGGCCACCGTCGGCGGTTTTTCAGATTTCTCCGTTTTTTTCAGCCCGCTTCCCCTCTCTCGCGGCCTGTTATCCACGGGACATGGAAAAAGGCCTTTTTTTAATGATCGTCTCGTTTCTGCCCGGGCCGACGGATACGAGGATCACCTCCACACCGGACATCTCTTCCACTCTCTGGACGTATCGCCGTGTGTTCGCCGGCAGCTCCTCGAAAGTCCGGACATTTCCGATGTCCTCGGTCCAGCCGTCGAGGACCTCGTAAACGGGTTCACAGGATTCAAGAACCTTCGTGTTCGAGGGAACGGAATCGGTGAATTCCCCGTCCCCGGACCGATAACCGATGCAGATCTTCACCTTCTCGATCCCGTTCAGGACGTCCAGTTTCGTGATGGCCAGGCCGGTGACACCGGAGACCCGGGCGGCATGACGGACCAGGACCATGTCGAGCCAGCCGCAGCGCCGTTTTCTTCCCGTCGTGGCGCCGAATTCCTGGCCGACGGTCTGGATCCGTTCGCCTATTTCGTCGGTCAGTTCCGTCACGAAAGGTCCTCCGCCCACCCGCGTTGTGTAGGCTTTGCAGATCCCGACGACACCGTCGATCTGGCGGGGCCCGATCCCGGCGCCGCAGCAGGCGTTTCCCGCCACCGTGTTGGAGGACGTCACGTAGGGATAGGTGCCGTGGTCGATGTCGAGATGGCACCCCTGGGCCCCCTCGAACAGGATGTGCTTGCCCTGCTTGACGGCCCTGGAAAGAACGAGGGATGTGTCAGCCGCGTATTCCCTGAGCCTGTCGGCGTAACCCCGGTATTCTTCAAGGATCTCCTCGAAAATAACAGGGGCTTCCCCGAAGTATTTCTCCAGGAAAAAGTTCTTCTCCTCCACGTTTTTCCGCAGACATTTCGAAAAGGTGTCCTCATCCAGGAGCTCGCAGAACCGAATTCCCGTCCGCGCCACCTTGTCTTCGTAAGCGGGGCCGATACCCCGCCCCGTCGTCCCGATCTTCGCCTTTCCCTTCCGGGTTTCCCGGGCGGCATCCAGTCTCCGGTGATAGGGCATGATCAGATGGGCATTGAGGCTCACATAAAGCTTCGTTTCCGGCGGAAAGGCCGCCTGGGAGCGCAGGTCATCGATCTCCTGGATCAGGACCTTCGGGTCCACCACCATGCCGTTTCCGAGGATACAGATCTTGTTGTTGTGCAGGATGCCTGACGGAACGAGATGAAGGATCGTTTTCTTTCCTTCCACCACCAGGGTGTGACCGGCGTTGTTCCCCCCCTGAAAACGAACGATCATGTCCGCTTCATGGGAATAGAGGTCGACGACCTTTCCCTTCCCCTCGTCTCCCCACTGGGTTCCCACCACGACGACGCATCCCATGGCCTTCCTCCGTTTACAGATTACAGATTAACGGACTTGCGAAAAGTATTCAAGAACGCTGTTTCGAAAGCTTCGTGAGAATCCCCGCCGGTCCTTTGGTCATTTCATCGAATTCCAACGCGGTTTTCCTCCCGCGGCACGCCCCAACAGGCCTTTTAGAAGTCTTCAGCATTACAGTTCAAGCTGGTTCACCGATATCACGTTGGGAAGATCCCGAAGTCTCTGGATCACTTCCTCGGGAACGGTCCCGTCGGTCGTCAGAACGACCAGGGCCTGGCCGTCCACCTGCTGCCGGCTCAGATGGAGGCGGGCGATGTTGACATTGCTGGCCCCCAGGGTGGTGCCGATATTCCCGATGACGCCAGGCTTGTCATAGTTGTAAAGAACGATCATGTTTCCCTCGGGAATCACGTCCAGGGTGAACTTGTTGATTCGGACAATGCGGTAGTCCTTCTGGCCGAAGATGGTCCCGGCGGTGTACCCCTCATCCTGGGTCGTTTTCATGGTGACGGATATCATGCTCTTGTAGTCCTTCGCCTCGGAACTTCTCGATTCGACCACCCGTATTCCACGGTCACGGGCGATGATGGGGGCGTTGATGAAGTTGACGTTCTCCTTCAGGATCGGGGTGAGAAGCCCCTTGAGGAAGGCGATGGTCATCGGTTCCAGGCTGTAGTCCAGGATGTCGCCGCTGTAAGTGACCTCCACCACCTCGACACCCCCTTTGACCGTCTGGGCCAGAAACAGGCCCATCTTTTCCGCAAGGGTCAGGAAGGGACGGATGAGGTTCAGGATTTCGCCGCTTACCGAGGGGAAATTCACGGCATTTCGGATCTCGCCCTTGGTGAAATAATCGGCCACCTGCTGGGCGATGGCGATGGCCACGTTTCGCTGCGCCTCGTCGGTGGAGGCCCCCAGGTGCGGTGTGGCGATCAGGTTCTCCATGGCGAGAAGTTCCCGGTTCTTCGTCGGCTCCTCCTCGAAGACGTCGAGGGCCGCTCCCCCCACCCGGCCGGAAGCGAGGGCCTCCTGGAGATCCGCCTCATTCACGATTCCTCCCCGGGCGCAGTTGATGATGTAGACG
>Ga0209096_1003714_pt1 | contig 13029 bp, 17 predicted proteins | sample AD_UKC034_MetaG_FD_184407 | JGI IMG/M metagenome (GOLD analysis project Ga0209096, IMG submission 184407) | Active sludge microbial communities of municipal wastewater-treating anaerobic digesters from USA - AD_UKC034_MetaG (SPAdes) (version 2) | ecosystem: Engineered > Bioreactor > Anaerobic >... | reverse complement strand
TACGTGCCGTCTGTTCAGGATGTTCCGCACGGTATCGCTTCCAGTAATCACCGTTATTGCTCAACCAATCCGCCTGGCTCTGCTTCTGATTTGCCCGGTAAACAGGATCGCTCTTCATTTTGCTCTGCTGCCAAGATGACTTTCGGGCTCGCTGGCACTTCTTTTCGCTACAGTAACGCTGATTCTTCTGTCGTGGATCGGGGATGAAATATCTCCCACAATGACAACAGGGTATCTTCTTCATAATCACCACACTCATAATCTTTTATGATCATGGCTCTTACGACTGGAATCAGAAAAACTAAATGGATTAAGAAAAATGAAATGGACTGATTGTAATAGATTGAGAATAAAATGGATGGACTTGATAAACCGGTGGCAATGGCCCATTTTTATCCCGTTGAAACTGGCCTGGAATTATATCGATGATGACACGATGAGACGGCCAACCGGCGCAGATTCAGCCGCTCTTTCAGGTTATCAAAGGCTTTTTCCACCAGATCCTTGTTCCGGTAAATCTCCAACGCCTCCACTGCGTCCTTTACTTCGTTGCTCAAAAGGGCAAAATAACCGTAATTCCGTTTCGCCTCTGCAATGACATCTTCTTTGGCAACAACCTTCGTGCCTCTAACCGGCGTGCTTTTTACCTCAAAATATTTGGCGTAGTTCTTCTCATGGTCCGGATGGCGCTGACCGCTTTCCAACTCTTCCTGCCAAGTGACCATGCGGCTGTTAAAGGATTTTTCATCCTCGAGAGCCCGCTCCGGGGAATAATATAGATGAAGATACATCCGCCGATCCTCTTGGATGGTGTCACCTTTATAGGGGCGATCCTGAACATAGTCCCAGGAAACCGGCAGAGAATACGTATAGAGTTGGTAGGCTTGATTATAATTGTTCCAGCTGCGCATCCTGTCCCTTACAGGGTCCAGATTTGCCTTGACAAGTTTCAGGGACTGCTTTGCGGCAATCAGAAACTTCATATGGTGCCTGTACATGTCGTTGATGTTGGCGGCGCTGAAGAATCCACGGTCCAAGACCACCTTGATCTTCTCGTACCCCAAGGTGTTCATGTCAACCAGTAGTTTCCTCAGGGTTTTCACGTCGGGGATGTTTCCCGCCAGTTTCCGGTAGTAAAAAGGCAAGCGGGACTGCTGACCGAACAGAAGGGTTAGATTGATCTGTGCCAGATGTTCATGATCTTTGTTTTTGCCGTAGCGGACATGTCTGAGGCATTTTGAATAACTGGAGACGGAAGTGCTGTCATATGCCAGGTATTCCTTTTCAATCCTGCGTTTTCCCTGAAGTCCGAAGAATCGCTGCCTGGCTTCTTCCATGATGGACGCGAATAATTCGCTGCTCCGCTGTGAGGATATGACCTTGCCGTGGGGATGACGATGGATTGATGCCCAGCGGGGAAAGCGACTCAAAGGGTTTCTGTCTTCCAGAATCAGGTAATAGGCAATGGACAGAATTTGCCGATAACTATCGGGAAAGCATGTCTTCAGATCCTCCGACACTCCGGTATCCTCTCCAATACGGTCAAATAAATATGTGGCGCCGTAAAAACTGCGGGAAGAGCATGTGATAGGAACTGGTCCCCGTCTTGGCTTTCCCACAAGCGCCGGCATTTTTCTTTTTCTTGTAGGAATGATGTCTTGAGTCGCGGAATCCACCCTCCCGATGCATTTGCGTTTAGCTCTGGATTGCTGCTTTTCTTTATCCCAGTAAGCGACTGACTCGTAAGCATAGGTGACCCCAGTTTTTTTATTCGTCTGATAAACGATTGCGGCCATGTACAATTTCCCCTCCACTCGTTACAACTATATGCATTGTAACGAGGGATATTGCAAGATAAATTGTACATATCTACTGATTTCTTAAAGAGTTGGTCCTTTCATCGTTACATTTTTACGGGAATTCAGGTTAATTGGGTGAGTGCGGACAAAAATAATCATGGAAATATAATTTGATTTAGACAAGAACAGCGAGGGAAAGGAAAAGGAGCCCCTCGCGTATCTTGGCCGATTCGATGACGGGGCTCCTGCCTACAACAGAAAGGCAGGAACAGTGATATCACCAAAAATCATACAGAGCAAATCTCTTTTTATCCTTTTACACCAAATCGACGTTGATCTTGCCGAGAGAGCACGGTTAAAGCGCTGCCCTGCTGTGAGGGTCCTCTGCATTACGCCACATATTTGCGTAAGCCTCGGGGAGGCCCCTCTGGGCTTGATGAGGCTTTCGCAATTCGTTTGAGTTTATGTTGCGGACGTGAGGGTTGCCGGAAACGCTTGTTACCGCCATCTGTATTATTTTGGGGGCGTCGTGTTTATTGGGCAGCGGTGTTGCTGGTTGTAACGGCACTACGCCAAGGTCGGGATCAGGGGTATACGGTTGAGCGGCTGAAGAATCTTTTTGGGGTAACGCGCCCAACACTGACCCGTTGGTTAAGCTACTTCCGAGAGGTGTTTCCTGTCAGCCAGATTTGGCTGCGACTTTCAGGGAGGTTGATGCCGCCGGTGGCCAGGCATGAGTTGCCCCGGGGCCTGATTGATCGTTTTGTGCAGACCCGTGGAGATCCGGAACGGGGTTTGACAGCTTGCTTGCAAGCGATTTTTCTTGTTCCTTAAGGGCACGATATTTGAGGGAGCCGTTTTCCGTTTACCGTTCACGCAAAAGATGTTCCGCTGCGTAATTGTTACGAATCATCTACAGGGATATTGCAAAGGGTTCGACGTCGTGCGCCTCCATGGTGGAGGCCGAAAAAGCGAATCCAAAGGAGGAATATCCAATGAGTGATTCAAAGATGCCCCGATGGCAACACTGGGCACAGTTCCGTTTTTCCGTGATTGGCGGTCTTTTGTCCAGTCCGCCGGAAAGAGGCCAATTGCAGCAGGAGATACAGGCGCTGGCCGAAAAAAGCTATCAACACCCCCTTACACCCGAAAAGCAGATCCATCCGGGTTTCTCGACCATCGAACAGTGGTACTACAAAGCCAAAGATGCGCCGGATCCCATTGCCGCTTTGGGGCAAAAACTTCGGGCTGACGCCGGTCGGCGTTTGGCAATAGGCGAACCACTTAAAGCTGCCATTTTATCCCAGTATCGTACATATCCACGCTGGACCGTTCAGTTGCACTATGACAACCTGACCGTCCTGGCTGGGCAGCAACCGCAATTGGCGCCGTTGCCCAGCTACAAGACCTTGCTGCGCTTTATGAAAGAAAACGGCTGGATTCGGCGGCGCGGACCCCTGCAGCCCACCGTGGGCCAGAGCCGGGCACAACTGCGACGAGAACATCGTGAAGTGAGAAGTTATGAGGTGTCTCATGTCCACGGACTCTGGCATCTGGACTTTCACCAGGCCAAAATCCGCCTGCTGGATGAATCGGGGAATTGGTATCATCCGATGGCGCTGGCCATCCTCGATGATCGATCAAGACTTTGTTGCCATTTACAGTTCTATAGGTCCGAGACCGCTGAGTGTCTGGTTCACGGGCTTACCCAGGCAATCATGAAACGCGGGCTTCCGCGTGCCTTGATGACGGACAACGGATCGGCAATGATAGCCGAGGAAACCACTCAAGGGCTTCTGCGCCTTGGCGTTGTCCACGAGACGACCTTGCCATACTCGCCTTACCAAAACGGCAAGCAGGAAGTCTTCTGGGCACAACTGGAAGGCCGCCTGATCGAGACACTGCGGGGAATCGAAAATCTCAAACTGGCTTTTATCAACCGCGCCGCACAGGCCTGGGTAGAGCAGGATTACCACAGAAACCAGCACCGTGAAATCGGCGCGACACCCTTGCAGAGGATGCTCGCTGGCCCGGATGTTGGGCGGCAGGCGCCGGACGCCGATACCATGCGTCTTGCATTTACTCGTCAGATCACCCGAATTCCCCGCCGCGGTGACGCCACCGTCGTGGTCGAGGGGATCCGTTATGAACTGCCACCTCGATTCGGTCATTTGCACAAGGTGACCCTGCGTTCGCCAAGTTGGGACAAAAGTCAGATGAGCCTTGTAGATCCCAAAACCGGCGGACCGATAGCACGACTGCTGCCCCAGGACAAAGCCCAAAACGCTTCCGGACTGCGCCGAGCCATCGAACCACATGTAACCGCCAGCACCGACGACCTTCAAAACAAGCCGATGCCAGCCCTGTTGCAAAAATGGTTAGCGGACTATGCGGCCACCGGTTTGCCGCCGGCTTATTTGCCAAAGGAGGAATGCGATCATGAGTGATAAAAACATCCGCACCCTCTTCGGCCTCAAGTACAATCCCTTTTTACCCAATCTGCCTACGGAAGCTTTGTGGGTGCCGCCTGAAGCAGAAACCTTTGCCCACCGTGTCCAGTCAATGATCTCTCAAGGCGGCTTTGCCATGATCACTGGAGACCCCGGACAAGGTAAAACTAAAACCCTCCAATGGATCGCTCAACGCCTCAGCAAAATGCCGGATATTACCGTCGGTGTCATGGAACGACCACAAAGCAAACTCGCCGACTTCTACCGGGAATTGGGAGAACTGTTTGGCGTTGGCTTGACCCCCGCAAACCGCTATGGCAGCTTCAAGGCCCTTCGCACAAAATGGCTGGCGCACTGTCAGTCATCCCTGGTGCGGCCCGTCCTCCTCATCGACGAAGCACAAGAAGTCTCTTCTGTTTGCCTGACCGAACTGCGATTGCTCCAAAGCGCCTGTTTCGACTCTGAAAGCCTCCTCTCTACCATCCTATGTGGAGACGGACGTCTGCCAAACATGTTCCGATCCCCAGAGCTGTTACCTCTGGGGAGCCGCATTCGTGTCCGGCTTCACCTGGCGCCTCTCACCCCGGAACAGCTCCAGGATTATCTCAACTTCGCCCTCGAACAGGCCGGTCATTCACAACTGATGACCCCCGAACTGATCAGAACCCTGGCCGCACATTCCTTAAACAACTTGCGCGTCCTCAACCATACGGCGGCTGATCTGCTTAATGCCGCCGCCGAAAGAAATCTGCCGCGTCTCGACGAATCGCTTTACTTTGACCTGTTTGCGCAAGCGTCATCAAAGCCTCGTCGTACCAAAACATCATAATCTGCCATCGTTAAAATGATCGGTTTTTACTTTTACCTTTAATCAGGGAGAGCTACAGGCCGTTACCTAATGATCAAAAAAGCGATGGATAAGAAACAAACATCCCGGGGGGGGAAGATAATAATATCCTTACCCCCCGGCATCGGAAATGAAGGCAAGATTACCTATGGACAGTAACTCGTTCAGCAAGATTGAAATCGTGGAAATCGTCGTTATGGTAAGGCTCGATCTCTATAACCGCAATCTGCCCCACGGGGCTAATGCCATTCTCCAAGAAATGGAATCCATGAGTGTCCGTCCATTACCTTCCCCAAGAAGCGTAAATCGCATTCTTGACCGGCACGGTCTCACCCATCGCCGTACAGGTCACTATCTATAATCCATTGTTTTTACGGGAAATAATTCCATCGATGATTGTGTCCGCCCTCAGCAGATGGAGGACTTCGCGGTCACGTGCCCGCTCGTCCCGGATGTACCACACCTCTTATCCGGTTCCTGTTCGTCGCCCCGCATCTTTGGATTGGGTTTCCTCCAGACTCCGCCTCGCGACGACGCCCTTGCCCTTCTCCTATCCTTCGGCTCTGCGAACACCTGGTGTGAGGACTTCCACCTCACTATTTACGTACCCTGCCTGGCACACACGTAAAGCTCACTGGGAGCTGCCTAACGGGCAGCTTTCGGCTGTAACGATTTGTTGGCCACAGATTATTCATAATGCGTCCACATTCTGATAACTTTTACCGTATGGATGTCTTTTAATATTTGGTAAATTAAACGATGTTGAATGTTGATTCTTCTAGAATACGCCCCAGATAGGTCTCCCACAAGCTTTTCATAGGGGGGTGGATTCTGGTATGGATCAACTCTCAGCAAGTCCAGTAACCTATTTACCTGTGGCTTAAGACCGGATTGTGCAATTTTTTTTGCGTCTTTTTGTGCTTGCTTAGTGAAAACCAATCGCCAACTCACCAGCCGGGTTCCTCCTTGCATTTTTCAATAGGTGTCTTCAAACCCTTTTTTATTGATTCGCGCATGCCGGGAATTGCCGTGAGATACAAAGTTTCTTCTATAGACCGCCAGTCCTCTTCGGAAATAAGAACAGCGGAATTTCTCTTACCTACAATCTGAACCGGAACATGTGTATTTTTTACTTCGTCCACAAGATTGTATAGGCGTTTTCTCGCGTCTGATGCTGTTAATGTTGTCATATGTCTTCACCTCCTTATCGTACTGCATATGGTACGTCATTAGTACGACAATGTCAATCATTATTAAGGCCAACGTACGCATCACAGGCCGGCAGAACGTCGGTCCATGTGGATGCGGTTATTGGGTTTTCATATCTTCTATCTCCTAGCCGCCTTAATCACCTGCATTTCAGTAACTCGTGCTCACCTTGATAATGATCTGCTTCCGGTGATTATCCAGCATGGCGAGCATGAAGTCATTGAGATCACGGTCAGGCGTTTCATATAAAGACTTTGGCGTACGCATGATGTCTGTGCCCGCCACGCGAACTTGAAACAGTCCGTTGTCCGGCTGAAGTGGGAGCGAATTGATAAAAGAATTGAGCATCTGTTGTTCAGTCGGGTTATATACCGAACCCTCTGGTGGGAGCTTCTCGCCTCTCATTCGATACGACTGGATTCTTGATCTTTTCGATGTCTCGATTGCGGCCATCCTGCGAAGAAACAGCTCAGGAATTGGAAGGGGCTTCCACTTACCAGATGCAGTAGCGCGCGCCGCATACTGTCTGAAACTGTCAGCGCTGAGCTGAAAAGCGATATCAATCTTCAACCCCTCGCGTCCAAACCCACCTGGCTTCTCTGGGTGCACTTTGAAGCTGACGACCTTAGCAGTGGAAGGTATCTCGAACTCATCACGAAGCGCCGATTCATCCGAATTTTGCGATCTGCAACTCGTCACCGTCAGCAAGAGCAGGATAGCGACCAGTAGTGAAAAGTGTTGCAATAACCGCATTCAGAATCCCTCGAATGAATATGCCCAACGCTCAGCACAAGCGGCAAAGAGTAGCTCCGTCCGCCGCATTCTACGGTTCGGCTAATTTTTCACCTTCATATCGTTCGGTAACAAAGCCCCTCTGGAAAAGTCGATTCACGATCTCATCATCTGACAGAAGTGCCCTGATCGCTGACAGCGGAACGCCCTCGCTTATGATACTGTATCTTCTTCCGTGGATGAGTAGATGGTGTTCTGTTGTTTCGGAGGTTGGTCTGTGGCGAAATCGTTGGTCTGGGGTCTCCCACAGAGTATCGTCTGGGAATCCTGGGGGGCTTGGATTTCCTCCAAACCGGATGTCTTCAGTCCGCTCTGTGAGTTGTAGCGTAACCTTGCCATTCTTTATGATAGCAACAATGTTCATATTTTTCTGCCTGATTTTGCGCTGTATACGGTTGTTAGCCAATTGGCCATTGCCCGTTTCTTTCAATCGACGAACGGTGAATCCAAGTCAGTTGCTAAGACGTGCACCTCAGGATCAGCATCAAAAATGGCTATGAGGTCGCCATGCAACTTTGCTACCGCTGCTCGGGCTCCGGTATCGATGAATCGAAACTTCTGCCAACTCCAACGTCGGTCTTGAGTCGCTCCATCTGTGACGTAGAGATCAAGATGGCCGTCGTCACATTCGCGCCCATAGATGCAGATTCCGAAAAGGAACGGGAAACCAGATAGACCAATCCACCATCCCCAATCCTCACAGCAATAACCCGAAGACTCGTATCCGCGCTCTTTAATTCTATCGACCAGGTATTCCGCGAGTGCCTTTCCATACATCCCTTCATTGACCAGTTCGTCGGCCTCGCCTGGAAGAATCGCAAACTTGGCGGACTTGACGTGAATGAATGGACCCATTTCTGCCTCCAGCCGGCTAACGTAAAACAGATCAAAATCCTCGGTTCCGCCGCCTGTGGCGGAGGAACCTTAGGGATTCAAGCTCTGGTTCGCTTTCCATTTCTTGAACACCCTGAAGATGGTGTCCTGGTTAAGTTCAGCAGCATCCGCTCTGCGACTAAACTCACCAAATTCAATCTTCTCCGTCGTTGGAGCCTTCGGCTCTTCCAACAGCCAGAACCAAAGAACGTCCACGCTCTTGACCTTGGGTTGTCCGAGGAAGTGCTCGACCGTTGAAAGCAAGCCGGTGATCTTCCCTTTGGCATCCTTCAAAAGGCCGCACGCACAGCCATTCTTCCACAAACAGAACCTTGGAAACTCGCCAACGACCTTGAAATCGGTCGGCCGAGGCACAGCCAGGGTTGCCCGATTCCCTGGTGTGTCCTTTTGCATGTTGATCACGATTCTGACTTCCCAGCACATTGTTTTATTCTCACCAAACGGCAAGTGCGTAAGCTCAAACTCGCCGTACGGGCGCGCGTAGCGCGGCCGTACGATAAAATCAACCGGAGCGTAGCGATCGGGTGCATTGCTTTTGTTATCTGGCAATCAACTTTTTCCATCTACGTTGACGGTGCCTGTAAAAGATATGTGCAAACAGCCAGACAAATAGTGTTAACTCTCCTGCTTTTATTTCAATTGCATCTGTGTACCTGATTGTGTTCTCGTCAATTCTTTTAATAAGAATTTGATGATTCCATTCTTTTGTCAGCGTACCATGTTCATTGCTTAGTATTTCTTTCTTTTCCGCATCAATTATTTTTACAACAATGTAATGTTTACCCAGGGGCATGATATGAAACGCTGAAATATAAAATGCATATTCTTTTTCAAGTTCCCATTTGTCAGGCAGTTCTCCACCGTCCAAAGATTTAAAAACTAAAAATGGTGAGGTAACATAAACAAGAGAAGATAATTTTTGTAACGCTTCCCACATTTGGTTTTCATTTGTATGAATAATTGTTGAAATATGTGCTTTCATATTTTTAAAGATAACAGAGCGGATACAAAGCATGGTTGTGCAGTGTTTCAGTCATGAAAGTCTGTTTTTATTTCTTCCGTGTCCATGTGCCCACCCCTATAACGGTGTCTGAAGTGGTTACGTGACGATAAATTATTGCCATTTTGTCTCTACTTATAATCTTGCCCTCTATTGTTCCATCCTCGTCGGCATAATAAAAGCTTTTGTTATCCAGTCCAATGGCGGCAATGAAGCTCTCGGTTGCCCTTGGCGATTTAAAGGTTCCATGAAGAATTCTCCCCTGTTGTTTGGTCACGACAGCTTCGGCAGTAAGGGTGCTGAACTCACCACTGTGATGGGTCTTTGACCCGGAACCAGTTCCTTTGAGAAGGACAGCACCCTCAGCCTTTACAGTCCATGTTCCCACTAAATTTGGAATAGCAGGCTCGGCAAAACAAACACCCGCGCCGAGCACAAAGGCCAAAATGGCGATCATTGTAACAGTTCGTTTAATCATATGAATTTTCTCCTCCTGTTCTTCATTATTAGCCTTCTCAGGCCTATTCTCTTTATGTATTGCATAACGAAAAGATAAGCTGGAGCCGCGAAGCGGCGATCGGCTTGAGCGACCTTGTTACCCGATTTGTTTGCTTTTAAAGTAGCTTTTGAGATCACGATAGTAATTTTCATGAGAGCCAATCATAACAAGTTCCAAATCTTTGTCGGCTTTCCGATATGCCAACAAATATAAATTTGTTTTGAGTTTGAATTTATGGACAAATACGCCCTTTAAATCTCCTTTTTTCTCTTCGCCAATATTCGGATTCTCGGCAATATTCCTTACCTCACGGTCTAAAGCTTCTTTTTCGGCTTTAGTCAGCTTCTTAACTTTTTTCTCAAATAATCTTGATTGATAGATTTTCATTTTAACCTATCCAAACTTGTATTCTGTTTTATCGCCCTGATCCAATTCATCTAGTCCGAACAAGATTTCTTTAATAAGAGAATATGTCAAGTCTGGATTTTCTTCAGCACACTTTCCCAAGCGTGCCCAGTGTTCGATTTGACCCGCGAGCGACCTATGATCGATGCGACTAAATCTCTTCGCCTCATCAACTAGCTCTTCTGAAATTCTAACCGCTGTAGGCATATATTTTCCTCCAAAATGCTTTTATGATCCATAATATATCATAATGCGACATATTGCAATATATTGTTTCATGGGTAACGGCGAGTTGAGCGTTTCGTTGGCAGGCTGCCGAGCTTGCTCGGCAAGGCTGCTTACGAAATGCGCTCGAACGATTTGTTCGACCGCGCGAATCAGCACAAGGTCGGACTAATCGGGCGAGTGCGTAAGCTCAACTCGCCGCACGGGCGCGCGCAGCGCTGCCCTACGAAAAGCTAAACCGGAGCTGCGAAGCGGCGATCGGCTTGGCGATTTTGTTATGCTAAAATATCTTCTATTGGCAATATTTGCTTGCCGTGGCGAATTGTAAGGATTGATACTTGTTTTTTTTCATTGCGGGATATGATTCGATAATTACCGTAAATCAATTCCCTGAATTGATCATCTCCAATTTCAGGAACGATCCTTCCACTTTTCGGTGAAAATGTTAGTTGCTCTACTTTTGCAAATAACGTATTAGCCCACTTCTCTGAGGATGCTGGCTTGTCTAACGCTATGTATTCTACAACTTCAGAAGCTCTGTCTATAGCCAGCGGTGACCATATAATTTTCATTTCTTGACTCTTTTCAAGATTTTGTTTTTTGCGGCATCATGTCGGATACCTTGACCATTTGCAAGTTGCCCAAGAGATGTCTGAACATCCGTGAGCAGTTCAATCGTTTCTTGCATGTTTTCATATTCAACTGCATCTAATAAAACCGCAACTCCTTTGCCGTGCTGTGTGATTATTACAGGTCTTTTTGTGTCACGAACTTGCTTGATATAGTTTGCTATACCTATCCTAACCTCAGATAGTGGCTTGATATCTTGATCGATTTTTAATCTTTGCATATTGCACCTCAATTTTTAACTAAATATTGTACATTGTTACGTACAATATTCATTATACGCAAGGACTATCTCCTGCATAACGTTGAAATCAGCCGGAGCGTGTCTATCGGCTGGATTAACTGGTTCGGTATTCCTTATCGGGCATCATAATAAAACTGATCCGCTTGTTTTTGATCTCTCATAAAAATCCGGTAAACAACCATTGGATTCTTAACAAAATACCAATCGCCGAATTGATCAAATTTTCTGCACGATGTTACAATATACGCATTGCGTATTGTTCCATATCGTTTGCCATAATATTTGCCATACATTTTTAAACGTTTCCCAAAGTCAACATCTTCGACGCAGGCAAGCTTTTCGTTAAAACCTCCAATTGCGTCATAATCTCTCCTGAAGCACCAGAACATTCCAGCACTCACACCATTCAATAAAACAAAGGGAGCCACAACAAATAGGCTGCAAATTATCCCCATAGATATTCTTTCCGGAAGGATCCTGACGCCTCCACCGATATATTTTCCAGAATTCAGTTTTCGCAATACTTCCTTCAGCATATTGGATGACATTTGGCTGTCGGCATCTATTGTAAGAAGGATATCGCCTTTGGACGCTTCAGCACCTTTATTTCGGATATGGCTCAAATTCCGGGAGTCATCCGTGACAATCCTCGCACCCCATTGGGAGGCAATTTCTCCAGTCCTGTCAGTGCACCGGTTCAGCACTACAATATGCTCAACTTCTTCGGACACCTCATTTGCCGCCTTCTTAACTGAGAATAGGCATTTTTTGATAAATAGTTCTTCATTGTGAGCCGGAGTAATTACTGAAATCATTTTATGCTTACCTGACGTCGGCATCACCGGCCGGCGGAACGCCGGTCCGCGTGGATTGTATGGTTGGGCCTTATTTTTCTGTGAGTGCAAGCTCTGCCCCAAGGCTGGCAAATGCGGCAGCAAAACTGCGACGAAGCCAAGTTTGCACTGGCGGAGATTCTATAACAACCTTGCGGAATGCATGTGCGAGAAAACCATAGACCACAAATATAATAAACGTCATAGCCATGAAAGTAGCGCTCAGCAGAAAAAGCTGGAAAAGCGGTTTAGATGTACCTTGCTTAATAAATTGCGGTAGGAAAGCCAAGAAGAAGATGGTCAGTTTTGGATTGAGAATATTGAGCAGGAACGCCTTTACGACCAAGCCAGTGGCTGTGCTTGTGGAAGGATTTCCGTCAATGGTGAAAGCCGACTTATCACGCCAAGTGGCATAGGCAACGTAGAATAAGTAAGCAACGCCCGCGTACTTTACGGTTTGGAAAGCGAGCGCGCTTGTGTGCATGACAGCGGCCAGACCCAGAACCGTAGCCATGAGGTGAGGGAGGATCCCTGCCGTGCATCCGAGCGCGGCATACACGCTCGCCTTTCGGCCTTGGGCAAGACAAGTGGAGACTGTGAAGATGACACCTGTGCCAGGAACAAGTACAACGATGAACGAAGTGATTAGGAACTCAATGCTGATCATTTAATAAATCTCCTCTATAATGTGATTCTGCAGCCGAACGAAAAAATCAGCCGGAGCGTAGCGATCGGCTGTATTGATTTTGTTAGAGCCCTCTTAATTTGTTGCTGCATGGTACAATATTGCGACCACTATGATGAATAAGCCTATCAAAAATGGTATTGTTTTATGTGTGTAAAATTTTGAAAACTCAGCATTTGAGTCAGTTATTATTCTTAACCAAATCCCAATACTCATAAGCAAAATACCAACGCATGCAATTAAACATGCTGTACCAGTAAGGGGCAAATGAAAAGATCTACCCCCCCTTATCGTAATTTGTTCGTTAACGAATCCATGATATGACACATACATAAAGAACAAGGCTAAAATGGCAGGAATAATTCTTTGAATCATAATTTTCCTTAATTTACTCTAACGGAGCGGCGCTGATCGGTGGCGCGGATTGCAGGGACGCGAAGCGTCACATGCAAGACGTGACAACCGTTCGAGCGCCTTGTTCGGCGTCTTCTATAAAGAGCACCGAAATAAGGTTTTGCTA